>MKWU01005778.1_pt1 | contig 13129 bp, 11 predicted proteins | sample 809101 | NCBI WGS metagenome assembly MKWU01 (sample SAMN05860141, study PRJNA318959) | sponge metagenome | host: Aplysina aerophoba | place: Slovenia: Piran, Adriatic Sea, Gulf of Piran | collected 2013-05-07 | reverse complement strand
CTCAGGTGATCCGACAGCCGGGGTCCGCCCGGCAGGGTGGCTGCGGTGCGCGCCATGGGGACAACTCCGGAAGGGAGGGACAGACCCCGTCATGATACACATTTTCATTCTAAATAGACAGTATTGCACCTAGCAGAGCGCACTCCACTTGGTTAGGGATGGCACCAACTTCTTTAGCAATCCTTGGACGATAGTATTCGTCCCAAAGGTGATAGATGACTATGACTAGGGACTTGGCCACGTAGTCCTCAAACAACCCACCATCTTGTAGGTATTCCAGCAACTCTCCTTGGGTCATCTGTGCAATTGTAGATTGCCCTGGAGATTGCTCCGAATTTGGGAAAGCCGAGCCTGTGGAAATCAGATTGCTATAGTTGGCGGGGTCTATGATTTGCTCATATCGTTTGAATTGAGCTTTGTAGCCCAACGTGGCATGACTAAAGGCAAAGTAATACTTATGGCAAACAGAACGAAATTCATCAAGTAATCCTTGCGCATCCGGGCTATACACTTGCGGGCAAGTGCGATGGTCCTCGATACTGGTCATGAAAGGGCCACCACTCCAATACAAGGCTGATGGTTCATTCATTTCTCTCTTCTCTTACTTCCTATGGTTCGGACAGTTTTGAGCTGGTTTGGCGCTTTCTTTTCGGATATGGCGATGCCTCCGGCGTGACGGGAGGGCCAAGGCGCGGCCTGGGGGCTCCCCGGTTAAACGGCGACGGCAGGTTCCATGGTGGGGTGCCGGGCGGGGGCGGAGGCGGTGGGCCGGACCGGTGCGGGGGCCGTGTTCAGGGGCCGGGCGGCCCCGTTTGGAGCGGAGGTGCGCGCAGCCCCGGGCCTGCCGGCGGGATGGGGCGGCCCGCGGTCGCGGCATTGGCGGCGTTTCGGCCTGCGGCTGAGCGGGCGGCAAACCATTTGTGGATTTCCGCCTCGAAATTGTGATGCTTGCTAGCGCGCAGGGAAAAGGGGCCCAGGGGCCGCTGCGCCCGGAGCTGGGCCTGCAGGCGGGCCCGGAAAAGCGCGGCGAAGACGATGTTGAAATGAAAGTGCAGCTTGGCCTGCGAGCGGGCCTGGCAGTGGTTGAGGCCCAGGTGCTGCTTGGCGTCGCGGAAGGCAAATTCAATCCGGAAGCGGGCCCTGTAAATCCGGAAGAGGCGTGCCGGCGCCAGCTTCAGGTCGGTACTGTACAGGAGCACGCCCTCCTTGGTTTGCGGGTCGGCCCCGCGGGGCAGGACGTACACCACCTGCAGCCAGCACTGCCAGGTCTGGCCGTGCAGGACCGCGTGGTACAGGTCAACCTTCTCGTCGTCCAGGGTCGTGCGGGTCCTGCGCGCCGGGTCGCGGCGGTCGAAACAACCGTCGAACTGCCGGCGGCGGCCCGGTCGCCGCTCGTGGGGGCCGGTGTAGGGATAGCGCAGAACCGAGTCCCTGCGCAGCCGGCCCACCGCGTGCAGGTCCAGCTCCCGCACCCCTTCCACGAAGGTCCGGCGGCCGGGCTCGCCGTCGGCCACCACCCAGCGGGTGCCGAGGCTCTCCTTGGCCCCGGCTTCCACCGCCTCCCGCACCAGGGCCAAGGCCGTGTCGACGGTCGTCTCCCGCCCGGTGTCCGCCCCGCAGGCCTGCCGGCGCGACCGGACGCGGCCCGGGGACTGCCGGGCGCAGAGGGGGTAGGCGCCGCCCTCCTCGATGTCCACGGCGGCCAGCAGCGTGACCTCCAACCCCCAGCGCACGGCGCGGGCCATGCCGCTCCAGAACCAGCCCGTGCCCCAGGTCCCGTGCCCGCTCTTGGACACGAAGCTGGCATCCACCGCCAGGGCCGACCCCAGCCCCTCCGGCACCCGCGGATGCAACACCCCCAGCGCGGCCACGGCCAGGCGCGCGAAGGGGAAGGGCCGCCCGAACCAGCGCGCATGGGTGCGCGCCGACCGGCCGCCGTAGCGTGCGAGGTCGGTGAAATGGCCGCGCCCCGGCAGCCACTGCAGCAGTTCCACCAGGTGGGCGAAATGGGCCGCCTGCGGTTTGCCACAGGGCATCAGGGCGAGTATAGTACGCAGCCATCGCACGGGACACCTCTTTCGATGATGTGTGTAGAACTGCATCAACGATAGCAGGTCCCGTGCGGTTCCCTTTGGGGACCGGAAGCCCCCCCGATTTATCCGCCGGTCAGGCCGATAGTCCCGTATGGCCTGAAATGGGAGCGTGAAACCGGCTCAAAACTGTCCAAACCATAGGTTGTACAAAGTCGATCTAATAGATGCCACTGGACGCGATCTGCTTCCCGAGTACACGACGGATACAAGGACAAGGAGCCAAGAGACTTGACGAATCAACCCGACACTTCTACTCCTGAGAGCCACGCCCCGGAGGTGCTGGACAACGACCATCCAGGCGTGCTGGAAGCCAGAGCCGGTGATCCCGAAGGCTGGTTCCTTACCTTGCGACATCTGCAAGACACTGTTGTGGGAATTGCAGGAAGCCCTTGGAGTGAAGTTGAATCACACCCCACTGAGATGGTCTTTCGCGGGGAGGATCAGGATTTTCCTTTCATGCGAACATCGATGGATCTTTGGGTAGACCCGGACGCTCAAGACCCGCTGGAGGGTTCGGACAATCAAGACCGGCGCAACAAATGGTACATCATTCTCCAAAAAACCCTCTTGGCTCTAGCGTTCGATAGTGGAATTTCTATCCCAATTCAGACATCAGACATCAAACATAACAACATTTCGGCAGACAATCTCGTGCTTTCGATTCCTAGATTGCGTCGCATGATGATTCGGTTGCAACATCAAGGAGTTCCCTCCAACTTTCTGGATTGGACCCGTGATTTGCACGTAGCCCTATACTTCGCATGCAGGGAATCGTCCACCTGCGACGGGCGAGTATGGTTCATGCCACTTTGGGGATCGCTGCGGAGCGGAGTGCCTTTCCGGAAAGGCCACAGGCACTACCTTCTTTTTGAACAGGATCAGACCTACCCTCGGATGCAGGTTCAGTCCGGTGTATCTCTCTGGCCGTATGGCGGCCGAGTCGCATGGAAGGAAGAAGACCGGGTACGTGGTGTCATCATCCCGAAGGCGCACAAGGAGCCGCTACTTCGGTATCTGCGTTTAGGGCACAACTTGGAGTCCCGCACCTTGTTTGCTGATTGGCCCGGTGTTGTGGAATCGTTGAAGGCAAAGACTCCCAATGAGATTCATCGAATGTGGGAACAGGAGGGGAGCGTGTTCGATCGCATGCTCTAGAAGTCCAATCGGAAACCCCCGGCTGGGGTTGACAGGGGGGCCATAATGAGTGTCATGGGAGTGCCATCAGGGAGCGCAAGGCATGTTGGGCCAACGGTCGTCGCAACGATGCCTGTTCGATGCCGAATACCACTTCAAGGAGCTGGTGGGCGAGGACAGTTTCCATTGGCAGTTGGGCCAAGCCCGGGCGCGGCTGTTCCGGGATGAGGACTTTGCGGATCTCTACTGTCTCGACAACGGGCGGCCCTCGGTGCCGCCCAGTCTGCTGGCCACGGCCCTGCTGCTGCAGGCCCACGACAAGGTGAGCGATGCCGAAGCGCAGCGGCGGGCGCGCCTGGACCTGGGTTGGAAGGTGGCCCTGGGGATGGAGGCCGACGCCAAGCCCTTGGCCCAGAGCACGCTGCAGCACTTCCGGGCGCAACTGATTCTGCACGACCGGATCCAGGCGGTTTTTCTGCGCAGCCTGGCCCTGGCCAAGGAACGGGGCCTGTTGCGGAGCCGGCACCTGCGCCTGGTCCTGGACACCACCCCAATCCTGGGACGGGGTGCGGTCAAGGACACCTACAACCTGCTGGCCGACGGCATCCGCCACCTGCTGCGCACGATGGCCCGGGTGCAGCAGGTGGATGCGGCGACCTGGGCCGAGCGCCAGGGCTACCGCCGCTACCTGGAACCCAGCCTCAAGGGGAGCGCCGAGGTGGACTGGAGCGACCCAGAGGCACGGCGCGGTTTCCTGGCGGTGATCGTGGCCGACGCCGAACGGTTGCTGGGCCAGGCGCTGACCTCGCCGCAGTTTGCGGACAGCCGGGATCCGGCCCGACCACGGATCCGGGACGCGGCCGGGCTGCTCTGCCAGTTGCTGTTGCAGGATGTTGAGCGCCGGCCGGACGGGGTGGCGGTGCGGGAGGGAGTGAGCAAGGATCGCATCGTTTCGGTGTCCGACCCGGAGATGCGGCATGGCCGCAAGAGCAGCCAACACCGGTTCGACGGTCACAAGGCATCCGTGGCCGTGGATGCCGAGAGCCGGTTGATCACGGCCGTGACGGTGTTGCCCGGCAACGCCCCCGACAACCAGGGGGCTCTGGCCCTGGTGTCCGAGAGTGAGCACCACACGGATGGCCGGGTGTGCGAGACCGTGGCCGACGCAGCCTACGGGGACGGCGAGACCCGCCGGCAGTTCGCCGAGGCCGACCGGACCCTGATCGCCAAGGTGCCCAAACCACCCCGGAGCCCGCATTTCACCAAGCAGGACTTCCACATCGACCTGCAGGCAGGCAACTGCACCTGTCCGGCGGGAGCGGTCACGACCCGTCTCCACAGCCAGGGCCACGACCGCGAGGGGTACGGGAAGCAGGTCCCGCGACAGGCCTTTGTGTTTGAGGGTGCGGTCTGCGACAGCTGTCGCCTGCGACCGCAGTGTGTGAAGGCCCAACCCGGTCGGGGCCGGTCGGTCAGCCTGCATCCCCAGGAAGGCTTGCTGCAGGAAGCCCGGGCCTTTCAGGACAGTGCGGCCTTCGCACCCTACCGGGCCCTGCGGCAGGTGGCCGAACACCGCTTGGCGCGTCTGGTGCAACTGGGCCTGCGCCAGGCGCGCTATCGGGGACGCCTCAAGACCGAAGCCCAGCTCCTGCTGACGGCGACCGTGGCCCATCTCACCCGTCTGTGGGCTGCCACCTGAGAGGGGATGCCCTCTGCTTGGGGCCATGGTGACCGGTATCAGGCCCCCACGGCGCCGGCGACTTGCACGCGGCTCCCAACATCCGCAGCCGACCGTCCCGGACTGCTGAACCGATGCCGACCGGTGAGCACAGCCCGACGTCCACCGGACCAGCCAGAGTCCCTGGCAACACTGGGCAAGCTTCCCAACACCCCCTTTTCGTTTGGACTTCTAGGGGAAGGTGGTGGGTCCGGATCCCAATCAACGAACCGGAAACCGCGCCCTATTCCAGTTGAATTTTTGATTAATCTGTGCTCTAATTTGTTGTAGTTCCCCCGTTCAGCCTGCGAGTCCAATTGACCGTGCCTGTCGTGCAGTCGTACCCGGTTCATGTGTTTTGCCACGCGGACCTGCATACCACCGATGTACAGGCTGCGCGCAACTTCTACGGAACACTTCTGGGTTGGGACTTCACGGAGACGCAACTGGAAGGTCAGTCGGTTCACAGCATGGGCCGAATTAAGGGTCATGCCGTAGCCGGTATGGCGCAGTTGCCGCCCCATGCCCTGGAAGCCGGCATGTATCCCAGCTGGGCCCCGTATGTCCACGTGGCGGATGCCGGCCGAACCCTGGCAGCTGGCGAGGAGGCCGGTGGTGCCACCGTGATGCCGCCGTTTGCGGTGGGAGACGCCGTCAGCATTGCCGTGATGAAGGATGCTGCGGGGACGGAAGTTGCCCTCTTCCAGGCAGGTACGCAGATCGGGGCCGGCATCGTGCGGGAACCCGGTGCCATGGTTTGGTTTGAACTGTTGACCGGAGACCGATCCGCCGCGGCCGCCTATTACCGGACCGTCTTCGGCTGGGGGACGGAACGGGATCGGGACAGGCAGGAGTACAACCTGTTTGCCGGAGATCCGAACCTGCCCGACGAATGGCGGTACACAGCCGGTTTGGAGGATGGCCCGCCGGCGTGGCTTTCGCCCACACCACTGTGGCTGGTCTATTTCCAGGTTGCCGTTATCGACGCATCCTTGCGGCTGGCCTTGGAACTGGGAGCCCAGGCACCGGAAGGAATCAAGCTGGTGTCCATGAGGCGTGTTGCCCGGCTGCGGGATCCGCAGGGAGCGCCGTTCGGCCTGGCCCAGGCCATTTGAATGGTCCATCACCCAGGGACAGCTGTAGGAACTGTCCACAGACACAAGGAAATCCCAATGGAAAGGTTGACGCTGAGTTCCGGACATGACAACCGCAGGCAGGTTCTGGAAGTGGATTTGGACCGCACCAGAATGGCGGACATCTACGACTGGTGCATGGGCGCGATCCCGGATCACGGGGAGGTGCGCTATCGGCTGCCCCAGGATGCGCCGGCATCGGTTCTCACCCTGTCCCGGCGCGGCCCGGCCATGGATCTCCTGCTCACAGGCAGGGCGGAAGGCGCCGAACCGCCGTTTCAGTATGCGGGCTGCATCGGCCCGTCCCACTTCAGACTGCCGCCGGGCACCTTCGAGCAGCCTTCCCTGCTGGACGGGTTGGATTTCCGGTTCACCCCAGGCCTGTACCCTCCGGAGAACAAGGCCGAGGAGAATTCTGTGGTGCCGATGCGGGAAGCTCCGCGCATGACGTTCCGGGAATATCTGAACGCGGTCACGCGGCAGCCGCTGTTGCCGTTTCAGGCCAATTCGGGCTCTGGTTGACGGCAGCCGTTTCGGCACCATCCGACACTCACCACCGGGAAATCCGCCATGCCCGTCGTGGATCAACACCCTGTCGGTTCCTTCAGCTGGCTGGAACTGGCAACATCCGAACCGACCGCCGCCGCGGGTTTCTATGCCGGCCTGATGGGCTGGAAGTTCAGGGAACCGGAACAGGCCGGAACCGGTGCAACCAGGCTGGCCTTGATGCCGGGCGGGAACGTTGTATGTGGCATGGGTTCAACGCTGCCAACCGGCGGGTTGTCGTCCTGGACACTGTTCGTGAATGTCCGGGATGTGGCGGCCACCGCCTCGCAGGCGGCGGCTCTGGGTGGCACCGTGGCCGTGGGCGCGATGGATTATCTGGGCGCGCGGATCGCCGTCGTCAGGGATCCACACGGTGCTTCCGTGGGCCTGTGGCAGGCCGGCGACTGCGGGGGGCTCGAGGTCAACAACGAGCCGAGTGCCATGATGTGGGCGGAATACTGCAGCCGGACCCCGGACGCGTCGCTGGAGTTCTACCGGGGCCTGTTCGGGTGGGAAGGCGACGCGGACCGGCACAACAAGAAGTACACCCTGTTGCGAAACCCCCGCATTGAAACGGACGTGGTGGAAGCCAGATACGTTGGTGGCATGGTGGAGATGGACGAAACCTGGGATGCGGACGTCCCCCACCACTGGATCCCCTATCTTGAGGTAGACAGCCTGGATGCCTCGTTGGATAAGTTCAAGGAACTGGGCGGGAAGCAGGTGACACCCGAGATGAAGATCCCGGACGGCAAGTTCGTTGTAGCCAACGACCCGCAGGGCGCCGTATTCATCCTGTGCATGATGGGCACCTGAACCATTTCCGCGGCCGGCTGAAGTTCCGGGCCGCGGCCGGCCCGTCCGGATCTGTTCAGTGCGTTGTCAGCACGGGTGGATCCTGGGCCAGAAACCGCTCCACCTCGGACTTGACAGGGGCACTGCGCGCTCCCGGTTTGCCGATTTGAAGGGCGGCCACGGCATGCCCCCTGCGGATTCGCTCCTGCAGGTTGCAGCCGTCCAAGCCAGCCTGCACAAAGCCGGCGTCGAAGGCGTCGCCCGCCCCGATGGTGTCAAGCACCGGGACCCGGAAGGGCGGAACGGTGAATGCAGGCGAACCGAACTTCGACACATGCGCGCCCACAGTGTTCTCCCGCATGATGGCAACGCATTCTCCCCGTGCGGCCAGGCGGGCCGTAGCCGTCTTCATGTCCGGTTCGTCGGGCACCAGGTGGAACAGCTCCTCGTCGGCGGAGCCGAGGACGAAGTCGGCCTTGCGAATGGCTTCCCACACCGTGTCGCTGTAGGCGGATGGCATCCGCCCGTCTTCCAAACCCAATCTCAGGTTGAGGTCGAACGACGATGTGGCCCCACTGCCACGCGCCAGGTCCAGGGCGGTGTGAATGGCCGCGCGCACGGGACCTTGCACCAGACAGCCGCCGGACGTATGCAGCCAGTCGCGGGGTGACAGTTCCAGGCCGGTCAGCTGGTCCGCGTGCAGGTCGGAAAACGCCTGGTTGCGGTTGGGCCAGCCCAGAACTGTGCGCTGGCCCGTGTGGTCGATGAGGCCTATCACCAACATGGTGGGCCAGCGCCGCGAGACGCCAAGGCGGGAGATGTCGATGCCCTCCACCTCCATTTCGCGGCGCGCCTGTTCCCCAAACAGTTCGTTGCCGACAGTGCCGATGAACTGGGTGTCCACGCCCAGCCGTGCCAGGGCCACGGCCGTGTTGGCGACGGCGCCGCCGCCGTGAACCTCGGGTGCGGGCTGCTGCCGGGCGTTGCCGGTTTCCTCCGGCACCCGGATGATCAGGTCCGCACAAATGTCGCCGACCAGGACGGCCCGGCCTTGCCCGGCTTTGCGGTTCAACGATCAGCCCCTTGTTGTCATCCTTGCACGTGCTCCGGGCGGGCCTGAGCGACCATGCCCGCGGTTGTGTGCGCAGACCGGGTCCGGTCGTGATGGTCCGCGGATGGAATCATGGGCAACCGGGAACGCCTTGCGTGCTGGTTTCGGTCACGCCTGCTCAACGAACGACTCGTAATGGGCCTTGGCCATGGTGTGTGCGTCGTGAACCGCCTGCTCCGAGAACGCCGGGATTCCGACGGTACCGAGCATCACCGCTGCAGCCGCCGTGGCCTTGCAGGCTGCCATGGGCAGGTTGGGGTCGTCGAGCAGGGCGGCAACCAGGCCTCCGGCATAGGCGTTGCCGGCTCCCGTGGGATCCTGGACATCGACGTTCATGGCCGGAATGTGCATGGGCTCGTTCAATCCGGAACCTGCAATATACGATCCTGCAGCCCCTGCCCTGATGGCCACCCAGGACGGTCCCAGGCTGTGCCAAAACGCAGCTGCGGCATAGGGATCATCGATCCCGGCCACCTTGTCCGCGATGGGCGCTTCCGGACACAACACATCCACATGGCGAACGAGCTCCATCATCTCGTCCAGGTTGTCCCATTGGTTCCTGTCGAACAATGGTTCCAGTGAAATCATGCCTCCCGTTTCCCGCTTCCATTGCAGGGAGGTTTCGACCATCTGTTCCTTGGGCAACTCCGTAATCAGGTGGACTGCCCGCGCGGACCGGTAGGACGCGGGCCATTCAATTGCCTGAGCCAGAAGCTTCGACCAGTTGCCCTCCCAACGCATGACCTCTATGGGTTCGCCCTTGGAGTTGAGCATGTTCTGGTCGTCGTCGTACGCGATGTCCAGCCGAGGGGTTTCCAAGTGCGGATACTGTCGCCAGCCGTCCAGGTTCGCGCCCAGCCCGTGCAGTTCCCGCAGATTGGACTTGTCCAAATCGGCACCGGTTCTCGTCAGGAAACCCACGTCCTCGCAGTACAGACGGGCACCGTAAACGCCCTGGGGGCCTCCACCCCCCAACAGGTTGGACACCACCTCCCCGGAGGCGAGTTTCACGGAATCAAGAATGATCTTCCCGTAGACGGCCAGTTGCATGGATGCTTACCCCAGTTTCCGGACCTCGTCCATGTAGGCCTGGACCCGGTCTTCGTGGATGTTGGTGCCCCACCCGTCGGGCTGGAAACAGGTGCCCACAAACGCCCCGTCGGCATCGGCCAGCATTTCGCCGACATTGCCGTGGTTGGTGTGGCCACCCAGCAACACCGGCAGGTCGGGTACCGAGTTTTTGATGTCCGCGATCATGGAACGGACCGTCGCGGGGTCCGGCTCCGCAATTTCGACGGCATGGGCGCCGCAACGCCAAGCCTGCTCCGCCAGGCGACCCAGCGACAGGCCCTCCCGGGATCGGTAGTGCATGCTGTGGATTTCGGCCACAATGCGGACGCGTTGCGCGCTCAGCAGCCGTTGGTATTGCAGGAAGTCGGCGGGGTCCGCCTGGGCCACGCCATAGGGGCTTTGTGTCGAACCGACATAGGAGCTGCAGCGGATGTACGAACCGCCGCAGCTGTAGGCCACGCCCAGGGACGCCTTCTGGGCGTTCCACATGACCTGGACCCCAATCTGGAAGCTGTCGGGCAGTTCCATGGCCACGCGGGTTGTGATGCCCGCCACGAAGGCCAACCGGGCCGGATCCACCGCCTCCCCCACCGAATAGACGCCGTCGATGGTCTGGATCAGGCCGCCTTGGGCTCCACCGCGGCACAGGGCCCAGGCATCCGCAAGCGCCTTGTCCACGGCCAGGTTCAGGTTGTCTTCGGTGAAGTGGGGCGTGCCGGGGGACGCGGGCAGATGAACAAGGCCAAAGATCTGTCTGGATTCGCCAAGCTGGGTCAACTCTCTCATGGGATGGCAACAACTCCAGTGTCGGTGGGATGTTGGGGTCGGGATGTTCCGGGGAGGCGCTCTTCAGGCCGTGGCGCAGCCGAATCGCCGGTTCTAATACTAGGGGATTATATGCTTGTGTACCACGCCGGAACCGAGGGTCCGGGCGGTGACCTTGGCATATCCGGTTCGCGTATCATCGGGGTTGGCTTGGCGCCAAACGCCCCTCGCCGCGCAGAAGCCCCTTCCCCTCGGGCCTGTCGGACCAGGGGCAGGCCCCGGGCCAGAATGTTGATGGCGGCGTTGCGGTCTGCGTTCGCAGTGTGTCCGCAGGCCGTGCAGTTGAATGTTGCCTGGGTCTTGCGATTCTCCTTGTCGGCATGTCCACACTGCGCACAGGTTTGCGAAGTGTAGGCCGGGTCCACCTTCACCACCAGACCGGCCTTGTACTCCAGGTTGCGTTCCAGCCGGCCCCAGCCGGAGGCCAAAATCTCCCGGTTGAGTCCGGACTTGGCTTTTACGTTCGTACCGGGCTTCTCGGCTGTGCCCTTCGCACTCTGCGTCATGGCCTGGACGTTCAAACCCTCGACCACCACGGCGTGCGCCGCGTCCGCCATCTTCTGGCTGTGTGGTGGGCGGCATTCTCGCGCCGGCGCCGTTTCCTGCGGTGCAGTTTTCGCAACTGACCACACACGCCGCGCCCGGTTGGACAGCGGCTTCCCGGACTTCCGGGAGCGCGCCCGGGCCTTGGCCGCCTTGCGCTGCTTGCGCTTGATGTTGGCGTCCAGATTGGATGTGTCCGGCTGCTCGTAGACCTCGCCGTCGCTGTCCGTGGCCTGGCGCACGTTGCGGTCCACGCCCAGTTCGCCGTCATCGGCCGGCGGTTGCAACTGTGCGACCGGCACGGCATACGCAACGTTGGCGTACCACTTCGGGCGACGGTCCGTACCTTCCTTCAGCATCCGCACGGTCTTGGCTGTGCAGCCAAGGTACTGACAATTGCGGCCCCGCTCCAGCCGTACCCACCCCATCCGGGGCATGTACAACCGATTGCCGTCCATCCTCACATTGTCCGGAATGGTGAAGCCGTCGGCCTTGTGCCCCTGCCGACCCTTCCGCCGCGGGAAATGCTTCGGCTTGCCATCGGACTTTCGCCGCGGCAGGAGCCTGCCCTCCGCCTTGGCCTCGGCATGCGCCTTGTGGAAACGCCGGTAGGCGGCATCCAGGTACTTCAGCACGTATCGGACGGGGGCACTGGGCAGATCCCGCAGCCACGACAGGTCCTGGTCCGCGTACACGGCCCCTTCGGGCGATGCCAGGAACGCCTGGGTCCCGCCGCGGATCATCGCGAACCGCTTGTACATGGACTGCCAAGTCGCGCTTGGGCCCACGATCAGGCTTTGTGCCCTGTCGACCATGGCCTGCCGTGAGCGGTTGAACAGGCATTGTTTGCAACTACAGTTGTGTAGTGTGGAGAAGCGAGGTTGTGCTTGCGTTGGACTTGGAATCAGGCTAGGAATGGGGCGGACCATCGGCCTGGTGGGGTACGCAAGTTGTGAAGTTCGCACTTGATCTGGTTTCCATACAGGCATCAGGCGCATGGTTTTCGCACGCAAGGAGACCAGACGTGAGACCAAGAGAGCTTATGAAGAAGGATGCTACAGCGTTGCCGTCGGACATTCAGGCGCAGATATGGGGGGGGGAGCTTGACAGGGGTATTTGCACAAAGATACTACGGTTGACAGGGGGGGGGACGAAGGCATGGCCGGTCGGTACACTGAAGGTCTTCAGTTCCTGTCAGTCCCCGGCGTGTGGCCATGCTTCGCCCTTCCTCATTGTATCCGTTGTCCCGCGAGCTCAAGCGGCACCTGCCCTCGGTCCGGGGCCGCCTGCGGCGGGGCCTGGCCCTGTGGGTGAAGGGTACGCTGCTGGCCCACAACGGCTGCCAGGATTCGACAGCGGTGGCCCTGGAGTCCCACGGGCGCTTCGAGACGGTGCGCCGAGAACTGCGGGAGTGGACCTGCGACGACGCCGACCGGATTTTGTCCTGGGGGCCGGAGACGGAGGTGGACGCGGCCGCCTGCTTCCCGGAGCTGCTGCGCTGGGTGCTGGCCTGGTGGACGCCCGGCCAGGGGGACTCGGGGACGGATCCGCCCTTGGTCCTGGTGCTCGACCCCACGCACCCGCGGGACGAGTGGGTGGCGCTGGTGGAGGGCGTGGCCTACCGCGCCCACGCCCTCCCGGTGGCCTGGCACGTCGTGGCGGCCGACGCCCCGGAATCCTGGGTCGGACACTTCCGTCGTCTGCTGCGCCTCCTGGCCCCGGCGGTCCCGGTCGGGATGCCGGTGCCTGTGCTGTGCGACCGGGGGCTGGGCAGCCGGGACCTGTGGGAACGGATCACGGAACTGGGCTGGCATCCCGTCCTGCGCCACTCGCCGCAGATTACCTTCCGGCCGACCGGCGGCGACCGGGTTCCGGTCCGGACCCTGGGCGGCGGGCCGGGCACACTCTGGCTGGGCGCGGGAGAGGCCTTCGCCCGCAAGCCCCTGCCGAGCACGCTGGTCGTGCTGCACGCCCGGGGCCACGAAGACCCCTGGGTCCTGTTGACCGACACTCCGCCGGCGCACACCGTGGCGGCCCTGTACGCCTGCCGCCACGGGATCGAACAGGGCTTCCGGGGCCTCCAGCGGGGCGGCTGGCAGTGGGGGCGGACGCGCCGCACGGACCCCGTGCGCGTGGCCCGGCACCTGCTGGTCCTGGCCGT
>MKWU01005777.1_pt1 | contig 13131 bp, 9 predicted proteins | sample 809101 | NCBI WGS metagenome assembly MKWU01 (sample SAMN05860141, study PRJNA318959) | sponge metagenome | host: Aplysina aerophoba | place: Slovenia: Piran, Adriatic Sea, Gulf of Piran | collected 2013-05-07 | reverse complement strand
GACGGCCTATCGAATCGGACAACGGGCGGGGGTGACCTGCACCCGCACACTGGCTCTTCTCTGCGAGGCCATGCACAGCGGCCTGGTGACACTGGATTTCGTGAGCCAGATTGCCGACGAACTGATCGCCACTGACTATCGCCTGCCATTCGGCCCCGGGGGGTTCAAGAACTGGGCGATCGAGAACGGATACGCAGGTTGAAGAGGCGCTGGCGGCCTACGACCGCATCGTGGGCCTGGACCTCACCGACGTCGCCGTGGACGGGTCGGCGCACAAGGCCCCCTGCGGCGGTCCCGGCACCCAACTCCGCCGCAACACCGACCGGTACCCCCACCACCGACTCGCCCAACTCGCTCTCGCCATCGTCCTACTCATCTGCATCAAACTCATCGACTGGCGAAACCGCTGGTCACCACCTATCCGCTAACGCTCTTAGGTGGATGCTCCTGCCGGCCTTGTGGGTGTGAACTCGGCGGGCAGGTGTTTGATGCCGTGTATGAAGGACGATGCCAGCAGGTCCGGCTCGCCGGTGGCGCGGATGTCGCCGATCTGGCTGAACAGCTCGCGGAACATCACCTTGATCTCGCGGCGGGCCAGGTGGGCGCCGAGGCAGAAGTGCGGCCCGGGTCCGCCGTAGCCGATGTGGGGGTTCGGGTTTCGCTGCACGTCGAAGGAGAGCGGGTCGTCGAAGACCGCCTCGTCCCGGTTGGCGCTGAGGTAGTGCAGCACGACCTGGTCGCCCTCGTCGAGCTTCTGGCCTTCCAGCTCGGTGTCGCGCAGCACGGTGCGACGCATGTAGGTGACCGGGCTGGCGATGCGGACGATCTCCTCGATGGCGCCGTGGGCCACGCCCTCGAAGTCCTCGGTCCAGATGCGGCGCTGGTCGGGATGGTCGGTGAGGTACACCAGGCCCCAGCCGATGGCGTTGCGGGTGGTCTCGTTGCCGGCCACCACCAGCAGGATGAAGAAACTGGCCAGTTCGGCGCGGGTGAGCCGCTCGCCGTCCACCTCGGCGTTGACGAGGATGCTGGTGAGGTCGCCGGTGTCCACCCCCACCTTGGATTCCGCCACCTCGTCCATCAGCTGGGTCAGCGCCTCGCCGGCGTTCAAGATGGCGGTGATGAGATCCCCGAACTCCGGCACGTACTCGGGGTCGCCGCCGCCCAGGATCACGTTCGACTGGTCGAACACGAAGTCGTGCTGGGAGGCGGGGATGCCCATGAGGTCGCAGACGATGCGCAGCGGCAGCCGGGCCGCCACGTCGGTGACGAAGTCGCATTCGCCCCGCTCACACACCTCGTCGACGATGAGGCGGGCCTGATCCTGTACCGAGTCCTCGAGGCGGGCCAGCATCCGGGGCGTGAAGCCCGCCGACACGAGCCGCCTCAGCCGGGCGTGGCGGGGGTCGTCCATGGCGATGATCGAGTTGAAGTACTCGTTGAACTCCTGCGGGAAGTCGTTGATGGTGACCCCGGACGCCGAGGAGAAGACCCGCGGGTTGCGCGACGCCTCCAGGATGGGCGCTTGGCGGCCGATGACCCAGGCGCCGGGGACCCGGATGCTCTCCAGGTCGCCGTAGAACTTGAACCCGGGATAGAAGGTCAGCGGCTGGGCGCGCAGCAACCGCAGGTCCTCCTCCACCTCGCTGCGATGCCGCTTCCAGAAGGTGTTGTGGATGGGGTTGTGCGGGTCCCCCTCGGTCGCGGGCGGCGGCTTGACCGCGACGCCGGGGGTGGTTGCAGAATCAGACGTGACGGCGGTCATGGCACCAACTCCGGGTCGGGTGAACGCGTGCCGCGTCCTCACTGTAGTGATTGGCCCGGCGTCGGGGACGGTGCCGTGTCTCGAGGTTCTCCTGGTTGGCGGGACCACATGAGGGTGACGGAGCGCCTGCACGCTCGTCGTGGCGACCGGTGTTGCGGCGGGGGATTGATCCGTCCGGGGACCATCCGGAACGCCGCACGCGGGCTCCGTGCCGGCGGGTGTCGGGTCAGGTTCGGGGGTCGCGGCGGGCGAGGCGCAGGGCGTCGCGCCACGACGTGCGGGTGCCGGTGCGCAGCAGGGTGGATTCGTATACCCGCGCCGCGAGGACGACGGTCCACCAAGTGGCGGCGAGCAGCAGGAGGATCGACAGCGCCAACTCCCAGGCGGCGACGTTCCCGGCGGCGACACGGATGGGCATGACCAGCGGCGACGACACCGGCACGAGCGAGAGCACGCGGGCGACCGCGGTGCCGGGCGCGGGGAGCACGATCGCCAGCCCGACGACGTAGATGCCGATCAGCGGCAGCGTCACGGGCAGCGAGATGAACTGTCCCTCCTCCATGCGCGACACCAGCGAGCCCGCCACGGCCAGGAGCGTGGCGTAGAAGCCGAAGCCGATGACGAAGATCGCCACAGCCAGCGGCACGACCGCCCAGATCGACACGGGCAGGGCCACGGCGCCGGTGATCGACAGCACCGCGGCCGCCGCCAGCGTCGTCACGAGGACCTGGATGGAGGCGACGGCGGTGACGCCGGCGACCTTGCCGATCAGCAGCTCGCGGGCGCGCACGTGCGCCAGCAGGATCTCCACCACCCGGTCGGCCTTCTCCTTGACGACCCCGGCCACCACGATGGTGCCGTAGACCTGCAGGCCCACGAACGTGAGCATCGTCAGGACCAGCCCCAGGCCCCTGGAGTTGAGCGAGGGATCGTCGTCGTCGAAGGTCGGCAGCCCTTCGCTCACGAACTGGTCGCGCACCGCCACCGGCGCCAGCAGCGCCTCGAGGTCCGCCTGCGCCACGCCCAGCAGATCGCCCCGCTCGGCGCGCACGGCCCGGCCGATGGCCTGGCGCAGCACCGTGCGGACCTCCTCGTCGACGCGGTCGTTCCAGATCAGCGTGTCGGGGGGATCGATGACCACGTCGAGGCGGCCCTGCCGCAGCTCGCCGGGAGCCGCCTCGATCTCGACGGGCACCCACGTGAAGTCGTAGGGCGACCGGTCGGGATCGGCCAGCAGTTCTGCAGCCGCCGTTACCGGCGCCAGATGGCCGACGCGCACCGTGCGACGTTCGGGGCCGGCATCGGCCAGCGCCGAGACGAGCGTCATGCCCACGGCGGTGCCCGTCACCAACAGGACGGTGGAGATGCGCCAGGTGCGGGTCCTGGTGAGCACCCCGAACTCGCGGCGGGCCACCTCCCAGGCCGTGCGCGCCCGCGCCCCGGCCAGGCCCCGCCCGCCACCGAATCGCCCGCCCACGCCCCTCCCAGGGTTCTGCCCGCTCACGCCCCTCCCCGGGTTCTGCCCGCTCACGCCCCGCCCTCCGGTCGCGGTCGGCTCTCGTCGTGCGGCGCCGGGCACGCCGGGGGTTCTGCGCACCGTCGGACCGTCCGCCTCCGGGGAGGCTGCCGCGCCGCGCTTCCGGTTGCCCGGGTTGACGGGCGCCGTGCTCTACTCATCGGCGCTGCGCCCGCCGCTGACGAGGTCGGCGAACACCTCGACCAGCGTCGGCGGCTCCACGGAGAACGTGGCGATGCGCCCCGCGGAGGCGGCTTCGGTGGCGATTGCCGCCAGATCGGCCCCCGCCGGAACCTCGAAACACGCGCCCCGCGCGCCGCCGGCCTCGACCGCTGTCGCCTCCCCGGCCCCGGCAGCCGTGCCGAGCGCCGCGGTCTCCCCGCCGCCGGTTCCCGTGGCCCCGCCGCCGGTTCCCGTGGCCCCGCTGCCGGTTCCCGTGGCCCCGCTGCTGGTTCCCGCGGTCGCCCCGCCGCTGGTTCCCGTGGCCCCGCCGCCGGTTCCCGTGGCCCCGCTGCCGGTTCTCGCATCCGCGCTGCTCGTCCCCGTGCTCGCGCCAACCGTCGCAGCCCCCCCGGCGCGCAGCCGTGGTCCCGGCGCCCAGCGCACGGCGGGGTCCTCCCAGGTGATCCGCACCACCCGCCGGGGTGTCCGGGCGCGCAGTTCGGCGACGCCGCCCGACGCCACCGTCGCGCCGCCGGCGATGATCGTCACGTCCTCGCACAGGTCGCCGACGAGGTCGAGCTGGTGGCTGGAGAACACGACGGCCGCCCCCGCCCCGGCCCCGGCGGGGAGGATGCCCGCCCGTGCGCGCGCCCCCGGCCGGCCCCCCCCGCGGCGCCCGGGGGGGGGGGGGTCCCCGCCAGTGTGCGCGCCGCCACCGGGTCCAGCCCGCCGAACGGCTCGTCGAGAACGAGCAGGTCGGGGTCGGCCACGAGGGCCACGGCGAGCTGCACCCGCTGCCGGTTGCCGCTGGACAGCGACTCCACGAGGTCGTCGCGCCGGTCGGCCAGCCCCAGCCGCTCCAGCCAGTCGCCGGCGGAGGCGGCGGCCGCGGGGGCGCTCAGGCCCGCCAGCCGCCCCACGTAGGCGATGTGCTCGCGGGCGCCCATCCGCATGTAGAGGCCCCGCTCCTGGGGCATGTAGCCGATCCGGCGTCGCTGCTGCTCGTCGACCGGCCGCCCACCCCAGCGGATGGTCCCCCCGTCGACGGCGACGAGCCGCATGACTGCACGCATCGTGGTGGTCTTGCCGGAGCCGTTGGGTCCGAGGAAGCCGACGAGTTGGCCGGGGCGCACGCGCAGGTCCACCCCGTCGAGGGCCACGACGCCGCCGAAGCGCTTGCGCAACCCCGACACGACGAGGCCCTCACTCGCCGCTTCGTCGCCGGGATCCATGTCGCTCGCTTCGTCGCCGGGGTCCATGTCGCTCACGTCGCCGGGATCCATGTCGCTCACGTCGCCGCCTCCCCGCCGCTCGTCACCGGCGCCGAGGTGACGGTACCGGGGCCGCGGTGGCCGCCGCGACCTCGACCGGTACGGGGCGCGCGCCACTTTCTTCCCGAGGTGACGGTACCGGGGCCGCGGTGGCCGTCGCGACGGCTGCCCGCCCCCGCGGAGTCCGGGGCCTTGCGCCGAAACGCCGTCGGATGAGTCCTCGGCGCGATGACCTCCCTCCGGTCGATGTGGCTGGAAGCCAACAGCCCGACCGCTAGCACCGGGAGATTCGGGTTGGTCGGTGATGTTATCGACATGGTCTGTGTTATATATGAAGAAATACCTACTCATTTCGTCGTTCGGGGGAACCCCAGGGGTGTCGTGGGGTGGCTGGGGTTGTCGGTGCAGCGCTTGGCCGGCCGCGCCCGCAGCGGCGGCGCGCGCGGCAGCGGCGGCCTCGTGACCCTGGAGTGGCTGCTCGTGCTGGGCGCCATCGCCGGCATCGCCGCCGGGTCGTACCTGGCCGTGGACCGGGTCCTGGAGCAGGAGATCCGCCGCCCGGCGCCGCCGGGGGCGCGCCTGGTGGCCGCGGACGTCGTCGCCGCGGTGGTGGTTCAGGACGCCATCGATCTGGCGATCAGCCAATCGTACGACCCGGCGACCTGGGACAGTGTGCACAACCCGCCGTTCCGGGCGCGCTGCGAGGCCCTGGCGGAGGAGTTCGACGATGTCGTAGAGAGAGCGGAGTGGGTTTGGGGCCCTCCGGAGTGGACGCCGCACTGGCTCGACGGCGAGGATTCCGGTGGTAATGCACTCCTGCCGGGCACCCGCCGGAGTCCGGCCCGCTGCGATGTGGTGCCGCGTGTCCCGCCGGCGGGGTCGTGACCGCCGCCTCGCCGGACCGCTCGCCGTCGCGGCCGGCCACGCCGTCGGGTCCGTCGCGGCTCGCCGGATCGGCCGGCCCGGCCACGACGTCGGGTCGGGCCAAGCCGTGGGGTCTGCGTCGGTTCGCCGGATCGTCGGGTCCGTCGGGGTTCGCCGCATCGGCCGGGCCGGCCACGACGTCGGGTTCGCGCCGTCGCCGCCGGGCCGTCGCGCTGATCGTTCTCGCCGCGGCGCTCGCTCCGGTGGTGTCGGTGGCCTCCCCGGCGCAGGCGCAGGTTGACCCTCAGCCCGACTACGTGCGCATGCATCCCGATTCGGAGACGTTGGTGTTCATGCGCGCCAACGACCTGGTTACGTACCATGCGTGTGACTCACAGAGTGTGCACTGTGTCCCGGTCACGTCGACGTGCGGTCGGGTGAGCGAGGACATGCGCAAGCAGGTTGAAGCCGCGGAGCAGGCGCGCCGGACGCTGACCGCGGCGGAGGTGTACCGGATCGCGGATCCCGCTCTCGGCGGCGTCCCGCGGGCGGACGTGCGGCTTCAGCACTACCTGGAGCAACTCAAGGACGAGGGGGTGCTGCCGCTCCGCTACGCCCTCATCAACAGCGAAATCGATCCGGAGGACCCCTCCACGTACCGTGACCCGCAGGTCGACCGCTTGCTCGAGGCGTTGTACGAGTCCAGCGGCGACGTGGAGGAGTCGATCAAGCTGGTCCAAGCACTGGACGACCTCACCGCGTCCCCGCTCAATCCGTCGGATCCGTCGCTGGCGGGTATGACGATTGCCACGCTCCTGCCCGACTCGGCGAGAGAGAGAGCGAGCGAGTTGGCGACGCGGCCCGCCGGCACGCTCGATCCGGGAGAACTCGCGACGTTCATGGGCGACGTGCGGGAGGCCTTGCGGGTCGATCTGTCTCCGGCGGTCGTTTCCTCACTGGAGGGGTTGCACTCGCGGTTGATGCCCCAGACCAGCAATACCGGATTGGACTCGTTCAACCGCAGCATGCCGGCGGACGAGGTTCCGTACTGGTTGGTGGATCCGTTGGGGCGGATAGAGGGGTTCCTGGAGTTGCTGGGCCTCGAACCGCCGTCGATGGACTCCGTCGACAGCGTTGAGGTGGTCGACGGCAGCGGCACCCCGCTGATCGAAGTGTCGGACTACGCCTTGGTGTATCACCTTGATTTTAGTTGTCGCGTCTCATACCTCCGCGGCGACCTCTCCCTCGCTTTCGCGGATTCCGGCGGCGGCAGTTACGTGACCGTCGAGCGGGCGCTGGGTTCGATCGCCCCGGTGGCCGGTCGCAGCGCGGAGGCGCCCGGGGCGGGCGCACTCCATTCGGTGGCGGTCCACGATGCGGGCGGGAACTTGTTGTACCAGGACGACTCGTACGACTGGTACCGGATCCTGCCCCAGCCGACGCAGGGCGCCGGCAGGAGACAGGTCGAGGTCGGCAGCTCCGGCAGCTACCGCCTGGTGCTGGTGACGAGTCTGCGGCTCGAGCGGGACGGCGCGGTCTGGAGGGTGCTCGACTGGATCGGATCCGACGGCGACGGTCTTCCCGAGCCCGAACCGGTCGCCACCCACCCCGCGAGCGAGGTGGAGAGTGCGGTCCCAGCCTCCGTGCGCCAGCACGCCAGATCCGGGGTCGCTTCGAGCATTATCGGGGGGGCGATCGCGGTGGAGGCCCGCTATCGGCTCGGCGAGGCGGTGATCAACTACTGCCTGCGGGCCGAGAGAGCGCGGTTCTGCCCCAACCTGGGGCGGCTCACGGTCCTGGTGGAGCCGGAGGGCTGGGACGACGCGCGCGCCGTGGGTGTCGACGACGCGTTCCGGGTGGTGGTGGACCGGGTGGAGGGGCGGATCTCGTTGCTGCAGGAGCGCCCCGACGGCGAGCAGCCGGCGCCGGGCGACGTGGAACTCGACGGCCGCAGTCACGTGGTGCTGGAGAGGTTGTGCTGCCTCGACAGGGAGAATCGGGACTTCTGGTCGGTGGAGCTGGTGTTGCCGGTGATGCGCAACGACCGTGTGCGGTTCCTGCGGGCGGGGATGCCGCTGGACAAGGACGGCAACACGGTCCCGGTGGAGCGCCTCGACAGCGGCGACACGGTGAGTTGCTCGGTGGTCCGCTACTGCGGTTACGTCCGGCCGCGGGCTCTCGGCGTACCGTCCCGCCTCGCCGGCGGCCTCGATTTGGACGTGGGCGTGAGTTCTTACCGCAGGTCGCTGGAGTTGCGACTGTCGACCGATCCGACCTCGGAGGCCTCGGCGGGGTCGGCAAGGTTCCGTTTCCGCTACTGCCTGGCGCACCGTGAGGGTGATTGCTCGGCCTCCCCGCCGCAGTGCACGAGGGTGACCTACATCGAGCCGCCGCGGGCGCCGAACGCGGGCGTCGCCCCGATTCTCGGCGCCGCGTCGCTGTCCGACGTGCCGGTGTCGTTCTTCGAGGTGAGAGACGGCGAGGGCTGCGAGCAGACCGTCGCGACGGTGACCGTGCGGGTCGATGTGTACGGCGAGTCGTCCCCCCCCGATTCCCTGCCCGCCGAGGTGTGGGACGACAGCGAGCCGCCGGCGCCGCCCCCTCCGCCTCCGGAGGAGAAGCAGTGCTACGTCCCGCCGCGCACGTCGCTTTCTCACGAGAGGTTCACCGAGGCCGTCGAGTGGAGCGACCAGCGGCGGTGGTCGCTGGCGCCCGACACCGACGAGGGCAGGAAGCCCCCCCCGTGGTGCTTCCTGCCGGACCGGACGCAGCTGGCAAAGGGGGGCTATTGCATCGAGCCGGACAGTGACCCAGTAAGGCAGGATTGGGTCCTCCAGCACACCCAACCGTCCTACGGGTCCCGTTGGCGAGCGGGCGCCGACGGCAGCCCGCCCCACAGAGCAGGGCAGTCGCCCTCGGCGCGGCCCGACGATGTTACCGAAGAACTGTTCCTGGTCGGGCAAGGGTTGACCGAGGGCCCCGACGCGATCTGCCAGGGCGCGCGGCCGCGGATCGTCGGAGTGTGGGGCACCCATGTCGGCGCCCCCAACTGGCGATTCGGCGAGCGCGATTCCCCCGACGCCGACTGTCTGCCGTACCCCGAGCCGCGCGAGCACAGTTGCGACTACGGGCGTGATCCGGAAGGCGGGTCGGGGTTCTTGGACCAAGCGTCGAATCACGTCCCCGGGCTCGGCATCGATCCCAGCGGGCCCAGCCTCTCGCATCACTCGCTCGGTGCTGCCTGGCACACGAGCCTCGCCGCGGTGGAGCCGTGCGTCGGCGAGTCGGAGTGCGACGTGTGGGCGCCGCCGGTGCCGGGTTGGTACCAGGTCCGCATCGAGGTGGACGCACCCGAGGTCCACCGGCGGCACCATCGTTCCCACGACCACTCTATTCCTCCCATTGACGGACAGGACTACTGCCCGGAGGGAGACGCGGGGACGAAGGGCACATACATCAACCCACGGACCCGGATGCCCGGCGACAGCGACGTGTGGTACTACTGCTACACGCAGCTACCGGATACCGACGGCGACGGTCCCGAGGAGGCCCCGGAGCCTGTCCCTGTCCCGGCCCAGGGAAATCCGTTCGTCTTCGACGAGCTGATCTGGGTCGAGGCGCCGTACCTGGTGCTCTGAGGGCCCGATCGCCGTGCGTGCCGAACCGTCCCCCGGCCACCGGGGTCGCCGCGAGCCGCTGCGCCGCGGGTCTGCGCGCCGCGGCGAGCGGGGCGACACGCTCGCTTTCGTGGTGCTGTGGCCGGCGATGATCGTGGCGATCGTGCTGCTGGCGGTGCACACCTTCATCGTGGTGAACGCCCGCGCCGAGGCCTCCCTGGCGGCGTCCGCGGGGCTCCGCGCCGCCTGGCGGGCCGCGGCGGAGTCCAACTTGGCGCTGCACGGTCGCCCGACGGGCCCCGTGATATGGAGGGAACCCGACGAGGCCGCGGGGGGGCGGATTGCCGAGGCGGAGCGGCTGCGCGACAGGGCGGCCGACGCCGTCGAGCAGGTCGCCGGGGCGGAGGACGGGTGGCGCTGGTGGACCGGCGCGGTGGCCACCACCTACAGCGACTGGTGCCATCCCGCCGAGCGCCCGAACCTCACCCCGCCGCAGGTGGGCGTGCCGTTCCGGGGCGAGACCGGGTGGGTGCGCGTCGTGGTTTCCGGCGAGATCATCGGGCCGCTGTCGTGGCTCTGGCCCGGTCGCCTCGACCGCGTCTACGCCACCGCGGAGGGTCCCGCCCTGCTGCGCGCCTCGCCGGCGGCGCGCCTGGAGAGGCCGGGCGACGGCGCCGCGGTGGTCTTCGCCGCCGACGAGCCGGGCCGCGCGCCGCTCCGCGAGCGCTGGGCCGACGCCGGCCTGCCGCGGTGTTGAGGCCCGTGACGTCCGGCGAGGGTGCGGCGAGGCGCCCCGAGCGGCGCCGCGGACCAGGTGTGGCGCCGGCCTGCCGCGGTGTCGCCGGCACCGCGACCCGCCGAGCCGAGCCGCCTCGCCCGGCACCGGCGCCCGTGCGGCGCCGCGGCGAGGGGGGCAGCGCCTCCTACGAGATGGTGCTGCTGCTGCCGGTGCTGATGCTGATGGTCCTGTTCGTGCTCTGGGCGGGCCGTACCGGCCAGGCTCGCCTGGCGGCAGATCTGGCGGCGGAGGAGGCGCTGGTGGCAGCCGCGGTGTGCTGCGACCCGGCGGACACCGAGCGGCGCGAGCAGGTGGTGGCGACCCTGCTCGGCGGGCGCCCGGACCTGGACTTCCTCTGCCTCGACGAGCCGTGGCCGCTGGCCGCCGACGGCCGGTTCGTGTCGCAGACCGAGTTCTACTTCGAGGACGCCGACGACGGGTCCTCCGACGACGAGCCCGACGGCGCCGAAATGGGTGTGGGCGTGCTGGGGCTGGGCTTCGGCTGCACGACCGACGGGGCGGTGGGCACCCTCGGCGGGGTCCTGCCGCCGACGGAGATCAGGGCGCGGGCCGCCGAGGTGGTCCTGCTGGAGCCGAGGCCTGCCGGAACGGCGACCATCAGGCCGTCGCTGCGTATCGCCACCACCAACATCACCGCCTACGAGCAGTTCGATGTGGCTTCGGTGCGGCTCGTGCTGGACCGTCCGGCGGGTGACGACGGGCTCTCGTTGTGGTGGCTCACCGAGCGGCACCAACTGCCCCCCAACGCGACGGCTCGCCTGCCCGGCAACGAAGCCGAGTTCGGCTACTGCCCCAACGACATCGACGACGAGGGGGACTCCTACGTTCCGGGGAGTTTCACGGGCCGCCACCGGGACTACGCCGACAGTTCGGGCCAGGTGCTCTTCCAGGGCGGCGAGACGTCGGCCACGATCCAGGTGGACCTCTACAACGACTGTCTCTACGAGCCCGAGGAGCGTTTCCGGGTCAAGCTGTACGGCGTGAACGAAGCGGAGGTGATCGTCGACAGCCGGGAGGCCAGCCGGGAGGCGGTCATCACGATCCGCAGCGACGACCTCCCGCCGTACCTGTTCCTCGTCGACCCCGACGGTCGCCCCGACGACCCCGACCACCCCGTGGGCGACCGCGAGGTGCAACGGGCCGAGGGCGAGGATCTGGCGTTGGAGCTGCAGTTGGTGAACGACGAGGAACAGCCGCAGAGGATCATCAGCGGCCGCGAGGCGAGCGGCAGCCTCGACGTCGTGACCGGCGACAGCACGGCCTCGGCGGCGGCGGTCCGTGACTGCGCGGCCGACTACGACTGGACGCCGGCCGGTGCCGACGGTCGCTTCGCCTTCGCTGCGATGACGGCCGCGCCGCGGTCGGCGCTCGGGTTGAGTTTCCCTGTCGACAACGTCTACGAGGGCGACGAGATTCTCATGCTGGAGATCCGGGATCCCATCGACGCCCGACTCCTCCCCGACGAGAACAGCAGCCTGCTGAGGATCGTCATCCGCGATGACGTGGCGAGGCCCGACCTGCTCCTCGTCGACCCCGACGACCCCGACGATCCCGTCGGCGACCGCGTCGTGGAGCTGCGCGAGGGCCAACACCTGGATCTGCGCGTACGGCTGGTCGGCAGCCTCGACGGCACCGACCCTGTGAGCGCGCGGGCGTGGGGGTTCGAGTACTCGGCGAGCGATCCTGCCCCACCGGCCGTCCCGGCGGTCGCGGGGAGCGACTTCGCGGCGCTGCCCAGCGGCCCCGTCCGGGTTGAGGCTTGCGCCTCGCCGCCGTCGGCGCCGGAGAGGATCCGGATCCTGAGCGACGGCGTGGACGAATCCGACGAGGAGAGCTTCGTCGTCACGGTTTCGATCCCGCGAGACGACCCTCTGGACGACTTCCTGGACTTCACCGCCGGCGACGCGAGCCGAGAAAACCCCTGGTCCGTACTGAGGGTCGTGATCCTCCCGGACCAACCCTAAGAGGCTGGTGAGCAATGGCCGTTTCGCTGGACCCACCCCGTCGTGAAGCGCACGGCCAGGGCGTCGTGAAGCCGGTCGACCGTCCCCGCCCGCCGCGCCGGGGCCGGGCGCCGCGTGACTGCGCCGGCGGCGCCGTCAGCCTTTGGGTGGTGCTCATGGTGCCGGCCCTGGCGCTCGCCGGCGTGGTGGCCATCGCCGTTCCCCAGCGCATGGCCGCCGAGGCCACGGTGGCGGAGACGGCCGACGACCTCGCCACCCTGGCGGTGGCGTGGCGCGAGGCCTCCGGCGTGGAGCGCCGCTCCCTCGACGGCTTCCCCCCGGACTGCGACAGCGCCTCCGACGAGTTGGTGGCGGCGCGGTGCCGGGCGCTCTGGCAGCCGATCGTGACCGACCTGGGCGGCGTCGGGGTGGACACCGAGTCGGTGTCGGGCTTCTACAGCGACTCCTACGTCACCGCTTCGGACCTCGACTCCGCCTCCCGCCTCCCGTGCCGGGTCCGCGGCACCTCGGTGGTGCTCGACGCCACCCACGTTGCGCTGGTGGCGGACTGGTACGGCGGCTGGGCGGCGTCGCAGGTCTGGCCCGACGGGGTGCGCCTCGGCGGCGAGGCGGTCGGGCGGCTGAGCGTCCCGTTCGCGAATCTCGGCGACCTGAAGGATCCCACTACCGCAGCGGCAAAGGGCAGGACGAACGATTGCGGCGACCGGCTGGACGTGCTCAACGACTACGGCGAGCCGGGCTGGCTGCGCGCCGACCCCGCCGACCCCGACGCCGGCTTCCCGGGCCGTCAAATGTCGGAGTCGGTGTCGTTCCGCACTCCGTTCGGTGTCGTGCGCGACGGCCCCGACGGCGGCTAGCAAGCTGCTGCGTGGTGCTGCGGATTGCCTCCGGCGTCATTCCGGCGGGGGCCGGAATCCATGGTCCAGCGGTTCCGCCGGCGTCCGGCGTCGATTGCTCGGCACTCTCCTAGCGGTTCGGCCGTGGTGCCGCCGGGCGGGTTCGTGGGCGGGGTGTCGGCCGTGGCGCAGCCGGGTTTCGGCGGGGTCGGGGGCGGGGTGTCGGCCGTGGCGCGGCCGGGTTTGGGCGGTTTCGTGGGCGGGGTGTCGGCTGCCGCTCTGCCGGGCGGGTTCGTGGGCGGGGTGTCGGCCGCCGCTCTGCCGGGCGGGTTCGTGG
>MKWU01005776.1_pt1 | contig 13132 bp, 16 predicted proteins | sample 809101 | NCBI WGS metagenome assembly MKWU01 (sample SAMN05860141, study PRJNA318959) | sponge metagenome | host: Aplysina aerophoba | place: Slovenia: Piran, Adriatic Sea, Gulf of Piran | collected 2013-05-07 | reverse complement strand
GGGCTTTTCAGGTTCCCTCGTCGGGAAGCTTGCCCCGCCGCAGCCGCTCGATATCGATCACCTTGTCTCCGCGGCGCACCTCGGGGAGAGGCCCGCGCCTCTCGGCCAGGTCGGGACCAGAGAGCTCGAGCCGCTACAGCTCCCGCCTAAGCCGAAACAACTCCTGCTCGGCCTTGACGGCGGCTTTGGTCGCCGGGGCTCTCGAGGTCAGACGGCGGCGCAGCCTGAAGGCGAGCTCTTTGAGGTCGGCGTGGGCCTCGGTCGCGGTGCGGAGCATCTCGAGGCGTTCGTCTTCGCTCATGGGATCGGGGCAGGGAACTGCCCCAACCATACCACCCGAGATGCGGCCTTCCGCCTCCGGACCCCCGGCCCCGTAAAAAACTCGCGCCAGGAGCCCCATAGAGGCGTTTTCTCGATCGAGGTGGTTCCCATTGCCGGCATCTACCCGAGAGCCGCCCTGGCATCCACCCGAATGTTGGCTGTCAGGCTGCGCGCCTGGCTGGAGTGCCGCCTCAACACTCGCGATAACATAGGCTAAAGCGACCGACAGATGGGCTCAGGTTCGCTTCGATAGGGGGATTCATGATCGAGTTGTTTCATCGTTGGCTGATCGAGTCGGGCCTGACGGAAGGTGCTGCCGTATTCGTCCTCGAAGCCGTCGAGGTCCTTGCGGTCGTCCTGCTCGCTTTTGCCGCCAACAAGATCACGAAGAGCATCGTTCTACGCCTGGTTCACCGAGTGGCTGCTCACACCCAGACCCACTGGGACGACGTGATGGCGAGGCGGCGCGTATTCCACCGTCTCTCCCATCTCGCGCCCGCCCTGGTGATCTACGGCTTGGCCCCGGTGGTCTTCATGACACCCCAGTTGGTCGAGCTGGCGAGGCGGGGCGCTCAGGTTTACATGCTGCTGGTCGGGCTGTTGGCCGTTGACGCGCTATTGAGCTCGGCCAATGACATCTATCAGGATTTCGCAGTCTCTCGACGCATCCCGATCGTGGGCTATTTGCAAGTCATCAAGATCCTGCTGAGCATCACGGTCGCCATCTTCTGCATCTCCGTCGTGATCGACGAGTCCGTCGTTGCCTTGTTCGCCGGACTCGGCGCCCTGACCGCCGTCATTCTCCTGATCTTCAAGGATTCGATTCTGGGGCTTGTCACCGGCATCCAACTCGTGGCCAATGACATGGTGCGTCCCGGCGACTGGATCGAGATGCCCAAGTACGGCGCCGACGGGGACGTAATGGAAATCACGCTCAATACCGTCAAGGTCCAGAACTTCGACAAGACCATCACGACGATTCCCACCTACGCCCTCATCTCCGATTCCTTCAAGAACTGGCGTGGCATGTCCGAATCCGGCGGCCGGCGCATCAAGCGCGCCATCCCGATCGACATGACGAGCGTCAAGTTCTGCAGCGATGAGATGATCGAACGCTTCGAGCGGATCCAGACACTCAAGGACTACATCACGCGCAAGAAAAAGGAACTCGCCGCCTACAACCAGAAAAACGACATTGACGAAAGCGTGCTCGTCAACGGCCGCCGCATGACCAACCTCGGCACATTCCGGGCCTACCTGGTCGCTTATCTCCGGGCACACCCGAAAGTCCATCAGGACATGACGTTGATAGTGCGCCAACTGCCCCCCAGCGACAACGGCCTGCCTCTGGAGATCTATCTCTTCAGCAACGACCAGGCCTGGGTGAACTACGAGGGGATTCAGTCGGATATCTTCGACCACATCCTGGCGTCCCTGCCGGAGTTCGATCTGCGGCCATTCCAAAACCCGACCGGCGAAGACGTCCGAGCTTCCATGGGCTCCGGCGGGGTCTAACCGCCTTTTCTCACCAGCTGCATTGCGAAAGGTTGCGAGGGGCCGAAATAGGGTCTGAAGCACGGAATCCTCCACGGTGAGGAGGGACGAGGGCCGGTACGGGGCGTTTTCTTCCGCCCCTCGCGGACCGCCAACGTCCGTTTTTCGGGTTGTTGCCGACGGCAGACACACTTTGCCACAAATGGGAAGTTTACAGTTGCCACCAACAGCAGTTTCCGATCAGCGACAAACGTAGCCGATATAGATCGCCAGGACCGCCGCGGGGATCCACCCGAGAACCGCGCCCCACAGCATGAACAACAGGGCCAGCGATCCCCAGGTGGCGAGGAAGACGATCGCCGCGACCCAACGGCCGCGGTTGCTCTCGAGCACGTCAATCATCACATAGCGGAGGGCGGCGAGCAGCTCGAGGCGGGCGGCTTTGCTCATGGGAATCTTGCGGCGGGGACGGACTAAAAAAGGGGGCGATCCGCGGGGATTCGAGTGCGTCTCTCGCAGCCAGGGGATCCTACACCCGCCAGCACGCACTGACGAGCCGACCGTTCGGGACCGCCCCCTGCCCACCATAGCACCGCCGCGGCCGTTTTCCGCCTCCGGACCCCCGGCCCCAGGAAGCCCATAGAGGCGTTTTCGGCCTCGCGGTGAACCTAAAGTACCCGCCATCCTCGCCTAAAAAACGCCGATGGCGGGTCCCGACGACGCCGGTCTCGTTGGCGAAGAAGGGTCCCCGTGGGAGTTGGATCGCAGAAAGAGGCAGTCCCATTCGCCGACTGCTCTAAGTCTTGCTAGGCGGCGGCCCCACCGCGTCTGATCTTCTGCCACGCATCATGCACGTCGTTCGCGAGCGTGGTGATCGCCTCCTTGTGCATCTCCCATTTCTTCTCGTCCAACAGACAATACCATTGCTCCGAGACCCGCTTGGTCGGCGGCGCATTAGGTGGTTCCTCGAACTTGAATGGGATTGTCTCTTTCTTGTCCTGAAACTGTTCCCAACAGACATCGACTGCCGCTGGATAGAACGTGACGCGTAGCTTGCCGCTTTGGTCGATCACTACCGAATGAGAGCCGTAAACATTGACATCGTCGGGAAGCGTGATTTTGGGCAGATAAAAGGTGATGCCAGACCTCGTTGCATCCCCGTTAGAGGCGATACCTAGAGCTTTGACCGCATCCTGCCAGAGGCTCGCTATGTTTAGATCCCTGGCCCGCTCTGCAAGTGTACGGCGGCGCTCACTGTCTGTGTCTGATCTGTGGATATCACCGCCCTCAACACTTCCTTCTACCTGTCTGGCCAGAATCATTCTGTCTCCGCATTGGTACCCGTGGAATGTCAAGAGAGAGATTTCTACTCCTCTCGCCACTAGAAACTCGACCATGCGGTGCGCTCGGTCGTCAGCACCGAGGCCGACCAGCTCTATTTTTATCGGCCTCAAGGAGATCAGCTGCTTTCCCTGTCGGTCGCCGTACCACGATTCAAAATCATCGATCTTGTCAACTTCGTTCTTGCCCGAGTGATTGGCAATGTAAGCTGCCAGTTCGGTTTCGGGGTCTGAGTAGCAATGGAACAGAAATGTACGCTAAGGGCGTGGATCGCTATCTTCCGGAAATGCGTCTGCGCCGGATCCAGGAGTAGAGTGTGGTGGGGGAACAGCCGAGAATCTTTGCTACGGAGCGTTTGCTGACCCCTTTATTCAAGTAGTCGACGATCTCGGCGCGGCGATCGTCGAGCATCAGCTTCGTGGCTCGCCCTTTCGGTCGGCCGACGGGCAGTCCCGCTGCTTGGCGGCGCTCGAGCGCCTCTTTCGTCCTGGCCGAGATAAATTCCCGCTCGATCTGCGCCGCGAGCCCAAGGATGGTTGCGGTTATCGTGGCCGGCAACGATTGGTCGAGCACCATCCGATTCTTGGCGATGTGCACCGTCACGCCTCGCTCTGCGGCCGCCTGCAGCAACTCCAGCACTTGGAGAGTGGATCGCGCTAAACGAGAGACCTCGGCTGCGACCAGCACGTCACCCGCATCGGCCGTCTCGAGCAGTCGCCCGATCTCCCGGTCTCTCCAAGACCTCCGACCGCTGGTGGTGTCCTCCACGAACTCGATCGAAGCAATGCCTTGAGAGTTGCAATAGTCGAGCACTGAGAGCTTCTGGTTCTCGACGTCCTGCGTGTGGGTGGACACTCGAAGATAGGCGTAATGGGTCACGGGTTCAGCGAAACGGTCGTTGGGAGATATTGTGGACGCTTTCCGTCCACAATAATAGCATGGGATCGGTCGCTATCCGTTCACCGAATACGATCCCTTTCTCTGGACACCGATGCCGGTCGACTTCCTGAGCGAAACGCAGAGAGCCGCCTACAGCCGGTACGCCGGAGAGCCGTCGGCCGAGCAACTCGCTCGGCACTTTCATCTCGACGCCCACGATCGTTCGGTGATTGCCACGCGCCGAGGGGATGAGAATCGGCTCGGGTTTGCAGTCCAATTGGGGACGGTCCGATTCCTCGGCATCTTCTTGCCTCGCCCTACGGAGGTTCCCGATGGAGTGGTCCGGTTCGTCGCGACGCAGCTCGGGATCCGGGACACGACTTCGTTTGCGCGCTATGCCCAACGCACGGCCACCCATCGAGAGCACGCCAGCGAGATCCAGAAGCGGTACGGCTACCGACCCTCTAGCGATCCAGCCGAGTCGTTCCAGCTCCTTCGCTGGCTCTATACCCGGGCCACGCTGAGCGCCGAGCGGCCCAGTGTTCTCTTCGACCGGGCGACGGCTCGTCTGGTAGAACGCAAGGTACTACTTCCCGGTGTCACCGTCCTCGAGCGACTCGTCTCGTCCGTGCGAAACCGGGCTGTGAAGCGCTTGTGGTGTCTCCTGAGTGCTCTGCCAACCCCGGAGCAGCGCGCCACTCTCGATGCGATGCTCTTGGTTCCCGAGGAGGGGAGCCGACGATCGAACCTGGACCGTCTACGACGCTCTCCGACCACGATCAGCGCCCGAGCCCTGTACCAAGCACTCGAACGCCTCAGCGAGATCGAGAAGCTCGGCATGAGCGATCTTGACTTCTCGAGAATCCCTCCAGGGCGCGTGGATGCACTCGCGCGCCAAGCGAACGCCGCACGAGCTCAGGCAATTGCACGCATGCCGGACGATAGGCGCATCGCAACGCTGGTGGCCTTTGTCAGCCGCCTCGAACGCACCGCCTGCGATGACGCACTGAACCTCATGGACCTCGAGCTCGCGAAGCTTCTCACAGAGGCCGACCGAACGGGCAAAGCCAAGGCGCAAGAAGACGCTCCAAACCTTCGACCAGGCCGCCGTGCTGCTGCGAGATGCCCTTCTGATCGTCCTCGATCCGACACGGGAAGACCTAGAGCACGTCCGCGAGCAACTCTACGCACGGGCGTCTCACGAGGAGCTCGTCGAGGCCGTTGCTTGCGTGGATCAGATCGCGCGGCCCCACGGGACGCATCACTACGAAGAACTCATCTCCCGTTATCGATCTGTCCGTTTGTTCCTGCCTAAACTTCTTGAGCTCCCCTTCGAAGGCCTGCCGGCTGGGCAGATCGTGCTAGGTGGACTCGCAGCGGTTCGAACGCTAGAGGGCCGTCGTCGGATCGGTCGTGACGAGATCCCCGGCACTCTGGTGACCCCCGCTTGGGAACGCTCCGTTTTCGTCGAACCAGACCAGGTCGAGAGACGGAGCTTCACGTTCTGCGTTCTAGAACAGCTTCGCAGCGCATTGCGGCGCCGGGATGTCTTCGTCTCCAAGAGCACCCAGTGGGGCGACCCTCGCGCGCAGCTGCTAGGGCCCGACTCATGGGGCAAAGCGCGCACCTCGACGTGTCGGATGCTGGGATTGTCTTCGACGCCGGAGCCATTCCTCGAGAGCATCGGCCGGGAGATCGACGAAGCGTACCGGCGCACAGCCGACCGCTGGCGGCAGAACGCTGCGGTTCGGATTGAGGCCGCAGGCGAGCGCGAGGAACTCGTCCTCACCGGGCTGGATGGACTCGAGGATCCACCGAGTCTCGTGGAGCTCCGCACGCTGACCGAGCGGATGCTGCCGCAGGTCGACCTGCCGGAGCTGCTGCTCGAGGTGAACGCATGGACAGGGTTTGCCGACGCCTTCACCCACGTGAGCGAGACTCGTTCGCGGATCCCCGACCTACCGACCAGCGTGTGCGCCGCGTTGATCGCTGACGCCTGCAACATCGCTCTAGAGCCGCTGGTGCGAAAAGACACCCCAGCGCTGACTCGTGGGCGTCTCAGTTGGATCAAGCAGAACTACTTTCGCGCCGAGACCTTGATACAGGCCAACGCCGCTCTTGTGGACTGCCAGATGACGATCCCCCTGGCCCAACACTGGGGCGGAGGCGAGGTCGCCTCGGCCGACGGGCTTCGCTTCGTCGTACCGGTCCGAACCCTCAACGCCGGGCCGAACCCTCGGTACTTCGGAACCGGCCGAGGCGTCACCTACTACAACTTCACCAGCGACCAGTTCACCGGGTTTCACGCCATCGTCCTCCCCGGGACGATCCGCGACTCGCTCTACGTTCTCGATGGCCTGCTCGAGCACGAAACAAGCCTGGAAGTCCAGGAGATCGTGACGGACACGGCCGCCTACAGCGATCTCATCTTTGGGCTGTTCCGACTGCTGGGGTTTCAGTTCAGCCCCAGGCTCGCAGACCTCGGCCGCACGCGGTTCTGGCGTATCAATCGCCGCGCGGAATACGGGCCGCTGAACAGTCTTGCACGGAGTCGCATCAATCTCAAACTCATCCGAAGTCACTGGGATGACATCCTCCTCGTGGCCGGCTCTCTCGTCCAGGGGACAGTGAGGGCCTCGGAGCTGATTCGTGCCCTACAGCGGGGCGGAAGGCCCTCTTCTCTGGCCCGCGCCATCTCTGAAATTGGGAGAATCGCCAAGACACTTCACCTTCTGGCCTACATCGACGACGAAGCGTACCGCCGTCGCATTCTGCAACAGATCAATCGAGGGGAAGGGCGCCACAGTGTCGCCAGGGCTGTGTTCTTCGGCAAGCGCGGCGAGCTACGGCAGCGCTACAAAGAGGGGCAGGAAGATCAGCTCGGCGCGCTGGGCCTCGTCGTCAATGCGATCGTGCTCTGGAACACGCGCTACATGGATGCGGTACTGAGCAAGCTGCAGGCCGATGGAGACGCAATTGCGGACGCCGATGTCCGGCGACTCTCGCCGCTCGTCCACAAGCACCTGAACTTCCTCGGTCGCTACCACTTCTCCCTTCCCGGGGACGTCAGCGGCGGGGAACTGCGCGAGCTACGGAACCCGAACGCTGGACTTGAGCAGGAGTGGCTGCTCCCGGTCGGCAGCCCTTAGCGTACATTCCTGTTCCATTGCTACTCAGACCCCGTTTCCGTCAGGGATTCCAGATAGGAGCAGTAATCAATGGCCTGTGCTACGGCGTCCCGCGTAAGTTTTTCTCGCTTCAACTCGAACACAACGAGTCTGCCGTCCTCGTCCACGCCGAGCAGATCGAGAAAACCACCGTCGATCGGCGTCTGACGGCCCACCAGCGTCAGGCCCGGCATCAGCATGTCCGGATTCCTGACCAGCACCTCCTCTAGCAAATGCTCCGTTTCTATCCGATTGGTCGATTCCACCGGCTTTACGGCTTTTGATGAGCCGTCAAGCTCCCATATTCTGATATCGTTCGTCATGTTCCGACCTCGGTTTCCCCAGCCTCGCCGTCCGCCGCCCAATCGGCGGCGTTCTTGCTCATCAAACCTAAACCAACCAGGGCCGGCAGGGCAGAGGCCGCCGTAGCGGGTTTCGACGCGGGCTCTTTTTCTTGTCGTTCCCACATGACGGTTCCTGACGGCCCTGCTACCTTCGCAGCCGTTCGATATCGATCACCTTGCCGCCGCGGCGGATCTCCCCCAGCGGCTCGCGCCCCTGGGCGGGGGCGGGGGGGGGGACGACGGCCCGCTGCAGCTCGCGGCGGAGCCGATAGATCTCCTGCTCGGTCTTGACGGCGGCCTTATGAGCCGGGGATTTCGGGGTGTGCCGGCGCAGCCGCAGGACGAGCTCTTTGAGCCCGGAGTGGGCCTCGTCGACGGTGCGGAGCATCTCGTGGCGTTCGTCGTCGCTCATCAGATCCGGGGCAGGGCGGGGAACTGCCCCAACCATACCACCCGAGACGCGGGATTCCGCCTCCGGACCCCCGGCCCGTAAAAAACTCCCGCCCCGAGCCCCGTAGAGGCGTTTTCTCGATCGAGCTGGACCCCAACTACCTCCTCATTCGCGCCTTCTTGACGCATAGCGTACATCATGCAACACTATTGCCATGCTCAAATCCGTCCGGCATCGAGCATTGAAGCGGGCGGTTCGCGGTGACCGCAGCAGCCTTCCGCCAGAACATGCGACGCGGATTGTGCGCATCTTGAGGGAACTGGACATCGCCATCACTCCCCAAGATATGGCCTTGCCGGGTTACCGGCTACACGCGCTGAAGGGTGAGCTTGCCGGTTATTGGTCGGTACGGGTGTCGGCGAACTGGCGAATCCTGTTCCGCATGGAGGACGGTGACGTGTTCGACGTCGACTTGACCGACTACCACTAACCCTAGGAGGAACAACATGAGCATGATGAGCGATGAGATCGTGGCGAACATCCACCCCGGCGAGGCATTGAGGGAAGATTGTCTGAAGGCCGAAGGGTTGACGGTGACCGCCGCCGCCGAAAAGTTGGGTGTAGCCCGCACAACCCTGGACCGCGTTCTCAACGGCCGGGGCGGAATCTCGGCCGATATGGCCTTGCGCTTTGAGGAGCTCGGCTGGTCGAATGCCGACTTCTGGATGCGGTACCAAGCCAGTTACGATTTGGCGAACGCGAGAATGAGAGCGCGCAAACGTGCCGAGGCGATCGTCACAGAGACTCGACAAGCTGGTGCTCTACTGTAAAACCCCCTCCTCTCCGAAAAAACTCCCCCCAGGAGCCCCGTAGAGGCGTATTCAGCGCATGGGTGGACCCGGACTACCTGGAAAAATGCCGCTGGGGGGCAGTATCCGATCAGCGACAAGCGTAGCCGATCGGGATCGCCAGGACCGTTGCGGGGATCCAGCCGAGGATGACGCCCCACGGCAGGGACCACGCCGCCAGTGCGCCCCAGGCGGCGAGGAAGACGATCACCGCCACCCGGCGGCCGCGGCGGCTCTCGAGCACGTCGATCATCACGTAGCGGAGGGCGGCGAGCAGCTCGCGGCGGCCGTCTTGGCTCATGGGGATTTTCGGGCGGAGAACGGCCGTAAAAAAAGGGGGGGCGGTCCGCAGGAGGTTGTGGGGCGCACTCTTGCGGCCGGGGAATCCAAGCCGCGCGGGACCGCCCCGTACTGGGAAGTATAGCGCAGAAACGGCCGATGACGGGTCCCGATCGAGGACGATTTTCGGCCCCGCGCGGGCCCCCGGACCGGGGCGGGGAAGGGCTTGCATTCGGGGCTGGAATCACCTATGATAATGTCTCTTATCACAGCTGAAATCCCGGGCCGACCCGCTCCATGAATCCCCTCCAACAACTCCCCCTCTGCTGCCCCTGCGGCGACCCCGAGCTCTACCGCCGCGGGCTCTGCGAGTCCTGCTACAACCGCGGCCGCCGCTCCCGCGCCCGCTTCGGCGGGGGCAGGGAACGGGTCATCGCCCGCGACCGCCACACCTGCCGCGTCTGTTACTCCCCGGCGCCGCTCGTCGTCCACCACCGCCGGCCCGCTAATGCCCCTTCCGCTCTGATCACCCTCTGCCGCGCCTGCCACGCGCGCCTGCATCGGCTGGGCTCGATCGACCGCTGGGTCCCCGAGCTGCTCACCCAACTGTGGGCCGAGCAGCACCCCGGCGCCCCCTTGCAGCTGCAGCTCCCGCCCACACGCTGATGCGGGAGATTTTTTTACACTCGAAGGCAACTCCTCCAGCGGATCCGCTGCCCGCGCCGGCCGTCTCGCCGGCGCCGCTGGTGGAGCTGGTGCTGGACTCCCTGGCCAGCGCCCACTCCCGCCGGGCGTATGGCCGGGCGTTGAGTGAGTTCTTCGCCTGGTACCCGTCAAACGCCTCCGGAGAGGGTTTTACCCGTGCCGTGCTGGGGCGCTACCGCTCGCACCTGATCGAGCGCGGGCTGTCGGCCGCCTCGGTCAACCTGGCGCTCGCAGCCTTGCGCAAGCTCGCCTCCGAGGCCGCCGCCCACGGCGGGCTCTCCCCGCTCACCGCCGCCGGGATCCGCGGCGTCCCCGGAGCGCGCCGATCGGGCGTGCGGACCGGCAACTGGCTGACGCTCGAGCAGGCCAGCCGGCTCCTGGCCGCGCCCGATCCGGAAACGACGAAAGGCCTGCGGGATCGCGTGCTGCTCGGGTTGCTGGTGGGGTGCGGCCTCAGGAGGGGGGAGTTGGCGGGGCTGGAGTTTGCCCGGGTAGCGCAGCGCGAGGGCCGCTGGGCGATCGTCGATCTCGTCGGCAAGCACGGCCGCGTCCGCACCGTCCCGATGCCTTCCTGGGCCAAGACGGCGCTCGATGGCTGGGCCACGGCCGCCGGGATCTCCTCGGGGGCCGTGCAGCGGCGTGTGGACAAGGGCGGGCGCGTCGGGTCCGGTTCAATTACGGCGCAGGCGGTCTTCGAGACGGTCGTGGGATATGCGCGTAAGGCCGGGCTGGGCAAGATCACCCCGCATGACCTCAGGCGCACCTTCGCCAAGCTCGCCCACCTCGGCCGCGCGCCGCTCGAGCAGATTCAGATCTCGCTGGGGCATGCCTCCATCCAGACCACCGAGAGGTATTTAGGGTTGAGGCAGAACCTGCACGATGCGCCTTGCGATCGGTTGGGGCTTGTGGGCTGGGAGGGGTGAGGGCAGGGAACAGCATTCAATCTCCTGCATGAAGTCGATCCCCGACGGTTCATCCCCGCGCCTGCGGGGAACAGCCAAGTGCCTACGGAGACAGATGAGAGCTCTCCGGTTCATCCCCGCGCCTGCGGGGAACAGAGATGGTATAGAACCACTCACGGCGCTCACCACGGTTCATCCCCGCGCCTGCGGGGAACAGCGCCGCGATCTGCTCCAGCTTCTCAATGGCTTCGGTTCATCCCCGCGCCTGCGGGGAACAGGGGATTGACACGAAGGCGATGGCTGCCGAGGACGGTTCATCCCCGCGCCTGCGGGGAACAGGCAGTGACGGGCGGCCACGCTGCGGGCATGGTCGGTTCATCCCCGCGCCTGCGGGGAACAGACCTGAGGGTGGTGTCAGTTGCCATCTTACCTCGGTTCATCCCCGCGCCTGCGGGGAACAGGAACCGGAACCGAAGCCGGAAGAGCCGGAAGACGGTTCATCCCCGCGCCTGCGGGGAACAGTGCCGCCGCCAGTTCGGTTGAGACATGGCCGTCGGTTCATCCCCGCGCCTGCGGGGAACAGGTCTGTCGGGTCGCGCATCGTGAAGGAAAGCCCGGTTCATCCCCGCGCCTGCGGGGAACAGTCTACAAGAGCCGGGATTGCTAGGTTCGCCCTCGGTTCATCCCCGCGCCTGCGGGGAACAGTACTTCGGTCGGACATCAACTGGTCGTGCCCTCGGTTCATCCCCGCGCCTGCGGGGAACAGTCCGACAGAGGCATATCATTGCCATGATCATCCGGTTCATCCCCGCGCCTGCGGGGAACAGTGCTGGACAGGCGGCGCGCCGTTGTCGATCATCGGTTCATCCCCGCGCCTGCGGGGAACAGACTGGAGTTAAGCTATTCCAGTAGAGGGCGGACGGTTCATCCCCGCGCCTGCGGGGAACAGTTGTCGATGCCCATCTCGACGGCCTTCTGACTCGGTTCATCCCCGCGCCTGCGGGGAACAGTCGTCCTGGAAATGGTGGCAGAGCCGGGAGCCCGGTTCATCCCCGCGCCTGCGGGGAACAGCTCACGTCTCCCTAGTGGACTGGCGCACCCTCCGGTTCATCCCCGCGCCTGCGGGGAACAGCGGATCATCCTAACGAACGTCATACAGTCGGCCGGTTCATCCCCGCGCCTGCGGGGAACAGCTACACCTGAAAAGTTGAAGGACACCGGGATACGGTTCATCCCCGCGCCTGCGGGGAACAGCTCTACGCTCCCATCAACCGCCCGGTCGCCGCCGGTTCATCCCCGCGCCTGCGGGGAACAGGACCAAGCTGAGATTCTGGTTCGCGCCATTGCCGGTTCATCCCCGCGCCTGCGGGGAACAGGATATCGTACCGTTCGGCTTTGTCGGCTGCGTCGGTTCATCCCCGCGCCTGCGGGGAACAGCCAAGCCCGGCGTCGATGCGGGTCCCGTCGATCGGTTCATCCCCGCGCCTGCGGGGAACAGTGTTGATCGGGTTTGACACTATCCTCAGCCTCCGGTTCATCCCCGCGCCTGCGGGGAACAGTTATCCGAATAATAAACGTCACGTTCACCTGCCGGTTCATCCCCGCGCCTGCGGGGAACAGTCGTTCGGAAATTCAGGCGCCTTGCGGTTCGACGGTTCATCCCCGCGCCTGCGGGGAACAGAGTCGAACCCTTCCCTGGACAACGCGGCCGACCGGTTCATCCCCGCGCCTGCGGGGAACAGTCTCGCCGCACGACGAGGCGGAGCCCCGCACTCGGTTCATCCCCGCGCCTGCGGGGAACAGTCCCGAATTGCATCGCGGTAGCGGACGATGGCCGGTTCATCCCCGCGCCTGCGGGGAACAGTTGACCGTCGCGGGACTCTGGCCGCTCTCGATCGGTTCATCCCCGCGCCTGCGGGGAACAGATCGCCCCGAGCACGTAGGCGTCGGGCGGAGTCGGTTCATCCCCGCGCCTGCGGGGAACAGGTCAGGATTTCCGCGCCGAATAACTGTGCATACGGTTCATCCCCGCGCCTGCGGGGAACAGTCTCCGTCGAACACTGGCCGGCAGTCGAACGGCGGTTCATCCCCGCGCCTGCGGGGAACAGTAGCCGCCGAATGTGAACTTCGGCCCGTAGGTCGGTTCATCCCCGCGCCTGCGGGGAACAGAACTCGGGCAGATCAACCGCGAGCGCCTGATTCGGTTCATCCCCGCGCCTGCGGGGAACAGCCCCAGGGCTCGCCTGCGATCTGCTGCCACGCCGGTTCATCCCCGCGCCTGCGGGGAACAGTGCCAGATCGAGAATCGCACTCGCTACCTCGTCGGTTCATCCCGGGGTCCGAGTAGCAATGGAACGAAAACCTTGTGTTTTCGGAGATCATGCCGTTTCTGTGCGTGACAGCTCTAGCGGCGTGGATGCTTCCCACGCCTTGCCGGGTCGTGCTCGGCGGTGAGTTGGGC
>MKWU01005774.1_pt1 | contig 13137 bp, 14 predicted proteins | sample 809101 | NCBI WGS metagenome assembly MKWU01 (sample SAMN05860141, study PRJNA318959) | sponge metagenome | host: Aplysina aerophoba | place: Slovenia: Piran, Adriatic Sea, Gulf of Piran | collected 2013-05-07 | reverse complement strand
CGACTTGGGGCTCGACCTGTTGGGCAAGCCGCGCGAGCAGGATCTGCAATTTGCCGGATTGAAGGAGGTAGAGTTCGGCTCGGAGGAGTTCCGCGAGACCCTGTTGGGCAAGGCGACGGTAGAGGCCGTGGGCGAGTTGGTGCAAAAGGTGGCTGCTGTTTTCGAGCCGGAGGGCTTGGTGTTTGAGGGCGATGCGCCCGAGGTCATTGCCGTGTACAGCGAGGACATTTACGCCAATATCGGCAGCGAGCACGGCATACGGCCGCGGTTGCGCTTTTTCGTCTATCCCGGCAACGAGCGGATAGAGGCCGAGGGGCTGGACCCCGAAGAGTCGGTTGCCCTCGTCGAAGTCGCTGAAATCATCAGTACCCGGCTCGCCAGCTTGCGGGTGATCCGCACAACCGGGGAGATCAAGGCGGGCGACCGGCTCGAATTAGCCGAAGGAGAATAGCGATGCAGGGAGTGGTAAAATACCAGCGGGGCGACGGATTTGTCGAGCTGCGCGACTTAGCGGATGCGCCGCCCGGCCCCAATCAAGTGAAGGTCGAGGTGCAGGCGACTGGGATTTGCGGATCGGATCTACACGTGTACCGCGATACCATCAACTACAATATCCAGACGCCGGTCGTCATGGGACACGAGTTCAGCGGCGTGGTGGTGGAAAAGGGCGCGGAGGTCGGCGACCACGTGCAGGTGGGCGACCACGTGACTGGTGAGCCGAGCGTGTACATCTGCGGCGACTGCGACTACTGCTTGAGCGAGCACTACAATCTTTGCCCCAATCGCAAGGTCATGGGCTACTGGCACCACGGATGCTTTGCGCCCTACTGCAATGCGACGTTTGTCCACAAGCTGCCCGAGGGCGTGGGGTTTGAAGCAGGTGCTCTGACCGAGTTGTTGGCCTGCTGCGTGCATTCGGTCATCGAGCAGGCTGGCGTGACGGCGGGGGATTTCGTTGCCATTACTGGGCCTGGGCCGGTGGGTTTGTTCTCGGCGCTAGTGGCGCTGGCTGAGGGGGGGACGGTGATTCTCTGCGGTACCGACCGAGATACCGAGCGGCTGCAACTGGCCGAGGAACTGGGCGTGCAACATACAATCGATATTACGGCCTGCGACCCGGTGGCGCGGGTGCGCGAGTTGACCGGCGGCTATGGTGCGGATGTAGTGGTCGAGTGTGCGGGGGTGGCACCGGCTATGCGGTTGGCTTTGGAACTTGTGCGCAAGCGGGGTCGCTTTTCCCAGATGGGTCTGCCGGGTGCGCCGGTGGAGATCGACTTTGAGAAGATCGCCTACAACGAACTCGAGGTTTCTGGCGGCATTGGTCAGCGGCGACCGGCTTGGAAGCGGGCGCTGCGGCTGATCGAGCGGGGCTTTATTCCCAGCGAGAAGCTGATCACCCATCACTTTGCCCTGAGCGAATGGCAGCGGGCGTTTGATATGGCCGAGGGGCAGGAGGGGATCAAGCTGATGTTTATGCCGCAGGGGTGAGGGGGAAGGGCGTCTGGGCGGTAGTGCTCTTATCGCCTTTTGAGACGTTGAGTTGGCGACGGTGGACTGGGCGGGATCCGGAATCTATAAAGTGGCAACGCGCTAATCGCTTGGTGTGCCGGAAATTGCCAAAGAGGAGCTATAATGCCTTGGGATAGCGAGAGTTTGTTGCAGCAACTCGAACTCGGCGAGGACAGCCGCGTCGAGTTCAAGGAAGCCATGTTTACCGGCAACCGCGTCCGTGCGCCTCATCGGGACGCTATCGCCGACGAGTTGGCTGCTTTTGGCAACACCATCGGCGGCACATTGATCTTCAGTGTGTCAGATGCCGGTGAGGTTCGGTCGATGAACCGCGAACAGATGGATGCGGTAGAAGCCTTCGTCGGCGAGATTTGTTCGGACAGCATCCGTCCTCCGCTCGCGTTCGTCACCCAACGGCTGGCTCTGCCGGACGGTTCGTTTGTGCTGGTCGTTGAAGTCGAACAGAGTGCGCTGGTCCACAAGAGCCCTGGAGGATATTTTTCTCGACAAGGCAGCGCTAAGCGTGAACTATCATCGGAAGCATTGAACCGCCTGTTTCAGCAGCGGGGACGTTCTGGTCTGCTCGGTCCTGACGAAGTGATTGTTGCCGGAACTGGATCTAACACGCTCGATGAAACCCTAGCGGATCGCTTCCTGAGTTCGCGTGCCACCGAGTCTACAACGGTCCAACTTACAAAGTTAGGGTTGGTGCAGGAGGATGACAGTGGCGTGATCCGCGCAACGGTCGCCGGGGTGCTGCTTTGCGCCGCCCGCCCAGATGAGTACATACGCGGCGCGATGATCGAAGCGGTTCGCTATCGCGGCACGGTGCTCGGCAGTGCGAGCCAGCACGATGCGGCGTCCATTACTGGCCCGTTGGACCGGCAGGTCCGCGATGCCGTCAACTTTGCTAGGCTCAACACGCGGGTGGCGGCGCGCAAGGCCCCTGGGCGGGTAGAGACTCCGCAATTTAGTCCGCGGGCGGTATTTGAGGCTATCGTCAACGCTGTGGTCCACCGCGATTACTCGATAGAGAACGCGAAGATACGGCTCTTCATCTTTGACGACCGCCTTGAGTTATACTCGCCGGGTGCCCTGCCCAACACACTGCCCATTGAGGCCATGCGCAATCGACAAGCTACCCGCAATGAAACGCTCGCGTCCATCCTCCGCATGCTCGCAGTGGGGGATATAGTCGGGGCAGGGGACCGGCAGTATTTCTTGGAGCAACGCGGCGAAGGGGTTCCGATCATCTACGAGCAGACTCGGGAGCTAACCGGGCGCGATCCAGAATACGAATTGCTCGGCGGTGCGGAACTGCGGCTGACTATACCTTCTGCTCGTCCGCCGGTAACGGGCATTGAAGGGGAAGTGTTGGTATCTGTCGCCGGTCAGCCGCTTGCAGGTGCTCAGGTAGTTGCGCTGTATCCCAATAAGACTTGGATGGAGGAGGAAACCGATACGTTTGGCCGGGTCGCTTTTGGGTTTCACTCGGAACTTCCCATCACCGTTTTCTGCGCGGCACCGGGACATGCCGCCCACGTGGAGCGGGATTGGCACCCGCCGGAACCGCTCTCTGTGCAACTCGAATCGCTGCCGATGGGTGGCTCGGCGGTGTTCACGGAGGGAACAGGTCATTTGCCCGATTTGACCGGGCGGCTGAACCCAATCCTCGACGATCTGGACCGCATGTACCTTTACGCGACGAACGTCGCTATTGATGAAGGCAAGCAGCAACCCGTTCACTTTAGACTGAATCATCCCTTGCGACTTACGGATGTCAGCGGGTTTGAATGGATCGTGCGGTTCGTTGAGATGATCGGAAAGTCGGCGCTGTTGGAATACGAATCCCCGGCCCCCAAGGGCGTCGCTAAAGCCGGAGCACCCTCACCACTTAATTCGATATAGACGTTAAATTCCCGACAGTGGATTGGATGAGGTCTGGAATTTAGAAGGCGCATTGTTTTGACTGATCTATTCTTTGAACAGCCGGTCCTCAACTCGCCTTACGAGCGCCCGAATCGACATTGGGGACTGGACGAGACTGGGCAGCCGACGCAGCAGATCGTTGAACACCGCCGACCGGCCGAGTTCGTCTCGCCGATTCCGCAGCCGAAGAGGCGCAAGGGATCTGGGCAACAGGCTAGGCTAGTGTTCGACGAGGCGGCGCAGAAGCCCTCTACGGGCACTACCAGAAAACTTTTGAGTTGATGGAGAAGGAGGGCATTGTCGTCCCGCCGTGCTTCATCGTGGTCTGCAATAATACCTCGACCTCCAAGCTGGTGTACGACTACATATCCGGCTTCCACAGCGAGAACGAGGATGGCTCGACGACGTTGGTAAATGGTCGCTTGGAACTGTTTCGCAATTTTGACGAACAGGGCAACCAGTACCCACGGCCTCGCACGCTGTTGATCGACAGCGAACAATTGGAGTCCGGCGACGCGCTCGACCGCAATTTTCGCAGCATGGCCGCTGACGAGATTGATCGCTTTCGGCGGGAGATTATCGAGCGCACTGGTGATCGCCGTCAGGCCGAGAACATCAGCGACCAAGAGCTGCTCCGCGAGGTTATGAACACCGTCGGCAAGCCGAGGTCGCTGGGGGATTCGATTCGCTGCGTGGTGTCGGTGTCGATGCTTACGGAAGGGTGGGATGCGAATACTGTCAGCCATGTGCTGGGCGTGCGCGCTTTTGGGACGCAGTTGCTCTGCGAGCAGGTTATTGGCCGGGCGCTGCGGCGGCAATCCTACGAGCTCAACGGAGAGGGCCTATTCGACGTGGAATACGCGGATGTTTTGGGCATTCCGTTCGACTTTACGGCCAAGCCCGTTGTGGCTCCGCCGAAGCAGCCGCGAGAGACTGTTCATGTGCGAGCCGTGCGGCCCGAACGGGATGCGCTGGAGATTAGTTTTCCTCGGGTGGCTGGGTATCGGGTGGAATTGCCGGAAGAGCGGCTTGAGGCCGAGTTTAACAGGGACTCGGTGCTGGAACTGACGCCCGATCTTATTGGTCCGTCGATTACGAGGAACCAGGGGATTATCGGCGAGGGTGTCGATCTCAATCTGGTGCACACCAACGACCTGCGGACCTCGACGCTCCTGTTTCACCTAACCCAGCGGCTGCTCTACACCAAGTTCCGCGATCCGGGCGCAGAGCCCAAGCTCTATCTCTTCGGCCAGCTCAAGCGCATCGCCAGACAGTGGCTCGATGGCTACCTCGACTGCAAGGGCGGCACTTATCCCGCCCAACTTATGTATCAAGAACTGGCCGACACGGCCTGCGAGCGCATCGCGGCGGCCATCACGCGCGAGGGAATCGACAGTCGCCCGGTCAAAGCGGTGCTCGATCCGTACAATCCCGTTGGTTCGACAGCCCATGTGAATTTCAACACGACCAAGGCTAGCCGCTGGGAAGCTGACCCCCGCTGTTGCCACATCAATTGGCTGGTTCTTGACAGCGATTGGGAAGGGGAGTTTTGCCGCGTCGCTGAATCCCAGCCGCACGTCAAAGCCTACGTCAAGAACCACAATCTCGGTTTGGAGGTACCCTATCGTCGTGGATCGGAAATGCGGACGTACCTGCCGGACTTTATCGTCCGCATTGATGATGGCCGTGGCGACAATGATCTGCTGAATCTGATCGTCGAGATCAAGGGCTATCGAGGGGAAGACGCCAAGGACAAGAAGACGACTATGGATACCTATTGGGTACCTGGTGTGAATCATCACGGAGATTACGGGCGCTGGGCCTTTGCCGAGTTTACCGACGTGTCCGGGATGGAAGATGCGTTTGATCGGTTGGTTGAGGAGTTTCGGGCAAAGGAGTAGGGATCGAACATTGTATTGATAATGTATATACACCATCGTAAGTTTGAATCTGGATATAGGCGTAGCGATTCGGCGTCATGGTATCGGGCAGAAGCCAACATCGCCAACTGAGAGGAAGAGTTATGAAGAGCGATGAGTTACGGAGAAGATTGGATAAAAATCGGAAGATGGTCCCGGTGAGCATTCGCATGCCGGAGGATGTAATTGAAGATCTTAAAAGAGTAGCTCCTCAATTGGGATTCTCTGGCTACCAACCGCTCATTCGAGCCTACATAGGCCAAGGTCTTCGTCAGGATCTGATGCGGCTGGAAAACAACCCTGGACTTGAACTATTCGTGGAAAGTCTGCAAAACCATGGCGTAGATACGAAAACGATCAAACAGGCCATGGCCGATATGATGCAGCCTTCCTGATTCTGGTGCATGGGTACCAAGCCCCCGTTCTTTGTACCCTTCTCGAATTGATGGAGGAATAAGCTCATGCAACCAGACCCAATCGTCGAAGAAGTTCGCAAGATACGCGATGAGTATGCTAAGAGCTTTAATTATGACCTAGATGCGATTTGTCGAGACTTACAAGAGAAGCAGAGGCAGGGCAAAAGAAGAGTGATTTCTTTGCCGTCCAAACGCCCGAGAAAAATGAACGGCAGTGGCTAGAATGTCTCAGAGGATGTGAAATGATGCCCAGATCAAAACGCAAGCGATGGCGAATATCCACTCATCACTCAATCGACCTGTTCGCGGATTTCAACAGGCTACCGGCCCTGCAAAAGTTGCTGGACCCCGCTAACGGAGAGAAGACCTATGAAGACGACTATTGACATCCACGACGAGTTGCTGACCCGGGCGAGGCAGTATGCGAGAAACACCGGGCGCTCGTTGCGCGCCGTAGTGGAAGAGGGCCTGCGCCAAGTACTTCCCGCGCCTCTTTCCAGCAGCCGCTACCGTCTGCCCGACCTGAGTGAGGGGCAGGTCGGCGCGGCTGATCCATTGGCAGGGTACTCATGGCAGGAGTTGCGCGGGATGATCTACGGAGAACCGGAGGAGCAGTGATCGCCGTTGATACGAATCTGCTGGTCTATGCCCACCGCCGGGAATCTCACGCGCACGGAATGGCTTTCGAGGTACTGCGGACGCTTGCTGAGGGAGACTCAGCATGGGCGATTCCTTGGCCCTGCTGCTACGAATTCCTGAGCGTTGTAACTAATCGCCGGATTTGGAAGGAACACGCCACGTCGCCGGAACGGGCTTGGCAACAGCTCGACGCTTGGACTGCGTCGCCTTCAAATCGCCTCATCGGCGAGACCAATAACTTTCAGGTTATATTGAAGGGCTTTGTCTGTCGTCCTGGGGTGAGTGGGGGTGTCATACACGATGCTCGGGTTGCTGCCATTTGCATCGCTCACAGCATTGAAGCACTGCTCACCCGCGATCGCGACTTCTCATTGTTCCCAGAGTTGAAAACACGCAATCCGTTTGAGTCGTCAGTAGGCAGTGATTAAATCGTCCTAGGAATGTAAAACAATGCCCAGATCAAAACGCACATCCAAGACTGTTGAAACCCTGCGGCACGAGGACGCATCGCGGAAGAATATTCCCACGGCTGAGTATCAGGCGGTGATGGCGGAGGACGACCGGAATCCGATTAAGGTGGCGTATGAGCGGCGCAATCGGGATCTCGACTCGCAGCTTGTTGGGTTCAATCGGTTGATTGAGCAGTTGATGCTTGTAGGTGATAGAGGATAAAAATGGAGTTGGAGACTATAAAAGAATGGGCCCCGATCATAGCAATCGTATTATCAATCATAGGGATCATAGTATCAATTATAATAGCCGTCCTGTTAGCGGGAGTACCTAAGAAGTGGTGGAAGTGGTGGAAGCAAAAGTTGGAATTGAGAAGGTGGGTGAAAGGGCGAAGAGCGAAGGTGGCGAATAAAATGAAGGAGGTGGGGGAGAGGAGTTTAAAATTAGCGGAGGAAGTGAAAGAAGAGGCTAGAGAGATAGGAGCGGAGGAAAACCACGACGACTCATGGGCATTGGTGTTCGCAGGGGATATGGGCGCAAAAGATATGAAGTGGAAATTGGAGGCGATAGCGTGGTTGGCACAGGAAGTGGGAGAATTGACGGCAGATACCGGAAAGTGGCTGGCGAAGACTAAGAGGCCAAAGAGGAAGGATGTGGAAAGGCGACTATATAAGTTATCGTATGCGTCATGGGCGACGATTCCGTTAGTAAAGATGATGGAGAGTGCCGTGAGGGCGAATATACCGTCGATACTGGAGATGGAGAAAGTGGATGAAGAGATGGCGAAAGAAATTAAGGATGCAGCTGGTAATATATTTGTGAATGTTAGCGCAGAGCACAGGGAGAAGTCGGTGGAGAAGGTGAAGGAGCTGTTGGCGGAGGCGGAGATAGGAAATCATGTACTGTGGCAAGCCAAAAAAGCTAGGGCGACGAGGAGAGTGTCGGACGTTCTGAGGGAAATCAATAAGGTGGGGAGAGAGGCAGATGAAATAGATAAGGAAATAAGGGAGAAATGAACAGAAACGAAGCCCTCAAGCTGCTTCGAGCACACAAGGCGACCCTTGCGGAGCGTTTCGGCGTCGTGGATCTCGCCTTATTCGGGTCAATCGTCCGCGACCAAGCCACGGACGACAGCGATGTGGACATCCTGGTGCGGTTCGACTCGCCGGCGACGTCAAAGCGATATTTTGGCGTTCAGTTCTATATTGAAGATTTGCTGGGGCGTCCGGTTGATCTGGTAACGGACAAAGCGCTGCGGGAGGAGATGCGTCCATATATAGAGCGGGAGATGGTCAATGTCTGATATCCACATGAGCGGCTTTAGCGAAAAAGCCCTGTTGAACACGACGAACGAGGACTCCGTATAAATGGCGAAACGAAAATCGACTAAGACTGTTGAAACTCTGCGGCACGAGGACGCGTCGCGGAAGAATATTCCCACGGCTGAGTATCAGGCGGTGATGGCGGAGGACGACCGGAATCCGATTAGGGTTGCGTATGAGCGGCGCAATCGGGATCTGGATCCGCAGCTTGTTTGGCGGGGGAAGGATGAGCAGAACTGGTCGGATTTGGTGGTGCAAGCGCCGCCGCTGTTCATTCAGGAGAAGGTGCATCCGAAGGTGTTGATTGACGATTTGCGGCAGCGGAGCAAGGAGACGGGGGACGGCGAATCGAGCACGCAGACGGATTTGTTTGCGGATTTTAATGGGCTGCCGAGTGCGGACGCGCAGACGGAGTTTTACGAGCACGACGCCAACTGGTCGAATCGGATGATCCTTGGGGATAGCTTGCAGGTGATGGCGTCGCTGGCGGAGCGGGAGGGGCTGCGCGGCAAGGTGCAGTGCATCTACATCGACCCGCCCTACGGCATCAAGTTCAACTCCAACTTTCAGTGGTCAACGACCAGCCGGAACGTAACGGACGGCAAGGCCGATCACATCACCCGCGAGCCGGAGCAGGTGAAGGCGTTTCGGGATACGTGGCGGGATGGGATTCATTCGTATTTGACGTATTTGCGGGATCGGCTGACGGTGGCGCGGGATTTGTTGACGGAGAGTGGGTCGGTTTTTGTGCAGATTGGGGACGAGAATGTGCATCGGGTGCGGGCGTTGATGGACGAGGTGTTTGGGGATGAAAACTTTTGCTCAATTATCCCGTTTGTGACAACAAGCAGCCAGACTAGCGAGCTCATATCTTCGACGTTTGATTTCTTGTTATGGTACGCGAAAGATCGAACAAAAGTAAAATTTAGACGGCTATATAAATCTAAGGCGGTAGGTGCTGAAGGTGGCACAAAGTACAAAAGCGTTGAGTTGCCTTCGGGTGAGAGAGGACCTACTAGCTCCTTGATTGAGGACAAACCTCCGGCTGGAGCTAGATTTTTCCGGCCAAGTCCATTGGTATCTCAAAGCGGCGGGGAAAAAAGTAGTTTTCCGATTCAGTTCCAAGGAAAAATTCGGCATCCACGCTCTGGATTTTGGAAGACTAACCAAGTCGGAATCAATCGCTTGATGCGGAGTAATCGCATTACGGGAGAGGGGGTATCAATCGCGTACATCCGATATCTGGACGACTTTCCAGTGTTCCCTATTTCTTCATTCTGGGATGACACTTGGGGAGTTCAGTCACGATCAGATCCAAAGCGATATGTTGTTCAAACATCCACGCAAGTAATAGAGCGCTGCATCCTAATGACCACCGACCCCGGCGACCTCGTCCTCGACCCCACCTGCGGCTCCGGCACGACCGCGTACGCCGCCGAGCAGTGGGGCCGCCGCTGGATCACCATCGACACCTCCCGCGTCGCCCTCGCGCTGGCCCGCGCCCGCGTCATGGGTGCTCGCTATCCCTACTACCTGCTCGCCGACAGCCGCGACGGCCAAATCAAAGAAGCCGCGCTCGCCCGCAAGGCCCCCTCGGAAGCACCCACGTACAACGACATTCGCCATGGCTTCGTGTACGAGCGCGTCCCCCACATCACCCTCAAATCCATCGCCAACAACGCCGAAATCGACGTAATCTATGAGAAATTCCAAGAAACGCTGGAGCCGTTGCGGGCGGAATTAAACGACGCACTCGACACATCCTACGAAGAATGGGAAATCCCCCGCGACGCCGACGCTTGGCCCGAGGAGGTCAAAAGGATTCACGCGGACTGGTGGGAACAGCGCATCGCCCGGCAAAAGGAAATCGACGCCTCCATCGCCGCCAAAGCCGACTACGAATACCTCTACGACAAGCCCTACGAAGACAACAAGAAAGTCCGCGTCGCCGGCCCGTTCACCGTAGAAAGCCTGTCGCCGCACCGCCTGTTAGGCGTCGATGAAAACGACGAACTCATCGACAATGTCGCCGAAGCCAAGTTAGGGTACGGCGAAAAGCAGGACTTTGCCGAGATGATCCTCGACAATCTCAAAACTTCCGGCGTCCAACAGGCGCACAAAGACGACCGCATCTCGTTTTCCGGGATCAGACCCTGGCCCGGCTACCACGTCTGCGCCGAAGGAACCTACTCCGAAGGCGATGCCGACTCGGGCGCTGAAAAACGCGCCGGCATCTTCGTCGGCCCGGAATTCGGCACCGTCTCCCGCCCCGACCTCGTATCAGCGGTGCGCGAAGCCGCGGACGCCGACTTCGACGTGCTGGTCGCCTGCGCCTTCAACTACGACGCCCACGCCTCGGAATTCAACAAACTCGGCCGCGTCCCCGTCCTCAAGGCCCGCATGAACGCCGACCTCCACATGGCCGACGATCTCAAAAACACCGGCAAAGGCAACCTCTTCGTCATCTTCGGCGAACCCGACATCGACATCCTCGACGCGGAAGACAGCCAAATCCAAGTCAAGGTCAACGGCGTGGACGTATTCCATCCGAACACCGGCGAAATCCGCAGCGACAGCGCCGACGGCATCGCCTGCTGGTTCGTCGATACCGACTACAACGAGGAAAGCTTCTTCGTCCGCCACGCCTATTTCCTCGGTGCCAGCGACCCGTACAAATCGCTGCGCACGACGCTCAAAGCCGAGGTCAACCAAGAAGCCTGGGAAACCCTCCACAGCGACACCTCCCGGCCCTTTGCCAAGCCGACGTCAGGTAGGATTGCGGTGAAGGTGATCAATCACTTAGGGGACGAGGTGATGAAGGTGTTTCGGGTGTGAGGGATTCTGTGACGCGAAAGGTGAGTGAAGCAAAAAAAGTGGAATACGCTATACTAGTTGACATCTCTCCTGTGCTTCCTAAATTTTTTAATCATCAAAGTCATGGAGACTGACATGAATATAAAAGAAATAGAGATTCAATCCCTTTTCGGGTATTTTGACCACAAAATACCCCTGAAGGAGGATGACCGTATTACAATAATCCACGGGCCGAATGGCGTTGGTAAGACAACTATTCTCCGTCTTGTCTCAGATCTCTTCAATCGTCAATTTCTCTCATTATTTGTCACTCCCTTCGACCGCATTGTGATCCGTTTCAATCCCAAAGGTAGCCTAACAGTTGTTCGGACCAAAGAAGCGAAGCCGAAGGAGTCTGATTCTGTGAAGCTGGAATTGATCTACCGATTGGGACAAGAACGCACCAAGCATACGGTGTCGTCTCTAGCAATGCAGGAAGTGCTCAGAGAATATCCCTCTAGGCTTCTAGAGAGCATGATTGACAACATAGAACGTGTTGGGCCCTATGAATGGTACGATGAGAAAACCGACAGAAAAATGTCCTTAATTGAGGTAGTCCTCTCCTACGGGGACCTCCTACCTTCTGATATTAGAGGGTCTGTCATTCCGATTCCCCCCAAAATAGAAAGTATATTAGAACAAACCCATATTGTATTTGTTGAAACTCAGAGGCTCTTCACAAGACATAAAGAGGAAGACGAAGAGCTTGTGCCGCGATATAGAAGAAAAGTTCCCGTACAACAGCGGATTACTGTAGAGCAATACTCGGAGGATATGGTCACTCAAATAAAGGAATATCAACGAAAATCTGGTGAGCTTGGAGCCTCTTTAGATAGCTCTTTTCCTCGACGCCTTTTGGAGTTGGAACTTCCTGAGATAGCAACGAAAGAGCACATAGGAGAAGAATATAATAGTCAGTCAGAATACAGAGCTCGCTTGATGGAAGCAGGCCTTATTGTTGCCGAGACGTCCATTCCTATCCATCCTGAAGGTTTAAAAGATAATGAACGAAAGCTTTTATGGGCCTATCTCGACGATGTAAAAAAGAAACTACAGGTTTTCGATTGGCTTCTCCCTCGTGTGGAGTTATTCAAAGATGTTGTCAACTCACGTTTCTCATATAAGAAATTCGAGGTGGATAGAGAGAAGGGTTTCATTTTTGAATCGGAGCACGATGGGTCTATTGTGCCTCCAAGGGCACTATCCTCTGGCGAGCAGCACGAAATTGTCCTGACGTATGAACTTTTATTTATGGCACCTGCGGGTTCTCTTATTTTTATAGACGAACCAGAGTTGTCTCTTCATCTCACATGGCAAATGAGGTTCCTTGAGGATATTACCAGAATAGCGAATTTGGCAGACCTCGATTTTCTTGTGGCTACCCACTCTCCATCGATCATACACAACCGGCGTGATCTCATGGTTAAGTTGGCAGGTAAAGAGGAAAACTAACGTTATGGATCAGACGGGGGATACTATCGCCAACACAGTTCTTCTTATACGTGACAAATACAATGGACCTGTACTCCTTCTTGAAGGAGATAATGACGTGAAGTTTTTCCGCCGGTTTGCCGAAGACTCCCAAATGCCGATTATCCCTGCTTGGGGTAAGGAGAATGTCCTTGATGCTGTCGAGATTCTTGAGTCGGATGGCAATGTACAGGGCTTCTTGGGAATCGTTGATGCAGACTTCGGGCATGTTGATGGTTCGTTACCGGTTTCGCGGAATGTAGTTGTCACCGACGACCACGATGTCGAAATGATGATCATTAAAACCAAGGCGTTTAGTGCTGTCTTACGCGAATTGGGCTCAAAAGACAAAGTCAGCAAATTTCCTACAGAACACAGAATACGTTATGAGTTGATGCAGAAAGCATTGATTATAGGGCATCTCCGCCACTTGTCTTTGACAGATGACTTTAACCTGCGCTTTGAAGGGCTTAGCTTTGAAAGATTCGTTGACCGTGATTCGTTAGAAATTGATATAGGCTCATTATGGATTCCGGGGAGTTGTCTTGAAGGGGTAATCCCACCGGCTTATCTTGGTGCTGTGCGCCCTTTTTCCTTGCCTTCCAATCAGGCTTTTCACCATGGTCAATA
>MKWU01005773.1_pt1 | contig 13140 bp, 13 predicted proteins | sample 809101 | NCBI WGS metagenome assembly MKWU01 (sample SAMN05860141, study PRJNA318959) | sponge metagenome | host: Aplysina aerophoba | place: Slovenia: Piran, Adriatic Sea, Gulf of Piran | collected 2013-05-07 | reverse complement strand
CGAGCCGGCCGGCGGCGCGGGCGGCTTCGGCGTAGACGCGCAAGGAGAACCTGGGAGTGAAGTGCAAGTCCCTCTCGATACGCAGACCGCGCGGCAGGCGGACAGCGGCAATCTCGAAAAGGCTTGCGTTGCCCGGTTCGGGACAGTCGATCTGGCAGTGTTCGAAAAGGATGTCGCCGTTGGAATCGAGTTCGCTGAACAAGCAGGTGCCGAGACCGCAGGGATTGAAGAATTTCACCGCAAGAGCGTGGTGCTGCCCGGGGTTTCGGCCATTGGCGAGAAGCTGCTCGCGCTGAATATCTGTGAGGAGTTCCATTTCATGCGACCTCCGGGAAGTGGGTGGCTGGCCGGGAATGCCGGATTGGGGTCGGTTACGAGTGCCGATGCCGAAGGTGTGGACACCGCGATTCGGGAAGCCGGAATGGCGGGCGGAACGGCGGGCGGGCTCCCACGTCCCGACCGCAAGTCAGTCCGGATCACGCGGGACCCAACCCTTGAGGCCGTGGGATGGAGATTGCGTATTGACAATGGGGAGGATGGTGCAGGCCTTGGCTGGATGACGCGGGATAAGTTCAACCGACGATCAGCGCGAAGAACGGAACGGCCGCAACCGCCCCGTCCCGGCCAAATGACTTAAGCCGGGATGAAGTCGGGGAGCCGGCGCGATCAGGACCTTGGAGGCACGACGTTGATCGTCGCGTTCAACACGAGTATTGGGCCATTGGTCCGGGAACGAATGCTAGTCGGTCATGCCGGGGTTCTCGCGAATGCGCGCGATGGATTCGCGCGCCGTAATCTCTCCGGCCAGAAATCGCTGAGAGTATCGGCGCACGACGAAGGACCGCTCCGTCTGCAGGAGCAACGCGGCTAGGGTAAACAGGTCAGGCGGAGTCGAATCGCTCATGCGATCAGTGTTGGCCATGTGCCCCGTGAGTTCGATATCCGAATCCGGCAATATCGTCGAGTTTTGCGAATGTCGAGCGGTACGGAATCGTGCCGTCCCGGAGAGGCCGCCCCCACGATGGTGGGTGATCCGGATCGGCCGGATGAGTTGCAGTGCAGGGTAAATGTTCGGCAGGAACCGGGTCGGCGCGAAGCTGCCACGAAAGTCCCTTCAGGGTACGGTAGCCAAGCGGGTATGATTGCGCCCGGAAAAACAGGCGGCTGGGCCGTACAAGGAGGAAAATACCGTGGCAATTGACGAAAGCACCCTCACCAAGGGTCAGATACGCAAACTCAACGCACTGCGAAAATCCGTGGGCGACAAGCTCGGCAACGAAGTGTTCGCCAAATGGCTCGCCCAACAGGCGTCGGCCGCGGCAGAACCGAAGCCGGACCCGATCGCGGTGAAGATCGAGGAGGCCCTGGCGCAATACTCGGGCGATCGCTCGTTCCGCCTCGGGAACTACGGGTATACGATTAGGCGCGCACGCGGGAAGGGAAAATCGGGAATTGTTGCGACGAAGAACGAAAAACCGCAGTAAGGGGCCGGCGAAAATGTTCGCGAGCTGAAGTTTAGGAGATCCGGGCGACTCAGATGAGAATCAGGAAGGGGCACCGTTTCTGGGCGGAGGGAGTGTTAGTGTTTCATCTCGGGGCGAGCAAGAAGTGCAAGATTGGAAAGGCACTAGCCCGCGTAGCCAGAAAGTGGTTTCGGGTGGCGGATGCATATACGGAGTGCGTCACGCACTGCGAGAGTCATGGAATTAGAGACAAGGCGACTGTGGAAAGCCACGAATACCTAGTTCTGCAGTAATAACATTTTCACAAACGGCTTGGCTGTCTCAGGCTCTATCACTAAGCGACCAGAAAAGAATGGCAGAGATTTACCGACTTCGAAGTACAGACAGGCTCATTGGCGACGATAATGAGTTGGAAGAACAAAGCATATACTTCGCCAGTCTAGCAGAACTTAATGATCCGATGGAGGGATTCAGAAACATCTATATGCAGGGTGACGAAATTGTGTGGAGGAATCTATTTAGACACTATGTCTATTGTCTGCACCAAATACGTATTTTGTATTCGATCACGGCAGAGACAGAACCGATAACGGGTGAAAACATTTCTGTAAACGTAAATTTTGTTCGAGAAGAAAACGTCAAATTGGTTCATCTGTTCGAGGAAATTCTAGAAAGAATAGATGGAAACGAGCCTCTCAAGGAGTTTCTGAACGAAGTTGCGCAAGTTAAGCGAAGAGTCAGCATAGATGAGGTGTCCATTTACCTTCGGCTGTTCCACTTCTTCGCACTTGAAGAAATACAGCAAACGTACTCTGATCGAGGATTGCTGCCAAAATATGAGAGATATCCAAAAGCAGCTCGCCTGGTCGAGCAGTTCAAGAAGAGCTTGAGGCTAGTAAATATACTTAATCGAGAAAGTGACCAGAAGGTAATACTGGAAATTAGCGCGAGAACGTTGGAAGGACTGTTCATGCTACACAAGTACCAGTGGTCAAGGTCGCCCGACAATACCATTGGAAACAATGGTAATTTCTTGCTTTTTGACTTTACGCGAAGCTATCTCGATAAGGTTGAGTCACTGATCTTCCCGTGTTGGTATGTCGCATGCTTTATGAGAACGCATAACAATTCTTCAACGTGGGCCAAATATGGTGACGGCCACAACGGCGTTTGTCTGATCTTTGAGACGGAAACGGAATCGGATCGTGAGTTTCTGTCGCTGAGGGAAAAGACGGTTTCATCAAGTCAGCTGTACGATGGGGAAACTCGACGGCTAGAAGTCCAGGACGTTAATTACGGAAGCGAAGCACTTGAGTTCGACTTTTTTCGGTCAATAGGAAGGTTACCAGAGCAGGATCTCAGGGATATTTGGTATATGAGTCCAAATGGAAATATGAGCGAATGTGGATCGCACCTTGTAACAGAGCCTGAAACGTGGAGACAGGAATATTGGAAGAACTTTTCGCTCATATCTACTAGTAAGAGCAAAGACTGGAAATACGAGGAGGAGTGCCGGGTTGTGTTGTCCAGTATTTTTGATGATTTACAAGATGAGCGAAGACGTAAGCTAAAATACGATTTTCGTTCGCTAAAAGGGATAATTTTTGGAATAGGTACGTCAGACAGCGATAAGTTCAAGATCTTTGATGTAATTGAAAGGAAGTGTCGAAATCACGGACGGTCCGAGTTTGACTTCTATCAGGCCTTTTATTCTCGTAAGAGTGACGATATCGGTAGATACAAGCTCATTTGGAAGATTGCACTATGAAGTAGCGTTGGGGATAGTTGTTTTGGTATATGGAACACAAGTTTGTGGAACGCTTCTATTGAAAACAATGCTTGAGTTTAGGGAACGTTAAAGTTTTGCGAAAACTGTTTCGCAGCGAGGGCCGGCTAACATTTCTGGAAGATGCCAAAGGCGCGCCAATTACTGGCCTTCTGAGGGAAGGTATACCGGTCTTGGTGGATGTCTGGTACGAGCTGAAGGCGTCACCACAACAGGCTCTCCGTGTCGATGTCTATGGTCGCAATCTATTTGGTATGGGGAAAACAAGGGATCGGCTGCTGCTCGACAACGGTTTGGTCCTGACCGGACGAAGCTATGGTGGTGGAATGGGCGGGAATGCTAGTGAAGTACGCAGGATGAGGCTGTGGGAAGTCGAGGAGCGGAAAATGGAACTTCATCCAACCGCAGCGGGTTCGCCTCGTTCGGATATCGACGCTGCTGTACTTGGTGTCGTGTCTACCAGCCCGCTTGCGCATGGCGCTTGTACAAACGGAGTGGCTCTCCCTGGACATCCATTTAGCTTCAGAACGAAATTTCCAAGAAAATTGAATCGGGCGAAGTGGAGTACGTCAGCGCTGCGGCTCCATAGGGAGGATATTGAAATCACTTTCGTCGGTACGTCGCGTTACTGGCAAAAAATGGTGGATCGAGAAACACTGCAGCACGATGCGATAGTCGGGATACGGCGATCAAATGGCAGCGTGCTGAAGTGGGAGGAACTTAACTGCGTAGCTGCACTGTTGTCAAATTTCCTGGGATGGATTAATCACTGCAACTCCCCTGTGTTTCATGTAAAGGCCTACCGTAAAGGCAACTTGGTGTATCGAGGGTTCGACCTGCATCCAAATCCGACGGTTCAGCGAGATGCTTTTTCATGGCTGCCAATGTTTGATCGCAACGGACAAAGAGGGGTTCACGCCGAGCAATTGCAAGGCTTATTGGACGCATTCGCGAATGCTTGGACTCGAAACAAAAATGACAAGGGGTTATTCCACATTGCCTTGGAATTGTTGCGAAGCCGCTCAAAAGGAGCGCCACGACATGGTGCAGCGATTGGCTACCTGCGCGATACATTTGGTGCATGCGGAATCCTGGTGAGCATACTGATCGGTCCGAACCCAAGAAGAAGTCGGCGCGATGTGATATTGAATTGCCTAAAGGAGATCGGAGTGGATGACGAAGTTCCATTTAACAGTCGTGAAGACAGACAGTACATCCTAGAAAACCATGCAGAACTCTGGTGGGGTTTCAACAGCGGTAGAGTCTTGGAGGACGAGATTGGTACACTTAGTCGTGCATTGGCGAACGTGCAGAACTGGTTGCTTCATATGGATGATCCGAGGAATGCTGAGATGCTATTGGGTCTTCCGAGATCGGTTCAGCAGTATCTCGTAGAGGTCTCCACTTGGTTGGCGGATTTGATGATCTTGAAAATAGTCGGGTATCGCGGACGATACTTGAACAGGCTTACTGGGCGAACCGAGTTTGTACCTTGGGAAAAGTGATTTCAAACGCGAGTAGCTTGCTGTGAGAATCGACCAGACCAATGTCGGGCTGGCGAGGCAGAGCCCCATCTTCACGCGCCATTCGGTGGTCTGCGGAAGGTGGTGCAAGGAGTGGGCGGAATCGTTGGTCGGGAGGAGTTCTACGCGGGTCCCGGACGGCGCGTGGGGACGCAATGGGAAGATTCATCGAGGGATGTGGATTCCCGGTTTACTGTGGGGGTCCAATGCAAGGGGGGAGCATCAAGGACCGGACGCCAGAAAGGATCTGTTACGGTTCACGGTAGACAAACGAACAAAGCACGAAACGTACCTATCGATTATCGAATGTACGAACGGCGCATGTGAGAGGACACTAGAGAGAAAAACTCAATGGCAAGTTCAAAACGCGTAGGATCGCCGTCGCAAAGACCGGCTTCCAAGAGAGTAGTGGCCAACTCTTCACGAAGTCGGGCAAGGACTCGATCGCGAACTCGATTGCTCAAAGCGCTTCGGCCGACGGGCATTCGTACGAGTCCGCGCGGGCGACTTGATTTGAGTTCAGCCTGAAGCTCGTTGTCATTCGCGGAACTCACGTAGGCTAGGGAACCGAGAATCTCCCACGTAGCGTAGAGTTCTGAGAAGTCCGGGACCATTCCAATGTAGCTGTCCGCCCATACTTCCAAGAGTTCGTGAAGGTGATTGCTTAAGGGCGTTTTGCTACGGGTTTGACCTTCGAGTGTTTGCCAAGGTTCTCCATTGAGCCCGTCCCAGAACCAGAGAAAAAGGCTTGTGGTAGCTGTTTGCGGTTCTGTGTCGTTGCGCCCCTGAAATGGGGTTAGGAGCAAGCGGCACAAATCGGACCAGCGCTCAGATCGGGCGAGCGCTATTCCACACGCTGCCAGTAGCAGTACTACGGGGTAGTGGTGAAGCGTTATCCAAAAGGTAGTACCTCCACCTGTTGGGCTCAGACGTGTATGAATCGAGCGCGCAGTTTGGATTACTAAGGAGTAGTGGTCGTTGTTCCCCCAACGTCCGAGGACACCCACCATGCGAGCCAGGGGTTCTACACTTGCTTCGTAGATGGCTACACGGCGGCGAAATTCGTCGGGGTTCCAACCGGGTTGCATTGAGAAGTCGGCATCCCGGATATCGTTCAAAAGGGACTGGGCCGTGGAGTCAAGTAATTCTTCCAAAGGGATCTGCTTGTCGGGTTTGGAGAGATATTGTTTGGTGGTCGTTATAAGAAGCTCGACACTCTCCGGATTTTGTCGACGAGTATCCGCAAGGGCCTGAACGTGATCGCGCACGATGCCGAAGAAACTATTGGCATCCGATATTGGAATAACCAAACCTCGGCGATGTTGAATCAATTGTGCGGTGACACCGTCTGGATCAGGTACCGAGCGAGCAGCCCAGAACATTGAATAGCGCCAGCGTCTGGCCGGGGTACGAACAATGGCTTCTCGTAGCGCATGGTCCCATTCGCCAGACCATCCGCAAACGATAAGACCATGTTCGTCAAGGATCCGCTCCAGTAGGACTGTGTATGGGGCCGGATAGTGAGAAAGTTCGATGTCTGTATTGCGAATGCGGGAATCCTTGTAGTCGCCATGCAGTTTGAGGAGATAGCATTTGGCATGCGTCAGTGGCTCGGCGCCTTCAAGGGCGTCGGGCGAAGCCACTACGGTGGGGTCGATTGCCCGGTCTCTTAGGGCGATTTCAAGAAGCCGATCAAAGTTTGTGGTGACTATCACTTTGACGTAGCCGGCCGCAACCAAGTCCGAAATGGCGTAGTGAGCGTCGGTGGGGATGCGGTGGCCATTTTCTAGGTGTTCGGGTGTCGGTTCGATGTAGGGTTTCAGGATCGAGCGTCGTTCTTCGGGAGATTCGCCCAAGGTTTGCACTAGGTGGGAATAGTTTGGTTCTGTGTCAAAGGTCTGCCTGTACCAAAGGACGGGATCGGGATGGTCCTGCACATTGTTCAGATGTGCGATACGCCGGATGAGGTCGAGCGTGATTTCCCAACCGGTTGGTATGTGCGCGGCACGGGAGATGCCGGAACCGATCAGAAGTGCGTAGACTCCGGGATTTTCGAAAATGGCGAAGGACAATTGTGTCATGTGACGATCGATAGGTGTGGTCATGGTTGGTGTGACGATAATGAATAGAGGGGTTTTCTCTGGTTTATGCGTTTAAGTCTCGATGATTTGGATTGGCCATTGCATCGCTTGATCTCGCGGGGAATTCGCTAGCAAGGCAATGTGCGGTTTCCCGCACTTGAGGCTGCATAGCCAGATCGGACGCCTGAGGCTGGGCCACGCGCGCGGCCAGCACGTTTTGATTGGAAGAGGCACAACGAAGGGGGTAACCTAGCTTGGGTTATGGAAATGGCTGTCTAGCGGGTTACTGGCGGGCGGCTTGAACAATACCGGCGACATGTCCGACAAGTGAGCCGGCGAAGTTTCGGAAACAGAGTTCTTCTGAGGGTTCGCGGTATTGGCCGTTAAGACCCGAGGCCTCGTCAGACATCAGAAAGCAGGCGGCATTATAAAGCCTTTCTCGGACAAGGCGCTCGCAGAAGAGCTCATATCGCCTCGCGTAGGAGGCGTCACGAAACTCTCCGAACACGCTGAAATGAGGCTCCTTTACGGTGAGGGGCCTGAGCGAAACGTCGGTTTCCTGCATCATCATTAGGTAGCCGACCCACGGCGCCGTTGATGGTGCGAATGCGCCTTCGCGATACGCTGTTTGTAGATCGAAGGCGTTGCCGAGAGCTTCCTCCACGCGGTTGTTGAAGTTGTTGCCGAATGAGCCGACCTGAGACTTGAACTCGACGGTTGCGACTAGATTACCCCTATAGACGACTACCAAGTCCCATTCCTTTGTCGGTCGAAAGTATCCTGGAAGCACGACATCGCGCTTCTGAGTGTAGACATATGCGTTGGGTAACCCACAGTCCACCAAGAGTTCTGTAACAAGTAGGACGAAGCCATCAAGCTGTTTGCCGCCGGTCACGGCCGTGCGGTTGCCGTAATCGCGCTGGCCGGAAACGGTACCCTGCCGTCGCCGCTGATTCGTGCGGGTTTCCCAGAAGTGCTTGACAGCGTTGCCGAGGCGCGCCTGGAGACTCACGCGGCGATCACCGAGGCGTCTTGAAACAGGCCGGCAGTTTCGTTGTTAATCCGTGTGCGGGACATCTCGAAGTAATGAGGGTCGACTTCTATCCCGATACTGTTGCGGCCCCACTTTGCGGCAGCGACACAGGTGGTACCTGTGCCCAAAAACGGATCCACGACTGTGTCGCCGACAAAGCTGAACATGCGTACCAGGCGTTCAGCAAGCTGCAGGGGATACGGGGCGGGGTGGTGGCGGGTTGACGCACCCGCAAGGCCTCTCCAGATCTGCTGGAACCAGGCTTTGTGGTTTTCGTCGGAGATGACGCTGAGTATTCTCTCGTCGACGCTGGGTTTGCGATAGCCGCCACCTTTGCGTTGCATAAGCACGTACTCGATGTCGTTCTTGATAACGGCGTTCGGTTCGTAGGGCTTGCCGAGGAACGAGGACCCATTGGGCACTTCGTAGTTGGCGTTTGCGATCTTGTACCAGATAATGGGAGCAAGATTGACGTAGCCGATCTTGCGGCAATGTTCTTGTATGGACGCGTGCAAGGGTACGACCGTGTGCTCGCCTTTGTTCTTGCGACGGGACAGGCAAACGTCCCCGACTATGCAAACTAACCTCCCGCCGGGTACCAGCGCCTTGTAACAGCGGCGCCAGACCCTGTCCAGTTGGCGGAGAAATTCTTCGTAGTCAACAATATAGCCCATCTGGGCGTCGTGAACGTTGTAATCCTTCAGCGTCCAGTAGGGGGGGGAAGTCAGGACCAAGTGTATGCTTTCGGGACGAAGTCGCAGTTTTCGAGCATCCTGCAGTCTCAATTCATGTGCTGTAGGAATTTGCTGAATCGATCGTTCGATGCGTGACAGAAGCGCCGGGTTCTTCGCAATTCTAGGTAGTTCGGATTGCGGATTTGCAATATTGCGCAACTCTGACGGGATGAAGTCTTGAAGTGGGGGTCTAGTCACTTAGCGATACCTTTTTGATCGATCTCCTGCATAGTTCGTGCGAAGCGGGCGCGTAGTCGTTTCGCCGATCCGGTGTTGTGTTGCTCCAAGTGGTTGAGTCGTCCACGGATCGATTGGATCTCCTTTCGAGCTTCAGCGGGTGACAAATTGGGAAGTTGATGAATCGCAGTCTTGATGCGATCACGTTTGTATCGTGGAACGCTTGGGCCGTCCGGGGAATTTACGGATAAGCCCGTGACAATTTGCCGTTGCGAAGCAGGCATGATTTCCAGTTTTTTCGGTGCTCGCCAGACGCGTAAACCCAACGCGGAAACGGATCGTGCCGTCGAGTTGATTAATGATCTTGCGTTCGTGCCGGAGAATGCAAAATCATCCACAAATCGGGTAACAGCGAGATTGCGCTTACCGGCAATGTTCTCCGAGGGAAGGTCTACGGCAATGGCAAGGACGATGTTGGCGATAGCTGTGCTGGTGGGAGCACCTTGCGGCAACTGGCCGTCGATCGTGGTCAGCCGGGTCAAAAGCCAGGTAGTTTCGCGTCCGCAACCGAACTCACGCTGGAACATTTTGGCGACCTGCCGGTGGCTGACACTTGGATAGAAGTTACGAATATCCATGGAAACGACCAACGGTTTGCCGCAATGCTGTGCTGCATTCGTCTTGGGGGATTTCCCCCTTACGCCACCGTGCGCTGCGTCTGGTAACTCATACTTATCAAGTATTTGCCGAAGAATGCGTTGCTGCACTAGCTTTAGCTTCTTGTCCGGCACCTTGAGGTTGCGCACCTTGCCCTTCTTTGGGTCGACGGCCTTCCATTCTTGGTAGTGGACATTAATGTTTTCTGCGATGCGTCGCAGTTGAGGTATGGAAACTCCGAGATGGTGTGCCAGATGGCGTTGGGATAGGAATGGAGTCATGCCTCAGCCTCCCAGCCGAAGCGCGCGCTGTCCATCGTGGGAAGCATTGACGAGTAGACGTAGGAGAGCAGTCGCAAGGCTCGCTACGTCTTCGTCAGCAACTTCGTGCGGGTCTGATGCAAGTAGCATGATCAGCGATGTTGGCATGCCAATCGCGCTGCCAAGATTGGTAATTAGTCTTAGGCTGGGCTGACGTTTACCCTTTTCGATAAGGGAAAGCTGGCTCGCGCTGATGCCCAACCTGGGCGCGAGCTCAGCCTGTTGCAATCCGTATGCCGCGCGTATCACGCGGAATGCTTTTGCGAAATCGGTAGTCATATAAAATTCTGAATCACTTGGTCAACGCTCTGCGTCACTTGCCTCGACAACTTCCAACAAGACGTCTGCTATGGTTTCGGTTGCTCGGAAAATCCGTGCCCGATCCAATTTGCCCGATCGGGCTATTTTGTCCAGTTCTCGTTTGGCCCTCCGCAGTCGATCTCGCTGACCGGAATCCAACCCAAGTTTTGCTAGCACTTTGGTGATCAACCGCCGCGCCGCGTTTAGCTCATTACATTTCATGGCTATTGCTCCATGACCGAGGCGACATTGCCCCTGGCGTATTGGCAACGGCTTCGATCTAGGCCTCGGTGGATTCAATGATTCAGAACCTATTAACGCCTTTCCTGGCGTTTACAGCATCGGAGTGCATATCAGTCCAAGCGTTGCCCACGGGGACAACAGTCCCGGTGGATACGTGTCGGCAGTGGAAGGCTGCAGACCCAACAACGAACCGTGATCGCGTAATCCGATCCAGTGTGCACCGTTGGTCACGGCGCGGCTGGCTATGAATCTGCCAGCCATAATGGGCGTGGGTACGCCCGTCAGCACTGTGTGCCGCTTGAAGGCCGTTGCAGTTATGCCTTCAATGGAGATGCCATGTTGTAAAAGAGCCAAGTACGCCGGGTAACCAGCGCCCTGCGGGCAATTATCGGCAAGATGTACCGCGCTGTCAAGTCAGTTGACTTAAAATGCGCTTACTATTCCTTAAAGTTAAACAATACTATACTGCAGCAAATTGGAGAGCGAAGGTTGATTGCACTTCTCCTAAGGAATCGAGAGAAATGGTGGATAGCGTACCGAAACGGCTAGCAAGGCGTGGGAGCGGGTACTGACGTGCGTGAGAGTAAGGATGGTCTGCAAGTGCTTGGCGAGCGGTTACAGCGTGACAGGGTCGCCCGGTGATTTCTTGCAGGAGAGGAAAATTGTGGGTTTGAGCGGGAAGCCAAACGCACGTGGCAGAAAGGTTGTCCCGGCGCATGTTGATGCTCGACAACCGTGAATTAGCCGGTCTGATCTGGCTCGGAACCGGTATCTTGTGGGCTCTCTCGCAAAAAAAAGTACGCGAGAGTTTTGCTGGCGTGGTAAACGCATTCTTCAGGCCGCAGATTCTCGTCCCGCTCTTGGCGATGTTGGCTTGGGTCGGCCTAGAGCTTTGGGTCGGCGCACAACTTGGGTTCTGGAACCCTGCCCTTGCAAAAGGGACAATCCTGTGGACGGTCGGCTCTGCGGGTGTTCTGCTGTTCAACTGCGGGCAGATGAACTCTAACGAGCGTTTTTTTCGGCGAACAATTAGAGCGACGGTGGGTGTTGCCGTGCTTGTTGAGTTTTTTGTGAACCTGTATCCCATGCGCCTGCCGGTAGAACTCGTGGTGCAGTTCGTAGCTGTTGTATTGGTACTAATGGTGACGCTGGGAGGACAGAAGCAGCAATTCAAGTCGGCAAAGCTGGTCTGCGAGCTCTTGGTCACAGGGATCGTGGTCGCGCTGTTAATTCATGCGGCAAGGCAGATCTATGTGGAATGGCACCAGCTTGATGCACGGCAGGTACTGTTTGAGTTCGCGCTGCCGATTTGGTTGACTGGCGGTCTGCTGCCGTTCCTATACGCGTTCAGTATCGTTCTCGTCTACGACAGGGCGTTTCGTTTGATCGATTGGAAGGGAAGAGATCGGTGGTCACGCTGGCGATCTCGGCTTGTGCTGATGTCTACGCTGCGTTTCCGTGTAGGCACTGTGCGAATGTTTACATGGTACTGGTCTGGAAAGCTCAGCGAAGCCCAATCATTTTCCGACGCAAGGCATGTGGTCGCGGAATTCCTCAATGATCAGAGGCGCAAGCAACAAGCGGAGCAAGATGAGAAGGAACGACTACGACGTTATATGGGCTCCCAAGACGTAGACGACGAAGGCCGGCGGCTGGACCGTCGGGAGTTCGGGACAACGACTGATGCTTTAGCGTGGTTGGCGACTTGTCAGATGGGGTGGTATGGGCGCGGCGACCGCTATCGTGACGATATGCTGAAAATCTTGGACGACGACTTTACGCGCCAAGGGTTGCCCAAGGAATCCGGGATTACGCTGCACGTCGCCGAAGACGACCAGTCATGGTACGCGTGGCGGCGCACCGTTACAGGTTGGTACTTTGCAATCGGAGCCGCCGGGGCACCGCCTGATCGCTGGGAGTACGATGGCCGGAGGCCGCCAAACGGCTATCCTGGCATAGACTCCGCCTGGGGCAAGGGACCGTTTTCGGATGAGGCAAATCGCAATTGGCGATAGCCGGCGGCGCTGCTGTTCAGATTGGATGAAGACGATTGATACTGGCGGTTGCGTGCGGTCTCAGGAATTGCCTTAGGCGATGGTGGAACGTGAATGACCGGAGCGTGGAACGGCTCGGTGGGGTGGAGCGACTATCCTAACAGTAGACCGTCCGCGTACTTATGGAGTCGCTGAAACGGAGCGGTCGTAGGGTTCAACGGCTCTCTTCGCGTCGGTCTGCGCGGGATCGGCCGGCTGTAGATCGCACTTGCGCCACGAATCGCCGATGTACTCGCAGTGTGTCCTGTTGCCCTCCTGGACGCAGTCGGGCCAGGCGCAAATCTCCTTTCCGCCGGTGCCTGTCTTGATGGGCGTGCACAGCACGTGGCCTTCGGTCCCTCCGAACATCCTGACCCAATAGACGATGTTGGGGTGGTGATAGAGGAAGACCTTGTGCTGGGTCAGGAGATTGACGATCCAGTTGAGCCACTTAGGTATGGATTCGATGAAGCGCCTGAGATTCACGCCGGGTCCCAGGGGATTATCGGCGTGGATGATCCCGTTGAGCTCGTTGTAAACACTGACTAGCCTTTCTTGCGTTAGGAAATCCCGCGCGTCTCCCCTGGGTTCGGGGTAGTACCTTGAGTGTATGTCTCTCAGGTCTCGCATGATTTTCTTGACGTTCCAGGCCTTGCGCAATTCGTCCTGAGACTTCCGCCAGGCGTCCTTGTTGGACACCAGGGAGCTGAACATGATCAGTTCCAGGATCATGCGGAGCTGAAGGCAGACGGACTCCACGCGGGTCTGGTTGATGATGCCGGAGATCTCC
>MKWU01005772.1_pt1 | contig 13144 bp, 17 predicted proteins | sample 809101 | NCBI WGS metagenome assembly MKWU01 (sample SAMN05860141, study PRJNA318959) | sponge metagenome | host: Aplysina aerophoba | place: Slovenia: Piran, Adriatic Sea, Gulf of Piran | collected 2013-05-07 | reverse complement strand
GCCTATCTCATTCTCAGGGAGCGCCGCGTCGATGGCGGCGACCCGCCGCTCGCCGGGCCCTCCGCAGATACCGGGGCGGTCGGCGGGCAGGGGGACGACATCGAGCCGGGCGATACCGGGGCGGTCGAGCCTGCCCCGACGGTGCCGTCGTTTCGCGACCGTCTCGGCAGGGCGCGCACGACCCTCAGCGGCTATCTGGGATCGGTGTTCGGTCGCGGTGCCGTCAACGAACAGACTTGGCAGGACCTGCAGGACGCCTTGATCCGCGCCGACGTGGGCGTCTCCACCTCCGCGCAGATCATCTCCGCGGTGCGCGCCGCGGCCGCCGAGGAGAAAATAGACGACGCATCGGAGCTTGCCGGACTGGTCAAGGCCGAGATCGTCTCGCGTCTCGAAGGATTCGATCGCACATTGAACGTTGACATCAGCGTCGAGATGCCCTCAGACCAGCAGAAACCGGGACCGGCGGTATGGCTGTTCGTGGGCGTCAACGGCGTCGGCAAGACCACCACCATCGGCAAGTTGGCCCGGCGCCAGACAGATGCGGGCCGCGCGGTCGTGCTCGCCGCCGGCGACACCTTCCGCGCCGCCGCGGCGGAACAGTTGACGGTCTGGTCACAGCGCAGCGGTGCTGAGACCGTGCGGGGCTCCGAGGGGGCCGATCCGTCGTCGGTCGTGTTCGACGCGGTCGAGCACGCTGCGGCCCGTTCGGTCCCGCTGGTGATGGCTGACACCGCCGGGCGGCTCCAGACCAAGACCAACCTGATGGAGGAGTTGCGCAAGGTGCGCCGGGTGGCCGACAAGGGTGCCGGGACCGTCACCGAGACGCTCTTGGTAATTGATGCCACAACCGGTCAGAACGGGCTGTCGCAGGCGAGGCAGTTCACCGAGGCCGTCGACGTGACAGGCGTCGTCTTGACCAAGCTGGACGGATCAGCCAAAGGCGGGATCGTCATTGCGATCCACTCAGAACTCGGCGTCCCGGTCAAGCTCGCAGGCCTGGGCGAGGGGATCGGCGACCTGGTCGACTTCGATCCTCGCGAGTTCGTCGACGCGCTCTTCGAATAGCGCCGCGGCCGGCAGGGGTCGCGTGTGGTTGGTCTGCTCCCGAAACGGCGACTGCGCCGCTAGGGTGAGCCGACCATGTTCGAGACCCTCTCAGACCGCTTCGACCGCATCTTCAAAGGCATCAGGGGCCGGGGCAAGCTGACCCCGGCCGACATAGACGACACGCTCGGCGAGATCCGCCTGGCACTGCTCGAGGCCGACGTGAACCTCGATGTGGTCGACTCGATGGTGGCACGTATCCGCGACCGCGCCCAGGGCCAGGAACTCTCAGCGGCGCTCAACCCCTCCCAGCAGGTCGTCAAGATCGTCCTCGAAGAACTGACCGTCAGCCTCGGCGGGGAGACGATGCGGCTCAGCTACGCGTCCAAGCCTCCGACCGTCGTGCTGATGGCGGGCCTGCAAGGTGCGGGCAAGACCACCAATGCCGCCAAATTGGCGCACTGGTTCAAGAAGCAGGGCCGCCATCCGCTGCTCGTCGGTGCCGACCTGCAACGGCCCGCAGCCGTGGAACAGCTCCGCACCCTGGGAGCGCAGATCGATGTCCCCGTCTTCTCTGAGACCTCCCGTCCGACTAGAGTGGCCCGCAGGGCGATCAAGGAAGCCACCCGCACCGCCCGCGACGTGGTGATCGTCGACACCGCGGGGCGGTTGGCCATCGACACCGAGCTCATGGCTGAGATCCGCGATGTCTCCTCGGCGGTCCGTCCCCATTACACCTTCTTGGTGGTGGACGCCATGACCGGCCAGGACGCGGTCACCATGGCGAGGTCCTTTGACGAGGCCCTCGCCCTCGACGGCGTGATCCTCACCAAGCTCGACGGCGACGCCCGCGGCGGAGCGGCGCTGTCGGTGAAGGAAGTCGTCGGCAAGCCGATCGCGTTCGCGTCGACGGGTGAGAAGATCGAAGACTTCGACACCTTCCATCCAGATCGTCTGGCCAGCCGCATCCTCGGCATGGGAGACGTCGAGACGCTCATCGAGAAGGCTGAGGAGGCCTTCGAGGCCGAACAGGCTGAACAGGCTGCGGCCCGGCTGCTCGACGGCACCTTCACGCTCGAGGACTTCCTCGAGCAGATGCAGCAGATCAAGAAGATGGGTCCGCTGGGGAACCTTGTCGGAATGATCCCGGGCATCCCCAAAGAGGCCCGCGACGCCGAGATCGACGACGGTCACCTGGCTCGCATCGAGGGGATAATCCACTCCATGACCCCCGCTGAGCGGGTCGCGCCCGACATCATCGACGGGTCGCGGCGGCTGCGGATCGCCAACGGTGCAGGTGTGCAGCCCACCGAAGTCAGGCAACTGATAGACCAGTTCTCGCAGATGCGTCAGATGATGAAGCAGTTTTCCGGATCCGGTGCCAACAAGGTCGCCCCCAAGGCACGCAACAGAGGCAGGAAGGGCAGGCAGAGGCGTGGCGGGCGCATCACCGAGAAGGGTCCGGCCAAGGTGCCCAAGGCACCGTTGGCGCTGCCGGGGCTCGAAGACCGCGTCGGCGGGTTTTGAGCGGCCGGATGCGTTGTTGGCCCTCAAGGTTGTAATTTGTGTGCTGGCGGAGATTGAATTGAGCAGTCGCTCGCGCTCACGATCTTCGCAAGTCAGCGACGACAAGTCCTCAAGAGAAGATAAGTCCTCAAGAGAAACAGAGACCAGATGGCCGTCAAGCTCCGCCTCATGCGGATGGGCAAGAAGAAGCAGCCCACATATCGCGTAGTCGCCGCAGACTCGCGCTCGCCCCGCAACGGGCGCTTCATCGAGATCATCGGCACTTACGAGCCGCGTCAGCATCCTTCGGTCGTCAAGATCGACAACGACCGTGCGCTGCATTGGCTCCGCCACGGTGCTCAGCCGACTGATCGTGTCGAGAAGTTGTTGAAGATCTCGGGTGCCTGGGAGATTCACGCCGACAAGTCTGAACCGGTCACCGCGTCGCCGGCAGAGTCAATCCCGCCAGATTCAATGCCGCCAGAGTCAATGCTGGCAGAGTCAGCGGTAGCAGAGTCAATGCTGGCAGAGTCAGCGGTAGCAGAGTCGATGTCGGCAGAGTCAGCGCCGCCAGAGTCAGCGCCAGCAGAATCAGCGCCGTCCGAGGGTGCCGCTGAGGGGAGTGACGCCGATGCCAGTGACTCCCAAACCGATGGAGGTGGCTGACGATGTCGGCAGAATCAGCGCAGGCGGTCTGTGAATACGTCGTCAAGCAGATGGTTGAGAATCCGAGTGCGGTCAACGTGGAGGCCTCACGATACGAAGACAGGCTCCGCCTTGATGTGACCGTCGGTGAAGGAGACATGGGCCGCGTGATCGGCAGGCGCGGCCGCGTGGCGGGTGCGATTCGTACTGTGGTGCGGGCCGCCGGCTACGAGGAGGGCACTTCCATCGAAGTGGAGTTCGTCGATTAAGGGGCCGCGCGAACTCTGATGCTCGAAGTGGGCCGCGTCACCGGCCCCCACGGAGTACGCGGCGACGTGGTGGTCTCGTTGACAACGAATCGGACCGAACGGCTGAGCACCGGTGCTGTGCTGGCCTCTGCGGACCGCGAGCTCGTGGTCCGCACCGCCAGGTCTCATAAGGGTGCCTGGATCGTGGCCTTCGACGGTGTCGCTGACCGCAACGCCGCGGAGGCGCTGAGCGGCACCCTCCTCTACGCTGAGCCCCTTGACGACCCCGAGGAGTTGTGGGTGCACGAACTGATCGGCGCCGAGGTCATCGACCAGCACGGCACCCGTCGCGGCGTTGTGGCCGAAGTGGTGCAGAACCCTGCGAGCGACCTGCTTGAACTGGACAGCGGAGCACTCGTGCCGGTCGCCTTCGTGACTGGACTGACCCCGGGCGAACGGATCGCGGTTGAGGCGCCTGACGGCATTTTCGATCTGATGAACGATGCGGGCGACAGTGGTTCTGCACCCGGGACACCATCGTGAGAGCGCTTCGCATCGATGTCTTCACCGTCTTCACCGGGATGGTCGACTCGTTCGCCAGTGAGTCGGTGATCGGCAGGGGACGCCGTGAGGGCCGCCTCGACGTGCGAGTACACGACCTGCGCACGCACGCAACCGGGGTGCATCAGTCCGTCGACGATGCCCCTTTCGGAGGCGGGGCGGGGATGGTGATGTCACCGGCGCCGCTGTTTGCCGCGGTGGAGGCCGTCGACCCTCCCAGACCACTGCTCTACTTGTCTCCCGCGGGGCGGCGCTTCGACCAGTCCATGGCGTCTGAATTGGCTGGGACGGGCGGTTTCTCGCTGTTGTGCGGCCGTTACGAGGGCGTTGATGAGCGAGTGCGGGAGCACCTCGTCAACGATGAAGTGTCGGTGGGCGATGTGGTCCTCGCCGGCGGCGAGGTCGGGGCTCTGCTCATTGTCGAGGCGGTCGGCCGGCTCGTCTCGGGGGTGCTCGGCAATGCCGACAGCACGACGGAGGAGTCGTTCAGCGACGGCCTGCTTGAGTACCCGCAGTACACCCGGCCCGCGGAGTTCCGCACCTGGGCGGTGCCGGAGGTTCTGCGCTCGGGCGACCACGGTCGTGTGCGGCGCTGGCGCAGAGCCCAGTCGTTGCGCCGCACGATCGACCGTCGCCCTGACCTCATTGCCGAGCGCGGCGGCCTGAGCGCCGATGACCGGGAGCTGTTGGAAGAATTCGAGCTTCTTGGCCCCCAGGGGGGTGGTGGTTCGACGAGTCGCCTCTAGGCTTGCTGTTCAGTCCGTTCGACCTCTGGGCGGCCGTTCCCTTGTTCGCACTGCCGCGGAGCCTGAGATGCAGCCCACAGACGTCATCGACAACCTCATTGAACGGGATGACATCCCCGACTTCGGCCCTGGCGACACACTCCGGGTCCATGTCCGCGTGATGGAGGGCAACCGTGCTCGCACGCAGGTCTTCGAGGGTGTGGTGATCCGCAGGCAGGGCAGCGGAATCCGCGAGACCTTCACGGTCCGCAAGCTGAGTTTCGGCGTGGGCGTCGAACGCACGTTCCCGCTGTACACCCCGATAGTGGAACGGATCGAGCGGGTGACCCGCGGCGATGTTCGGCGGGCCAAGCTCTACTACCTGCGCGATCGGATCGGCAAGGCTGCCAGGGTCAAGGAGAAGCGCGACAACTAGTCGGCGGCCCGCAGTCGCGCGGGTGCCGCGACAGCGTTGTCACAGGGCCTCCCTACAGTCGGGAGATGGACAGATCACGGGTCGCATTGGGGCGTTGGGGCGAGGACCTCGTCGCTCGCAGGTACGAATCCGACGGGTACGAAGTACTCGATCGGAACTGGCGGATCAAGGGCGGTGAGATCGACCTCGTGCTGGGTCGCAACGATGAGATTGTCTTCTGCGAGGTGAAGACGCGTTCGTCAAACAGCTTCGGCAGCGGGTTGGAAGCGGTCGGTCCGCGCAAGCAGCAACTGGTGCGCCGTACTGCCTTGTCGTGGCTCGACCGGCATGGGCGCCGTGGTCGCCTGCGTTTCGATGTGGCCTCAGTCGTTGCCGGGCAGGTCAGAGTCGTCGCCGGCGCGTTCTGAGACAGTTGTCGGTCAGCGGCGAGGTGTCGGTCAGCGGCGAGGTGTTGGTCAGCGGCGAGGTGTTGGTCAGCGGCGAGGTGTTGGTCAGCGGCGAGGTGTTGGTCAGCGGCGAGGGGTTGGTCAGCGGCGAGGGGTCGGTCAGCGGCGGGTTGTCGGTCAGCGACAGTTGTCGGTCAGCGGCGAGGTGTTGGTCAGCGGCGAGGTGTGCGTGTGCGCCTGCCGTCCCAGCAGCCGCGGTGCCAGTGCCGCCGCAGGTCGGGCGCATGCACGGGAACGACGACGTAGTGGCTCGTTCCCGGCGAGATGCCGCGGTTGCAGTTCGGGCAGATGTAGCTCTTGCGCGCCTGGTACGGCTGCAGGAACTTGACGTTGACCTCGCCGTGTGATTCGGGGTCGTCCATCAGCCGAGCACCGCCCACAGCACCAGCAGCGCCGCTGCCAACAGGCCGGCCGCCACGTACAGGTAGTCGGTCGGACGGCGGCGGTGTGGGCGAGCGGGGTCCATTCCCATCCTGCCAGTATGGTCTGTCGAGTCTGTCTCAACGTGGTTGGAGTCGCCGTGCGCAGGCTGGTTCCTGGGATTCTTGTGGTCGGGGTGCTGCTGGGCTCATGCGCGGGCGACCCGCCGGAAGTCCCGCTCGGGCCCGACGGGCAGCCGGACCCGGTTCTGGCCGACGGACGTGCCGTCTACGCCAAGCACTGTGCAGCGTGTCATGGGCGCAGCGGCGGAGGCGGGCAGGGCCCGCGCCTCGACGGTGGAGCTGTCGTTGAGGCGTATCCCGAATTCGACGACCAGGTTGCGGTTGTCGCCGACGGCAGCGGTACAATGCCCTCCTTCGTCGAGAGATTGACGGATCGGCAGATTGCGGCGGTCACTCGATACACCAGAGAGGTGCTCGGCTGAGCGGTGTCACACCCCTTGGCCTAGTGTCTTGGCCACGCTCGCTGTTTGCGAAAGACAGCCTTTTGTTCCCTTTGAAAGGCTTGTCTTATGCTTGCTTCCATTCCATCGTCCACCCTCGACGGCATCGACGGTGCTGCTGTCGATGTCGAGGTCCACGTAACCAACGGCCTCCCCGCATTCACCATTGTGGGCCTCCCCGATGCCTCGTGCCGCGAGGCCCGCGACCGGGTCCGCGCGGCCGTCGAGTCGAGCGATCTCAGCTGGCCCATGCAGCGGATCACGGTGAACCTGGCACCGACCTGTGTCCGCAAGGTCGGTGCAGGCCTCGATTTGCCCATCGGTCTCGGGATCTTGGCGGCCTCGGAGCAGATTCCCTTGGAGTCGCTCTCCAGTATTTCTGCGGTTGGGGAGCTGGGGCTCGACGGTTCGCTGCGACCGGTTCCGGGAATCCTTCCGATGGTCGATGTGCTGAAGACCGATCGGGTGATCGTGGCGGCTGCCGACGCCGGGGTAGCGGCGCTCGGCGCCGCAGACCGGGTCCGTCCCGTTCACTGCTTGCGCGACATCGTCGATGCGGTCACTGAGGGATTGCCGTGGCCTCATGTGGAGCCGCCGCGCTGTGAGGAGGAGGTTGCCGACGAGCCGGACCTGGCCGACGTCCGGGGTCAGGCGAGCGCACGCTGGGCTCTGGAGATCGCCGCAGCGGGGGGTCATCACCTGTTGTTGATCGGTCCGCCCGGAGGCGGCAAGACGATGCTGGCCCGTCGTCTTCCGGGGTTGCTGCCAGACCTTTCAGCAGAGGCGGCCCGCCTCGTCACCCGGGTCCACAGCGCTGCCGCGATCCGGCTTCCGGGGTCCGGCCTGGTCCGCCGCCCGCCGTTTCGCGCACCCCATCATTCGGCCTCCATGGCCGCGCTCGTCGGGGGCGGGTCGGGGCGGGTGCTGCCCGGCGAGATCAGCGTGGCCACCGAGGGCGTGCTGTTCCTCGACGAGCTCGGAGAGTTCGCCCCCAGTGTCCTCGACGGGTTGCGCCAACCCCTCGAGGAGGGTGTGGTGCGGGTGGCCCGCAGCGGCGGCATGCGGGAGCATCCGGCCAATGTCCTGCTCGTCGCGGCGATGAACCCATGTCCCTGCGGGGAGGGCGGTTCGGTCAGCTGCCGTTGCGGACCCTCGGCCCGGATGCGTTATTCGCGGCGCATCTCGGGACCGGTCCTCGATCGGCTCGACGTGATGGTGCATGTCGACCGCCCGTCGCCGACAGCACTCCTTGAACGAGAGCCTGGCGAGTCCTCCAGCGTCGTGGCGCAGCGGGTGGCGCGGGTGCGCGAGCTGGCGTTGAGCCGCGGCGCGCGGACCAACGCGGCGCTCAGCCGTGAGCAGCTCGAGGATGCTGCACCGCTCGAGCCTGAGGCGACCGACGTGCTGCACCAGGCCCTGACAGACGGTCGTCTGAGCGCCCGCGGCGCGATGCGGGTCCGTGCTGTTGCGCGCACGATCCGCGACCTCGACGATGCCGGGCCCGCGTTGCGTGCCCGCGATGTCTACTCGGCCATCGGCTTTCGGGTGCGTCCTCCGATGGGCAGCTTCGATGCGTGAAGACACACAGGCTGCTGCTCTCGGCTCGTTGGGAGGGGCCACACCGCTGCGCCTCCACAATCTGCTTGAACAGCGTTCGGTAGGCGAGGCCTTCGAGGCGGTCAACTCGGCTGCGCTCGGCCACGAGGTTGCTCCTGTGGAGGTGCTTGTGCAGTGGCAGCGGGAACTGCGGGGCATTGACCTCAACTCACTGTCGCGCGACCTCGACGCAGCTGGTGCCCGGGTCAGCACGCTGCGCGATCCGACGCATCCGCTCCGGCTCCTCGACGACGTCGACCCGGCGCCGTTGATCTTCTGTTGCGGCACCCTGCCCGATCCACAGCTGCCGCATGTGGCTGTGATCGGCACCCGCCGTGCGTCGTCGATCGGCCGGGAGGTGGCGCGCGAGATTGGTTTGGGCCTGGCGCAGGCGGGGGTGGTTGTGGTTTCGGGCCTGGCGCTGGGCATCGATGGCGAAGCGCACCGGGGCGCGCTGCTCGCCGACGGGGCTGCGCCGTTGGCAGTGGTGGGCAGCGGGGTCGATGTCGTGTATCCGAAGCGTCATCGCGATCTTTGGGCCGGTGTGGCGGCTGCCGGTGCTGTGATCAGCGAGGCGCCGCTCGGGGGGCGGCCCGAGCCGTGGCGCGTCCCCGCCCGCCATCGTCTCATCGCCGCGCTCTCGGAGCTGGTTGGTGTGGGTGGAGCTGTGTCGCTTCCCGGCCCGCAATCGTCTCATCGCCGCGCTCTCGGATCTGGTTGTGGTGGTCGAATCGCGTGCCTCGGGAGGTTCCTTGCTCACCGTTGAACAGGCGATCCGCCGAGACGTGCAGGTGATGGCGGTTCCTGGTTCGGTGCGCAACAAGGCCGCGCAGGGCGCCAATCAACTCCTGGTCGATGGTTGCGCGCCTGCACGCGACGTGGTCGACGTGCTGGTTGCTTTGGGCCTTTCGCAGAGCGCGCAAGCCACGCGCCGCGTCTCAACCGCTGCTGCCGGTGCTGCTGCTGCCGGTGGTGCCGGTGGCGCTGCGGCTGTTGGTGGCGCGACTGCCGTTGGCGGTGCGGCTGTTGGTGGCGCGGCTGCCGTTGGCGGTGCGGCTGTTGGTGGCGCGGCTGCCGTTGGCGGTGCGGCTGGTGGTGGTGCGACTGCCGGCGGTGCCGCGGGCACCACGGCCGATTCTGTGGTTGCCGGGCGGGCGGGCCGCCCCGGCGGCAGCGGCGCGGTTGGCACGAAGGGAGCGGTCGTGCTCGACGCCATCGACGACGGACCAACCTCGATGGACGAAGTCGTCGACCGCAGCGGGCTCGGCGTGCTCGAGGTCTACGCACATGTCGAAGAGCTGGTCGCGGCGGGCCTCGTGGTTCACGACGGCTCGAGGATCAGGCGGCAGTACTGAGCCTGAATCGACCGATGGATTTGTGGGTTTGACGGTTTGGGGTTCTGTGTTGGCCGGACTGGGGTGTGTGGGCTGGCGGGTGTGGGCGCGTGGGGTGTGTCTGCGCTGCGACGGTCCGACCGCGTTGCGATTTGAACGTCGGAAAATTGGTACTTGACAGAGGCATTCGAACGCTATATCGTTTCGTTGTCCAGTGAAGCAACGTTTTCATGGTCGAGTCACGCAAAGGTATGTCAACTCAAGCAAAGGTACAGAAATCATGTCAAGAATAATCAAAACCGTTTCGATATGGCTCCCAGTGATACTGTTAGTAGCCGTATTGACGACGACACCCACCGCCGCCGAGGATTCGGCCAGCGTAGATCAACATCAAGCGGAAATGACGTTCAACGAGGTACTTCCAAAGATCCCGGAGATCAGGTCGCTCTTGGAGCGCACCGCCGCAGATTCGTCAGGTTTGGTCATTGATCAAACGGAGAATGCTGAGAATCTCATCTTGATGACCTCGCCCAACGGTGACACCTTGAAGATTCCCGAAAACAATAATCACACAGTGGACATGTTGCGGAACGACGGGTTTGAATTGTCGGTTGAGATACCGGGCGGCGGCTCGCAAGCTAAGGTCGCTTCTGACGGTTCGGCTATTTTCGAAAATATTGCTGACGATACGGACCTTTTTGTTCAGGCCCAAAAGGACACTGGTGTACGAATGATAGTTTTGATTGCCGGAGCGGACGCGCCTACAACGGTTGATTTTGAGTACACGGTTTCGGGAAACGAGAAAGCGGTGCTTGCTCAAGACGGAAGCGCAGCGATTGTTGATTCTGACAACTTTGTGATTTCTCTGATTGAGGCTCCCTGGGCGTTTGATGCTTTGGGGAACAAGATCCCCGCCGAGTACACAGTTCAGGGAGACACGCTGGTTCTCAACGTTGCTCACGGCATGGCTGCTGCGTATCCGGTGCTCGCAGATCCGGTGTGGACTTGGGGGCTAGTTTCCGGTACAGCGTACTTTTCGCGTAATGAAACGAAGGCAGTTGCAGGAAATATTGCCACGCTATCCCGGTACCTAATTCTGACTCCTCCGCCATTTAATGTACTTATAGCAGCCTACTCTGTTACTATATTTGGTTGGGCTGTATCTGCACTGTGGCAGAAAAACAAATGTCTAAAAGTGAAGTTCGGTCTCACATGGTCATGGTCCGGTCCATCTCCTGGCATCACTCCTGGGCATTATATTTGCAGATAGGTTGTGAACTGTGAACTGGGCTGGCTATATCATTACATCGACGATCTTTGTCATATTCGGTTGCTATGTGTATAAATTCAGCTATACGAAAGCAAGCACTACTGCCCGAAAATGGGGTACACTAGTACTGTTCATCCATTTGTGTGGCGGAGGATTCCATATCCTACGAAACCTGGGCGACTTATACACGGCACCGATAGTGGTATGTTCAACGTGTTTCACGAGCGGCGCGCTCATGTTAACAATTGACTGGTTTAAGGAAAGGCGAGCAAACGATCCCGAATGTATCAGCTAGCCCAGATTTTTCAGTAGTGGGGTTTGCATTGGGGTGGGTGTTCCGAGTCCTGTTCGCCAAAGCACCCCCGAAGCGAAGGACTGCACAGCGACTAGGCCGCTACCCGTCTCGATGATCCCGACGCGGATCTGCCCGACAACGACGAGATTCCCTTGCTGCTGGCGGTCAGCGACAACGGCGGTGAGATGCTTGCCGGTGACACCGCTGAGTTCATGGCCATGTGCTCGGATCCCGCCCAGCACTTCGGGCGGCGCTTCACACCCACCGACTAGGCCTGGATAGAGTCGCTGTTCAGCCACCTCACCGGAGTCCACCCCCACCTCGAAACGCTCAACGACCCCGCCGCCGACCCCAGAGGGCGACTCGAACGCGTCGGTCGCCACCCCACAACTGTGTGCAGTTCCACGACCACGTCGGCTACGTCACCCCCAACGACGAACACCCCCGACAAGGCGACCAGATCCGCCACCCACGCCGACACGGACACCACCAAACCGACGCGCAACGACGCGCCCACCACCGATGGACACCGCCATCTGTTCGGCGGTTTTGGTCCATTTGAGGGGTTGGGGGTTGTGGATCGGGTGCATGGCCCAGTCGTAGTTGTTACACCGTACTGTCACCTTCGGGTTCGCTAGCCCGGCTTTCCTTATACCAGCGAAAAATAAGGATAAACGTGCCGCTCGCGAAACTCGTTGCAAATAGCACTCCCAGTGCCGTGTAGAATCCGGCCGGGTCTCGCAGGATATGGTACACTCCACCACACAAATGGATGAGCAATACTAGTATTCCCCATTTTCGGATATTTTTCTGGGCCTTTTTGCTTGCTTTCGTATAGCTCGCTGTCGTATAGCCGTATATAATAAAATAGCAAGCGTATATGGTAAAGGTCGTGATTAACATAGTAGAGCTAGTCCAATCAAGATGTCTGCATCTTTGCTTGAGGTGACGAAACTATACAATGTTCGAATGTGGTTGTCAAGTACCAAATTTCCTATATGCAAATCGCCACTCGGCGAACCGACGTTTGGCGGGTCCCGTTGACGCGGCGTCGGGTCTAGCGCCACGCCCGGCGACGGTCCAAGCCCAACACCATACAGACCCGGCTGTGGGTCCAGCCAGCCGCGGTGGCGTCGTCGATCAACTCCAACAGCACAGTCTTGGCGGTCCCAGGACCGCTCATCGGTAACGCGTTTTTCCGTGCAAAACCGCCAAATCCACAGCTTGCTCGACCACAGTACGACCAGCCGCTCCACCTCGGCACGCAACGCTACGGCCTCGGCCGCCTCGGCTTTGGACTGACGGGGCTAGCCAGGCTTCGACGCACCCAACGTCGCCACCGCCCCGTCGCGTGCGACAGCCCGCAACCGGGCGATCACCGACCGGCCCACACCAGCCTCGACAGCCGCCTCGGGTGGTGGCCACGGTGATGGTGTTGCAGTGTTGGTTTGGTTTGTCTGATCGTGAAGCGGTGGAAACTTTCGAGTTCGATGCGCGTTGGCGGTATGCGTGTGGGTGGGCGGCCACCTCGTTTGTGTGTCCATAGCTCCCATGCTTGCTCCTATCCTTGGAGCTTGTGCAAAACCCAGGGTGAATCACACCTAGCCCAGATTTTTCAGTAGTGGGGTTGTGTTGGGGTGGGTGTTCGCGCGAGGTGCTCTCCTGGTGTGGGAGAATCAGACTTGTAAGGAGGTTCTGGGGCCACGTCAGGGAGGGCACTCGCATGGTGAAGTATAGTGGTAGTCGGCCGCGGTTGAGGTTTACTGGCGGGGGGCGGGGTTTGGCTGTTCAGGCGGGGGCGCGGTTGTTGCCTGATTTGGCTGACAAGACGGGGTTGACTGCGGCGTTGTCGGAGGCGATGGCACCGACGAAGGTGCGGGATCGGGGTCATGATCGGGGTCGGGTGTTGGTGGACGTGGCGGTGATGATCGCTGATGGCGGGAGGCGATCAGCGATATCGCTGCGTTGGGTCAGCAGCGGGGCCTGTTTGGGGAGGTCCCGTCGGTGTCGACGTTGTGGCGGGTTTGGGATGTTGCGGGTCGCACACCACCACCCGCGGTCGACCGAACCGACGCGTTGTCGACGTTGTGGCGGGTTTTGGATGTTGCGGGTCGCACACCACCACGCGCGGTCGACCGAACCGACGCGGTGT
>MKWU01005771.1_pt1 | contig 13151 bp, 12 predicted proteins | sample 809101 | NCBI WGS metagenome assembly MKWU01 (sample SAMN05860141, study PRJNA318959) | sponge metagenome | host: Aplysina aerophoba | place: Slovenia: Piran, Adriatic Sea, Gulf of Piran | collected 2013-05-07 | reverse complement strand
GTCGACGGAAATCGCGCCCGGCGCGGCTGAAACTTCAAAAAAAGCCGACAAAAAAAGCCCGAATCAACCGAATGCGCGAATTCCAAACTGAAATTCGAACGGTCGATTCACTAAGGCAATGCCATTGGGTGACTATCCGGCTCCTTTCAGGCCGTGACTGTAATCCGACGTTATCTACGACCGCCGCCCGCGCCCTGCGAAATCGCAAGTGATCGTTCTTCAGCGCTTCAGCCGGCCCGTTCCATTTCTGTTACGGCAGGCATGGCGAATCGTCCGGCATGGCGCCGCCGCAACGCGGATCCTACACGGGATCGAAGGATGTTTGGCCTTGCCGTCGCAGCAATGTCGCCGGCCGGCAACATTAAGACGGAGACATCGGCGGCGAAGAATCGATCGAAATAATTTTGGAATGCTCCTTGCCGCAGGCTAAAGTCCATTGAATAGCCCCCGCTGCATCGCCGCGCTCCAGCGCGAGGAGAATACCCGAATTTTCTGAACTCGCGACAAAAATTCGCAGAGCTTGAACTTTCTATCGACTCGGGCGCGCAAAACGCCTATAGATGCCGCGAATCAATCCGATTCGCAGCGAAATCCCGAAAACCGTGAGAATTTTCTTTGCAAAATGAAGTTCGCATGCGTTCAAATGTTTTCGTTGACACCCGGAATAGTCCGGCTATGTTTGCGCGAATCATCGAACTCCAGGAGTATTTCAAAATGGCAACAGGCACAGTCAAATGGTTTAACCATGACAAGGGGTTCGGGTTCATTACGCCGGACGACGGTACGGAGGATGCGTTCGTTCATATTTCGGCGGTTAAGGGCTCAGGCTTGGGCACGCTGGCGGACGGGCAAAAAATTTCCTACGAACTGCGGGCTGGACGTGGCGGCAGACCTTCCGCCGACAATCTGTCTTTAGTCAAATAGTTGCTTTAATGGTCATGGCGAACTTCCGGGAAACCGTGCAGTAGCGAAGACTAGGCAACCGGTCCGAGTAGGCTAATTGTCGCCTACCGGCATTCGGTTGCTTTGATTCGTTCCATCCTTTGACTAGCATTGCGAAACTCGAGCTGGCGATATTTGCTGGGGGTGTTGGATTCTGTCCGAACCGGGCGGGTATCGTTGCGGTCGGCAATTGAACGGCATTCGGAATTGAATGTTGTCGCAATGCATGGACTTTTCGCCGCCCTTGGCATTCCCGGCTCGATTCAGGAGTCGGGGAAGCCGCATTCTCGCTAAACGCGTAGCTAAGGAAACTCGGCAGTGGCCGGGAGCCTTGCGTTGGCGAGCCTTTGTGGGAGCCCCGTCGGGGGCTTGCCCTGGGCGACTAGCCGATGGCGCGACGAGCGCGAAATGGAGCGAATTCGCTTGACCTAAGGCAGTAAAAATACAGCGCGGCAACGGATGAAGATCGCGTACCGGGCGCCCGGCGGCAACGAAGGTACTGGGCATCCTCGGAAGCGTTGCCGACTTGCCGACCCTAGGGTTGCCGACAATCTTCGTGTCGAATAGTTCCTGCATGGCGGAATCTTCAGTCTTCGGGAAACAGAACGCGATGGTCGGATTAAGGCTCGAAAAAGTAGGCTTGTCGCAAATGAATTTTTTCCGCGGCATCGACCAATGCCGCATAGAATGGTCTGCGCATTCCCAAAATCGAACATAAAGGCGAACCGTTTGATGGCTAACGGGAGATATCGCCGAAATGAGCAGGTTTGCCCTACCCGACGTATATAGCGAAGATTTAATTCTCTTGATTTGCGGTTCGGCCGCGAGCAGGCGGTCGGCCGATACCGGGACCTACTACGCCGGTCGCGGCAATAAGTTTTGGCCTACGCTTTTCAAAATCGGTTTAACTCCGTATCGGCTGGAACCGAAAGAGTTCGCCAAGCTTCCCGAGTTCGGCATAGGGCTTACCGATCTTGCCAAGGAATACAGCGGAAGCGACGCTCGCCTGCGTGCCAAAGACGATGATCCATCGTCGCTTCTCGCCAAGCTCGACATGATTCGTCCTCCGGTTCTTGCATTCAACGGAAAACGCGCGGCGAAAAGCTTTTTGGAATCCGATCAAGTGTCCTACGGGCGCCAGGAACATCGAATCGGCGCTTCCATCATATTCGTGCTTCCGTCGACTTCCGGCGCAGCCGCGCGATACTGGGACATTCGATACTGGCATGAACTCGCGAAGCTTGCTGGCGAATTCAAGGCTGATCGATCAAAGGAGGTTGGAGAAGGATCAGTGCGCTAGGCCATGAAAGCCAGCAGGGCTGGGATCTACGATTATATGATCGCAAGGCACTAAAAACCGAGTTTCAAGCTGTCATCAATACTACGAAACTGTAAATTAATGGCATCGAATACTGGACCGTAATATCGTTTCAACGACGAGGGTAATCCATGACCGACAAAAGGCAAGGTTCGGAACGTCGTCCTCCTCGGCCGGCATTCCCAGCCACGACTTCACCGGCGCGAGCATCCGCCCGTCGCTGACGCGGCGGACGAGGCTCTTCATCGGCTCCGCGCGGGAACATCGCCGAAGTCGCTAGACAAGTCCGCATCGGCAACCTCGCGATGACCGCGGCCCAGGAGTCCGCTGAACCGATTCAACGCGTCGCCTGCGCTTCGCCTCGCCAAATCGACTCGCGGGCGCCGCCTTCCACAATGGCAAAAGTCTCGGCGCATCAGGTGCGCGCTGTTTCGGAGGTCGGTTTGCCCGGCTCGCGCATGCCGCTGCCGACGCTGCGCCCGACATCTCGCGACGGCCGGCTCGCGACAAAGGCGATGGCTGGCGATTCCTTCCCGCAGGACTTGCAACCGCTGCACTCGCACGAGCTAGCCTAGCGAAATGCCATGCTCCACTCGGCCGGAGTGAGTATCTTCGACTCGTAAAAAAAACGCACTGAAGGTTGCTCGCGCTCATTGTACAGCTATTGGTCGCGGGGACATCGGGAATGCCGCCCGGTCCGGAAATGCCTGCCGACCACTTAGGTACATTCGGAACCGGGCGTAGACTTTATTATTCCCGACAATCCTGGTTGGAATAGGCTGGTCAGGCGGCGGCAGGGATTTCCAGCGCAATGTCGTGAAGGTCCATGCGGTAAGGCTTAGCCGTTGATGGAAGCACCTTCTCGATTCGGTACTCGGGATCCGTTTTCTGTCGTCGCAGTGCCACGACCACTTCGCGCATACCTTCGAACATGTTCCTGTTCGGCACCGGCAGGTCGTCCTTGATCAGTTCGTGCAGTTTGGGCAGAGCATGATAGGGAACCATCGGGAACATGTGGTGCTCTACATGGTAGTTCATGTTCCAATAGATGAAACGGCTGATTGGGTTGAGGTAGACGGTACGAGTGTTCAGACGATGGTCGATTACATTGTCCGCCATGCCGGTGTGCTGAAGCAGGCCCGTGGTGATGAAGTGGAATGAACCGAGTACCGCCGGCCCGAGCCCAACGACCATGAAAGGCAAAAATGACCAGGTGACGAGAGCGGTCAGCACCGTAAGCGCGATGATGCCAACCCAGACCCTGGCGGTGAACTGCGCCTTCGGCCATTCCTTTTCCGGAGTGAATGACTTTTCCTCCTCGTTCAGGCCCTTGGCGGCGTGGCGGAACATGGCCAGGAAACCGTCCCAGGTGTGCAGCCCGATATAGAGCAGAATGGCCTTGTAGACTACCGGCGGACGCATCGTGATGATCTCAGGATCCCGTCCGACAACAATGGTGTCGGTGTGATGCCGGGCGTGACTCCAGCGCCATAGCGTGGGGTTGCGAAACAGCATGAAGCAAGCGATGTGGTAGACAACGTTGTTCATCCAGCGGGTCTTGAATGCCGTGCCGTGTCCCGCCTCGTGCCAGCGGCTGTCGGATCCGGACGTATAGAGAACGCTGTACGCAATCCAGAACGGCAGCGACCACAAGGTCGGCCAGAGCGCGATGCCTATTCCGGCCAGGACAATCATGGCTCCATAGTAGATGATCTGATCGCGGATGGCCGGGCCGTCGCGGCGCTCCATCAAGTCCTTGATCTTTTTTCTAGGAATATCAGTGTGGTACCAGTCTGCCGCCGCAAGCCCAATCTTGACGGCGTGGCGGCCGTTCGGCCCGAGAAGACTGTAATCACGCTTCGACATAAAAATCTCTCCCTGAATTTCCGAATCCGCACATTTTAATCGAAAACTAAAGAACGGTAAATTCAATATTTGGGTTCAGAAGCTTCCGTTTTCAGATGTGCGTTCAGCTAAATGTTTGAAGCGAGGTCGTGTTCGCCTCGATGTATTCCCAGTCGTAGGTCACGCCGAGCCCCGGACCCTCCGGTACTGTCACGCATCCGTCCGCGTCGACGCAATCGAGTTGGTCGCTGTAGCCGCAAGCGTAGACGGGCGGGATGGCGTTGGGGCAATCAGGTCCGACGAGAGCCACTTCGTAATAGTTCGTGTTGCGCATGGCCGACATGACCGCCCTGTGAGCGGGACCGGATGCATGAACCTCGCAGTCGACTCCGAGCGCCTCGGCAAGATGCGCTATCTTCATCGCACCTGTTATTCCCATGTCATATTCCGGATCCGACCGCAGGAAATCGGTGCCGCCTGCAAGCACGAAGTCGGCTTTGGGTTCGACTCCTCTTATGTGCTCGGTCAGCAGCAGCGGCGTGCGGATCTTTTGGCGGAGGATGCGGTGAGCGTGGGCGGACGCGCCGCCATCGCGAAACGGGTCCTCGTACCAGAAGCATTTCGTTTCGTCGCAGGCGTGGCCCACATAGATGGCATCCGCCAGCGTCCGCAATTCGCAGGCATAGTCGACCATGAGTTCCATCGTGTCGCCGACGGCGCCGCGGACATGGCTCAGGCAGGCGGCTTCTTCACGTGCATTGCCCTCGTGCCAACCGTGGATCTTGTATGCGCGATAGCCAATTTGCCGGCACTGCAATGCGAACTCGGCGAACGCCTCCTTGCTGTCGAGGCCGCCGTTCCTGTCGCCGTGATAAGTTGAGGCGTAGGCGGGAAGCCGGTTCCTGTATCCGCCTAGCAGCCTCGATACGGGCGTCCGGTATTTCTTGCCGGCCAGATCCCAAAGAGCGATGTCGAGCGGGCCGTGCCCCATGTGATCATATTGCCTCAATTCACGCTTCATGTCGTCGTAGAGGCCTTCCCTCGCCTCGGCATCGCGACCCAGCAGCATCGGCGCCAGCATCAGGCTCTGAGCGTGAGCGCTCTTCGTGCCGACATAATGAGTTACATATTCTCCTCTGCAACCGTCGCTTGCCTCGATAACTACGGCGTACCGGGTCATGGTGGCCGTTTGGCCCGGCGCGTAGCCAACCGCTCCGCCAGGGGTTCCGCCGCCGCCTTTGCGCGCGTCGTCGGAGTTGCTCTCCACTCCGATGTTCGCCACGTCGAATGTGAATTCGCGGATTTCGATGCGTGAGATCAATGAAGCTGCCATGGCAGCAGAATCAACCCGGGCCTGCGGCAAGTCAAGCGCTTAAATCCAATTTCGCCCGCTTCCGCCCTGCGCCCGGAGCGCGGCGCACTGCTACAGAAGCAGTTTCGCGAGCGGCGCTGGCTGCGGCCGGGGCTGGCAGAATTATGCCGAACTGATGCTGCCAATCCGTCGATCGGGCAGCCGATTTCCCCGGCGGAGGACAAGACCCGATTCGCGATCCTGCGTCGATTCTTCCAAGAATGGGATTGACTTTCCGAGATTAACGACTGCTTATTCGCCTATCAGTCCCTCTGCGGATTGCGGAAATCGGCGCATGCCAATTAAGAATGGGAGAATATGATAATGATTTCACATGCAAGACGCGTGCTGGCGAGTAGCAGCATCGTACTGGCGGCGTTTTCGGTGCAGGTAAGTGCGCAGGAAATGGAAGAGGTAAAGGTCACATTTATTCAGCATTGCTGTTCGGGCGCCACCTTCTTTCTGCCTATGCAATTCGGTGCCGAAGAGGCCGCTCGGATTTTCGATGTCGATCTCACCTACGTCAATGCCGATGGCGATGCCGCGCGGCACTCGAATCTGATCCAGACGGCGATTGCGGAAGGTCAGCACGCCGTGATTCCGACCATCACGGTGCCGGATGCGCTTGACGATGCCGTGCAGCAGGCGGTGGATGCCGGGTTGATCGTGATCGCCCAGAACATCGATGATCCCGACGGCGGCGATGGCAACGCGCGCCATGCCTTTGTCGGACAGGATTTCATTGCGTCGGGACAGATCATCGGTCGCAAGATGGTCGAAACCCATGGCCTCGGCGAAGGCGATCACTGCCTTCTGCCGGTTGAATTCCCGGAGTTGACCTATGCCATCGAGCGCGCCCAGGGGGTTCAGATCGCGCTTGACGAGGCCGGCGTGACTTCCGAGGTTGTCGGGACCGGAACCGTCGACGCCGAGGCGACCACGATTATCGCGCAGTCGCTCATCGCCAACCCGAACATCTCCTGCGCGATCGGTCTCGGCACCACGCCCACGACCACAATTCCGGACGCTGCCGCCGAAGTCGGCCGCGACGGGCTGCCGAATGGCGGGTTCGATACCAACCCGAAAATCATGGAGAACATCTTGGCCGGGATCACCACGGGCACCATGGACCAGCAGCCGTTCTGGCAAGGCTTTCTGCCGGTCATGTTCGCTGCATACGAGCACCGCTATGGTCTCAGGATGGTCGACTTCGACACCGGCAACAACCTGATCGATGCGGAAAACGGCCAGAAGGCGCTTGATTGGGGCGGTACCTACCGCTGAGGATCGCATCGCATTCATGGTCATGGGCGGGGGGGGGCGCCCCCGCGCCCGCCCGCGGCTTCGGTAATTCTAATTTCCGGAGAATAGGGTGAGTGAGACAGGCGCGAATTTCTTGCCAGGGCGCTACAAGCATGAGCACGACGATACGGTTCTGCAGCGTCTGAAGCGCTACCCCGCAATAAACATCGTAGTTATCTATGGTCTGTTTCTTGTGGGCCTTGCGATCTGGACGATTGCATCGAGAGGCGAGTTCGCCTTTTTTACGTCGCTGAACCTGTCGGTTCTGGCCCAGCAGATTCCGATCACGGCGATCGTCGCAGTCGGCGTCGGACTCCTGATGGTTTCCGGCGAGTTCGACATCTCCGTCGCGGCGACATTCACGTTCGCGGCGTTCATCGCCGCGACGCTGCTTCACGAGATGGGCTGGCCGCTAGCAGTGGCTTTTACGGCGGGAATTTTGTGCGGAACAATTATCGGCGCAATCAATGCTTGGATTACCTGCTGGCTGGGGATTCCATCCTTCATCGCCACGATCGGAATGATGTTTTTCGGCCGGGGGCTGGTGCGATGGATTTCGATCAATCCCGCCACCAACCTGCCTGACAGCGCCAAGTTCTTCCCGAACGAGGGTTTCAAGGCGGCATTGACAGGCCAACTGGCCGGCCCGGTCTTTGCGCAGTTGATCTGGCTCATTGCCGTAGCCTACGCCGGACATCTGATCCTGAACAGGCACCGGCTGGGCAACCACATGTTTTCGGCAGGAGGCAATGCCGAAGCCGCTCGGGGCGTCGGCGTACGCGTCAGGCGGGTCAAGCTGCTGGCATTCATGATCTGCGGAGCGACCGCGGCCTTCTCAGGCATCCTCCAGGCTACGCGAATCAGCGAAATCGAGCCGTCGTACGTCGTGATATCCGGCCTCGAACTGAAAGCCATCGCGGCAGTTGTCGTTGGCGGCGTGGCTCTTGCCGGCGGTCGAGGAACGATCCTGGGAATGGTGCTGGGCGCGGCGCTGATCGACACGGTCGACAATGTGCTCGTGCTGGCGAGTGCCCCGGAGATCCTGTTCAAGGGCTTTCTCGGAGCGATCATCATTCTGGCCGTTATCGTGAACTCTGTTCTCGGCCGGCGACAGGAATCCTAAAGGCGGATCATGACCGAAACTGCGAAACCTGACATTCAAGCTCGCTACCGGCAGATAAGCCTTGTCGACCGCATTCGGACCCACCCTGCCGGTCCGGTCGCAGTCGTATTCGTCGTCATGCTCGTTCTTTGCACTTTGTATGCTCTCGCCAATCCGACATCCTTCTATTTCCTGACCAAGGGCAATACGAGCCTGGTGCTCAGGGCAATTCCGAATTTCGGGATTGTGGCGCTTGGAGTAGGCCTGCTTATGATTGCGGGCGAATTCGATTTATCGGTAGGATCCGTCTACGTCGCGGCGCCGTTTGGCATGGCTTTCGCATATGCGAACGGCGTGCCGCTCGCTTGGGCGATCCTCTTCGCCTACTCGATCGCAATCTGCGTTGGCCTTGTGAACGCGTTCCTCACGCTTAAATTCAACATCCCCTCATTCATCGTGACGCTGGGCATGCTGTTCATCGTTCGAACCAGCGCCCCGTATCTGGCGGGCCATACCCGTTCACTGGTCATCAAGCTGCCGCCGGACTTCAAAGCCGCGCTCACCAAGAACCTCTGGGGCTTCATGCCGGCGCAGTTTCTGTGGTTCATCGGGCTGGCCATCGTCGCCTATCTCATCTTGAATCGCCATTTTCTAGGGAATCATTTCTACGCAGCCGGAGGCGACAAGCGCGCCGCCCGCTTTGCCGGAATCAATGTCGCCTGGACCAAGACCATTGCCTTCGTGCTCTGCGCGATGTTTGCTACAACCTCGGGGATTCTCCAGGTCGCAAGATCAAGCAAGGCGGAAACGAATCCGCAGCTCTTTATTGAACTGTTCGCAGTCGCCGTCTGCGTCATGGGCGGATTGTCGCTCTTCGGCGGCCGCGGAGCGGTAATTGGCATCGTGCTGGGGGCGGCTGTCCTGCAGCTGATCCAGGACGTCATCATCCTTGCTCGGCTGCCAGGGTTCTATCTCGACATGTTCGTCGGCATTGCGATCGTTCTTGGCGTCGTGATGAATGCCGCCGTACAAAAGCGCTACTAGCGCAGCAAGGGAGTCTCATGATGAACGATTCTCAACTGTCAGTCGATGCATCCGCTCGCGCCTCGACAGCCGAGATTCCAATCTTCGAAGCTCGCAGGATCAGCAAGTCGTACGGCCATGTCGAGGCGCTTATCGATACAAATTTCGAGGTGCGACGCGGAGAAGTCGTCGGTCTGCTGGGCGACAACGGGGCCGGGAAGTCGACGCTCATCAAGATTCTCTCTGGAGTCGTTCAGCCCGACAGCGGGGAATTCTTCCGCGAGGGCCGAAGCGTCGACATTTCGACCCGCAAAAAGTCGGAGGAAGACGGCGGAATCCAGACGATCTACCAGGACATCGCGCTGGTCAAATCCATGTCGATCATGCGGAACATCTTTGCCGGGCGCGAACCGACGAATGCGTTGGGATTTATGCGCGTAAAGGAGATGCGCTCGACCGCAATGGAGATTCTCGACGAATACGTCCGCATCGCCGGCATCACGTCGCCAAACATTCTGGTCGAGGAACTCTCCGGCGGTCAGGCGCAGGCGGTCGCCATCGCGCGAGCAGTCCATTTCAAGCGCGACATCCTGCTCCTCGACGAGCCGACGTCCGCTCTGTCGGTGCGCGAGACCGAAAAAGTGCTGAACATCATGCGCGAACTTGCCGACGCCGGGGTTTCGTGCGTATTCGTAACGCACAACCTCTATCATGCTTTCCGGGTCTGCGACCGATTTTCGATTCTGGCGCATGGCCAAAATGTGCGAGACTGCAAGAAGTCGGAAACATCCCTGAACGAACTGACCGACATCATCATGACCCACTGAGGACTTCCGATGGCCAAGGAGATCGCTTTTGCGCTCGATCTGAAGGACGAGCCGGACAAAATTCGGGAATACTGCGACTGGCACCGCAAGGTCTGGCCGGAGATAATGCGGGGCATGGCCAAGTACGGCGTGATCGCGCAGAACATCTATCTGATCGGCAACCGACTCTTCATGGTGCTGCAGGTCGAGGATGACTTCGACTATCGCGTCGACTTCGCCCGCTATCTCGAGGAAACGCCTCGCGCGAAGGAGTGGGACAGCTTCATGCACGGCTATCAGCAGCTGGTGCCGTGGGTCGAGAAAGGCGACTGGTGGGCGCCGATGGAGCGGGTCTACGACCTCAACGCCCGCCTCGCGGAAATCGGCGGCGACCCGCGGCCGCTTCAGACGCCCGGCCCGGTGCTCGACACCCATCATCATCTATGGAAGCCCGAACGGGGGGACTACTTCTGGATGACGCCTGAACTGCCGATCGCACGGGACTACATGCCGGAAGATCTTGCGCCACTGCTGCGGCAGGCCGGCGTCGGCAAGACAATACTCGTTCAGGCCGCCGATACGGAGGCCGAAACGGACTTCATGCTGGGACTCGCTGCGGACAACGACTGGATCGCAGGGGTCTGCGGCTGGCTCGACATGGACAGCGAAGACTTCCCTGCGCGGCTGGCGCATTACATGGCAAACCCGCTTTGGAGATCCTTCCGACCCATGCTGCAGGATCTCGACGAGCCGGACTGGATTCTGAAGCCTCGGGTTCTGAAGAATCTCGCCCATGTGGCCGAAACGGGCGCGCGATTCGAGGTTTTGACGCGTTTGCCGCAATTGCCCCACGCAATTGAGGCGATCAAGCGAACGCCGGGGCTTAAGGCAGTTGTGAACCACATTTCCAAACCCGACATTGCCCGCGGCGTCATGGAGCCCTGGGCAAGTCAGATCGCCGAGTTGCGCGATTTTCCCGAAGTCTACTGCAAGGTCTCGGGGCTGGTCACAGAGGCGGACCCGGAATCATGGACCCCGGACGACCTGAGGCCCTACGTCGCCCACGTCCTTGACGTGTTCGGCCGGGATCGGGTGATGTACGGGTCCGACTGGCCGGTCGCACTCCTTGCCGCTTCGAGCTACGGCGATGTCATGAATGCGGCGCGCACGATCGTCGGCCCGCTGCTGGATACGAGCGGGCATCGCAAGTTCTTCCACGATAACGGGGCAAGGTTTTACGGGTTATGAACTAGGGAGGATCTGGACCCATGGATGACACGCAATACGGGACGCGCAACAAGCGCGGCGACTATGTGCCGAATGAACCGGCCCAATACGCGCCGCTGTTTTCCTTTCCGCCAAAGCCCGCGGCATTGCTGAAGTGGCTTCCGCATTACTTCTGGCCCTACAATATCTTATTCGGATTGTCGGCGCTCGCCTGGTGGTACTGGATTCTTCCCGATGTCGAGGCGATGGCCGCGCCATCCTGGGGCTGGGTTGCGAAGCTATTCATCATAAATCTAGTCTCAATATTCGTCTGGTTCGGCATATTCGAGTTTCGGCTCTACATCCGCCGCGCCCAAGGCAGCCGATTCAAGTTCAACGCCAAGTGGCCTTCCGAGAATCCCAGTTCGGCATTCTTCTTCAAGAGCCAGAACATCGACAGCTTCATCTGGACCGTGTTTTCCGCCATTCCCATCTGGACCGGCGTTCAGGTCATCGTTTTCTGGGTCTATGCCAATGGCTGGGTTCCCTGGCTGACCATCGCCGAGAATCCGATCTATCTCGTCTGCCTCGCGCTTGTGGTTCCGATCCTTCACGAGTTCCACTTCTTTTGCATCCATCGGCTCTTCCACACGCCGTTTCTCTACAAATACGTGCATTCGGTTCATCATAATTCGGTCAACCCGTCGCCGTTTTCGTCTTTGGCGATGCATCCCGTGGAGCACTTGCTGTATTTGGGCGTGATGGCGTGGCACCTGATCATTCCGTCGAACCCGATGATCGCGCTCTATCAGCTGCATTTCGCGGGCTTCGGAGCGATCCCGGGGCATGTCGGATTCGAAAAGATCGAGATCGGCGAAGAAACGGCCATGGACAGCCATGCTTACATCCACCACCTTCACCACAAGAAATTCGAAGTCAACTACGGCGACGGGCTCATCCCGCTCGACAAGTTGTTCGGCACCTTCCACGACGGGTCGCCGGAAGCCGAAGCGAGGATGCTCGCGAGGTTCGAAAGGAAAAAGGCTCGCATGAAGGCTAGGGCCGGCAAGGCGACGTGACGGGAGATACTCGATGGAAATGAACTACCATGATCGGCCTACCGTATGGGATATGCGCGGCAAGAAGGCCAAGGGCGAAAAGATCGCAATGCTGTTTGTGGAAACGCACGACGAAGCGCGGGCGGCGGCGAGCGCCGGAATCGACATGCTCTCGATTGTTGATACGCTCTTCACGCCGCAGATGCGCGAGGCTGCGGGAAACTGCTTTGTTCAGGTCGGTCTGCTCTACGGTGAACTTGCCACGAGCGACGACTACCTGCGCGCTGCTCATCGAGTGATGCTTCTGGGGGCGGACTGCGTCTATTGCGCCGCGGGGATAGGCACGGTGAAGGCGCTAGCCGATGAAGGCATTCCGGTCGTAAGTCACGTGGGGCTTATTCCTTCGAAGTGCACATGGACCGGCGGTTTCAGAGCGGTCGGAAAAACCGCCGACTCCGCACTCGCGGTTTGGGAGCACGTGAAAGCGCTTGAGGAGGCGGGTTGTTTCGGCGCGGAGCTCGAAGTCGTACCGGACCGCGTAGGCGAGTGGATAACCAGGAACACTTCGATGATCATGCTAGGCATGGGCGCGGGACCTGGAGCGGATGCCCAATATCTCTTTACCGAGGATGTCCTCGGATACGGGCAGAACCACAAACCGCGGCACGGCAAGGTCTACCGAGACTTCAAGTCCGAATTCGAACGACTCCAGCGCGAACGGGTCGCAGCGTTCAAGGAATTCATCGATGATGTGCATTCCGGAGCCTATCCGGCTCCCGAGCATGTGGTTGCCATCGCCAATGACGAATTCGACGCCTTCCTTGCCGGCGCGCGTTCAGGGCAATGAGAATATTGATTTGGAGCGGCGACAAGTGGCTTGAATCACGCGCTCCATAACTGCAACCGGCGGGCGGCGGCCAATCATGCCCGAAACAGGCCGAAAGCGGTCCGTGTTCCGCTTGGTTGCGCATCCGCCGGAACGACGAAAAATCCCGCCGTCGGCAATACGCGCGTGCCGCCCTCTTCTGCTTCGAGCAATCGGCGGCGCGCCGCCCAATGGCCTTTAGAATACCTGATTACTATCCTGCGTAAGCAGATTTTTTGCCGCGACGCTCGCGGATTCGTTGCCTGAAATCCTGGATAGCCTAGTACGGAGAACTTTTTCGAGATCGGATTCGCCGAAACGGCGCCTGGGAGC
>MKWU01005770.1_pt1 | contig 13154 bp, 11 predicted proteins | sample 809101 | NCBI WGS metagenome assembly MKWU01 (sample SAMN05860141, study PRJNA318959) | sponge metagenome | host: Aplysina aerophoba | place: Slovenia: Piran, Adriatic Sea, Gulf of Piran | collected 2013-05-07 | reverse complement strand
CAGGTTCGGGACACAACCCTAACCGCCAGCCTGGATAGGAAGAGGCCAGCAGGTTCGGGTCACAGCCCTAGCTGCCAGTCCGGATGGAAACAGGCCGGCAGGTTCGGGACACAACCCTAACCGCCAGGGATAGGAAGAGGCGGGCAGGTTCGGGTCGCAGCCCTAGCTGCCAGTCTGGATGGAAACAGGCCGGCAGGTTCGGGTCGCAACCCTAGCTGCCAAAGCTATGGTGACTAACTGAGAGATGTGGTCCCTAGGCCATAAACCTCCTCCTCCATATTCTTTCCACTGCTCTTCCTACTGCCGAATCTGTGCATGCTCTGTCCAATGTCACTGCCATCCTCTCAATCTCTGCCACCCCTCAAGCCTCGCATCCATCAGCTCCAACAACTTCCCCCTCATACCAGTTCACACTTCACCAGATGCTCCGCATCTTCCACCTCTCCACTTCTACAGTTCTTACAGATCCTCTCTTTTCTTTTCAAATCTCGCCACCTTCCAGTTTGAATTCTCAGTTCTGTCGTCCCTCCTCTCAATTTAGCCAACATCCCTTCACTTTTTTTTTTAAAGTCAACCTCTACACACGAGATTTACCTTCACTCTCACCTTCCTCCATACTACATCAACATCTGTTTCACTTCCCTCATCGGTAACTCATTCAGGGATTTTCTTATTATTGAGTTTTCGATAGTCCACACAGATTCGTATCTGCCCGGACTTCTTGGGGACATAAACAACAGGTGCCATCTAAGGGCTGGAAGACTCCTCTATAATGCCCATTTCTAATATTGCATGGAGCTGTTCATCAACTGCCTTTCGGTAGTTGGCTGGCACTCGTCTGGGTGGAATCTTCACCGGAGGCCCAACTGTTGGGTGAAATGTTGCGTCATTGTCGTATTTCCCAGTGTACTTCTAAACAGCTCCTTGAACTCACGACACAGTGAGAATAGATCAGGTGAAGAACATGATGGCAGTCCATATGGTGTTGATTCTGCCTTGCCGAGTTTGGGGATTGCACAATCATTCACCACATCCTCAGCACATTCTCCTGCAATCACTACATCTGCATCAACAGCTTTGAATGGGCCTAATACATCTGGGGACGTCCATGGCCCGAACTGGGTGCCTCTTTTCTATTTCCCTGCCTGCAATCTCCGGCAATGTGTCCCTTCTGGCCACATGCATAGTAGATTGATGGTGGCTGACGATGGGGGCAGTTTCGTTTGAGATGACCTGGCTGCTGGCAAAAATAAACTTGGCAACCCCGAGGGGTCGTGAAACAGCTGTGTGAAGGACCACCGGAATCCTCCTGAGTAGCCAATACTGCCACTTGCTCTGTGAGTCTGGCCATTTGGTCCTTTAGCTCCTGAACCTCCAATGAAGTGGGCTGTGGGCTAACAGCAGCTACCTTCTCTTCACCCTCAAGGGTCATCAGGAGTTTCACACGTTCCCAACACCTTTGCAATATTGTCAATCTCACCAGCTGCCCCGAGTTGTCGACTGATTTTCCCTGGTATTCAAATAAGGAACTGGTGACACAGCAGCTGATTTTGTGTCGCAGTATCTAAATTTGGAATTGCCTGGTTTAGCAACTTCTTCAGCTCATGTAGGTAAACAGACAGCGTCTCTCCGGGCTGTAATTTTCTTTGATTGAAATTACTCAGGGAAGAAATCCAGCTGGGGCCATTTTCTCTATTATCAGCCGCCTGGCCCTCTCGTAATCGACCTGTTGATTCTCCTTAAACTCAAGAAGAAACTGCGAGAGCTTCTCTTTCCAACAGAGTCGGTAATTCGGCAGCTCTAGCATCCTCGTCCCACCCATTGGCCTTGCAGCAGATGTCGTACCATTTGAACAACTCGACTGGATCTCCTGAAAAGGGCTGGGGCAGGCTAACATGTTTCCACGCCATTCTGCTGGAAACCACCCTCTGCTACCACTGTAACACCACGGTTTCTGAAGACTTCGCAATGCCAGACAACACAGGTTCTCGTGATCAAGCCCAATAGACAGAAGCAACTACAACATGTTCATGCACACTTTAAATAGATGACCGGGTACAGATGTAATAGTATTGAACATATAAGTGATAATTCGAACAAGTACATATACACAGAATCACGTGCTGTCAAGACACAGAACATGCACACAGAGTCAAGTGCTGTCAAGTCAAGTGCTGTCAAGTGGTCTGCTGAGTCTGTTACATTACCACACAATTTTGTCAATGCACTACCGCTTACTTAGCTACTGCACAGAGGCACATAACATGACGTTCTCATGACATGGCCATGTTTCAAACAAAATGGCTACCATGTTCAGGGAAACATTGGCACTACCCTCCTGTACGCTGTGTGATGATGTTTCACTTTGTCTGGGAACGATTATCGGCGCTAATAGTGTGGATGTTTTTACGTCGAGTGCTTCATTATGACAACATTTGGTTGTCGAGTCATGTGTACATCATGCGCAGTTGTGTTCCACGGAAACACGAAAGAATGTGACAAATCGCAGAGGTCAGTCCCAAACTGAACATCAGCATCACCATCGACACCATATTCTGGGGCATTGTTTATCCATATAACACACACAGTGTCCATGTGGGGAACTTCTGGCTTTGGAACTCAATTCTAATGGCATAATCAGCAATTTCCCTAAGGGGGTTAACAATGGACTTCAAAAAATCTCAGAAAAATATGTGCCTGGCTGCAGTAACTGGGTTTCTGATACCTGATATTCTATGCTCATCACCTTCCTCTATGATGGCATCATCTATGGTATCATCACCTTGCACTGTAACATGTGATGCTGGGGTTCTATGTAAATGCTGTTCAGTGATAGAACTGCACACCTTATCAAGACCAACATAGTTTTTCAGACCCACACAAAGATCTCAGATACACTAGTACAGTTACTGGGAGTAACAGATACAACTGGGTGATCACTAGATAGAACGTTAATTTTCACACTCAACATATCAGCGATTCTTTGCGTGGCTAAGTGGTCACCCCAGGCATCTCGTCTAAGACAATGGACATACTACTTCCATCTGATCTGAGATTGTAATTGAGGGTCAGCTATGTTGCTAATGAGCAGGTCTTCAGCAGTGAGATGTTCTGTGTCTGCATTAATGGCATTATTGCTAGCTACAGCCTCGCACAAGAAGTCACAGTATAAAGCTGGATTGGCTCCAAAATGGTTGGCTACATTTCTCTCAGTTCACTACTGTCAACATCACATACACCATTAATCTGTAGCAGATGGGTTTTGCACTAAACATACCAGGAAGTTCATGAATAGGTTATGTCTAGCTACAGATAGTACACCACAAGTGCTGGAACTTTCCATTTGCTCATTGTTGGTATTCTCAGCTCTGCATCATTTGCAATAGCTTCTTCAAGTCATTCAGCATTTGTAATTTCCTTTTAAATGGGAACTCATGGCCACAGTCACAATGCATGGGAGCTTATGGCCACGGTCACAATGCATGGGAGCTCATGGCCACAGTCACAATGGTTCGGAGCTCACGGCCACAGTCACAACACAACTTCTTTATGCTGACTACAACACTGCACTGAGAACAAACCTTCTTTAGCTCTTTTACATGTAAGAATAATAAAGTATACGTATGTACATGTCTGTACACCAATCATTGTCTAATAAAAAAAGGCCTGCAATAAAGGGCTTTTTATTAAACAAGTCATGATAAATAACTAGTCAAAGTCTGTCAGTAGATCAGTTAGTCGGACAGCTGGGCCTCAACACGAATGAGGTCCAGTGGATTGATTGTCTGAAAGTCTGATTGCCATTGCTGGGGTGTGGTAGTCAGATCTGGGGGCACGAAGGCACGCAACAGCAGAGTTGATCAGGCTGAAGGCGAGCGTGCATCTGATGAAGGTGAGGGCACTGCTGTATGGTTGAGCATTCTTCTCAGAGATGAGGCCTGCTAGCCTCTTGAGGGCAACCGTGGCATATGGTCTACAACCTCCATTTGAAGACAGGACCAATGGGGCAAAGGTCCCTTTCTCAACCTCGATGACTCGATTCTCATATGTATGTCTCTTCTGCTGCTCGTGCCTTCTGTAGCAAGCTTCGGTGGAGGACGTGCAGTTGGAGGGCGCAAGGGAGTTGAAGACCCTGACATCAAAAAGGTGCTTCTCTTGCTTTTGTCCCAAAAGTCTTGTGCTCTGATGTCTAACCTAGCACTGTCCTCCATATTGGTGCTGCGTTGATGGAATCTCTCTCCACTGAGAGGTTGCAGTGCAGGCTCAACACCCACGTTCAGGAACACCTCAGTAAGTAGTTGGGCAAAGATATCCCTGATGCCGTTGTGTTGTATGATTGGCATTGGTCCCTTTGGGCAGCTGAGGGCATGACTCACATTGAACGGGTATCTGCAGGGACAGTGTGAGGCAAGCCTCGCTGGTGTCCATTCATACCTTAGGGAAAGGGTGTCTCGGAAGGCCTGCTTGTGCATGTTAAATCCGTACTTGGATAGTGGAATGGTGGTGACCCAGGATGACAACACACCCTTCTCACTGGCCTGCTCCATTCCCCTCCCCTCTGTTGGGGTGTGGGCACTTTGGTCTTGACGGTGTTGGCCTTGGTGAGGTGGTTGCTGGTGTGGATTCTGGTTTTCGTCTGCCTTGTTCCATCTGGGTATGGGTGGGGTAATCATGCTGCTGGCGACAGATGAGGTGCACAAGGGGGCGTCACTGTGGTGCATGCACTGCGGTGGCTACTGGCATTCTCTGTCATGACGGGGATGCCAAGGCCTCCAAGTTGTGCTGGGAGTGATAGAAGCCCCCGCTCCGTGTCATTGAGGGATTGCCTTTCCGTGATTGCTGGGAGCAGCTGGTACCACAATGCATCCTCCAGGGGTTGGAGAAGCTCCTCAGTGATAGTCAGTGCTCGCATAATGAATGTCCATCTGCTCATAAGGCCCTGAGTGAGCACAGTGTATGCAGCTTGGGGGTGGCAATTCGCAAACTCAGCAAGTCGCCCTCTGTGACGATGTTTACACCTGTGCCATGAAAGCACTCTTCAGCTGTTTGGTGGTGTTCAGGCTTGACTAGCAGCGTGGTCTTGCAGGGCTTGGGATAGTAGCAAAAAAGTGGGCCAATGGACTGCAGCTTATCCCACCATCTTTGTAGGTCAGAAACTTTCCCACTGGCGGATGCATCGTCTGCATACCATGACTGGGTTTCCTGACCACTGATCTTGTTGATGAGGGGTAGTGTGCCGATGGCGTACATAGCCATGGCTAAAGGGTCGGTCTCCTTGCGTGGTCCCCTCCTGAGAGAGGATGTGGCCACCTCCGATGAAGAGCCTGGAGTGGGAACGGTATGTGTTTGTTAACACTGGGGCAAGGGGGACTTCACAGTTAAGAGAGATGAAAGCATTGGAGGCGTCAACCATAAGTGCAGCTTCTACCACCTCATCTTCAAAAATGGACCTCATGGCAAGGACCGCTGACTTGGTGGCTACTTCCTGACCAGCACAAAGTTGTTGGGTTCCAAGAGCTTTTAAGATGTCATCGCGTGTTACGTGGAGGACAGCCTTGGGGACAAGACGTCTGAGAGTCTTACTGACACCGATTGGCCTGACTCCTGGGTGTTTGTCCAACGTGACAAGGCGACAGGCTGTCAGAGAGGAAATTCCTTAGGGATCCACATAGGAAGAGCACAACCTTCTGGTCAGACTGGCTATTGAGTTACACAGTTCACACAACCTTCTTTAGGTGCATGGAGTACTCCACTGAGGACATACCTTCCTTCAGGTGAATGATTGCATGTGGTCGAAGTAAACGTCTAGTGATGAAGATGCGCACGTATATAGCGTCGCGCCAAACACAATGGCAAAGCCCATAACAGAACACCATGTGGTCGAGAGCAATGTCACATGAATGGATATATGCTTGAGGGCAAACAAAATGGCTGCCACTCGAATTCTGTAGCTTCGTATCATCACTACATCTGCTACAGACAATTTCAGAGACATTGATATCGAATACTTCACCAACATTGACTAGACTGTACTTGTAATGTGATTCGTTTCAACTGTTAAGCTCTCAGTTTGATGTGTATGTATGCCTTCTTATTTACTTGTCAAGATGGTCATTGGACATTGCTTTGCATGGTTGTAAGTAACCTTTTGAGTTTTTCAATTTGCCACATCCTGCTATTGCCCATTATATCCTGGAATTACCACCCAGGATGCCTTAAGTGGTACAGGATATGATGTCTACTCATTCGCTCAAATGTTCCGGCTGCCCGGGCTACAATACATACTACCCATGCTGTCTGCATGTATAGCTAGCTACACACAAAAAAACAAGAATATTGTTGGCACTGACATTCATAAACAATTCTTTCGATTTGTCAGTATATACAATATATTTGCAGCTGTAAAAGTAAGGTAGTTATTCCTGTGAATCATAGTTGCGAGCTACTGACCACATCAGCGTATACAGTACCAACATATATAAGTTTGTACAGATGAATTATACGCAAGGTTAGTGGGAAAGAAAGGTACATGCGCAGCTATGCACCCACTTTTGTCACACTTGCTACTCTCTGGGTGTTAATTTCTAGCTAGTTACAAGTGCAAATCATCATCTGTTATTACATGCATACATGTATTTGACTGTTTTCCAGGTTCTGGGGCAGTAATACAGCAATGAAGACATACTGTACAGGCATAGTGCATGAATAGCAGTGCTGGAACTATTCAACTGTACACTGTCCTATACATATACTGTTGTGTGTATAGGCTCACGTGCGAAACGCATTAAATTTCAATTAGCTTGTTCTGTTGGCTCTTACAAAAATGACAATCTTTTAGCTTGGCCCCATTATTTGCAACCTGTCCAGTGGATGCAGGGAAAAGGACTGCTGGCTACATCCAAGGCATACATACATAATGCAAGCAATAAAATTTAATACAGTAAATGACAGCACACTAGCGTGTGCCACATGCTGAATATAACTGTTACTGAGTGTAGATGAAATCAAATTCTGTTGGTGAAGATGTCCCCAGCACCGCTGCTGCGTTTCCCTGTTGAACCGCCACCGAAATTCTCTGTAGGAGATACTGGTAGGCGAGGGGCTCTCCTGACTCATCCCTGATTTGGCGGCCGAGTTCTCAGAAGAACATCTGAGCCTCCGAACCAAAAACACCGGTGGTTTCAACCGCTAGAGGTACGAAGTGGTGGGTGGTGGCCAGCTCAGCATATTTTGCCTTCTTTCTCTCTTCCGCCTGATATATATATATATGTATGGCGCAGATACCAAGCTTATGCTTGGGCAACTTGCAGTGTGTGGTGGTGTTTTTGGGTGGTGGTGTTAGATGCATCTGTGTATGTGGTGGCGGTGGTTGTTGCTATGGGGTGTTGGTGTTGGGAAAATGTGCTGGTGTTAGTCAAAGAAAATATTAGCTAGCAAAGACTGAAACTCAGAAAAGTAGCAAAGAAAGTGGTCATTTATTTGCTACACCATGGAACATGAGCAATCAGCATGCACACATATTTCAACTTGCATTGGCTAGTGATGGTATTCTGAAGTCACAGGTGGCAAATCATCTTATAGGCATAATGGTGGTCGAAGTAGGTGTGTGTCTCTGGTGCTTCAGTGTCACATTTGGCTACAATACTTTCCCTTTGGAAGGGGGCTATGTCACATTTACTCACATGATGCTGTATATACATTGTCCATAGCTGGTGGGCTAATCACATCACATGTACACACGTGCATGTGCGTGCACACACACACACACACACACACACACACACGTATATGTACACACACGCGCACACCGTTATTACTACACAACTACATAACAAATGCCAGTGGCTAACAACACAGAAACACACACAGTAAGCGGAGACTATCATCTAGGCCTAACTCTTCGCATCCTTCCTGAGGGCTAAGAAGATGTTCGCTGGAGTGAGCTGTGGGCTGCACCCATTTTGACGATGCTTGCATAGGCAGAAGACGGTGCAGGGCAGAGTGGCATAAATGATCGATATATAAATGGTTTAGTGTCAGGTTGCAGACGTGATGAAGGCTATTTGTAAGCTCACACCTACTATCTTATTTCCTACGCTCTGGTACATGAGGAATCAGCATGCACACATTCTTCACCTGCACATGCCGTGGCCAGATTTCAACTTGCATTGGCCAATGAGGGTATTTTGAAGTCACAGGTGGCAAATCATCTTACGCATAATGATGGTTGAAGTAGGTGTGTGTCTCAGGTGCTTCAGTGTCATATTTGGCTATAATACTTTCCCTTTGGTGGGCGGGGTATGTATCATTTACTCACATAATGCTGTGTATAGATTGTCCATAGCTACCTTGTCCTTGAAGGCATGTTTACTCCTGGTGGGCTAATCACATCACATGTATACACACGTGCATTTGCACACACGCACACACACACACACACACACACACACACAAAAGCTTTGCGCGCATAAGTAGCATGTAAACGCATTGGCTGTAAACACACTCAGCAAACAAGGACCGCAGGCACACCAGGCAACTGCCGATTCTTATACATAGGTCCTGTAGATTAAAGAGGCCCTCAGCCGCTCTAGTAAGCAATGGGTGTGGTATTTCTGAAGATGATTTCAGAGAGGCAACATGCGCGCAAAGCTTTTCAACACTAGGGACACTTGGCATACCTTAGCATCAGTGGATGAAAGCGTTCAGAAGTGTCTGTGCCACTCTGGTTACGTTTCTGAGGCAACAGTGTAAGGGCCTTCTAGACGGCAGCCATTGAAGATGGCGGGACCAAGACAGCAATCGATGGTGCACCTTCCGGGAAAATATTACGCACCACTAGCCACCCAAAGGCAGCGCGAAACTCTTCTCCTTTGAGGAAGTCGCTTTCAAAATTCTCCCGCACTATAAATCCCTTACACGCAATAATATACAATTATACTGATGTAGTACCTATATTATGTACTTGGCCGTCTATCTAACAGCAAACGTCTAATTAAGAAATCCTTGTAATGAAGTAGTCTTATGAACCACCTCACCATGTGTACAAAGTTTCATTGCTACGTGCCAACATTTTTATTCGTATTGAAACTCAATATTAATGTATCATACATGATGTGTTGTTCTATGATAATTTATATTGCCAATTTGCCTGCAATTTGCAGGAGACGAAAGGCCTAATTAAAAAATCTGTGTAATTTAAAGTCCATTAAATTCCTTATACTTTACTGGCATACTAAGTGTTTACCCACCAAGCCGTCCAGGGCCCAATACAATAATATAATACGCAAGGTGTGTTCAAATTCCTTATATGATGAAAGTATGCATTCGATTCTATCCTGTTCTGTCCTATATTACAGTTCTGGAGGGTGATGAGGAAGAAGGCTCCATTGAAGCAGATGACTCTGGACATGCAGGAGCAAAGATAGATCTGAAACGCCACTTTCTTGCTTGGCAAGTTAGTATTCATGTCATGAGAAATTATACGTGCATATAATTGTATACCCTGCAGCTGTGGTACATATGATGATAAATACAGTGCAAGGTATATTTAGGTATGTATATCTACCCAACAGTGTTATATGCATGCTTTTCTCTCCTACAGAAATGGGATCTTTTGCGGATTGTATTTTGGTTTTGTTGGTCTGTGCGAAGACTGTACAACAGCTTATCCTGGATACTACATCACACCAGTATGCATCAATGGAAGTGCCATTGAGAGTGTGCTTAGCTCAGTGAAGTACAATGTCAGTGTTCAGCTCTCTGTAGCCAACTATATGACTGCCCTAACTGCCATCCATACAACTAAGGCAGTGAAACATGCTGGCACATTTGGTGAAAGTAGTTACAGAGGGCAAGACATGGACATACAAGAAGCCATACTACAAAAGCGGGAAAGTCCAAAGCACAACACAAACATTGAACACAGTTAGAAGACTAAGTTGATTTCTTCTTTGCTGCATACACTTTCAGTTCATTGCGCAAGTTCAATGAGACACCAGTAGTTTTACCTGCTGTCAGCTGCAGTATTTTCTTCTTTGCATTGATCCACTCCTTCACTGGTTTAGCATTCAACTGTTGAAGAAATGGTATAAGACACATCTTCACTCAAAGCTCAACAGCAAGGATGGAGTGTGGCAAATTCTTCCCTGCTCTTCTTTGGGCATCCTGATTATATGCAGGGCAGACCATTCTTCTAATATCGTCTCTGCCATTTCTCAACTCCATCAGAGCGTGTAATTGGGCCCCACACACTCTGAATAGCATATTCAAATCCTCGACCTTGATACCAATTCACTTGACATGGCAAGTATTCATGCATAACATAAGACTAACAATATAGTTACCATGCCTACGCGTGACGTGTTACTACGTGATTTTAGAAAAATGCCGTGCACGGTGAGTATATGTGGTTGCACACTCTTATCTCTTATGTACTCTTGATAATACATAAAGCAATAGTATATAGCATGTTCTCACTAATATAAAACCAAAACCTGGTCAATGACCAGCTCCCTGTTTGGAAGCAATCACCATCCGATCTGGCTTATGGACCACATCTCATTCCATGAAGCACAGGACACAGTATTCTCTGTCTCACTATCAATACAGTAACAAGATGATGGTGAAATCCAAACCACAATCTAATATGCAGAGGGAAAACCATGGCAACTGTCCAAAGGTCTGTGGGAGGAGTTACTTTTTTGGCTCCACTGGTGTTGCTGACTCTGCTAGCTAAGATAGGAAAGCCAAGTTGTTTAAGGACGAGAGCAAATAAGGAGTGCAAGACTAGAATTACAAGAGAGATAGAGGCAAGGGAAAGTACTATTGCAAGCCTGCAAATGAAGCTGCAGAAAGTAACAGAAGAACTGAAAATAGTCAAAAGGTAAGCTCAGGGAAATCCATACCAAGCGCCTGATCACTTGTTTAATACAAGTATATTATATATATTCGTAGCATATATAGAATAACTTGTACATGACAACATGAGAATTGCTGTTTGGGAGTGCCACTGTCAGCCACACAATGAAAATCAAAGTTTACCACAGAAATAGCTGTCTTCGTGGAAGCAAAACTGCAGGAAGACGATGAAATAACCTCTGTAGAACGGCAGAGGTTAACATCCAGGTATTTCTCCGTCAACATTAGTGCGCCCACCATTTGCAGATACATACGGATGCACCTGAAGTGGGTATTTGAGAACACAAGGTTTGGCCCGATGATTTCTGATGTAAACAAGGCCAAAAGTAGTGAATTTGCACAGATGAGCTTGGACACTGAAGATCCTTTCGAGAACATCATCTGGACAGATGAGAGTTCAGTGCAACTAACACGTCACTGCCAGACAATGAGAGTGAAATAGGGAAAGAGCAAGTTCTGAAGCCTGTTGCGAAACATGCCGTCAAGGTGCATGTGTGGGCTGGGATATCCAAAAGAGTGGCCATGAATATGTGTTTTCGACCAAACAATGGATGGTGTGTTGTACACACAAAGTTTGGAACAGTATCTGCTGCCCTTCATAGAGAAACACTTTCGTGGCACTGAGTATTGTTTTATGCAAGACAATGATTCAAAGCATACCAGCCGAGTTGTCAAAGATTTCTACCAAGAAAAGGGCCTCAATTGGTGACCAACACCTGCCAGTAGTGCAGATTTTAACCCAATTGAACATGTGTGGAGGGAACTAAAGCACTTCATTGCCTGCCATGCCCGCCTTTGAACAAGAAGGAACTGATTGATGGGATGTTTGTTTTGGAAAAGCAGGATGACACCAGAGAAATGTATCAAGTACACTGATCACACCTTCAGCGTCCTGCCCAAAATTGTGGCAAAAGAAGGAGGGATAACAGGAGAATAACTCTCATATCATCATTGTGTTTTATATCTGTATATGAACTGTAGACATTCTTATTATGTAAAATAGTTTTTAGCTTACACTTGCAGTGACTGTTACATATGTCCATGTACCTATAGCTGATCCAGAAGATCAGTGATAATATACACTATAATCAAAGCTAGTAAGAAAGTAAAGTGTTTGTGTAGTACAAATATGTACGTATAGTGCAAGACACCATAAACTTCCAAAATCTTTGCTGAATCACATGCGCTAATGTAATCACGCACAGGCAAAGTGTATACCATATTATGGGGAATTTCCTGTACAATCCGATTCTGACTCCAGAATAGCGCTATCATGCACAGGACTCGAGATATGGCAGTGGAATCAGAGAATGGTAGGTTCAGCCAATGGGATTGCACAATTATGATCATGTGTCTCGTTAGTAATGCATTGTGTTCACGACAACACGCACACAGAAGCGTGTTGCCATTGGCTATATATGCAAATATTCAATCGCTGCTCTTCGGCTTGTTTTTCTGCACGCCTCCCATCTTGAAGCTATCCCAGTGTAATTCGCCACTAAGGAATGGCAGATCAACGTGTTTCCACGGACAGCACAACTGCCCCTCATCGTACCTGGCGGTGGAAGCAATCGCTGCATTCGTGCATGGTAGCTGTGAGAGCTAGCAAGGTAAGGAATACAGCACAGGCAGCTGGGGTGAATCAAGCGAGCAGCGAAGACACCACATCTCAGCAGCAACCTTTGGAACAGCTTGCCTCAGAACCCCAGCAGCCAGAGTCATCACATACATGCACCACTTGCATCCCCACATCAAGGACAAGCACACACTGACATACCTGTTACTGAGACTGACGATCAGCAGCCAGGACCTTCCACGCAGAGCACATCAGTACAACGTAACGATGATGAGCTACTGCTTTCCCACGGACAGCATTCCGAATCGACATCAGATGATGAGGTACACCGATTATACACACGCATGCATACAACTACTTGCACATAAACCTCATTTCGACAATCTGTTTGCTCCAGTACACAGCTGACTCCAACAGCAGAGAGGATGAATTTGAGCTCACCACAGATGAGGCTGCTGCAGTGCTGGATAGTTGAGTCGTTGACATGGATAGGCACCAGCAACGTAAAGTAATCATCTTAATGACTCACCACCTGATAAGTACAGTTGGAATGTACAAAACAGATGCCTACAAACAGGTAGCAGCTAGGTTCTGCATCAGTGACAGATCTGTTCGGAAAATGTACGTTAAATTGACATCATTGTGTCATTAGACTTGCTAA
>MKWU01005769.1_pt1 | contig 13157 bp, 7 predicted proteins | sample 809101 | NCBI WGS metagenome assembly MKWU01 (sample SAMN05860141, study PRJNA318959) | sponge metagenome | host: Aplysina aerophoba | place: Slovenia: Piran, Adriatic Sea, Gulf of Piran | collected 2013-05-07 | reverse complement strand
ACCAAATACCCTTACAGGCAGTAAACAAAAGATAAAGAACCTCTCTGTACTTCTGTGAATGTCAGTTGTTAACAATGCTTTGCTACATCGAGATATGACGACATTTTGGAAGCCGCTAAAATAGCGGAAAATGGAACTTTGTGTAGCATTATCTCACATGGAAAATCTAGACAATTCACGTGGCTAACCATTTCAATCCTGGCATCATCAAGAAACTCTTGCAACAAATATAACTACCAAGCCGTTTTTTCACAGTAACTGTGTAAGAGCCACTATACCAAGCACATCACATGACAATCTCGTGCTTTTCTGATGAAACATAGTATTCACAAAAATGAGCACTGAGAATTAACAGCGTAAACCCCTTCTTGATGCGAACTGGCAGGGAATGCCTTTATTCTTCAAAGGTTTACATTTGCATGGCAAGTGCTGTACTACCAATGCAATTACTAAAAGTACATTCGAGGAGTCACACGCATCCATCATGTGCAGTCACACTCATCGCCACAAAAACGCTATAGAATGTGCTGAAACCGCAGGGTGCACCCTTATGTAAACACCTCCTTGTTACCGGTATTCTTTCCACTGCTTGTTTTTTCATGCAGCTACACGGAGGGCGCCCTACATCTCTACTTGTTTAGTATCTTAGTTGGAATCCGTGATCAGTCACAGTCCATGTGCCTTTAAATGGACCCAGAGCTGACTCTAGAGTAAGTGAAAACCCTTGTGAGACAGGATGAAGCAGTCCAAGAGCCGCAGTCCCTGCTCCAGCATGGCCAAAAAGTGGACAAACCATGAATTCCCTACACAGGATGCCCTAGTTCAAAAGAAAAGGGTCGCAAAGACGACATCAACACCAACTGCAAGGCAGCCACAGCCAACCCAAGGATAGTTGTTGTGGCTGTGAACCCATTTTCGTCAACAGTGTCCACCCTGTGACGCTGAATGCCACACCTGCAATAAGAAGGGGCACTATAGTGCACAGTGCTTCCACAATTCGGCTTCTGACATAGCCATGGAGCCTGATGCAGCAGACCAGTATGACATTGCTTATCTGAACACCATCCGTGCATCAGTGCAGACCAAGCCACCATGTGGAACTGCACCATTCGTGTCGATGGCCTTGAAGTGCCTTTTAAGGTGGACACAGGAGCTGAGTGACCGTAATTTCTGAAGGCCTATGGACATATTTGCCCCTGTGCCAGCTCAAGCCTCTCACTGTATGGACCCAACAGTAAGCCAATAAAGGTCACAGGTGAACTTTGTTCTACACTGCAGTACAGAGGCTGCGAATATACCCAGCCCATCTTCGTGGTGTAGCACCTCCAGCATAACTTGCTAGGTCTACCAGCCATTCAGGGCCAGCATGTACTACCTGAAGTTGATGGCATTAGCACGGCCAGCCCAGAGCAGTATCCTACCCTCTTCAAGAGCCTTGGGACTTTCAAGGGAAATAGCTACACCATTCAGCTTAAGCCTGTTGCTGCCTTTTGCACTTTTCACCCATTGCAATGTCACGGCTAGGTGCACCCACTACTCAAGTGGATGAGACCACCTTAGGTTAAATGGCGTCAGTGACAGCCTTCAGCAAGCTAGATGCCAACTGGCAGATCTTCCTAGATGAGCAGTCCAGGTCTCTTACCAACTTCATCACCCCATTGGAGTGTTACTGTTGCATTAAATCTATTACCGGACTTCACTAGCCAAAACTGATTGATAATTGCCAAACGTTTCGACAAAGGCGCTAAATGTGGGTGTGAGTGACAGCAGGTGAGGTTTTTCCATGCATTGTAGCCTATATAAAGCGAGTCACCCTCTGTTTGTACCGCCACTGATGAAGAAAACCGCATGGTTGTCTGCCCTTTGGCATTTTGACAGCAGGTGAGGTTTTTCCATGCATTGCAGCCTATATAAAGCGAGTCACCCTCTGTTTTGTACTGCCACTGATAAAGACAATCGCATGGTTGTTGAAACGTTTGGCAATTATCAATCAGTTTTGGCTAGTGAAGTCCGGTATAGAATTAACATGTCTACCCCTAGCCACAAAGGATTCGTTTCATTGGAGTGCTACTGCTTTAGCCAGCTGCCCTTTGGCATTTTGAGCGCCCCTGAGCACTTTCAGCGAAGACTGAATGAGAGATTCTTGCAGAGCAAGAAGCTGTTCTTTGCCCTACGGATGGCATCCTCATCTTTGGCCAAGACCAGAAGGAGATTGATTCTTGTCTCCACGCATCCCTACGAAAGATCCGGGAAGCTGGTACTACCCAGAAAAGTGCAAATTCAGCAAACAATGGCTGACATTCCTGGGCTACATAATCAATCAGTATAGCATATCCCCTCATCCCAGCAAGACCACAGCAGTCCTGGAGATGGAGATGCCCAAGTCCCTCGCCCAAATTGAGGCAATTCATGGGGTTGCTGAATCAGTTGGGCGGGTTCACCCCCAACATAGCAGATTTCTAACAACCCTTGTGTGAGCTTCTCAGCAGCAGGAGGAAGTCATGGGTTTGGAGACCTGCCCAAGATGCCAGCCTCAAAGCGATCAATCAAATGCATGCATGAGACTGCATTTATTTTAGTTGATCTGTGCTTTAGTACCTTAGATCTCAGACATGTTTTTGCTCAATGATGACTTACTGTAGATGCTCTAACGTTTCATCACTGGCTACAAAAGGATGCAATAGCATTCTAACAGATGATGAAATGTAATGTTTTCTAGTAATGAGTTCTAAGGAGTCGCAATTCGTTTGCTAGTTTGGCTGAGGTGGTGGCTACGTTTCACCTCCTAAAACGTGAGCTACACCGCAGGAGCTACAGTAGTCTACCACGTGTTTCTGTGCATAGTGCATAGTTTCAGTTCCACATTTTTCCTGTGTGAAACAATTACAATAGTGAAGGAGTTCTTGCTCTCGCCAAGATTGCCCGACAGCCCCACTTGAATCGCTCCAGGTACTTCAGTGCACAAAGTGTGTTCCAGTGACAAGGAATGCAGCATTTTTAGCAATTCGGTCATCATTGATTTGACAGTGCCAGTAAAGAAGAGACTAACTGACTACTTCCAGCCAACAAAAGGAAAGCCAGAGAGGAATGCCTTATTTTCTTCAGGAGTATAATCATCATCCTGCCGTTGTTACTTCCTACAGTTCTTTTGATGATCACACTGCAGCAAAATGATCATAGCCATTTTGTAGCAAAAGACAGTTACAAACATTGCACACAGTCGCTACCGCATATTATACGTGCATCAATACGGTAGCTGCCACCCATTGTGCACGATCCTCCGAGCTGAATTCCCAGGTATCTTTGTAAATGTGGTACCCTCTAATAGGCGCAACAACTCTTAGACTAAAGCAGACATTTAGTTCTCTAACCAGAAGCCAATAGATCCAAATATTTGTTGGCGTTTTCCATTTATTCCTCAGGCTAGGCTCTGCTGCACTTTCACTTCTAAGTGACGTTGCAAGTAGATAGAAAATTAGAGGAGGAAGCAAGTTATAGGTGGTCAGGCCAGGCTAGGAAAAGAATATTGGTAGCCATTATGTGGCTGCTGTGGACCAATGCCAAAATTTATACATAGCAAGTTATGATATGATAAGGGCTCATTGCTGCACGATATATGGCGATTAGGAGAAATTATTGAGCATAAGCACAGCAGTCACTTCATTAAGGGAGCAGGATATTTCGATTCGTAGATCTTCTTCAGCTACAAACTTAGCACAGCGTGATTCTAATAAATAAGAGGATGTGTCTATGGCTGTCATAAGGGGGTGTCAAAGTGGCGGGAGATGAGGTAAGAAAATAACAATTGGGAAAAAATATCGTCTGTCATGAGGTAAGAATATAATGTCAAGGGGGCAAGGGTGTGTTCAGTAGAGGTAGCCATGAGGGATTAATGGCCAGGCCATAGTTCAGGTTGGATGTGTGCTCTATGTGGATGTGCAGGGCTTCCAGTACTCGTCTTCTCCAGTAGTTCCCTTCCACTTCTCTTGTCTTGGCTGCTTCCCAGTTTACCTGGTGTTGGTTTGTCCAGGAGTGGACTGCGATTCCATTCTTGGTGTCATGCTTTTTTACTCCATTCTTGAGTTCACTCAGTCGTTTCTCAAGTGTTCTACTTGTCTCTCCAATGTAAGCACATTCACAGTCTTTGCATGGTACTTCATAGATGACACCTTTCTTCTTCTTGTCTTCTCTGGGCTGCTTCACTCGCACTAGGGCACTCTTGAGGGTACCCCTTGACCTACAGACTGTCTTTACTCCTAGTGATCGGCACACTCTCTCGATCCTCTTGCTGAGTCCTGGGACATACAGAAGTAGTAGGAGTTTGGAGGCTGGCTGGCTGGTTCGTGAGAAGTTGGTAGGTGTTGGCCGGGCTCTGAGGTTCCTCTTCAACACGGTTTCAGGTTATACAGTACAGCCCTTGAGTTTCACATGAGACTGTACATAATATATAATACAGGAATACAGGAATACTGTCAAAGCTAGTGGCAGCATGGAATAAACCTTTGATAACTTGTACAATAGAAAGAGAAACATATAAGTATGCAAAACATAATTGTTAGTGCACATAACATTTAGCACATGTAATTAAGAGTATTTGACAAATCTATGCTCTGATCCACATACAAGTCATTTCCAACTTCATTAAGCTCTAGTGCATCAGTAAGCTCTCTATGTTCATGCAGAATCACGAGGTGGTTCAATCTATCCTGACACAGGTGGAACGAAGGTAGCTCTTGACTCTCCTCAAAGCACTGCAGGAGTGCTCACTTGTAGCATTTAGTCGCTGGCATAACCAGAACAAGTCTTACCCTGCATATTTCTGAAAGAAGGAGCTACATTGCTGGAGAAAGAGTCTTCATGTAGTCCTTAATGGCAAAAATATTTGGTGGCACTGTTTTATCAGAAAAAAGTCCAAAGTAGAAGTTGCAGTTGAGATCTGATGTTGGTCTTGTTGATGTCATCTCTATTGAACTGTGATACATGCTGAACAAGAACAATCTTTAACAAACTAGATTTAACCCAATGATGCTGTATAGCAACTAGTGTGCACTCAATTGCACTCAATTACAGCGCCGTTTTTGTGCAATTGCACAATTGCAATCGTCGAAATCCATTCAGTAAGCTAGATACGGTATGGAATGCGAGACATGGTAGCTATAGGTTAATCAGATCCAATCATTTACGTCCCGTGCACTTGGAACTAATGCGTGTGTTCAAGGTTACATGGAATCAATCGAGTGAAACTGCTTTTTCGATCACCATCAGCCGGTTTAATTATTTGCAGTTGTGATGGCAGCACATTGATTACGTCATCATGTGAGGCGGAGACTAATTGCCACACACACTGTTTTGACCCTGTGTGGCCCCAGATTTGAAATTCACTGCTGTAATTGCTGGTAACTAAAAATGCCATTTATGGTGTCTTGCAATATATGAAGGGATACCAGGGACTGTACACTCTCTGAGAGTGCCATTGGGATACAGATTAGAAGGCACAAAACATATAGCCAGCTACTATAAATAATGTTCAGGCCTGAAAGTTTGGTCATGCCATGGCCTGGGCTGCCTTGGAATTCTGCCGGCCTGAGAAGGAGATGCAGATGTACATACAAGAGGCATCCCCATGTGATGACGTTAAATGTATTGCAGTAATGGAACCAGAATTGCAACCACTTTCCTGTAATTGCTGAAATTACACAAAGACTACTTTGTGTACCAGCAACAAGCACACCATCAGAAAGCTGGATACATCCTTAATTCCAAGTGTGCAGCATTGGATCCAGAAAATGCTTCTATGCTATGTTTGTGGCTGAAAACATGTCAGAGATTCATTGTACGTTTCTATACTATCATATTGGACATGTGACATTACACAATGAGCTTCCATAGCGCTAATTAATCATGACACTTGATTAACCAATAATCGATAATAATTGTGACACCACACATTCTCATAATCGCACACCCCTAGTTGTTTAAAGTAAGAATATCAGTCTTGGTCACAATCAGCAAACATGAACTGACTACTGATATCCTACCGCCCTTCATTGGAATAGGTACCCCAAGGGATTCATCCATAATCAGACCCACCTAAGGGCTGATGGTATCCACCGACAGGATGGTGTGATGTGTACAACCCTGACCATCCCATACATTAGTGGCCTATCAAAGTTGATCAGGTGGATCCATTGTCAGGTATCATTCTGTCCCCTCAAGACCCTGAACAGGAGTTGGATCACCCTAATGAACCAGTCCCAGTGTCTAAGAGGGAGGTAATTGCCCATAGCATCCCGTGCGCTGAATGCTTCCACACTTACATTGGCCAAACAGAGAGGTCACTGTACACACACCTACAGGTGCATTGTCCAGCCCTCAAGAAGGCCCTCGTCCTTCCTCCCCCTTTTAGGCCATTTCTGGTTTAGGCATAATTTTATTCTATATTTCATCTTGTCATAGATTTATTCCTGTGCTCTGATGTGCTGTATTTAGTTGTACCATACATGACTATCCCTATTTATGCACCCCTCATGCAAGTGTTATTGATCACTGACTAATGAAGGCAGCTTTAGTGTTGCCGAAACATTTGATTTACGTTTCATTGACCTGGTTGTGTTTTTGGCAGAGTTCATGACTCTACCTTGCCACTCAGGCCAACAAGGCACGGAACGGCAGCATAGTGCAGGGGAATGATGAAGGCTTTAAAGAATAAATACAAGCAAATCATGGACAAGCTAAGAAGAAGTGGCGGGGGATACGAATCTGCTGAGTCAGAATTAGTGAGTAACATTCCGTATTGCATAGTATTATATGCAGTCCTGAGGAGAAGGGCATCTGATACACCAGTGTAGTTATGGATGCCACAGAAGTAAGCCAACATGACACTTCAACAAACAGGCCTCTCACACCTACCTCCACTGCATCCATCTGTGAAGGACCCCTGAACTTTGCATGTGCATGGTGTGACTGCCTGTAACTGTTATGTGTTGATTGTTTTTGGGATGTACCAGATATGTTAAAGTTGCTTGGTGTGTAATGAGTTGGAAGCCCCTTTTTGAGGGTAACTAGAGTGTTTTGCTGCTAGTGAGTTGTAGTGTCTTACATTGTTGAGCTTGTTGGTTGGCCTCAGTGACGTGGCCTAATTATTGTTGTGTGCAAGTGTTGTCACATGTACGCGCTTTCCCGCTCGTCAGACGTCTCTCCAGAGGACGGTCATTTACACCATCCTTTACTCTTCCACATAGACACTTTAACCTGAGTTTAAACCAGGTTAATGTGCTCAAACGCCCCTCTCAATCCTGGTTCGACTTGGTTACACAAAAGTGAGTTCAACCCTGGTAACAAGTAGGGTCAAACTCGGTTTACGGAGGTGTGAAAGAGGATTAAGATGGCAGCAAGAAGACATATTTAGAGGGAAAACAAAATTGTACCTTTGCATGAGAAGTTGAGTGACTTGCAAGAACCAAGAAGCAACCTGAAGAAGTCTTGAAAAATAAAGGCTTTAAAGAAATGGTACAACTTAGTTGTGGACACACTAAAACGGAGCAGTGCCTCAGATGATGACGGACAATACTTTCCCATGAGGATTAGATAATATGCGGAACTGTAAAATTTCATGCTAACCAGGGCAAAAGAAAGAAAAAACTAGTAATTAATTCCAGCTAGGCGATCATCATACTCAGAGTAAAACTTTCTATGGAGGATGATAAGGAGATAGGTTTTGCTAAGAAGCTGAGATGAATCTACACAGAAGGACCACGAGGGTTGCATTCTTGCTCTGGACAGAGAACGTCATCTTCACTTTGTCTATTGACTTGATTCTTTGCGCTTTGTCTCAGTGCTACCATCTGGCTTTCCTCATGTCTTGGGTATTGAAGATAGAGAGTCAAAATTTGAGGAGGAAGGTGTGCACAACTAAGGTTGGAACGGGGAGATAGATAGTCATCATGCACACAGAAAATAAGGCCTATGTGGCACAAACACAGGTGCAGTATGTCTGGATTGACAACAGGGTGAAACCAGTCCTATGTGCATGGCGATCTGAACACTAGGAATGTAGTCCAGCTTTTTTCTTTACAGGAGGGATGGCCATCTTCTTCTCTTTAAACGACTTGTTTCAAAATGTTTCGTATTCGTCCATTTACTTAGCTGCAATGTTGCTGTGTCCCACTTTTAAAGCCGTATCGACACTTGCGCACACTTGAATGAAGGTATCTGTGCATGGCGATCTGAACACTAGGAATGTAGTCCAGCTTTTTTCTTTACAGGAGGGATGGCCATCTTCTTCTCTTTAAACGACTTGTTTCAAAATGCTTCGTATTCGTCCATTTACTTAGCTGCAATGTTGCTGTGTCCCACTTTTAAAGCCGTATCGACGCTTGCGCACACTTGAATGAAGGTATCTACAACAATGGCAAAAGGAAGGAGCACAGGAATGATCTACTCATAATCTGTTCATAACTTCGAGTCTGCTTTCAGGAGTGCCTTTTGACTGCAGTTGATTGTACTACTTGACTGTGAATAACCTACTGATTGGAGTCTCTTGATAGACTCAGGCCCTGTTCACATGAAAACATTTTGGCAGTGTGACATCTCGACAAGCGAATCTCGCTTTGTTTTTGGTGTGTTAACGGAAATGTTTCTGTGCTTGTGTGGAAATGACAAACGTGCTATGCTGACGTTCATGCTAAAAGATGTTGTAAACACTAGCCCACAATAACTCAAAGGGTTAGACGTTTTGGCAACCTATGGATGTGATGAGGTTAGTGATGAATGCAACTGTGCTACTTTGGAGCGATCAAATTGGCGACGAGCAACTCAGCGGTGACAATAGACCAGGCAGCGAACGCGAAGTAACGAAATGTGGAGGCTAAGAAGGTGATGACTGAGAATGAACAAATAACGAAGGCAAAAGAAGGGAAAGTGAACGCGAAGGAATAGGAACGGACGGCAAAGAAGGATGGGGTGACGAAAGGGCAGGAGCAAGCATTTGTTTGGAGAGACGACGAGGTGGAACTACTACTGATTGATTGATTGAAGATTACTGAAGATTACACGAGTACAAAGTGAAGAAAGTGGGCGAGAATGTAGATTGGGAATTGGAGAGAAGCAAATACTCTGACATATGAGAGCAGCTTAAGCGCAACTGCCATCTGATTCAAAGGAAACAAGAGAAATGAGCAAGGACATCCCTTACAAAAAAGTGAAAATCACGCAGCAAACTGTGACCACTAAATTAAAGGCAGTTTGACTAAAGTACAGACAGGCTGTGAATTCAGGCAAAAGAGTGGTCATGGCAGAGTTGTGCTGCTGTAATTTGAATGGTGTGAGTGGATTTAGGGTAATTTCCCAGCAACCGAACAATTTTCCAGTGCAGTTGAAACAGTCGACTTACGGTACGGTGCATAGAAAACATGACGTTAATTCCGTTTGCCGGTTAGCACTTCTCATCGTTATCACTCCCTTAACTCTGAATATTTTCGATTACCTGTTAGCGTTTAACCGGTAAAGGTTAACAGAAAACCGGAAACCGTTATCGGTTGACGTTTTCGTACCTATACTCAGTTCAGATCAGAAAATGCTGAATTTGGGGATGCTGTGAGATGCTGCTTTTTTGAAACACTGTTACGTTGCCATACGTGGAGTGCACATCTGTGAAGACGTTACTATTTGGAGCCATTTGAAAAGACTTGGAGATGCTTGGATCACCAGACGACCTTTCGGAGAGACTTGCTATTCGGAGCCGACTAAAGAGATATGGACATTATCATCATCGACATACGAAGACAGCAGCTCAGTGCGCTACGATGGGAAGGAATACGTAGAAAGTCTCTCCAAGGTACGCAGAGAAAAGAGCGCGACTGGAGCACTACAGATCGGTGAGAGTGTCACGGTGAAGACGAAGTCACGCGTATAGTTGCACGATCCGCTGCATGCAATACATTGATAAGACCATTCTCTTTCGCGAACACCCAAAACTGCTCCTACGCAAATCGCTACCAGTTAACGATTATACGTTACTAGCTACCGATTAACAGTTCACCGTTCACGTTTGCTAACAATAATCGACGATAACTGTTACCAGTTTTCAGGTAATGTAATGTTTTCTATGCACCGTACCGTAGATGAGTCACAAGCAAGCGAACAAGGAACCCAGTCCTGCCAACATGGACAGGCTGACCAATTCTAGCGCTGATGGGTTGACACTACTAACCCCACTTTCACACGGACACCCCAATTTGGGTTGGAACCTGGGTTTAAACCCATATTTGACTCGAATCGACCCAGTTAAATTCACACGGGCAGTGGCATTCTTGTGGTTAATTATGCCACAACCAGGGTGAAGCATATAAACAATAAAGTGATAAGCTTCGTGTAACCAATGATGGCGGGTGTGGTGATTATTTTTTCTCTGTTTCGGTCTCATTTGTCTATGGTACAGCTCAAGCAGCAACGACGAATGAGTATCAGACCTTTTCTTGAGAGCTTTTATTTTCTGCCGACATTATGAGCGTGCGCTGCTAGCTCGTTGGCAATCATCTGATATACAGCATTGTTCCTTACTGCCCCCTGCAGTTGATGCTGGATCCTATCCTCGCTCTATATCTGCAAAAGCAGCCACGTCTTGTGCTCAGTCCACATTCGTCTTTTTCCCGCCATTTCTTCACACCATTATGACACAGGTTAACGCGCCCGTGTGAATGCCAAAATTCAGGTATATTCCGGGTCGCAGTGCCCATGTGAAATGGGGGTCAGAGGTTTGCTACTCCCACAACAGCCAACGTACCACCCCTCACACCATCCAATGTATGGCCCCTGTGTCAGAAGTATGTGGACCCTGCTGGATTGACATCTTTATAGCATATAGGCTGGTAGCACTGGATAAGTGCCCTGGGGTGAAGCCAGTTGGAATCGGAGAACTGATGAGGAGAATTGCAGGCAAGGTAATCCTATCAGTCACTGGAAAGGCACTTCAGAAAGTTACAAGGGCCTACAAGTGTGCTCTGGGCAGCAGGGAGGATGTGAAGCGGCAATAAAAGCTTGTAGATGCCACAAATTCCTTAAACCAGCTACAGTGACAGGCAGCCCTACAAAACACTGTGCAACTACGTCTGAGTGTGCTCTGTGCTATGGGTGGACATGTACCATCTCAATGTGCCTGTGGTGAGCGCTTTACTGTGGAACACGCTTTCAGTTGTATGAGATAGAGATATAACAGCCTGCCTCCTCAGTAAAGTGTGCCATAATGTTGCCTTGGAGCCATCTTTAATTCCATTCTCCAGAGAAAGGTTCAGGCACAAGACAGCCAACACTGAGGATGGTGCACACCTGGATATCTGAGCACGAGGGTTCTGGGATGAAAGACATCAGAGTGCATTTTTGATGAAAACCAACTCTACCCCAGAAGCAGTGTACAAGAGAAGGAAAGAGTGAGAGAAGTACAGCAAGGCTATTTTACACCTCTTGTTCCCTCGGCAACAGGAGGCATGAGAGGCAGTGATTAGAGTGAGTCCGGAAGTGAAAGTGAGAAAGATGACATCTAGCAGTAACCTAGTGTTTCACGTCTTTGCAGGATTAGCTGTTTTGTTGCTTGTCTCTCAAATCTTGACTAGTAAGCATGCCCAGGGTTGGTTGAGGCAACTTCTGGTTGGACCAATGCAGTCTTCTCCATCACTGGAACCCCGCTATGTCGCCGCCACCTAGCGGATCTTACCTCTCCAATCTCACCCAAGTTACCCGTGTTCTCGACTCCTACTCCTCCCCGGGCTTTCCCTCTTCTGGGGTCCCCCAGGGTAGAGTCTATCCTTGGTCCCACTCTTTTTTTCTGCCTGCATCAACTACCTTCCCTCTGCTCTCAACTCAACTGTTCACTTCGTTGATGATATAACCATCTTTATAGTCAGTGACCCATTTGCAGTCTTCAGTCTTCACTCCAAACCTGTCTCAACCTGGTAAATCTGTGGCTGAAAAGGAATGGTTTGAGATTGAACACCTTAAAACAAAAAGGATACTCATCCACTCAAGTAGGAAGGTGTCATGCAACGATATTCGCTTTAGCTGAATACGTTGAACTCTGCTCCAATCATTCAACTCAACAACTAACTGAACAACAATACAAGTCAGGACAAAAGAGCAAAAGCAGAGCATTATCTCTAATAATGGTCCATGCCAAATAAGGTACCACTACACATAGTAACATCACAACATAACGCTATAGCAGCTAATATGCATAGTGTCAGTCCACCACATCTCCCCTTCCTCAGTAGGAGAGCTGGGTTGGGGGTCGAACCAGAGTGCCTGTCCGAGAGCGAATGACTGCTCACGACTCAGAGTTGTTGCTGGTTGTAGTGTTCTGGTTAGTCTCTGTTGGTCAGGGAGTGACATGCGCTTGGTTGCGTCGCATCACGCCAGATGATGTTTCCACCATGTATGATTTTGGGTTAGGAGTTGGGTTCAGCACATGTCTAGGGTCCACACGACCATCAGTTCTGACCCACACGGTCTGTTCGGGTTACAGTGGAGGACGTGGTCTGGCACAGTGTCGCAGATTGAAGTTGATCTGGTTCAAAGTACTGGGGCACCTGAGGAATGGTTGACCGCATGTTGTGTCCCATCAAAAGTTGTGCAGGGGGCTAAAGCCACACCAGGGAAGAGGCGTGCTCCTGCATGCCAACAGGGCGAGGTAGGGATCAGTTGATTTCTGGAGCAGTCCTTGACGGTCCGCACTGTACGCTCAGCCAAGCCATTGGCCTGGGGGTAGTGAGGGCTGCTGGTCACGTGCTCAAACTGATACTCCTTAGCGAAGCTGGAGAACTCTCAAGAGTTATGAGAGCTATATTGTGGGCCATTGTCACTCATGATGGTCATTGGAAGTCTATGTCTAGCAAACATAGACTTTAAGTTTTGGATGATGCTGGCTGATGTAGTGGAAGTGAGTGATTGAACTTCAATGTACCTTGAAAATTAGTAAATGACCAGTAGATATGTGATGCCCTTCAGGTCAAAAAGGTCATTTGCAAACTTCTCCCATGGGTACCTCGGCAGGGAAGTAGGCAGCAATGGCTGGCGAGGGGGAATGCTCAGTTTTGAGCACTCTGGGCAGTTGATAATCATCTGCTCCAGCTGCCAGGCGATTCCGGGCCACCACACAGCTGTCAAGA
>MKWU01005765.1_pt1 | contig 13167 bp, 12 predicted proteins | sample 809101 | NCBI WGS metagenome assembly MKWU01 (sample SAMN05860141, study PRJNA318959) | sponge metagenome | host: Aplysina aerophoba | place: Slovenia: Piran, Adriatic Sea, Gulf of Piran | collected 2013-05-07 | reverse complement strand
GGGGCGTGTCGGGCTCGCTGCGTCTCGTGCCGGGTGGCGCGGGCCGGGGCCTGTCGATGTCGCTCACGCCGTCATACGGCGTGGACCCGGGCGGCTCGGAGCGTCTGTGGGCGCCGGACGCTTCGGCGCTCGCCGCGAACGGCGAGGCGGCTCCGTCGAGCCGGTTCGACGCGGAGCTGGGCTACGGCATGGCGCTGTTCGGCGACCGCTTCACGGGCACGCCCAATGTCGGGTTTGGGATGTCGGAGGCAGCGCGAGAATACCGCATGGGCTGGCGTCTCACTTCGGCGGTGCGGGGCGATCCCGGGTTCGAGGTCAATCTCGACGCTACGCGCCGCGAGGCTGTGAACGACAACGGATCGGGGTCCGGGGCGGAGCACGGCGTGATGCTTCGAAGCGTCGTCCGCTGGTGAGCATCGGGCCCATGCGGCGCCGGCGCCCTGGGGGCCTGCCTCTCCCCCTTGGGGCGCCTTCGCGCCCGGACGCTGGACGGGGACGCGCCCCGTGACCTTGCCTTCGAAGACGCGCGCGTCCGGGCGTGCGTCGGCGGGCGCCTGCGCGGAGGCGGTTGTAGCGGCCGGCCGGAGGGCCGGCAAACCGCTCCGCGAAATCGCCGCCGATCTCTACAGCCGCGAGCAGGTGGACGCCGACTGGGAAGCCGACAGCGCGATGCGCTCGAAGCTGCGGCGGTTGTTGCGCCGGGCCGGGGCGGGATCGGGCGCCGGGCCGGACGACTGCGGATCGGGCAGCGCATGAGCGCCGGAAACGATACCGGACGCGCGGCCGGCGCGGGCTCCGGCGTGGCGTGGCGGCGCGGCGCCGGTTAGGGGAACCACGCGCGATGGAGACCGGGGACGGCGTTCTCGCCTGGATGGTGCTCAGCCGGGTCGAGGAATACGAGGAAGCCTGGAGCAGGCACGCCGCGGGCGCCGGCGCGTCGGCCGGGCGGGAACCGGGGCCCTTCCCGATCCGCATCCAGACGGAGGCCGACCTGGAAGCGGACCGCTTCGAGATGCTCGCGTGGGAGAACCCGTTCGCACGGGACGGCCCCGCCTCGCCCTTCTGGCGTCAGCACGGGATGCCGGTGGGCCTGCTGGAGCCGGGCGCGCGGCCGCTGGTCGCGCTGGTCGGGGACGCCGGCTCGGTCGAGGGGCTCCGCCTGCTGGGCGGCGATCTGGTGCTCAAGATCGAATACGGCGGCGCGGCCGTGCAGATTCTGCTGAGCGGCGTCGGACGGTTTCCGCAGGACGGCGGGATCGCCATCAAGCACACGTTCGGGCTCAGGGTGCCGCTGTCGGTGCAGCGCCTTCTCGACTTTTGGAGCGTGGCGGGTCGTCCGGCCCCTCGGAACGGGAAGGGTCGGGGGGCGGGGTTAGAGAGATCGACAGGCTGGTGACGGTGCTGGCAGGTCTCGGGGCGGGCAAGAAGCCGCGCGGGATCGCGGAGGACGTCTGGGGCAAGGAGGACGTGGCCAGGGTGTGGGCCTCCGACGGCTGGATGCGCTCCCAGGTGCGGCGCTGGATACCGAAGGCGCAGGCGCTCGCCGACGGCGGCTGGCGCGAACTGGTGCCGCGCGTCGTGGCCGAGGAGTGATCGGGACGCGCCAGGGTGCTTGGGGAGGAAGGCGGGCGTGCGGCGACCGGCCCATCGCCCGCATGAGGGAGGCGGCGATGCGCCCGGCCGCAGTGCAGCGTGCCGGCGCCACTACCCTGAGCGAGGCAACGGCGTTACGGTCTTGCCGTCAACGCAGCCCGCCGATGGCGTGGTCGGACGCCGCGGACGCCGCCAGAATTCCGCCGTTCCGGTTTCCCAAGTGGACAGACGGGAGCGCGGAGTGGAAAACATCTGATCCCTTCATGAAGACAGAAGAAGGGTGAGGACGATAACTCATTGTAATACAGCGATAAAAACTCACAATAAGCAAACTGGACACTAGCTGGCGGCACGGTCCGGGGCTGCGCCTCGACGACACGGTCTGCGCCGCGACCCTCGCGGCCCGAGCGGACAGGCGATTCAGGCGGGACTTGCCGGGATAAAGTGAGATTTTCTGAGATAAAGTGAGATATTCTGAGACATAGGGGCACAATTCGGCACAGGCGGCGACCCTCCTCGATAACGCCGGCGACGATGCAGCCGGCGCCGACCGGCAGCCCCCCACGCGACGAGTGCCCGCTGGTCCAGCCCCCGCCAGCCGAGGCCCGACCAATCTCGCTCTCCATGGCGCGACCCTGACGCGGGAACGGTGCGGCGTGCACCGCACCATGGTCCGGGGCACTCACGCGCGCCCCACCTGTGCGACGCAAGCCGCAACTGCGCTCATGAATTCGGCGCGTAGCTCTCGATTGCGTACACTACATGCCGTCCGTTCTTCGATCGAAGCACTCCGAACCCGCGGCAAGTAAATCAATTGATGCACGCACTCCGGGAATTTGCGTCCGAGCTTCGCGCCGACATCCGGTCCGGGAAGACCACGCCGGCGCTCTCGGCGGGCTTTACCTCGGGCCTGGGGCTGCTTGCCGCCCAGGTCGCCTTCGGGACCTTCATCTTCTCGGGACCCTTGGCTCCTTATACGTCGCAGGGCGTCGGCCTGATTCTCTTCGGGAACTTCGCCGCCTGCCTGCTCATCGCGCTCGCAAGCGGCTATCGCGGCGCGATTTCCGGACTATCGCCGGCGCTCGTGATCGGGATGGCTGTCATCGGCTCCACCATGGCGGCCGAGGGTCACGCGCTGTTCATCACCACCGCGACCGCGCTGATCATCGCCGCAGTCGCCACCGGCGCATTCTGCCTCGTCATCGGCCAGTTTCGTCTCGCCAACGTGGTGCGCTTCATTCCCTACCCGGTCGCGGGCGGGTTCGTCGCCGGAATCGGCGGCGCCGTCTGTATCGCGGCGCTTTCGATGATGGGGGTCGATCCGCACTGGTCGGCGGTTCCGGGGTTCTTCGATCCCGACGTGCTGTGGAAGTGGGCGCCGGGTGGGGCCTACGGGCTCGCCCTCTACCTGTCGATGAGGCGCTGGCGTCATCCCTTGATCCTGCCGGTGAGCGTCGTGCTCTTCGTCGGCGCATGCCATCTCGCGCTCTTCGCCCTCGGCATAAGCGGCGATGAGGCGAGAGCCGCGGGCCTGCTGCTCACGAGCACGGTAGAGGAGAGCCTGTGGCCGGTCCTGGCACCAGCCGACTTCGCGGACGTGGACTGGTCGGCGATGGCTTGGCAAGTCCCCGACATGCTGACGCTGATCCTGGTCGCCCTCATCTGCGTCGTCATGAACATCGCGGGCCTGGAGCTTGCGGTGAACAGCGAGCTCGACTGGGACCGGGAGTTCAGGGCCAAGGGCTTCGCCACCGTGATCTCCGGCCTGGGGGGCGGCACGGTGTCGACCCTGGTCGTTCCCGCCTCGCTGCGCAGCAAGCTCTTCGGTGCAACGACGCGGCTCACCGGCGTCATCGCCGCCCTTGTCATCGGCGTGGCCCTGCTGCTTGGCGACGGGATGCTGGAGCTGGTTCCGGCACCGCTCGTCGGCGGCATGCTGGTCTTTGCCGGCGCCGGCATGCTGGACGAGGGGCTGGTGAAGAGCTGGAAGCGCCTTCCCCGGCAAGAGTACGCCATCATTCTGCTCATCTTCGCGATCATCATCGCGCTCGGGCTTCTCGAGGGCGTGGGCGCCGGTATCGCGGCGACGCTCGTGCTCTTCGCCGTTCGCCTCGGCCGGGTGGATTCCGTCGAGGCGCGCTTCACCCTGCGCGAGCGTCAGAGCAACAAGGCCCGGCCCGTCACCGATCACGCCATCCTGCTGGCGGAGGGAGACCGGGTGCAGGCGTATCGCCTGCGCGGCTATATCTTCTTCGGCAGCGTCGTGCCCCTGGCCGATCAGCTCCGCCAAGCCCTGAGCGGTCCCTCGCCGCCGGCCTGCCTGATGCTGGACTTCGGCGCCGTCTCCGGCTTCGACTTCTCCGCGGTCAGCGTCCTCGGCAGGTTCCTGCAGCGAGCCGACGCGGCCGGGGTTCGGGTGGTTCTATGCGGAGTCTCCGAGCCGCTGCGGATGGGGCTGGAGCGCACCCTGCCGCCGGCCGCGTTCTCCGCATTGCTGGTGGAGCCGAATGCCGATCGCGCGCTCGAGCATTGCGAGGACATCGTCATCGCGGCCTGGAGAGCCGACGTGGACGCGGCAGGAGAGCGGCGCGCGGAAATACTGGAGCATGCCGGCGAAGACCTTGAGCGCTACCTGGACCGGCAGATCCTCTTCGAGGACCTGATCGCGGAGCTTGGAGAGTGGCTGCAGCCTCGCGACTATGCCGAAGGCCAGCCCCTCGCCGGGCAGGATGCGCCGGACGAAGGCCTGCAACTGCTGCTCTCCGGCCGGGCCTCTGCATACGATGATGGGGGTGCGCGGCTCTACCAGCTTGGCCCCGGCGATGCGATCTGGCCGGCGGGCGCGCTCGATGGGAACGCGAGCAGCGTCGTTGCAGACGAGCCCTGCCGGTCTCTGACGCTGCCGCCCGACACCCGGCGCTGGCTGGAATCGCACCAGGAACATCTCACGTTCAGGCTCTATCGATACTTGCTTGCCGGGCATTTCCAGGCCGAGCCGGAAGACGGTCCCCCGAATAAGAAGACCGGCGACCAGGGGGACTCTTCGCCGTGACACGCTTCGTCGCGGCCGAAGAGGTTGCGACCGGCGGGGACATGATCGACTCGTGAATGGCCGGGTGTAAGGGACCGGCGTTGCTGATAGCGTTACAGAGGGAATGGGGAGGACTTGAAATGACCGTAAGAGTGATTCTCGACGTCAAGGCGAAGCCCGGCACAGGGGACGAGGTGGTTGCGTTCTTCAGGTCGATCCTTTCGGAGACGCGGGCCTACGAAGGCTGTACACGCGTCGAAACGCTGCAGAACAGCGCCGACGCCGACAACGTGCTCCTGGTGGAAGATTGGGACACTCACGAGCAGTACGAAAAGTATCTGGCCTGGCAGCGGGAGAGGGGCGTCAGCGACCGGCTCAAGCAGGCCCTCGCCGAGCCCCCGAGCATCCGCCACTTCGACGTAACCGACGCCTGAGTCCCGAACGGGGCGGAGGTAGCCCTGCTTCCGCTTCGTCGACGGAGACGCCTACGACGCCGAGATCGTCGATTACCACTGATGTGGCTCGAGGAGGTATCGACATGACCCGATTGGAGCCGGTTCACCCGGGCGAGGTTCTGAAGCACGACTTCATGGAGCCATTCGGGCTGTCGGCTACGGCGCTCGCGAAGGCGATCGGCGTGACACCGGCGCGGATCAACGAGATCGTTCGCGGCCGCCGCGGCGTCACGGCCGAGACCGCATTGCGGCTGGCGCGCTACTTCAGCACCGATGCCCGGAGCTGGATGAACCTTCAGGACCGCTACGAGCTGGAAATCGCCGAGCGGGACAAGTCCGACGCCTTGCGCGCAATCCGTCCGCGCGACGTGGCGTGAGCAGGACTAAGCGGCCCGCTCTCGAGCCCCGGTAAAGCGTGTCCGTCTTTGACGGACGCGCGACAGGTCGCGACCGCGGCCCGCCGCTCCTGCGGCGCGCCCGCGCAGGCGCCAGGTCGCGCCGACAGGCGCGCGGAACCAAAAAATTGCCGGCTGCCGTGAGCGATAAATTGCTGGAGCGCTTTGTATGTAACGGAAACGCTCTAAGCCTCGGCCCAGCCGTCCTTGTGGGCGCAGAAGGTCTTCACGTCGAAGACCGTGTGGGCGAAGAGCCACTGGCCGTTGCGCTTCACCAGCCGGTCGTCGTAGCTCGCGAAGATCCAGCGCGCCTCGTCCTTGCCCTCGTCGTTCAGCGCCGTGCAGGGCATGAGCAGCCACCACTGGCCGCGGGCGGTGTCGCCGTCCACGTCGATGATCTCGTTCAGTGCCAGGTGGGCGGCGAAGCTGATCTGCTCACCGACCCCGCGCACCATGTTGCCGAAGGCCTCCGCGCCCTCCTGCCGGCCGAAGGCCTCGCCGCCGTCCCAGACCGCATCTGCGGTCATCAGCGTCATGATGCCCTCGGCGTCGTAGCCCGCGTCCGCATAGGCCATGTAGCGGTGCTTGAGGCGGCGAATCGCCTCGATGTCCTCGAGCCGCTGGATACGCTCTTCCAGAGTTGCGCTCATGCTCAGGCCTCCACCCAGCCGTCCTTGTGCGGCTTTATGAAATGGATGTCCACGGCCAAGCTCTCGAACAACCAGGTGCCGTCGCGCCGCACGTAGCGGTCGTCGTACTCGCCGAGGAGCCAGACGGCAGTCTTGACGCCCTCCATCATGATGGTCGCCGGCATGATGATCCACCACCGCCCGCGCGCGCTGTCGTTATCCAGGTCCACGTCGATCCGCTCGTTCATCACCAGATGCCCGGCGAAGACGATCTGCGAGGAGACCCGCGTGAAGTGGGCATGGATCGCCTCGCGGCCCTCATAGCGGCCGAAATCCTCGCCGCCGTCCCAGATCCCGTCCTCGACGAACTGCGCGGCGATGCCGTCCGGGTCGTAGCCGTCGTCGCAAAAGGCGCAGTACTGGTGCTTCAGCCGCTTGATCGCCTCGATCGATTCGAGTGATTCGACGCGGCGTTCCAGGTCGTTCACCGCCATGGCGTTCTCCCTTCCTTTTCGCGTGGCGTTTCCCGGCGCGCCTCGCGCACGTCGTCGGAGGATGCTCCGGGAGGATCGGGGCCGGCGGCTGCACTCACCGGCCCCTGCTCATCGCTTACGCTAGTTCTTGAGAATGACGTCCTTCGGAATCGGGCCCGCGGTCACGTAGCCCTCCATCCGGGGCGTGCCTTCATCGGTGCAGATGATGGCGTAACGGGCCTTGTCCTGGATGTGGAGCTGGTCCGAGAAGCTGCGCGGGCCCATCAGCGTGGGCTCGTCCGTGAACTTCTCCATCTCGGCCGTGACCGCCGCCGAATCCACCGTGCCCGCGCTCTCGACCGCCTTGGCCCAGAGATCCATCAGCACGTAGCCCGCGATGGGGAGCGAGGTGGCGGTCGGCTCGCCTTCCTTGGCCTCCAGCTTTTCGAAGAACGCGTCGACCTCCTCGCCGGCGCCGCCGTAGAGCGAGCTGAACGCGGCCGCGCAGAAGTTGCTGAGGTTGGGCACGGCGTCGAGCCAGTAGTGGCCGTCCATCGCGACACCCGAGACGATCAGCGTCTCGATGCCGGACGCCCGCATCTGCTTGATAGCAGACGCGGCGCCCGGCACGTAGGAGCAGACCGCGATCACGTCAGGCGTCGTGTCGAGCGCCTTGATGCGGTCGATCTGGCCCTGGACCGACGGATCGTTGTTCTGGAACACGTCGAGGCCCAGCATCGTGGTGCCTTCCAGCCGCGGCCAGGCCCACTCGAAGCCGGCACAGACCGACTTGTTGTACTCGATGGTGTCGTCGCGCAGCAGGTAGGCCGTGCGAGCGCCGCGATTGTCGTAGGCGTAGGTGGCGATGGAGGCGCCGTCGAGATGCGCCGCCTGCCCGCCGGTGAAGGCGAAGGGGCCGATGCCCTCGATGCCGGCCTTGGCGTCGCCGGCGCAGAGGAAGAGCGAGATCAGGCCCGCGTTCTGCGCCGCGTTGGCGGCGGGCGCGCCCATGTCGAAGTCGCAGTCGACGAAGACCACGCTCGCGCCGTCGTCGATGACGATCTGGCCCGCCTTGACGCCTTCCTCACGCTCGGACTTCGAGTCCGCCTGCGCGATCACGAGCTGCTTGCCGAGCAGCCCGCCGGCGGCGTTGATCTCCTCGAGCCTGATCTGCGCCGCGAGCGTCGCGGGGCCGGTGTAGGCCGCCTGCCAGCCGCTGGTCGAGACGGCGAAGCCCACCACGATCTCGTGGTCGTCCGCCTGCAGGGCGGTAGCCCCGCCGGCGACGAGTGCGCCGGCCATGACGGCGCCCACCATACCTTTCAACATCGACGATCTCCCTCTGGTCGGATGTTCGACTTGTCGCGTCGGCTCAAGGTAGGGCTGCCGGCCCGGCGTATCAACCGCGCGCCGAGCCGTGTCCCAACGTGGCAGATCGAAGGGCGGAGGAGGGGGCTCGCCCGTCAGCGGTCGAGCGTGGCAGCCTTGCCGGGCTCCTCCCACCAGGTCTCGAGGACGCCGCCGTAGACAGGCGTGAACTCCGGCCGGCCGAACTTGCTCCAGTAGGCGTAGCGGTCGTCGTTCAGGTGATAGAGGGGGATGACGTAGTGCCCCCACATCAGGATCCTGTCCATGGCGTGGATGGTCTCGGCGAAGGCCTCGCGCTCCCGCGCCTGGGTCATGCGGGCGATGAGTTCGTCCACGACCGGGTCCTTGATCCCGGGATAGTTGCGCGTCCCCTCCTGATCCGCCGCCTCGGCGCCCCAATAGAATGCCTGCTCGTTGCCGGGCGAGAGCGAAACGCCCCAGCGGTAGAAGATCATGTCGAAGTCGTAAGTATTGCGCCGGAACTGGAACTGGGCCGTGTCCACGGTGCGCACCTTCGCCTCCACGCCGAGGCGTTCGAGATTGCGGGCGAAGGCGAGTGCGATCTTCTCGTTGCCCGGATTCACCAGCAGGATCTCGAAGGCGAGGGGCAGGCCGTCCTCGGCCCGCCTCAGGGTCCCGTCCTGCACCTCCCAACCGGCCTTGGCGAGCAGGCGACGAGCCTCCGCGAGGTTCTTGCGCAGGCCGCCTTCCACGGCGGGCGCGTGGTAGGCGGTGTCGAAGAGCTCGGGCGGGAGGCTGTCGCGGTGGGGCTCCAGCAGGGCCAGCTCTCCGCCCTCCGGCAGGCCGCGGAAGCCGAGCTCGGAGTTGTCGAAGATGCCGTTGGTGCGGACGTAGGCGCCCTGCAGCAGCGCCCGGTTGACCCACTCGAAGTCGAAGGCGAGCGAGAGCGCGTAGCGCACCGCGCGGTCCTCGAACATCGGCCGCCGCGTGTTGAAGACCATGGCGCGCAGGCCGGAAGGCCGCCCGTGCTCCAGCGTTTCGATGGTGACCCGGCCGTCTTCCACCGCCGGAAAGTCGTAGCCGGTCGCCCACCGCGCGGCCGAATGTTCCAGGCGCAGGTCGTATTCGCCCGCGCGGAACGCCTCCATCATCACTTCGTCGTCGCGGTAGTAGTCGTAGCTGATGCGGTCGAAGTTGTTCTGCCCCCGGTTGATCGGCAGGTCCCGCCCCCAGTAGTCGGGATCGCGGCGGTAGACGATGCCGCGGCCCGCATCGACGCTCTCGATCTGGTAGGGGCCGCTGCCGAGGGGCGGCGTGAGCGTCGTCTGCTCGAAGGTCACCGACGAGTAATACGCCTTCGATATGATCGGCATGAGCCCGAGGATCAGCGGCAGCTCGCGGTCCGGCGTCTCGGTATCGAAGATGAAGCGCACCGAGCGCGCGTCGGGCCGCTCGATCTTCCGCACCTTGTTGTAATAGAGCCGGTGGTTGGGCCGGCCCTGCTCCTTCAGCGTCTCCCACGAGAAGATCACGTCGTCGACGGTGATCGGGCTGCCGTCGTGAAAACGCGCCTCCGGCCTCAGGGTGAAGGTGATGGACGAGCGGTCGTCCGGCACGTCGATCGTTTCGGCGATCAGCCCGTAGAGCGAGAAGGGCTCGTCCCAGGTGCGCTTGAGCAGGCTCTCGAAGAAATGGTGCCGCCCCGGCGCCGCCACACCCTTGATGATGAAGGGGTTGAGGTTGTCGAAGGTCCCCGTGACAGCGCGCCGAAGCTCGCCGCCCTTGGGCGCGTCCGGGTTGGCATAGTCCAGATGCTGGAAGTCGGGGCCGTATTTCGGGACCCCGTGCATCGCGATGCCGTGGACCGGCGCCGCCATGGATTGCGCGCCCGCAAGCGCGAGCGCAACCAGCGCAACGCCAGGCAGCAGCCACCGGGCCACCGCCCGGAGACGAAGGCGCCCGCTGGCGCGGCTATCGCCCCTCATCAGAAGGTGACGACGCTGCGGATCGATTCGCCCTCGTGCATGAGGTGGAAGGCCTCGTTGATCTCGTCCAGCGGCATGGTGTGGGTGATCATCGGGTCGATTTCGAGCTTGCCGTCCATGTACCAGTCGACGATGCGGGGCACGTCGGTGCGGCCCTTGGCACCGCCGAAGGCCGTGCCGCGCCAGACCCGGCCGGTCACGAGCTGGAAGGGACGGGTCGCGATCTCCTGGCCGGCGCCGGCGACCCCGATGATCGTGCTCTCGCCCCACCCCTTGTGACAGCATTCGAGCGCCTGGCGCATGGTGTCGACGTTGCCGATGCACTCGAAGCTGTGATCGGCGCCGCCGCCCGTGAGGTCCACCAGATAGGGCACGAGGTCGCCTTCGACCTCCTTCGGATTCACGAAGTGGGTCATGCCGAATTGCTCGCCGAGCGCTTGCCGCTTCGGGTTGATGTCGACGCCGACGATCATGTTGGCGCCCACGAGGCGCGCACCCTGGACGACGTTGAGGCCGATGCCCCCTAAGCCGAAGACCACGACGTTGTCGCCGGGGCGCACCTTCGCCGTGTTGATCACGGCGCCGACCCCGGTGGTCACGCCGCAGCCGATGTAGCAGATCGTCTCGAAGGGCGCGTCCTCGCGCACCTTGGCGACGGAGTATTCCGAGACCACCGTGTAGTTCGCGAAGGTCGACGTGCCCATGTAGTGAAAGATCTTGTCGCCGCCGAGCGAGAAGCGACTGGAGCCGTCCGGCATCACGCCCGCGCCCTGGGTCAGGCGGATCGACTGGCAGAGGTTGGTCTTGCCGCTCAGGCAGTATTCGCACTGGCGGCATTCCGGCACGTAGAGCGGGATCACGTGATCCCCCGGCGCGACGCTGGTCACGCCTTCGCCCACCTCCGCCACCACGCCTGCGCCTTCGTGCCCGAGGATGGCGGGGAAGAGCCCTTCCGGGTCCTCGCCCGAGAGGGTGAAGGCATCGGTGTGGCAGACCCCGGTGGCCTTGACCTCGATCAGCACCTCGCCCGCCCGCGGGCCGTCCAGGTTCACGGTTTCGATGCTGAGCGGCTTGCCTGCGCCGGTCGCCAGCGCCGCGCGGACCTCCATCGCACCCTCCTCACGTCGATTCGTCAGTGAGAATTACTGTCTCACCGGGCACGGGGACGGGCAAGACCGGACGCGGCCCTAGCGTTGCTCGTTCTCCCAGTCGGGGTGGATCCAGGGTACGTCGTTGGCGGGGGGAAGCGGCTCGCGGCCGAGGATGTGGTCCGATGCCTTCTCGCCCACCATGATGGAGGGTGCGTTGAGGTTGCCGTTTGTGATGTGCGGGAAGATCGAGCTGTCGGCCACGCGCAGCCCGTCCACGCCGATCACGCGGCAGGTCGGGTCGACCACCGCGTCCGCATCGTCGGGCGCGCCCATGCGGCAGGTGCCGCAGGGATGGTAGGCGCTCTCCACGGCGCCCTTCACGAAGTCGTCGATTTCGTCGTCGCTCTGGACCGGCGCGCCCGGCGCGATCTCGTCGCCGGTGTAGTCCGCGAGCGCCGGCTGGGAGAGGATCTCCCGGGTCAGCCGGATGCAGGCCCGGAAGGTCTGCCAGTCCTCCTCGTGGGACATGTAGTTGAAGAGGATCGAGGGCGCCGCCGCGGGCTCGGACGAGGTGAGCCGCACCCGGCCCCGCGACTTCGAGCGCATCGGTCCGACATGGGTCTGGAAGCCATGGCCCTCGGCGGCGGCCTTGCCGTCGTAGCGCACCGCGAAGGGCAGGAAGTGATACTGGATGTTCGGGTACTTCACGCCGGCGCGGGAGCGGATGAAGCCGCAGGATTCGAAGTGGTTGGTGGCGCCGAGGCCATTCCTGAACATGAGCCAGCGCGCGCCGATCAACGCCTTGGAGAAGAGGTTCCAGTGGCGATAGAGCGTGATCGCCTGCCGGCACTTCACCTGGAGATAGATTTCCAGATGGTCCTGCAGGTTGGCGCCGACGCCGGGCCGGTCGGCCACGACCTCGATGCCCTGCTCCCGCAGATGCTCGGCCGGGCCGATGCCGGAGAGCATGAGCAGCTTCGGCGAGTTGATCGAGGAGGCGGCGAGGATGACTTCGGCTCTGGCCCGCACGCGGCGGACCGTGCCGCCGGTCTCGTACTCGACGCCGATCGCGCGCCCGTCCTCCATCACCACGCGGCGGACGTGGGCATGGGCCCGGAGCGTCAGGTTGCGGCGTTGCAGCGCCGGCTTGAGATAGGCGTTGGCGGCTGACCAGCGGCGGCCGCGCCACACGGTCATCTCCATAGCCCCGAAACCTTCCTGGCGCTCACCATTGTAGTCGGGGGTCGTCGCGTAGCCGGCCTGCTCGCCCGCCTCGATGAAGCTCCGGTAGAGCGGGTTCTCCATGGGCCCGCGAGTGACGTGCAGAGGGCCGTCGCTGCCGCGCCACCCGGCCTGGCCGCCGTGCGCGTGCTCCAGGCGCCGGTAGTAGGGCAGCACGTGGCGATAGCCCCAGCCCGCCGCGCCCAGCTCCTCCCAGGTGTCGAAGTCGCAGGCGTTGCCGCGCACGTAGACCATGCCGTTGACGGATGACGAGCCGCCGATCACCTTGCCGCGCGGCGTCGCAAGCCGCCGCCCGTCGAGGTGAGGCTCAGGCTCGGTCGCGAAGCCCCAGTCGTAGCGCCGCATGTTCATGGGGTAGGAGAGGGCGGCCGGCATCTGGATCAGCGGCCCGGCATCGGTCCCGCCGTGTTCCAGCACCAGCACGCGGCTGCGCTCATCCTCCGAGAGCCGCGCCGCAAGCACGCTGCCGGCGGACCCCGAGCCCACGATCACATAGTCGAACTCGTCGTCGAAGCGGGTGGTCATCGAGGCAGGGTCATCGAAATCATGCGGCGCCCGCGTTCACCGAGGCTCGAGCTGGCTGTCGATGTGCGCTTCCATGATCGCGATGGCACTCTCGCCGCAGGGCTTCGCGTCGCCGAGCACGCGGCGCAGCCAGAGCCCGTCGATCATGGCGGCGGTGGATTCGGCCGCGACCTCCGCGGTCTCGCGCGTCGGCAGGCGCTTGTACTCGTGGCGCAGGTTGCTAATGAGCCGCTGCGCGTAGATGTGGAGCAGGCGGCGCACCTCGGGCTCGGTATGGGCCTGAACGTAGAAGGTGAGCCAGGCGGAGATCACCTCGGGGCGAAGCTGGTCGTCGCAGAAGCTGCCGTCCACGATGGCGGACAGCCGCTTGCGCGGGGTGTCGGCTTCGCGCAGCCGCTCCCTGATGCCGGCGCCGAACT
>MKWU01005764.1_pt1 | contig 13171 bp, 12 predicted proteins | sample 809101 | NCBI WGS metagenome assembly MKWU01 (sample SAMN05860141, study PRJNA318959) | sponge metagenome | host: Aplysina aerophoba | place: Slovenia: Piran, Adriatic Sea, Gulf of Piran | collected 2013-05-07 | reverse complement strand
CCTCCTCGAGCAGAACGACGAATGGGCCGTCGCAAGGAGATACATGACGCTGGAATCGATCGCTCCCGTGAGCGACAATCTCACCGTCAAGCTGCCCGCCGTGGCAGCCTGAGCGAACCGGCCCTACCCGCCGGTTACCGCGATCGCCGCCAGGCTCTTACACCACGGCTCGGGACACGATCCCCTGCCGCAAGGGCGGCTGACCGAAGTCTGGCACTACGGGTTGGGGCGCGGTCCGAACGCCGGCAAAGGGAGGCCCTGAACGAGGAGGCCGGACATCGTGAGACGCGTCGCCGACGAGTCGCTCGCGACGCCGGCTACCGCGGAAACGGCGGTTGGTGCCGTGCTCGCGGAAACTACCGAGGCGTTATGACCGGCTCGCCGGTATACACGTAGGGATCGAGCTCGAACGTCGTCTTGAACTTTCGATTGTCGTAGACTCGGACCGTCGGCCGCTGCCCCAACGCATTTGTGACGATTGCAAATCGCCATGCCGCATTTTCCCGGTAGGCATTCTCGTTGCGGGTCATGAAGAAGCGGGGAAGATCGCCGGAGGTGCCCTTTACCTCGACGTGGCGTTCGGTCCGACCCTTCCTGAAGATGAAGTCGAACCCAAGATTTTTCTTGGTGACGTCGGTGCACGAGAAGCCCTTTGCGAAATAGCGCTTCTTGACTGCCTCCTCCGCGGCTTTCTCCACTTTCTTACGATGTTCCGGGCTGCCGAACCCACCAAGAGGGTCGGCCGGATCGGTGCCGGGGTCGGGGGCCGAGTCGTCCGCCGGATTCTTGATTGCGACGGATCTTAGTTTCTTCAAGCGGCGCTTCAGGAGTTTGAGAACCGCTTCCTTGTTCGCGGTCTTCCGTACACCGGGACCGCGAAGGAACGAGTATTTTCCCATCCCCACCGAAGGATGGGAAAAGGGCATGGTGCGCTCTTCCAGCGGCACGAAATAGGCGGTCTTGCTGGAGATGCAATACTTCCAACATGCATCTCGCCTTCTGCCGGGGGCGGGCCGATGAGCGCGGGTGTCGGGCACATCGCGAAAGGAGCCGTGCAAGGTTGCGTTTTCGTACCAGCCGACGATATGGATGCCCTTGCGCCTAGGATGCTTGGCCAGGCAGACGACCGTCCAGCCGGTCGGATCGGAATTCCTCGGTGCACTCCTCTTTTGGGGCGGAACGTAGCAGTAGTAGGTGCCGTCCGCTGCCGGTTGGATGTTATAGGCTTCGTGTCCGACGTTGCCCTCGCCCGCAAGGTAATCGAAATTGCCTTCGACGGGTCCGCCACGATAGTAGTCGGACCATCCGAACTTGACCCAGAGGACTTTCTTCACCATGCATCTCCCAAATGGTGCCTCACCGGCCGAGCGCTAACGGTCGGGTTCACCCGGCCGGAAATGTCGGACTCTGGGGAGCAGATCCGGACTCGGGCGGCCGTCGACGGTTGCGGCCCAACCGATCAGGTCCGGACGCTGGCCGAACAAGGCGAAGACCTGCCCGTCCCGGTCGGGGCCGGGTTGGAGGCCGCCGTCGACGCGCCATCCGTGTGCCGCGCCCGGTCTCAGGGCAGCAGAGGGGGCGGCGATGCCAGCCGTGTGTTCGCGATACCGTCGGGCGGCCTGCCGGCATACCGGCCAAGTGTCCGATCCGCCCACCAGTGTTTCCCGAGGCAGGTCCGGCCCTTGCGAAGGGACTTCGCCGATGTCGACGGCCCAGAGTGCGCGGCGTACGGTCGGGAGATCCTCCGGATTGCGAATTTCCTCGTGGCGGAGGAACTCCGCCCAGGCACCGTCCGGCGTGTCGCAGAGGTAGTGGGTCAGCTCGCCCGGACCGTTCCACCGGCCGGCGGATTGCATCGAATCCTCCCGCAGAAAGGGAAAGCGGGGATCGGTGTGGCGGTAGGCGATCACGTCGCCGGCGATGACGCCAACGCCCGGGCGAGCTCGCCCACCCTTAGGGGCCCGTCGTCTCCCGGCGACCATCCGTCGCCGAGCGCCTGAGCGGGCGTGTTGCCGCCGAGCCGCTCGCGTGGCCGGTCGAACCAGCGCCGGACTCCGATGTCGTTGTACGCTCCGGCTAGATCGCCGACGACGAAGGCGAGGAAGTGGAGCCGCGCGGCGATGGCGTCCGGCGTGGAGCGGTTGCCGGAAATGTACCGTCGCGCGCTGGATCGGGAGATGCCGAGAAGGCGGGTCAACAAGTCCACTCCCAAGTGGCCCTGCAAGGCGCGCCATTCGTGCGCGGGGGCAGGTGACTGGTCGAGCGCCTCGTTGATCTTCTCCAAGAGCGTGGAAAGCCGGGCTGTATCGGAGCAGGGCAGCTCCTGAAGTTCCGCAAGGAAGCTGCGGCCGATGCCGGCTTCGGACATGCCGGCCTCAAGCCCCTGCATCGCGGAATCGTCCAGACATATGACGGGACGCGAGAGCAGGCCCATCGCGTCGGCGCGCGTCAGGGCCGCGATGGCGGCGGATGCAAGCCTCGGGTCGTCGAATGGACTGCGAACGGACTGGATATGGAGATTTGTCATGGTCCAAAATGTATGCTGCGGCTTTCGCCGGGTCAATGCAGACTGGACCGGGGCTGGTGCGGGTTGCCGAAGGAAGTCTCGGGAGTGAGCCGTCTACAGGACAAATCCCGCGATCCTGGCGGAGACCCGCTCGGCCGATTTCCTGACCGCGCAGACAACGGCTCTGCTACGTGAGCCGAGCGCGGGGCAAGTCGAGCAAGAAGCTCGTACTCCTCAGGTCTAAGGTATCTCCAAGATTGCGGGACTACGAATTGGGACAAGCGGTGCCTCAATAAATTTAATTGCACAGGATCATCGTACTCCCAAACCTTGGTGATCTCCAATGCAAAAGCCACCTTAGAACCGGAAAAGTATGTATCAAATTCTCGCTTCCCAATGCTGGCGATATTTTCAACGAATTGCCATACATGAGCAGGCGTCCCTGTCCACACTTGGCCGACACGAAACCCCCCGCGCACCTCACGTCTTGGACTGGACACATAAACGAAGACATCCCGATTTTCGATGTATGACGCCATTCGCCGTCGAAGTTCTGCCTTCTTCAAACCATCAAAAACCATATCCGCATAGCTCGGTTTGAGGGACAGGAGCAGAGGCTTAGCCGACGCGTTCATTGTTGCACCCCAAAGCCGCGTTCCACTATAGTCTCGTAGATATGTGGAGAAATCCTACTGGGAGATTGCAATACCGGTCGTTTTCCATGATCTTTGTAGATTCCGTTTAATTCACTCAGTGGAACTGCATTCCGAAATAGAAATGTGTGAGAAAACTTCAGTGCCATCAGTTTCTTCGCTACATCTCCGTCACACATATTGTATAATTCCTTCCAATCAAGTATTCCAAACTTCTCAAAGGTTCGAAAAAGTTTCTTTGGTCTGTCCACTAACACAGACTCGAGGTTAGATATAGCCACTACTGACTTTCTTGGGGCACTCACATACCAGAGTATTCTTCCCGGCGCTCGCATCAGACGAGCGTGAGTCGCGGTTCGATAATAGACGTTTTCCCATCGAAACAATATACTTGTTTTTCCACCAAAAAGATCTTGCCGAGCTTGACTAATATCAAAAAGGTTCATTGCGTAACCCGGGCGAATGGGAACCATATAGACTTGCGTAGTACCCGTCAGACTCAAAGGAGAACAGCGACGTTGCAACTCAAAGTCGTCCAGGGAGCGGAAAGCTGCGTGATGATTAGGACTTAGCGTCGACAGCCATGCAAGGACTTGTTGTCTAGTCATGGAATGGGGAATTGTATATCTGACATATGCGCTGGAGCCCTCCATGAAGCCTGTGTCAAGCAGCGCGGGGGCCATACGCGGCATGATACCAGATTTCTCGAACCGAACGATCCTGCGGCTTGTCGCGATTGCTCTGGCCAAAGTGTCAGCAATCACAAATCGCTCGAGAAGCCCTCGGTCCCGCAAGCGCGCTGCACTTACGAACGGGACATGTATACAATCGTCTTCACGAGTATCAAGTACTCGAAGAGCAACGATTGTTCCAGCCATTTGAAGGACAGTGCATTCGTACCAATGGGGTTGAGCGAGGAAGGTGTTTAACTTTTCTCTGAATGGCCCGTGCCGATCACTAGGCTCTACAAATGATGCTGTGGGAAATCTCGACAAATCGGACGAGGTCAAGTATCGCCACGATACTTGAGTACCTGAAATGCGATTCGAGTCGCTCTTATCCTTTTCCGATAACTTCTGAGCTGTGATTATTAGCTGTGTAGGGGACAATACGCTTACATTGAGCAATTCGCGAATCTCTTTAGCGTGGCTCAAAAGAGTGCCGTCGCGAGTGACAAACGTATTAGACTCGGATGCGGCCGTTTTCGCCAAATGTCGAATGTCAGAAATTTGACTGTTGGTGTTTGAGGGCAGAAGAGCGCGAAGGATTGTTTCGAAGTGGTTGGCAAGTGTGGGTTCGTGCTTAATTTGGCGAAACGCATATGCTCTCTGGCGTGATCTATTACGTTGAGAAGGATTCGGGTTCCGGTCGATTTCGACCAATAACTCGTCTGTTGCCCACAAGTTGAGTGTGTCGATTAAGAAATCAGATAATAGTGCCTTTGACGGCAGTGCCTTGCTGCTTGCTGGTTCGTATAAGTCAAAGAAAACTTGAGCGTCTACAACCGCATCTAGATGGTCATCCAAAGTGAGTGCTTGGAATAGCTCCAGTTGACGGTCTTGTGCCAAGGTAAGGGACCAAAGCGTAAGGAGGTGTCCGGCGGAAGAGCGCCCTGGCTTTTCCTCTAGGGGAACAAATCCGAGAATAGGCCACATGTCATTTGCTGGATAGTCGCGTCGGCAATGCAACTTAATCAGTCGTTGGGTAGTGGCAGAGTTTCGTAGCTCACATACAAGGCTTCGCGCAATGCGCTTTCGTCGGTGATTTCCGGATACGCAAAGATGTACTATGCGGAAATAGGTTTGTTGTTTAGAATGTAGGAGATATCCGACGAGTTCATTGTCCTCGGTCTTTGCACCGAGGATTCCTCCTCTCTGTTGGTACTCGGTTAGTGCCTCAAAGGGAAGAAAGCCAAGAGTTGCGCTGTTCTGCTTCATTAACGCATCTACCTGGGGCAGGTCTTCCGAGGTCAACGTGGATATGGAGAATGACATTTGACACTTTGCGTGGGTTGCGGAAGTGGCCTTGCAGATTCGCTGGGGATCCGTAGCCGTGATCTGCCCCCGTCGACTGGTCCGGCCTGAATGTTAGTGCATTGACGATTTTTCTGCCAAGCTGGCCGTTCGGCAGAGCGTAGCGGAGCCGGGTGGCCAGCCTAGCGTGACGATCGTCTCGAGCGCTGGCGGCCGGTAACGGCCATACTGGCGGGCCAGCTCGATCACGTCAGCGACCAGGCGCTCCTCGTCGGCACGGCCGCGTGGGATGCGGCGCTGGGTCGAGCGGTGCTGTCCCAGCACCCGGCATGCCCGACGCTCCGAGACCCCGAGCCGGTCACGGACACAATCGATGCACTGGCGGCGACGCGCGGGGATTGGAAGTTTCCCCGGCCGGCCTCCTTGACGATCTGCTTGTCCAGCGTCAGGTCGGAGACCGTGCGGCGCAGTCGTACGTTCTCCTTCTCAAGCTCCTTCAAACGGCGCCGCTGGTCACTGCTCATCCCGGCATACTCGTTACGCCACCGATAGAACTGACCTCGCTCATCCCGAGCTGACGGGATGCTTGCCCGGTTGGCGTTTACCGATTCTACATCGATCGCGTTAAACGTTGGCATTTCGTCCTTGCCCTTTCGTCCTCAGTCACGAAACCTTCAGTCACAACTACCACGAGCATCAGGCTAAAGGTTCAAGGATCGACGTAGTGTCGCAATCAATCTCGAGCAAAATCCCTCACTATCGTCGGTAGACCATGCGATGGTTGTGCAGTGATTAACATCAAAATGAGTGCCCACCTTCTCGAATTTCTCCTTGTTGCAAATGTACACCACCGGCTTCCCCAAGCCTTCCGCGTAACCCGCTTCCCAATAGGCTCCATGATTGTCGTGAGTGAGGTCTGAAATAACAAATTTCGCGTCTCTGATCTTTACGCGCATGATGTCGTCGATTACCCCAGCTTGCTCCACATCACGCAAGTCTACAAGATCAATCCCCAACTGCTCTCGGATAGCTGGTTTAACTACGTCGCGAACGAATAGATCAAGCTGCTCATTGCCGAATTTCATGGCTATAAATCCATAGTTCCCATCGAATGCGCCGAGTCTTTCATTATTGTACTCCTCCCAGCCATCCAAACTGAGATTGACGTCCAAAAACGTAGTGCCCTCAAATGCCTTCACGACCCTGCCAACCAAAACGAGTCTTCGTTCCGTCAGTTCTTCAAGAAGGTTGCACGCGATCTCTTCGCTGGGAGCATCAATTTGTGCACAAAAACCAGAAAACTGATCGATTGGTTTCCCTAATTCTGACACTCTGTCTCCGATATGCCGGATAAGGTTCATGGCCAGTAGTTTCGCGTTCATGGCCTGCTCACAATGTCCTCGGGTGTCCATTTGTATTTGCGGCGAAATTGTGTTCCGACAACTCAGCCAAAACGTCGTCCTCGGGAACCTCCACATCCCACCCGTACGCTGCCGCCACAGCAGCATCGAGCGCTTGGTGCGCATCGTCGAGCCACTGTGGGCGCGCGTTGTATAGGTTGGTCAACGTGCGCGTCTTAAGGTGTGTCGCCGCCCTCTCGTCGCGGGCTACCGGTCGCTTCGGATAGCCCGGCACCGGCTCATCCATCCACTCCACCCATTCGGGCGGGTTGAGCCATCGGTCGCGGAGTCCGACCAGTGTCCGCGCGGCCTCGGCAATGGCGACAGCGCGAGGGTTGTCCACGTAGTTTACGGCGGGGATGTCGGGTGAGAGGCCGTCCGGGAAGGGGAAGGTCTCGAAGGTGGTGGTCGGCGTGTACCGCGGATCGTTACCCTTTCCGAGCCACGTCCCGAGGCGCAGAGACCACGCCTCATGAAACCGGCTGTGCAGGATGCCGAAAGTGACATCGTCGTCACGGGCGATAACGATCAGCTGGTGGTCGGGACAGACGCACGCGTCCAGCCAGGCGAACAGGCGATGCTTGGAAACTGTCGGCGTCGCGATATAGCGAGTATGGTCGTCGAGCGCATTCCACATTCCCTGTCGCGGCTCGACATGGCGCCACCAATTGACGCGATAGGCTTCGCGGCGATTCCCCTGCCGCATGGGCCAGACGTGTTCCTTGATGTACCCGAAGGGCGCTTCGTATAGCGCGGCATCCGCCTCCGTCATTTCCCACCCGAAATCGACGATCCACTTGCCCGCCGAGCGGCGAGTCAAGTCCATCCCGTTGACCCAGGGCTTGAGAACATCGGCGTTGGGCCGCCCGTTGGGATTGGCCGGCAGGCGAAGCCATTCCCGAGCAAGGTCGCCGGAAACATCGAACGGCCCGCCCTTGGTGTCCCCCATGAAGGCAGCCCCGGTATTCGTGTTCAATCGCGTGGCACCGGTCAGGTCGACCCCGGCCCCGCCCCGCTTGGCCGTAAGGTCGGAGTAGATTTCGTCGGCGGGCTCCCCGTCCAGACGCGTTTCCGGCCTGTACTCGTCGCCCGCGCCGGTGAAGCAGACCAGCGACACGCGCACCGCCGCGCCGTCGATCACCCACGGCTCATCGGACCATGCATCGAATATCGGGCGGCCCTCGGTCGCGGCCTCCAAGGCGCGGCGGTTCGCGCCGCCGCGCATCGAGTTCGTGGCGACCAGGCCCACCCGTTGCGTCTTGCCCGCGTCATTTCGCTCGCCCGCCTTGACGAACCAGTAGCAGACCAGATCGGCCTCGCGAGGTACCCGACCCTTCCACGCCGCAAACATCCGGGAGACGTACTCCTCGCCCAGCCCGCCGATCAGCAGCTTGCCACCGAGAAACGGCGGGTTGCCGATCACGGCGTCGGCCTCCGGCCAGTCGGGTTCGCCGCCGTCGGGCGCGAGGATCGCGTCGCGGCATTCGATGGTGTCGAGCGGATCGAGAATTGGGTTGGTCGAGTTGCTGAACCCGTTGCGCCGCATCCACTGGATTTCACCGATCCACACCGACACGCGGGCGAGCTCGGCGGCGTAGGCATTGATCTCGATGCCCTTCACGTTTGCCGGGCCGACTGCCGGGAACCCGCGGGCAAGGCCCATCATCTCCGCTTCAAGCTGGACCCGGTGCTCGATGTCCTTGAGCGCGTGCAGCGCGAGATAGAGGAAGTTGCCCGACCCGCAGGCAGGATCGAGCACGGTGAACGTCCGCAGCCGTTCGAGGAAGGTACGCAGCGCCCGCTCAGGCTGCCGTCGCAGTCGTGTCCGCGCCGCCGGCGAGCCCGCCGCGTCGGCGCGCTCGACCATGGCCGCGATCCCGGTCTTCGCCATCTCCCACTCCGCGAGCAGCGGACGGACGATCACCGGCTCGACGATCCGCATGATCTTGTCGCGGTCGGTGTAGTGCGCGCCGAACTGCGAGCGCTTGTCCGGGTCGAGGCCGCGCTCGAACAGCGTCCCCAGGATCGACGGGTCGATCTCCGACCAGTCGAGCGCCGCCGCCTTGAGCGCTGTCTTGATTCCCTCCTGGTCGAGCGGCAATGCGTCGTCGTCGTCGAACAGCCCGCCGTTGAACCATGCCACCGGCTCGAACCCCACATCCCCGCCCGTGGCCATAGCGCCGAACAGCCGCGACGCGTACTCCACGAACCTGTCAGGGTCGCGGCGCGTGCGTTCCAGCATCCGGGTGAACATGTCGTTGGGCAGCAGGCCAACATCCTCGGCGAACATGCAAAACACCAGACGGTTGACGAAATGCGCCACCGTCTGCGGCTCGTGGCCCCGGTCCCGCAAGCCTTGGGCAAGCTCGGCGAAGGTCGCCGCCGCGCGTTCCGTCACCGCTTGCCGCGTCTCGCCCGGACGCAGGCGCTCCGGGTCCGACATTGCCCATTTGAGCGTGTCGCGGATCGATGCGTCCGAGAGATCTTCGAGAGTGAACTCGTGCGTCGCGCTCACGCTGTTCGTCCAGTTGGTGCGGATTCGGAACCGCGCCATGTCCGAGACGATCAGCAGCGGCGGGTTCTCCAGGGCGAGCGCGTATTGGCGCAACTGGTTGAACGCTGCGTCGAGATCGGCGCGGCGGCCCTTGTACTCCCAGGCGAAGCAGCCGCGTTTCCACACGTCGGCCCAGCCGTCGCTGCCGGTGTCCTTCCGCGCGCCGCGCTCGAAGCAGTACCTCTCGCCCGCCGGATCGGCTTCCGCCGGCGTTGGTTCGCCAAGCAGCCGACACAGGTCGATGAAGTGTTCCTGCGCCGCGGACCGTTCCTTTAGCTCCGACGCCCGCCACTTGGCGATGAACGCGCCGGGCGTCATCGTGTCCGACGGACCCGCGAGTGCGGTCCGCGAATCCATTCGCATTGTTCGACAGAACTGTGCACGCGCCGCTGCTCCGATCCCATGTTGCTCTGCTGCACCCCGCAAGATGCAGTCACAGTCCGCCGGCCGCAACGGTCATGCACGTCAGATGGACCGCATCTCACTCGATCACCGCGGGCATGTCCCTCGTGGGAACGGTCCAGCCGCTGCCGATCTGACCCGAATCCCACTGACTGAGATCCGTCGGCGTGCAATATTGAGCCCCGACCGGCTCTCCGCCGACGCACCAGCGCACGTTCTCAACGGTATTGACAACCTGACGCCAATCCATTGAATCACACTCCCGTTCGGCCAGCTGAATGAGTCGGGCGCCGCCCATCCGGTCTGGATCGACCGGCATACCACTTTGAACGACGCGAAATTTTGCACGGGGACATCATTCCATGGCGGGACCGCCCTTCCAGACCAATCCGTACGCGCTTGAGGATCTGCTGCGCCAGTGTCACAACGGCGAACTGCAATTGCCCGATTTCCAAAGAAGTTGGGTGTGGGACGAAGACAGGATCAAGAGCCTGCTCGCCTCTGTTTCCCGAGGTTTCCCGATCGGCGCGCTAATGACCCTTCAGCATGGTGGAGCGGTAGAGTTCAAGCCACGAACGATCGAAGGTGCTCCATCGAATGCAAACAGCACATCGCCACAATCCCTATTGCTCGATGGCCAACAGCGTATGACATCCCTTTATCAGGTGACGATCCGCAATAAGGTCGTGAAAACAGTCACCCCCAAGCGCAAGAAGGTAAGCCGCTGGTTCTATATCGACATTATGTCCGCTCTCGACCGAGACACCGACCGGGAAGACGCTATCATTGGCATCCCTCAAGATCGCGTCGTCAGAAGTTCGTTCAATCGCAACGTGGAACTCGATTTGTCCAACCGTGAAGCAGAGTTTGAGAACTTGATGTATCCCATTTCCTATATTTTTGATTGGGACGATTGGCAAAAAGACTTCATAGAATATTCGATGAGAGCAGGGATCTTCAATGAGCAATGGAATATCATTAAGTCATTTAAAGAGGAGATTATCGATCAATTCTTGAAATACAATGTTCCGGTTATCGCTCTAGACAAGCAAACCAGCAAGGAAGCCGTTTGCGTCGTATTCGAAAAGGTCAACACCGGTGGCAAACCTCTGGATGCCTTCGAACTTGTCACGGCCATGTATGCCGCCGAAGGCCATGAACTGCGGAAGGACTGGTACGGTTCGGATGGTACGCTGGGCAGACATCACCGATTTCAGACCGCCTATAGCGCACCAGGACAAGATTTGGGCATCCTGTCCAAGGTCGGCAACACCGATTTTCTGCAGGCTATCTCTCTGTTCCACACTCGCGACTTGCGCCGAGAGGCTGCGGCGACCGGAAAGACCGGCAAAGAATTGCCGGCGATCTCAGGCAATCGACGCGCCTTGCTAGCGCTACCCCTGGCCGCCTATCTGCAATATCAGGAACAACTCGAACACGGTTTCATGGAAGCCGCCAAGTTTCTGAATATGCAGTACATCTACCGTGAGTTCGATCTTCCGTACCAGTCGCAAATCGTACCGCTGGCGGCCATCCTCGCTGAAATCGGGAACCAATGGTATGACGCCCCAGCGCGCGATAAGCTACTCCGTTGGTACTGGGCGGGAGTATTCGGAGAACTCTATGGTTCGACGGTCGAAAGCCGAATTGCGAAGGACTTCATCGAAGTCCCACAATGGATCGCCGGTGGATCTCATCCATCGACGGTCACAGAAGCCACCTTCCGCGCTGATCGCTTATTCAGCATGCGAATGCGCCTATCTGCCGCCTACAAGGGCGTAAACGCGCTGCTAATGCGAGAAGGTGCCAAGGATTTTTGCTCCGGGCAGCAATTCAATCATACTGTGTTCTTCGGCGAAAACGTCGACATTCATCACATTTTTCCCCGTGACTGGTGCAAGAAAAACAGAAAGGACTGGAAAGTTTACGACTCGATCGTCAACAAGACACCGCTCTCGTACCGCACCAACAGGCGGCTTGGCGGTATCGCACCCTCCCAATATCTTGCCAAGCTCACGAAGGGTTCCGGAAAGCAGGAACCGATTCCGGCTGACACTCTTCAGCATCACCTAGAGACGCACTTGATCGACCCGACGCTCTTGCGAGCAGACGATTTCGAAGCGTTCGTGGCAGACCGGCACGAACGCCTGCTAACACTAATCGAACAAGCCACCGGCATCTCGATCTATCGGGGCGACATCCTAGAGGAAGGCGTTGATGTCCTGGAGGACGATGGCGACATGGCGGAACAGGAGGTCACGCTGGCCGCCTGATCGAGATCCGCGCTCGGGCCGACCTTAATTGGTAACTCGCAGCCGCAACGATTGGTGCGGCAGAAATCTTTCGAGCCAGGCCGGCGTCTCACTTCTGCGTAAGCCTCCGGGCTGGGCCGTCTTCCCGGGGTAGTGTGATCTCTCGCGTGAAGCTGTCCGATTGGGAAGTGGACACCATGGAGGTGTCCGCCAGGGACCAAGTGGACACGATCACACATGTCGGATGGATTGGAGAAGTTGGGGTCCGGGCAGGCGCGTCCGGTTTCGCCACGCCGGCGCTGGAGCGAGGCCGAGAAGCGGCGGATCGTTGCCGAGAGCACTTCAGCATCCGGCCCGACGGCAGCACCGCATTGCACCACGCCACCGTCCTTGCCCCTTTGCCCCTTATCCCCCGAGCGCTGAGCGCGCGAGTCCTGGTGCCCAGCAGGTCCCAAGCGGTCTGGAGTGGTCTGGACATTGCTTCCGCATGATTCCCAATAGATTCCCAGTCCTGTATCCGACCAGTCGTCCTAAAAAGATGAACGCCGCTAAGTTGTTGACCTATATCAACTTTGCGGCGTTATCGGTGGTTGCGGGGGTAGGATTTGAACCTACGACCTTCAGGTTATGAGGCCAGCGCACCCGTTCCGCCGATGCCGTGGCGGGGTTCTACCTTCATCAACGCTTCGATGCGATCCGCGATGCGCTGAGCGGGCTCGCGGAGCTGCTCGATCGTCCAAGCCGAAGCGTACCCCTCGGTGACGTCGTTGGGCGGCGCATGGTTCACCAGCCGCTTGGTCAGCGCGTGCGGCAGCATCAACTCCCGTTCCGCGACCGTGATGAAGCAGTTGCGCATCCCGTGGTACCAGAACTTCGCACCCCCGGCGTCGCCGATGCGGCGATGAAAATAGGTCAGCTTCACGAAATACCCCGTGCGGCTGGAGGGCGAGGGAAACACCCAGCCGTCCGGCAAGCTCCCGCTCTCGGCCCAGCGGCGATCGAGAATGGCCGCCAGCTGCCGGGTGATCGGCAATTCCAGCGGCGCCCCGGTCTTGGTCTCGTCCACGCGGAAGACCATCGCCTCCCTGTTCACACGCTCCCATCGCAGCGGCAGCACCTCGCCCAGCCGCATGCCGGTGTACATCCCGAACCAGAACACGTCCCGAAGGGCGGGGTTGGAGACCACCGCCTCGATGCCCTTCCGCCAGCGCGGCAGGACCTCGGCGGGCGGCGGGATCTTGCGGCGCGGCTTGGGATGGAACTTGCCGCCGCCTGCGAGCCAGAGATCGACGGGGTTCTCCAGTCCCCGGAAGTCCACGCAGGGCCGGCGATAGACCGAGCGCAGCAGAGACATGCACTGGTTGGCGACCGCCCAGCCATGCTGCTCGGTGATGCGGTTGAAGCGCTCCTCCACCTCGCTGCGGCCGATGG
>MKWU01005761.1_pt1 | contig 13177 bp, 10 predicted proteins | sample 809101 | NCBI WGS metagenome assembly MKWU01 (sample SAMN05860141, study PRJNA318959) | sponge metagenome | host: Aplysina aerophoba | place: Slovenia: Piran, Adriatic Sea, Gulf of Piran | collected 2013-05-07 | reverse complement strand
TGCTGAATTCAGAAGGAGATTCAGTTTCAATCCACCAAGCCTGCGAGGAAGGAGACATCGATAAGGTTCGACAGGAACTTGATGCTGATCCTGAATTACTAGAACGGGGTGATTCTGTCGGCCGTAAGCCGCTACATTATGCTGTGCAAGCACAAAACTATGAGTTGGTAGACCTTCTTCTTGATAGACGTGCGAATATCAACGCCACGGGTTTTAGTAGCGACAATCGGTTGGGTGGGTTTGGGTTTACTCCACTCGCACTTTCATTATGGTGGCATCAATATTGGCGACAGCGCAATAACTACGAGATGGCAAAGAAGCTCGTGGAGCGAGGTGCTATCTACAACATCACCATCGCTGCAGCGCTAGGAGATACGGACACCGTAAAGTTAATGCTTGCCGATGATCCAGGATTGGCGAACTTTCATGATTCATGCGGTAAAAGGCCGCTATCAGCTGCTTCTGAGCGAAATCACCTAGACATTGTCAAGATGCTACTGGATGCAGGAGCTTTGCCTAATCTACCGGACGGTCCGATGGCACCTCATGGCTATGCGCTGTGGGCTACAGCCAGGTTCGGATTTAAAGAGGTCGCCCAGCTATTGTTGGAGAATGGTGCAGACCCAAATGCAGATGTCGAGTCGTCTGGAAATCCAACCGAATCCGCAAAAGATCTAGAGATGCGCTCATTGCTGTACACCTACGGCGGCCGCCAGCGTTTGTCGTCTCACTTCCACCAAGGCAACACCGATACGATAGCGGCACTGCTATATTTCAATCCTGAGCTATTCGACGAATTGGTGGCGACGGTTGCCTTCACACATTGCGCGTCAAGTCACCATGAGGATCTGCTCAAACTCATGCTACATGCAGGTCTTAGAGTCCCTCACACTGTGACATACTGCCAATCCTATTTTTGGCACCATCTAGACATGGCTCGTATTCTTCTTGAACACGACATGGACCCTGACTTGCCTAACTGGCAGTGCGTTCGACCTCTGCACTACATGGGTCAAAAAGGTCAAATAGATGCCGCCAAGCTATTTCTAGAGTTCGGCGCGACCCCTAATCTCATCGATGATGAATATCGGACGACACCATTAGGTTGGGCAGCTAAACACGGTCAAACGGAGTTTGTCTCGTTCTGGCTCGAAAGATTTCCAGATAGTAAAACCGAACGACCAGAGGATATGCCTGACTGGGCAACACCGTTAGCTTGGGCAAAGAAAAGAAATCACCCTGAAATCGTGGAGATGTTGAGCTAGCTTTTGCTATTCAGGTGGTTCGACTCGGAACAGCTCTCTGATACCTTGAATGCTGAAACCACCACTGTTCATGAGGTGGGTAACCACCCAACCACTTAATCCACCAGCAATCACGGCGACCGTCAGGATGCCCATATAAAGCACAGCAACAAGAAAGACAACACTTGCTTCCCACACGCTCGGTGTATTGCCGGTAACCAATCTATCTGCTTGGAGATTTTCCAAGAGCGGAATAATGAAGCCTATCCCGACAAGCAGATAAACAACCAATAAAGCAACCATGATCGCCAGAAAACTGATGGCGATCATCAGTAAGTTCTGCTGGGATTTGGTCATTGCGTTGCGACTTGATCTCGATTGTCGGTTTCTTCTAGTAGTTCCACTTGCCCCGCGCAATCGTCTTTGCGCTGTAAGTCAAGGTAAATTCCCCAACCGAACAAAGCACAAAGTAGCAGACACGACACTATCACGCCACTACCGACGACGACCATCCCGTAGGGGACTTTTTTGGTTTCTTCGCTAACGCTGAAATCTGACATAGTGAGATGTCCTCTTAGCTTGTCTGTAATTCAACAAAACTTGCATATGTACCTTGTTGTTCCAACAATTCTGCATGAGATCCTGATTCAATGATCCGACCCTCGTCCATGAAGTAAATACGGTCAGCCGCACGAATCGTTGATAGTCGGTGTGCCACCACGATTACCACCCTGCCTCCCCTCGCATTCAGCAGATTAGTAACCAACTGATTTTCAGTCGTTGGATCCAATGCAGCGGTCGGTTCATCCAAAATCAGAATGGGTTTCTGTGAAACCAACGCACGCGCAATCGCAATCCTTTGCTTCTGGCCAACGGATAACTTAGCACCTGATCTTCCTAAATTAGTGTCGTATTGATCTGGCAGACTATCGATGAAATCGCCAATCCCTGCAACCTGTGCCGCTTCTCTAATCTCTTCAAGCGTGGCATCCCGACGTCCCATGCTGATGTTATTCGCGATGCTATCGTCGAAAATCGACGTCTCCTGGAAGACAAACGCTACATTCGACCGGAGTGCTCGAATCTCTTCTTTTGGAATCGTACGGCCGTCCACGGTATACGTTCCACTCGAGGGTGAAAGTAGACCCGGAATCAAATACACCAATGTGGTCTTGCCAGCTCCTGTTGGTCCTGCGAGCGCAACCATTTCACCAACATTGGCTTTGAAATCAATATCCTCAAGCGCAAGTGTTCCATCCGGATATTGATAACTGACATTTTCAAGTTCAATTCCACTTTTAAGATCAAGTGGCGGTACATCTGCATCTGCAATCAGCTGCTCAACATATTCTTGATCTCGATCGAGAATACTGAAAACCCGGTACATGCCTGCGATGCCTTCCTGCAAGGTCAACCATAGTCGTCCTAGCCATGTGGCAGAAGCCGCAATCGCACCGAAATAACCCCAGATCACGAACCAGTCTCCAGGCGTGTACTGGTTATTGATAAACGGTCCTGCTAAGAAATAGAACACGATATAAACCATATTCGCGCCAATCACGAATGTCGTGAAACTGCCACAGATGCTCACCAGAACAACTTGGCGGTACCTAGCAAAGGAGAACTTACTCGCTTTAGCGAAGCGATTGGTATAGATATCGGTATCGCCGAGTCCTTGTACGGCTAAGACGTTCGCCATTCCCTCCTCGATCACCGCTGTAGTCTGTGCGCCTGACTCCCGAGCCAGAGTGCCGTATTTGCGCGCAAGTTTTGCGAAATAAAGTACTAAGAAGAAGTTCAGAGGTCCAACCAGAATCGCACCCCACACTACTACCGGCTCATTTCTGAAGATCACCCACATGACCAGGATCGTGGTGATCAAGTTGATGGCGGAGGTAATCGGCCCAACCCATAAATTGAAAATGATGTTGGAAATCTGCGGAGTGTCGTACATTGCACGATAGACCACGTCACCGATGGATCGATCCTGGAAATCGGTCAGCGGATGTGCCTTAAAACACTGAAAAATGTCACTTCGCAACATGTGATTCAACCGATGCGACACGCGAATGTGCCACAGTGATTCGAACAGACCAAATAATCCACTGACTAGCGAGTGCATATTGTTGGCGGCGTTCTCTGATCGCGTAGCTAAGTCTTCTCCTTCTGCCAACCAGGCCACTGCACTATTCCTTTGCGCGCCGTCCGTACCATAAGCACCCACCAAGAGCAACATGAGAATGAAGATGATTCCAAGAGCGATGGTCGTCTCAAAAACACCCAAGTTTTCTGCCATTTGCAAGAACGGCAGGAAAAAGAATGGCGCGTTAGCATCGCTCAATGGATCGGCATCACGTTCTACGATGAAATCGACGATCGCTTTGCCAGTGAGAGGCAGTACCAATATCCAGAAGATACTGGTGGCTTGAGTCATACCTTTTACGGCCAATTCCCACTTAAAGCGGAGCGAGTACTTCATCGCTCTAATGACGGTCTGGATCGCTAGCCGACCACCTATACGAGGCTCAGCCACTGATACACCAACTGCGATTCAACATATAGACGTACCGTTCGCTCATCCTGCAGCCACACGTTCTTGAGAAGCTAGTTCGGCATCGACGAAGGATCGATATCCACCACCTTCTTTCTTTATCAATTCCTCGTGACTACCATAATCAGCGACCTCACCATCTCGAATAAAGACGATGTGATCTGCTGCACGGATAGTCGACAAGCGGTGCGTGACGATAAAGACAGTTCGATTGCGCGCCCATTCTTTAATGTTTGTCATGATGCGGCGTTCGGTGACCGCATCAAGCGATGCAGTAGGCTCGTCGAGTATTAGGATCGGCGTATCCTTCACGATTGCCCGTGCAATTACTAAGCGTTGGCGTTGGCCGGTGGATAGTTTTGTGGACTTTTCACCCAGATAAGTGTCGTATTGGTCAGGTAAACGCTCAATGAAAGTATCAGCACATGCGATGCGAGCTGCTTCCATTACCTCTTCGTCAGTTGCTTCCGGTCTTGAATAACGAATGTTCTCTTTCACGGTCATTGAGAACAGTATGTTCTCTTGTGTCGCCAGTGTAATGTTGTCCCGCACATCTTGGTAGGGATAGACACGGATGGACCTATTGTTGATACGAATATCACCTTTCTGATACTCAAACAACCGTAGCAACAATAGCATAAGTGTGGACTTACCGCTACCGGTTGGGCCCATAACGGCTGTGATCTCACCTAGTTTGGCAACGAAGTGAAGATCTCTAAATACTTCTCGTTGTGGATAACCAAATTGGACATGATTGAATTCAATATCACCTTGAATTCTTTGCAATCGCTGTGCTCTCGGACTATCCTCAATCTCCGGAGTCAGATCAAGTACTTGATACACCCGATTGAGTCCCATCGCCATATCCTGAGCCCTACCCCAGAGAGTAAGTAAGTTCTGGACGTTATTGACAGATTCTCTTGCTCTTGCACGGAACTGATCCTGAGAGCCTAGGTTCCAGGCAGCAAATCCAAACACAATCAGAATGTCCCGTAGGAAGACTTCTGCCTCAATGAATGAAAGATAAGCGGCGGTAAGCTCGATAAATGCAAGTGGAATCGCGGCACATAAGAACGCAAAAAAGCTGAAAAGTAACAGACGCACTCTTGCATCGTGTGCAGCATGAAATGCATCAATCGAAAGCCGCTCGAATCGTCGTTGGTGTTCCGCTTCAAGTCCGTTGACCTTAATGGTACGTATACCTTCGACAGACTCCTGGATATTTGAGGTTAAGGCTGCATTACGTTCTCGCGCTTCCTTGAAACCGTACCTTAATTTAACAGACATAATGCTGGCCAGGATCACCATCGGGACCCATGTGAAAACAACCAACCCTGCCAGCATTGGACTGAACGCAAATACCACAACCAGTCCAACCAAGAATCTCATGATGATCAGGAATGGATCAATTACCAACGCCTGGATTACCTGAGTAACCATTGCACTATCTTGGAACAGACGATAGATTGCATCTCCAGCCTTGGATTCTGCGTGAAACTTCAACGAAAGATGGTTGAGTTGAGACATGACATGCAGACGCAGATTCTGATTGATGTTCTGCATGATCCAAACACGATAGAAGTTGTTGGCATTGTCGATGATCGCGCCGAGAGTTCCTGATACTACCGCTACCATCACCACCATTGGTACCAACTGGAACCTTTGTTCGTTGGTCAATGCTTCGACATTTACCCAAGTGTTTTGGTCTAGAAAGAGTATCGCCGCGGGTAACGCACCTACGGCCTGATCAAGAATGACATTGTTGTAGATCAGTGAAAATATCGTGGCTGCCCAAAAGACATCCCACAGCAGCTGAAAAACTGCAATTGCAATGAAAGCAACGGTGTGGTTGAACATGGGCTGGATATATGGCCAAGCCCGAATGAATATGCCGACGACATCGCTGAAATGAATTTTCTCCGGCTCAATCTGCCGCATCTGTTCCGACTGGACTCGGAAACCAGCTATAGACTTACGAATATAGGACGCGAGCGACATAAAGAATCGAAAAAAGCAGGATGTTGGGATTGACTCGTAGAGTTACCGGTCAGCCAACCACCCCTGAATAAACCTTCAAAACAAAACTAGGATTTGCAACGAACTATGTTAACCGCAAAGTGATAGTCGCTACCAATTCTTAAGGGTTCAAAACTGTTTTCTCTGAACCAGTAGAGTCACCTTTTGAGTCATCAGTTGATCACCGTTCTGATTACTAAGTAAATCACTCAAAACAATGACTCCACGGTCTGGCTTTGAGGTAGATGGTTTGCTCTCAATACACTCTGTCACGTAGGTCACGGTGTCACCTGGTCTCGCAGGCGCATGAAGGCGGATTTGGTCCTTTCCTAGCATGGCAAGGATTTGAATTTCGTCCTTGTGATCAAAGAACAATCGAGTTGCGATGGCGAAGAGATGTAAGGAGGACGCAACAATTCCACCAAACATTGAGTTCTTGGCAGCTTCCTCGTCTATATGGAATGTCTGCGGGTCCCACACTTTTGCGAATGAAACGATCTCTTCTTGCGTCAGCTTATATGAACCAACTTCACTCCGATAGCCAACCGGTACTTCATCGAAATACAGCATCGTGACCTCTAGGTCAGTCCTTTAGGCAACACTTGGAGTAATCCCGAGTTCTTCAAATAACTGCATGTCTTCGTTCTTCTCAGGATTAGGTGTAGTAAGCAATTTATCACCGCAGAATATTGAGTTCGCACCTGCAAGAAAACATAGCGCTTGTCCTTCAAGGGTCATTTCTGTTCGTCCTGCTGAAAGCCGTACAAAAGAGCTTGGCATCATGATTCGAGCGACAGCGACTGTGCGGATAAATTCGATCTGGGATATACCTTCCCACTCACTAGCAGGTGTACCTTCTACACGAACCAACATGTTGATTGGCACTGACTCCGGATGCTCCGGGAGATTTGCGAGTTGAGCCAGCAACCCAGCTCGATCTTTTCTTGACTCTCCCATTCCTACGATCCCACCGCAACATACTTTGATACCTGCATCTCGTACATGTCTAAGCGTATCTAAGCGATCCTGGTAGGTGCGTGTTGTAATGATGTCCCCATAGTAATCGGGGGATGTGTCTAAGTTATGGTTGTAGTACTCAAGACCAGCCTCAGCCAGTGTCTGTGTTTTTACTTCGTCGAGCATTCCTAACGTTACACAGGTTTCCAAACCTTCATCCTTCACGGCACTTATCAGATCTGCCACTTGGTTGACTTGAGAATATGTCGGACTTCTCCACGCAGCACCCATGCAAAAACGCGTAGCACCCCCAGCTTTAGCATTCCGCGCCGCGGCTAGAACATCGTCCAACGGCATCAAAGGGTCAGGATTTAAGCCGGTATCGTAGTGGATACTCTGAGGACAATACTTGCAGTCTTCGGGACATCCACCCGTTTTAATGCTCAACAACGTACTGAGTTGAACCGTATTTGGATCAAAATTCTGGCGGTGAGCGGTCTGTGCCTGATAGATTAGGTCCGCAAACGGGAGGTTAAACAGCTCCTTGACTTCATCAAGTTGCCAATCATGTTTCGCCATCTAGATATCCATTCAAAAGATTGTGCTGTTAACCACAGGTCATGCACCCGAGGACCTTAGGAGAAAAAGGATTTTATTGCAATCTCATCGGTGGCGGTTCACATCTCTCCTATTTCACCAAGGTTCTGTCAGCACTTCTGGAACTGTTTTCTGCCCTCGATTACCTATAGGACTTGAAATATTTGGTTCTAATCACCATATCTAGATCAACGAAAAACTGATTGTTGATTCACAAATAAACCAATATTGAACCAGAATCATTTTTAGCAATCTAACTAAATAAGTACTAAAATTACTATACAGAAAAACAAGAGGAAACTAATTGACAACCACCGCCTTAACCGCCGCTAATTTAACTCCGGGGTTAAATCTAACAACCTACATTCAGACAGTCAATGCCGTTGAGCCATTGTCTGCAGATAAGGAAAAAGAGCTGGCAATCCGTCTTTGGGAGCAGAATGATGTTGAAGCTGCACGAGAGTTGGTAACCAGCCACCTCCGATTTGTAGTGCATTTGGCACGTTCGTTTCAGGGATACGGTTTGCCGTTTGGTGACCTTATCCAAGAAGGCAATATTGGTCTAATGAAGGCGGTGAAGCGATTCGATCCCAATATGGGTGTTCGGTTGGTGACTTTTGCTGTGCACTGGATTAAGTCAGAAATGTACAACTTCGTCGTACGTAACTGGCGCATCGTGAAGATTGCGACAACAAAAGCACAGCGGAAGCTCTTCTTCAACTTACGACAACGTAAGAAAGGCATGGAATGGCTCAGCTCTGATGAGCGGCAGGTGATCGCCGACGAACTAGGCGTGAAACCGTCCGAAGTATCGCAAATGGAAAAGAGACTTGCGTCTCACGATATGGTGGTAGACGGAGCGGATGTCATTGATCATGATGATCGTGAGTCTAGGAACGTCATTACTCTAGAGGACCATCAGTCCAATCCAGAAGAGATAGTTGTAGAAGCACGATGGAAAGAATTCGTGTCCACGGAATTGCATCAAGCTCTCGAAAAATTGGACGAGCGTGCACGTGACATCATCATGTCTCGTTGGCTGAACGAAGATAAGAAAGTCACACTAGGTGATCTGGCTAGTAAGTATGGTATTTCGAGTGAGCGCGTTCGCCAAATTGAAAACAATGCGCTCAAGGTCCTTGGCGACGTACTCAGGCCCCGTCTAGAAGCCGCCTAGCTTCTCATCTAGGCATCTTTCCTAAGGTGCCAAAACTAGGTGCTCATATTACCTAGTGCCTAATACTTTTAGATATGTGGATAATAGGCACGAGACCCGATTGAAGTATGCTAACTTGATTGCAGACAATCGTGTGGCCATGAGATTGGCAGAATGGCAGAAGTCAACTGGAAGAACCGAACGATTTGGGCTGGTGATAATCCAAGAGACTTTGGGCTGAGGTGCAAAGTCCGCGCGGCATTTTTAGGAGGTGGTCATGGGTGATATACTGGACAACAAACCCCCATTCACCATAGTCATGGGCTGTAACGGCTGCGGGAAAACCACCTGGAAACGCGCCAATAGAGACGCGTTGGCCGAGGTTCATATAGATCTGGATTCAATCGCAGACGGTGTTGGAAATTGGGATAGTGAAGCCAGCCGCATAGAAGCTTTCACAGTCGGTGAAGCTCTTATCCAGCGATGTTTGAGCGAGCGTCAACCTTATGGCGTTGAAAGTACCTATTCGGGAGAACGAGGCGTGAATCAGGTTAATGAGGCGAAAACGCATGGCTTTCGTATTCACGGACATTATTTAGGCACGTACTCGCCACAAATCAATATTGACCGTATTGAACAACGCGTTCAGGCACGCACCGGACATAGGGTGGATCCTGAGCTAATCCCGACTCGATGGCGATATTCACTATCAAATCTTAGAAAAACGATCGAACTGTTCAATGAATTGACCATTTATGACAACAGTGCGGACTACGATCTGGGATGCCAGGATCCTCCACGACTGGCATTTTTCCAAAACGGGCTTAGTACACTACTCGTCAAGAAGTCCCAGAGCCCCGAATGGTTCAAGACTTGGTATACAGGTTGGGAACAACGTCAGACGGAATCCAAACGTCAAGATCGCAGAAGGGAAAAAGCGAAGAGGTTTACATCGACAAAACCATCCTGCAGTTAACAAATAGTGAAATCATGTGGGTGGATGAACAGTGCATGGGTTGATTTAAGCTGCTTGGACCCGACGTTCAACTCCAAAACCCATTACGCCGCGCCAATTACCCTCGAGATCGTCGTGAAGGTTGCCATTGACCTTGTTCAACGTATCGAGCGACTGTAGTGTGATGGTAGCCCATCATATTGACGATGGTGTGCGGCGAATAGCATTGTGAATGCCACTTCAGTAGGGTTGTATTTTGCTAAGGGTTTTCATTGAATCCACTAAGGAATGAAGCGAAAACCGATAAGTACCACCCTCAGGTGAACTATACCGACTTGACCAGACTGGTGGCGACCGTATGTCAGGAGGATGACGTGATTGATTTCTCCCAACGTCTGATGTTCAACGCGATCGTCGGTAACGGTGACAAGCATCTGAAGAACTGGTCGTTCATCTACCCCAACGCTCGAACACCAAAACTCGCCCCTGCGTATGACTTAATGTGCACATCCATCTACATCCTGAACGAGACGCTGGCATTGAAACTTGGTTCCATATGAAAATGGCAAGATCTCACGCTTGATGACTTCGCAACTGTTACCGATGGTGCAGGTGTTAATCGACAGATCTTCAAGGATGCTACCGTAGATATGGTCACCCGATTCCACCATGCTTGGGAAGATAATGCCGCTTCACTCCCGTTAGACGATCAATTAAAATCTGCAATCGAACGTCAGCTGGAAATATGCCCTGCCATTAGGTCCGTGTCGCACCAGAGCCGTGCTAGCTATGCGTGCTCGAGGTTTAGATAGGGTAGCAAAGAGCGGGGAAGATTCGTCCGTTGACGGTTATTACCTTTAGATATTTCTCCAGTAATTACTGTAGATTAGAGTGGAAGACAAAAAGTGGCGGCAGCCGAAGATATCAAAGCGCTTCTGAAGAGCCATGCGAATCGCGATGATCAGCAGTTCTACTCTATAGCCTTGCAGGTTGCGGCTAAAGAAGCTCGTCAAGGTCACCATAAACTCGCTAATGAGCTAAAGGTCCTAATTGAGAAATCCCAAAAGACCCATACGTTAGGAATCTCAGAACGGTCCCCCATTCCACTGAAGAAACAACCAGTTGGTGAGCTTAAAGGGTTGCTAGATTTGAAACCTGCTTGTATACGTAGAAATGAGCTAGTTCTGTCGGAAGAGATCAGCACTCGATTGAATCAAGTCCTACTCGAACAGCGACAAAAGGCCAAATTATCTGAGTTTGGTCTTCTTCCTCGCAATAAGTTGCTTTTCTTAGGACCGCCTGGTACAGGGAAGACTATGTCAGCGACTGTACTAGCTACTGAGCTCAAGTTACCGCTGTATACGGTGGTTCTAGACTGTTTAATGACCCGTTTCATGGGCGAAACGGCGGCAAAACTTCGATTAATTTTTGACTATATCAAGCAGGCAAAGGCTGTTTATCTGTTTGATGAATTTGATGCGATTGGTACACATCGGGGAGCGCAGAATGACGTAGGGGAAATTAGGCGTGTCCTGAATTCTTTTCTCTTATTTATCGAGCAAGATACTTCGGAAAGCATCATTATTGCAGCAACAAATCATCCTAAGCTGTTGGATGAAGCACTCTATCGCCGTTTTGATGACATCATCCTCTTTGAGAATCCAGGTCCAGAACAGATAAAGCGGCTCATTGAAAATCGAATGTGCATGTTTAATACGAATCACTTGGAATGGAACAAGATTAGTGCAAAAGCGATGAATCTAAGTTCGGCAGAGATATCTAGGGCCTGTGAAGATGCAGCCAAAGAAGCAGTACTAAACCATGAAGGAGAATTCAGCTCTTCGTTGCTTCTTAAGGCGATTGAACATCGTCAGATTATGATCAAATAACACAACGTGCCGGACCGTAAGTCGCACATCCTGATTAAAGGATTCGAGCACCGTGAGGAGTTTGGATCTGCGGTGCAAGGTAGAAGCCGGCCCATTCCGCAGCAAAACCGGCACCAACGTGGTCATTCACTATTGAGGCAATATGACAATGTTTTGATAAATCATGCGGAGCGACGAAACCCAGCTGGACCCCCAGTTACCGAAAAGATGGAGATGTATCTATAAATAATCGGAACGCCCCATCTGTCAGCTAGCTCTCAAGAATCTTGATATCTCTATTGGTTTCGATCTTCGTTCATTGCAAGCGGTAGGAGACCAAGAGTGCGTCAATGTAGTTGCGCCCATAGAAAAGGCACCATGACTTCCAGAGCAAACTCGAACAGAACCTTGACCCTTTAAAAGATCACAATGATGGTGGATTTCCCAATATTTGGTTGCGGCCAAAGACAATTCTCAAAGGATCCTTACACCCATCAAGCTCATCAGTAGCCAACGCAACCAAAAAAGCCATACCTGCCAAAAATACAACTGTACATATTTACTAAAATTTAACCATGGTCACAAAGAAAGAACGCACAGAGAAAAAACCATGGGATCCACAATTCAAGCGACGTGTTTATGTACGTAATCGCTCAAGTCTGTCACATGTTGAAAAACCGTATCTTGATCTATTAGATCATTACAAGCTCAAGTATCTAGATGAGCCTGATCGCTCCTTTCTCTCACCCCGACCTTTACTGGTCGAGATTGGTTTTGGCAACGGTCGAATCTTATCGGAATTTGCGAGACGCTATCCAGACTGGAACTGCCTCGGAGTAGACGTTTATAAGCCAGGGATCGCACAACTGATAAAGCAATGCGAGCAACTCAAGCTGAAAAATGTCCGCATTCTTATGAATGAAGGACACACGGTATTAGAGCAAATGCCTAACCGTTCAATTGATAAGCTGTGGGTGTTCTTTCCAGACCCATGGCCGAAAACCAAACATCACAAGAGACGACTTGTAACGCCTGAGTTCGTCGACTTGGTTTCCTATAAGGTGCGAGGAAATCGATACATCAATCTAGCCACTGATGCCGATGACTACGCCTTAGAAATCCACCGTGCATTTATGGATCACGGTCTTTTTTGGGGTGGAAAATCACGACGATTGAAGGGATTGCCAATCAGCAAATATGAGCGTCGCGGACAACGATTGAAGCACAATATGCATTACTTCGAGTTTACTCGTCTAGATGTAGAAATCGCCCGACCGCAAAATCCAAGTGTCGGTAACCAAATTCAGTCAGAGCCAATCTGTCCGGTTGCATTACTCCCTCCGCCACCAACTCCGAAATAGTCTCTTCAATGATTGACAAACAGAGTCCTGTTCTTTGCGTGAATAGCTGTTTTGGGACACCGTTTTTCAATCGGAGAGCATTCATCATGAACTCCACTGAAAGGTCTTCCGTTGCAATCTCGGACACCATTCTCTTGCTATTTCTTAAGTAAGAGTCTGGTTGCTTAGGTTTTCTTGTGCGTTGTATTCCGTTCGGTGTGGTCAACTTGCCGTGCGCACCTGCGCCAATACCGATGTAATCGCCAAATTCCCAGTAATTGACATTGTGTTTACATACCTGTCCTTCTCTTGCGAAAGCAGAGACTTCGTATCGTTCATAGCCTTGCTTCGCCAATAGATCAATACCTCGTTCACTCATTTCGGCACGATAATCGTCTGATGTCAGTAAGGGAGGTCTCCGACCGAACACGGTATTTGGTTCAATCGTCAGTTGATACCAACTGATATGGGTCGGATCTAAAGCAATAGCCAT
>MKWU01005757.1_pt1 | contig 13180 bp, 12 predicted proteins | sample 809101 | NCBI WGS metagenome assembly MKWU01 (sample SAMN05860141, study PRJNA318959) | sponge metagenome | host: Aplysina aerophoba | place: Slovenia: Piran, Adriatic Sea, Gulf of Piran | collected 2013-05-07 | reverse complement strand
ACAACTGCTGATTATTAGTGTGGTGTAGTTCTGTACCTTTCCTGGTTGTGAGAGGGCATTTCAGATTATCTTTTTGACTTAGACCAATCCTATAGTGATTGGTGTATACCTTCCAACTAATATTTTGATTATGCTAAGTATCCTGAGCAAAGTACATAGGTAGACAAAATGACCAATTTTGCATTTCAATCCATTCATACAAAGCAACGGAATGTCAGACCAGCTCAGGAAAAGCCTAATCACACGATCCACATCGTAGTCTTTCGTTCTGAATACTCGTTTTCTGTGTCCCAAAGACTCTGAAAGCGTCCGTTAGCACATTAGCATCGTCTTTAGCATCTCGGCAGCGGCGGCGACGCCATTTTCATTGCGGCAAGCAAAGGTCATCCAACCCGGATGCAGGTGTTAACAAGGTGTGAAATCGGGAGTTGCCAATCCCTGTTCTCTACTATCTATGCTCGTAGCAGCTAACGAACAAGATTGTTCTTACTCTAAGTGGATAGAGTAATACTACCTCTAGTAATATACAGAAACTTGAACCCTAGGGTATCATAGCTTGTTTACAGTGCGATGTCAGAATTGCAATCGTAGATTGTGTTCCGTTTTCCCCCGCTTTACCCTATCCAGTGCAAAAACCTGCAAAATTAGACTTGGGCCTGTACGCAGCCTCCAAGTTAGCCGCCCAATGAGCGGACCCTAGATTCATTTCTTCCACCCCTCCTTCAGGCTAGCGTACCGGTCCCCCGGACCACGCTGCCGAAAGCCCCACAGTGTCGATTGGGCGGAGTTCTGAGGCTCTGCTCACAATTTTGACGTCATCGCATTGTTGCCGTGGCAACCACCCATAGAGTATTAGTGTGGGGTATTTCCGTACACCTAAGATATAGCAAATTCCCTTTGTGCAAGAATAAACTTTGGCGAGCTACGGTATACGCAGTAAAAAAGATAACATAGTACGCCCGTACATTCGCCTTTTTTTTAATATATACACATCAGGGAAAGCACAGCCTACAAGCTATATGTAGTACTTGAAGTTAGATTCAAAGTAAAAGGGGTGAGTGTCAATAATTGTGATAGTTATGGTGGATCAGGTCGGTACATTCGCCCGTAGCCTCAGTCGTAGTACGCCCGTAGCCGTAGTCGTAGTACGCCCGTACCCGTAGCAGTACTATTCAGCTCAGTTGGCATACGAAGTATAGCTACGTACGTATGCATTTGCAATTGAACGATTCCTCGGAGTTTCAGCTTTCAGTGGTTGAATTGCGCTAGCATCTGTGCAGCCTTGCGTAGCACAACCGCTTCCTCGCCTCCACTTTCATGGTAAAGTCGTTATGCAAGGCGAAAATGGAGGCAAGAAGGGTTTGGCTATGCTCTAGCGTCTAAGAGGCCATACCTCCGTCAATCGTCAGACCTTTCACGATTGTAGTGACCAGAGGTTAGCTTACATCCGGCCGCAAGCCCATAGTACGCCTGTAGCACGCCCGTAGTTGTAGCCGCGATACGCCCGTAGCTGTAAGCGTAGTACGCCCGTAGCCTTAGACCTAGTACGCCCGTAGCCGTAAGCGTAGCACGCCCGTAGCCGTAGGCGTCGTACGCCCGTAGCCATAAGCGTAGTACGCCCGTAGTTGTGAGCGTAGTACGCCCGTAGCCGTAGGTGTAGTACGCCCGTAGAACGTTAACTTTTTTAATGCGTGTACCGTACTAACCCATCTTGGAGGAGAACAGACTCCTACCTTTGTTGATACTTAATGAAGAAGGCACCTGCTGTTGCCAACGCAGAGGAACAGTAACAAATAGACCTTTTCAGTTAAGGGCGTAAAGAATGCAATTAGACTAATTAGCATTGACGTCACATCCGGCGGCCAAACCTGGCAAACCTGGCGGGTCATGGCACATATAAGGGGGATCCGAAGTATGGACTGCCTGGATTTAGTATTAGTTTTAGGGTCAGGGTTTGGGGTTGATTTTATATTGTAAAATTTGACACCCCTGACTCTCCCTTATATGTGCCCACTGCCAACCTGACAGCCAAACTCCTATGCTTAAGTATGGTAGTCCATGGCAACGAACGGTTAACTGAAGCTCATTGCCGGAGCATGCCGTTTTTTCTACGTTTGCACACAGTACGGTAACCGCGAAGTATAGACGAACGTATTAATGTGCGAAGCGTCACAGTCGCTCGTAGTACGGCCGAGAACGAACCCGAAGAAGGGCAATCGGTAGACACAGTGTAGAGAGGGCAACTGAAGGCTTGGGAAAACGCGAGTCAACTCGGATAAGGAGCGTTCGTAAGGTCACCCGAAGAGAGCGCGGACAATGTCTGGAGACGCCTGCGTTGTTGCGGAAACTGTCGCGCAAAGGAGCACAGCTGTCCTACTATCGTTTTCCCTGCAATCTAACCAAGCGGACCTTGTGGCTTCAGGTTTTTCAGCTCACAGAAGGACTGTGCACCACCTCTGCCATGCTGATTCGTCCAACGATTCCGTTTCATGCGCTTATTGCCCTTCTTCAGGTTCGTTCTCGGTCTTACTACGGGCGACTGTGACGCTTCGCACAATAATACGTTCGTCTATACTTCGCGGTTACCGTACTTTGCGCAAACTTAGAAAAAACGGCATGCTCCGGCAATGAGCTTCAGTTAACCGTTTCGTTGCCATGGACTACCATACTTAAGCATAGGAATTTGGCTGCCGAGTTTGGCCGCCGGATGTGACGTCATATATGCAATTATCACCTTCAAATCGCATACCAAGAATACCATAGCCTTAACTGAAAAGGCCTATTGTAACCTTAGTGCATAGGGTATTTCCGGTCACGAGCGGGAGTTTCCGGACGTGTACAGAAAATGTGGAGATCATGGTGCAAAAGTGATGTGAAACAACAGCAATAGCGCTTCTAAAGCTGCGGAGAGGTCTGCAGTGTGATAAAGTAAAGTTTTTAATTGTTGACAGATGAAGACTACTTGCTCAAGTTTAGTATGCTGTCTTGGATGGATGCTAGTGCAGTGCAGGTTGAACAATACACTCTGTCTGGACTGAAGTGTCATCTCCTTCTTTGTCATGCACCCTATCACACACTAGACATATAGTGCTGTCTGGTGTGTGTGATGCTCTCTGCTTTTTTCCCTGATCGGTTTCCATAAATGCATTTGGTCGCTTGCTAAGATCCAGGATGTGCTTTACAATCTCACAGATCTACCTCCTGGTCACAGTCATAGCAAATGTTAGCCATTTTCAGTGTCCACACAACCAGCTTTTCTTCTTTGCAAGCATGACGCCAGGAGCTGATGTAGAGCCAACTTTGGACTTACCTAGAACAGTGTATATACATACATACATACATGCAGGATACTTATTTGTAATGGTTTGCTAAAGCTACTTTCAAGGAGAGATTTTCTCCTGTAGATCCTCCAGGGCATTTACAAGACCGTCTTCACTCCAGCCTTTCTTTGTTGTGCAAGTTGCCATTTTTCATGATTGGATATGAAGCATATAGTTATTAATTATAATGTGTCTGGTAATATCCTCTTCTGGTGTGCAGATGTAGGTGTGGCTTTCTTTAAAGAGGCAAAGCTCCTGCAAGTGTGTATTTTGGTGCTGTTGTGAGCAATGGTTGTATTACAGAATGTAGCAATTAATGTACAAGGATAACACTTGCTCGCTGTGCTAGCTTCTCTTATTGCAAGGGTATTTTTTATGTGTTTACAATTTGCTAAGATAACAGTTGGACCTTGATCATTTATAAAGTTTCAGTAAAGAAAACAATCTTGCATGCTTTCGGCGATAGCACGTGATATGCAGCAGAGGGACAGCTACCTAGTAATCAAGGATTCAAATCGATCGCGTCGATATAACCGTGAGTCCAGTAATATGCCCGATGACCAGAAATACCCCACGGTACTCTGCTTCATTCTAGAATGATCGATTCAGTGAAACACGAATATAGACGTTTTCCATAATTACGTCACGCATCGTCGGCAAACACATGACCTGACGTCACGGTTGGCAAAAGTGGTGTTCGAACGTATTGCGTGTGATGGCAACTGCAGCTGAAATTTCGGCGACGCTTGAGTCAGCGCTGATGAAGCTTCGCTACGAGGAGTCTGCAGGCAGAAAAGAATTAGAGCAGACCCTTTTTGGCCTAAAAGTAGTGGACCTGAAGTCCTTGTGCAAGGAATTACGCGTTAAAGTTGGCAATGCGACAAAAGGAGAATTGGTCAGGCGTCTCCTATCTCAGTGGCAGATGGAGCTGTTTGTGGACGCGGAGGATAGCGATCTGGCAGGACCATCAGCTTTAACTCCTGAAGTACAGCAGCAGCTGGCTGATCTTCCACCATTCGAGTCTGTTCATATTTGGACAAAAGACTTGTCAGGCCTAAAGGACTTCACAAGCAAGGACAAAGAATTTGATCACACAAGCCTCAGATCTTTCAAGTCACTCAAGGCCCACTCGTATTTTAGCGATGGACTAGTGAGGAACATGTGGCTGAGTCCAGTCCTGGATACCAAGTGCATCTATGCAATTACCAGGATGCTGTGGTGTGATTTTGTAGTCTGGACAGAAGGTGGCCTATTTATTGAGAGGACATCTTTTGATGAGGAACTTTGGAAATCTGTCATGCTACCCAAACTCATAGACTGCTTGCTACACCAGGCATGTAGTACCTGAATTATTGTGTCGTAGGTTACAATTGCAAATGTCATCATGAACATGTAATTGAACTGCAAGTCAATTTTACAGTGTCTTGAATGTAAATGAAGTTGAATCACTGCACTCCTGGAGGAGAAAAGTTAGTGAGATATATGAACACAGTAAAAATTTGGGAGGCACTGGCAGCTAGAGTTATAGGTATAACTCCTTGAAGTATTTGGTAGTACTTAATTCAACCAATTGCCCTCTCTACATGAATTCGCACTTCCGCAATTCGCCTTGTCTCAGTCACTTCCCGTGCTGACAACTGAGGCTTTTGATCCAGGAAGGGTGGAATATTTAGGGTCACACCCAGAGGTGCCAATATGTTCTGTATATCGAAGCCTCGATCTCCCATGACATTATCGCCAGGCTGTAGCATTCCAAGAATTCCGCTCTTATCCCCACAGTTCTGAAACAAATGTAACAACACCTCCAGGACTGATGCCAACCAATACCTTAAAGGTGTTGTGGTGCTTGTATATATGACAAGAAGGTCAATAGTTGCAATTGGCTCTGCAATGACAAGGGCCGCTGGATGAAGATTTCAGTACAGTCGATTATTACCCTGGTCTTGGGGTACTGGTGGAACTGCGAGGGCAGTCGCACATGAATGGCATCCTGACTCGGCCATGGAAACAGCGGCATTAACTCTCTATACAGCACTCTTATCCACTTCGCAAAGATACGGGAGAAAGTAGCCACAGAGACACCGAACCTTTCTACTACGTCTTCAGACAACAAACCTAATCGCAGTCTCATTAGTACTGCAAGGAATTCATCCTCAAGCTGCAGCGTCCTAGGTCTACCAGGTGTTGCATGAGGCTCCATGTCCAAGACCTCAGCAGATGACCGCTTCAGGAAGGTAAGAAAGGCCATTAGAACTTGGTAGTTTGGCAAACCAGTATAGAACTTAACTTTGTGGTCACTACCAGCAATTTTCTTCATACCCGATCTCACCTCAGTCATTTCCTCTTCAAGCTCAAGCACTCTCTGCTTCAAAGCTTGGTTCTGCCGCGTCAACACCATGATCTCATTCTCCAGCGTCCGTGTTTGTGCTTCCCTCGCAGTAATGCGAATCATGCTCAGACGGCGACGCGACACTTGCAGACAACTCCAACAAGATGCTCGCCGCTTCCTGCGATTCTTCGGCATTTTTCGCCCTCTTAGCTACTCTTCCTTCCCTACCTGGTGTCTTTGAGGTCACACACCTCCTTTTACCGTCCTTGAAGATGGTGGGAGCATAGTCATCATCTTCAGGGTCTTTGGACGGCCTTGCCGACACAAAGTGTTCTCCACAGAGACGATGATGGTCCTTTAACTCCCACTTGGCACGTGAAATGGCTTTGATCCAGAGTTGTCTTCTACCCAGTTCCTCGGGGAAGCGATAAAACGTGATGTCTGACTCTTTAGAGAAGCGATTCACGCAACCTATGGCACAGCAACTGACCAGCATTGTACTCACTCTTCGTAGTCCGTATCTTAAACAACGAGCCTGTGGTTTCTTTTGCCAACCGTAATAAATTGCGCGAAATCGTGACGTCATTATGAAAAAGGCCTATATATAGAGCGGTTGCACTATGTCACGAATATGACCTCATAATAACTTCCGTGTGGCAAAAGCCTTTTCACCGACCATAGTAAAGGTGCAGCCGGTGCACTGTCGGACTAATACTACAGGCTAGAGGCCAAGATGAAAGCGCGCTATCTACGAAAACTTGCCTACATCAAGAGCGAAGACCCTTACGTACTGAATACAAGCGATTTGTGCAAGGATGTATCTCGTTTACCAGCTCTTGGGTAGACATACGTGCAGCGTAGTACCGTGCAGCGCACATCGGCATAGCTACACGATAGAACAAGCACATCTCTCCTTCCAGCTATGCAGATATTGTCGTTTACTTGTTACACACAATCAGCACTGTAACATTGGGGGAGCTGCAAGAGCCTCCAAAGTTACAGGTACTTCACCAGTGGGTGGGTATACTTGAACCACAATGGAAGGAGCATTGTGAGGAGGGAAAGCTTGTGGTTTTGGGTAAAGTGAGGCATAGCTATGCTGCTAGCAAGTCTCTTCTCAAACCATGGGTGATCATACGAACCAATGGCACAGTTGAAGTTGCACATTGCACCTGCATGGCTGGTTTGGCTGAAACTTGGTCACAGATTGGTGCGATTCTTCAAAGGGTGGAAACTGCTGTGCTTATTCGTAATGACACCCCATGTACATCTCTGGAAGACAAATAGCTGATGCCAGCTCCAGTCCAGGACATTGTGCCATCATTCACATGCATTCCTGGCCCTTCCAGGAAGATTGAAGCTCCATCGCCGAGTGAAATTGATTTTTTTTTCCATATGATTGGGGAAAACCAAAACAAGTATTTGGAGTTAAAAAAAATTGTGGGGATTCCGCCCCAACGCGAACTATATACTTGCTATATTCATTTGCAAGTAAGGACACAACAACATATATCAAAACAATGCAGCCACATACAGAAAGCATGAGCACACACAGTTTCACTCAAGCATGGGCACACAGACACACTGTACATTAATTTTCCCCTCTTTGAATCCTCCTCATTTATAGTTATACCAAACAATCTGGCTAGTCATGCATGTTATACTGCCAATCCACACTGTATTTCTGCGTATCAAGACACAAACGCAATTTAGAAAGCAGTGACACGCACACAGACAGGTCGTAGGGACACAGTGGCAGGTGCTTAGTCAAGGCAGAAGAGAATTCATTTGAGTACAAACAGCATGCTCATATGTTGCCCCAAAACCTGCTGCGTGCTGCCGGTCAGTTGCTGTAGTTGTGAACATGAGAAAGACACTCTTCAATCCTATAAAACACAAATCATGGCATGTCACAGTGGCCTTAATATCACTTCATGTGGCTTTTTTATCTGTGTGGAGCACCCTTTTCTTTCTTCTTTTTTCGTGGCTAATTTCAGTCTGAAGTTAATGTTCAGCAAGTTTCCAGAGGCTTATTATATGTGGTCGGACATTGTTAGAGTTTTCAGACCTAGGAAGTGAGCTTTGTAACTAGCGTTAGCACTTTTGCGAAGTGTAGACGGGTATCTAAAATCTCAAAGACGGTTCCTTATGAGCATTTAGAATTCAGCTGGTAAAATATGGCCATTTTGTCAAACATCAGCCATGTTATATACAAATGATAACTCTTTGCATAGGAATGTAGTACATATTCTCATAGTTGATGTTGTTAATGCACTAATATGCTATATAAGTGCATTACTCTAGCACAACACAAACCATTTACCTCTTACCTAGTGCTCATAATTACGGCAGCGAAGGACATGATTTAGCGTACAAAACCAATCATCGACCAAGTTGTGTACCAAGCAGCATTGCTAGTGTATACTTTGGTTCTTGATGTTGGGGTTTGTACGAACGTATTCCTCTGTCCTTCGCGAGTGTAGCCGTGCTTGTCTGCCCTTCTAATTCGGCTAGAATCGTGAGCACACTGCTGATTTTCAACTATGACTGAGAGACCATTTATCGACTATACCAGTACCACTTATCGACCACACGTATATAAGCACGAACACAATTATTGACCGTGCACTCATATCTCAGCTTCCACACTACTTGTGCACGTTCTCAAGTTCATAGTGCAGTAAAGCCTGAGGTACCCTACACGAATGAATAAACAAAATTAAAAAACTACATGCAAAAATAGTAAAAAAAAAAGTCCGCGGGATACAGTATGCAAGCTAGTGTAAGCAAATAAGTATCTAAGGTATACACTACAGTCACAAGAATGCTAAAGCCCTAGAGTAGCTTGCATGCTTGTTTCTATGTTAGCAGAGAGCTACTATGAAGCTATACGCAAGGACTGCATTCAACAAACACTGGGGTCAATGACATCCTCTTCAAATCGTGGATTCTTTGGCTGTCTACCTGTCATAGTCTGAGTATTTCGCTTCCTTCGTTCCACACCTGACGTGTTCCTTGTCATTGGCTCAGCCTGGCTTTCTACCCTGAAGCAGCAGTGGCTACCTCTGGTGTTGATTTGTGAGTTGGATCAGGAACTACCACAGGGGACTGAGGAGGAACGTCAGAGAAGTGAGCAGTGACAGAAGGGTCAAGATCTTCTTGCTAGTCTTCAGGACTGCCATGTTCCATAGCAGGCAGTGTATCTGGATGGTGTTCCTTCAGTCACTGAACATACATCCTATCTGTGTAAATGTCGTACCTATCTTCAAAGCACTTCCTTTATAATTCTCTTTTTTCCTGGCTCAAATGGGCATCATCTTCGGTGGGAGGTGGTGATTCATTTTCATGTGAGGTGTGGCTGATTGCAACATCCTTGTGCAATGACGGGTGATTTTTGCGACAGTGCTCTGCAGTTGGGTATGGGAAGACATGCCGAGATATAATGGCAATTGCCCAATCTGTTGCTTCCTCGAAGAAGATTCTGCGCAATGAGAGAATAAGTCATGGATGGTTCCATCACGTCCTTGAAAGGCATGAGAACTTGGCACTGAGATGCGGAGACAATACTGCTCACAGCAGGATGAATGCCATGAACACAGAAACTGTCAAGCAGTACTTTGACCTATTAGAGGATACGCTGAAGGTGAACGGGATCTCATCTCTTGCCCTGCTCAAATATACAATGTCGATGAAACTGGGATGCCATTAGATCCTAAAGCCCCCAAATGTTATTGCTGAGAGAGATGCGAAAAAGGTTCGATACAGTGCATTAGGGAAGAAGGGACAAGTACCCATTGTCACATGTGTGAATGCAGCTGGGGAGGCAATTCCACCAATGGTCATCTTTGATACAAATTTAAAAAAGCTCAACCATGCTTGGACACATGAGATACCTGGCAAAAAGTACGGTCTGAGTGACAAGGGGTGGATCAATGCTGATCTTTTTGAAGGATGGCTGGTGGACCTCTTTTTAGAGTATGCAGTTTCAGCTCGACCCCTACTTCTTCTGTTGGATGGTCACGTCACATTATCAGCCCAGGGTAATCCGATTTGCTAGAGCGCATTGAGTAAATATACTCTGCCCCCCATACCACTCATGAGATGCAGCCATTGGACTGTGGGGTATTTGCCCCACTAAAGTCCCACTGGAGCTGTGTTTGCCATGACTTCCTACAGAAGAACCCAGGAAAGGTTGTCACGAAGATTAATTTCAACAGCCTCTTTTCCAAGGCATGGCTGAGTGCGATGGTGCCATCTAACAACCTAGCAGGGTTTAAAACCTGTGGAGTGCAGTCCTTCGATCGCTCTGCAGTGAACCCTTCCCTGTCATTGCACAAGGATGCTGCTAGGGTTTGTGCCCTTGTGCAAGCTGCAACTGGTTGATGCATCCTGCTCCTAGTGCCCAAGATGGTCTTGACCCTCTGCATGCAACTTACGCTGGTAGTGTTTTTCTTGTCATCAACTGGCGCAGATATACTTCACTTGCACTCATGGTGGTCATCATTTGCAACTTGCACTGGTGATGTTACATGCCAGCTATATAGCCTATTTATTGATGCTCACAAACACAAATGCTACGTGCACAGTATGGTGATGGTTATGGTGGTGTTGGTGTTGGTGGTGGTGGTAGTGTGCAGAGAATATAGGGAACAAGATTTTGAACTGCTGGTCTTCAAAGAAAATGAGATCAGTTAAAGTACTGAGTGCAACCACTTGCTTCTTTCTTTTTGGGCATTTCCTAAATCTCTTCTAATTTTTATTGACCAATTTTACTGTTATGCTAGTAATTATTTAACCCTTTAACGCTGAATGACACATTTGTGTCATAACCGGGCGCGCACAATTCGACAAGTAGTGCAGGCACTCGCAACGCGTAACAGCAAGATACACTTCAGAACAAGAGCAGCGGTGACAAGGCATTCCTTCGGCTAACCTACCGGGTCTTTCGTGGCTACGCAGCGCGCTAATACGCGCGAATTCTACGCTTCATATTTCCACGGCGCCAAACGTAAAAAATTACAATGAAATAAGGGTCATAACCTATAACTAGGATGTCTGAGGGGTCTTTAAGGCTTCGCTTCAGTGGTGAAGAGGTCCTAGCCTTTCTGGAGGAGGAAGAAGTAGAGTATGACGAAATGAACAATGACGTATATGCCCCAGACAGTGATGTGGACCTTGAGAGGACAGTGACATGGAAGAAACTGGTCCAGTTGCAGTGGAAGCTGAAGAAAACAGGTGACAATAGTGAAGACTTGTGTGTAGCAAATTCACAGCAATATTTATGCATAGCTCAACTTAACTTTTGCAGTGAGGCAGTACCTACTGCAGACGTAGGTCGACAAGATGGGGTGGCACCCACAGAATTGGAAGGCCTGAGGTACGAAATGAATGTCAAAAACATATCCATGATAACAAATGGTAGTACTGCAAGCTTCATTCCACTCACATGCAGTTCACAAAACATCAAGTGGCGATCAGCACTTACCCCGATCCAAGTGCAGCCTTTCAGCCAACCCACAGGGCCTCAAGTCAGCATTCCGAATGTGGTGAAAGATGTGTTCTTCTTGTTTTTCACCTCGTCCATTCTCGAGCATATTGTGAGGCAAAGCAACATACATGCAGGCGAGATGATGGGGGAAAGATTTGCACAATGGCAACTCTACACAGTGGAGGAGTTGAATATCAATCTTAGGGCGTAACTAACTAGCGACACACAACTCAATTTTAGGAGACATTAACGATTTACAGTAGTACAGCCATTGCAGGGCCAGTAACATACTCAAGTGAGCGATTCCACGTGTAAGATGTTTCGGTGTGGGAAATGTGGAGGCGCTCACCCAAATAAGCCATCTTCATCCTTGCGCGTGTAAAATCACCAATGAAAGCGATGAACAACGACAACCGGCGTTGGGGGGGTCGGTGCGAATTATAAACTTCGACGCTAAAGGGTTAATAGTTGTGGCATCCTCTATGTAGCTGTGTGTTATAGTGCATGGCAGAACTGCTAAATGTGCACGTGAATAGTGTATATTAAAATCCCAACATAAGTTTCATTTTCATCTCACAGGTAGGAGTATGAACATTCAGAAATTACGGTCCACTTTAAAGGCAGTCTTTGAACAAATTAAGCATGAATGTCCAGTGTTTGGTGTTCTAGTGGTTGGTGAAACAGGAACAGGAAAATCGACTCTCATCAACAACCTTATTGGGGAAGATATTGCAAGTGAAGGCGATTCACTTCAATCAGAAACTGCCAGAATTTCCAAACATAAAATGGACGTCGAAGGAGTTCCTGTGGCCTTCTATGATACCCCTGGATTAGGTGATTCCAGATTTACTTCTGATGAAGATCACCTTAAGAAAATGAGGCGTATCTTGAAGACAGGTGAAATCCAGCTGGTAATCTACTGCTTTAAGCTCACAGAGACCAGGATGCGACAGAGCCTCATTCGTACATTGAAAGAGTATAACAAGATAGGCATGAAATGGGACCAGACAGTAATTGCACTCACATTTGCAGATTGTGTAAAACCACCAGTTAAGGAAACGAAAAAGCAAGGTTTTGACATGGTACGCTACTTTGACGACAGGGTCACTATGGTGCATGCTGAAATTACTAAGACATTAGTAGAGATTGTGGGAGTGACACAGAAGGATGCAGGTCACATTTTATGCAAACCTACCACATCCGACCCTGATGAGTTGCTTCTTAACGGAAAAAAGTGGTTTGTTCCCTTGTGGATTGATATTTTGCAACTACTGTCTCCTCCTGCAGCACTCCGGTTTTTTGAAATGAATGCAAGCAAAGTAGAACAACATCCAATGAACGACACGGATGACAGCACTAAGCTCCCCAAATCCATGCCACACTCGTCCATGAGAAGGGATGTTCATACATCTTGTGGCAATCCTAATACAGCTACATCTCAAAGCTTCCCTAATAGGGTGGTTTCAGCTCCCAGTCCAACAGATCAAAGGCCCCTTTGCAGTGCCTTACATGGTCACCATACCTACCACATTTCACAGACAGTGCATCTCCAATCTGCAAATCCTTCTGCATCTCCAGCACACACATCTAATCATGTGAGAAAGATATGGTTAGAGCCAAAGGATGAGAAGCGGATGGGAGAAATCCTTATTGCTAAAGTGGCAACTTATACATCAAAAGGAGCAATAATTGGTGGAATCGCTGGGGCAGTTGTTGGGCTTGTGGGTGGTCCACTTGGTGTTGTTGTTGGAGGAACCATTGGTGGTGCCATTGGTGGTTTTGTTGGATTTTTCAAATCGCTTATCAGCTGAAAATGATGATGTGCACAGTTGCACGCACAGTTGAACAAACAGTAATTTGGGATACACACATGCACTATTACAAACATCTGTCAACTTGAAGTTGTATTGTTAAATAGCACAGACGAGAATTATAGAGCAATTAGTATATATAATAACTTGCTTTATTACCACTGCTTTGCACAAGATTGCTGTAAGTGTTTTTGTGTTGCACTTGTAATCCATTAGACATTAATACAGTATT
>MKWU01005756.1_pt1 | contig 13181 bp, 8 predicted proteins | sample 809101 | NCBI WGS metagenome assembly MKWU01 (sample SAMN05860141, study PRJNA318959) | sponge metagenome | host: Aplysina aerophoba | place: Slovenia: Piran, Adriatic Sea, Gulf of Piran | collected 2013-05-07 | reverse complement strand
GGATGACTCCCGGCCCGAGATCCTCCTCCAGCAGCTTCCACGGCTCTTCGCCCGCGTGCTCCGCGAGCGCCTGGAACCGAAAACCGCCCCGCTCGATCAACTCCGGCGGCGCTCCCAGCAACCGCGGGCGTTCCGGCTGGAACAAGTTCAGGCAACTGATGTCGTCGCCGGGCACGGTCCGAAAGGCGAGAACCTGACTCTGTCCAATGAGCGTGGACGCCTCTTCCCCGAAACCCAGATCGTACCGACCATCCACCGTGGTGAGATCGGCCAGAATCGAAACGTCGGCCTCCGCCACCAGGTCGAAGCCACCGGCGCCCGAGTCCAGGGCGCGCGTTTCCTCGCCGAAGCGCAAACCGTAGGCGCCGACGGCGACGATCACGAACGATGCGCTGGCTACCAGGGCCGCACAGAGCAGGCTCCGGCCCGGATTGAGAGACGCGTTGGCCGCGGCCATCCTTGAACCGGCCCGCAAGGACCAGCTCTCGAGCGGCGCCGCCGGACGCTTTCGGAGCCAGAGCGTGAAGACCGCCAGGCCGGCGATCAGGAGGCAGGCGCCGCCGCCGAAGAACAGGTAGGCAGCGATGGACGCCGGCGCCGCCGCCGAGGCGCCGAGGAGCACCGCGGCGATCCCGCCGCCGGCGCTGGCGATCCATCGGGCCCGTCGCCCCTTTACGCGGGCCGCAGCCGGCGGGTCCGACGTCTCTCCGCGCAGAAGCCGGATCGGCGACACCGCGGCAAGGCGACCGACGGCGCCCCGGATCGCGAACAGCACGACCAGAATGGATGCCGCGCCGCCCAACACCAGCGTCAGGGGTTCGACATGCAGGTAGAGGTGACTCGAGCCGACCGCGGAGCGCCACAGGGTCCGGAGCGCGGCCATCATCGCGCCGGCATAGAGCACGGCACCGCCCAGGCCGAGAAGCACGCCGACTCCGCCCAGCAGGGCCCCCTCGAGCAGGAAGCGCCGCCGGACCCGCACGACACCGTAGCCAAGTGCCAGCAGAAGTCCCATCTCGTTCGCGCGGCCCTCTGTTCCCAGGCGGAAGAAGAGCCCCACCAGCAAGGCCGCCGACACGATGAGAAAGAGGCTGAAGCCCACAAAGAGGCCGCCGAAGTCCGTAGCCCCCGAGGCGCCGCGCAGGCCCCTGGCCTTGACCGGCTCCACAGCGAGGCCTGCCGCGTGGAGCGCGACCCGGTCCGGCAATCCTCCCTCGAGCGTTTCCCGGAGCTCCGCCGCTGTCGTGCCCTCCGGCGGCAGAAGTCGCAGGGAGGTCAGGTGGCCGAACCGGCTCGACCAGAGCTCGGCTCCGTAGTCCAGGCCTACGAAGAGCTTGGGGGTGGCGCGGAACTCGTCCCAGTAGGCCTCGTCCTGATCCCGTATCCGGCTCAGATCGACCGGAAAGGTCGGATCCCAGTCGCTCATGTTGTCCGCGTCGGCGACCCCGGGAAAGTCCGGTGTCAGCGTTCGGTCAAGGCCCCAGTCCCTCATCTCGACGACCCCGGCCACCGTGGTCTCGACGGTCTGTTCGATCAACTGCTCCCGGTCGCCAAGCTGGAAGTAGTCGATTGCCAGCCGGTCGCCCGCTCCGACCGCGAGATCTTCGGCCAGGAATGAATTGACCAGCACTTCACCACGCCCGAGCCTTGGAGCCGGTCGGCCGTCCGTCAGGCGCAGGACGCCAAGTTCACCAGCGCGGGCCACATCAAGTGCCGTGATCGTCGAGTACGGCGCGGCCGCGCCGTTGTCGGCCACGGCCCGATTGGCCAGATAGGTCGAGACTTCGATCGTCTCCGCGCCAACCTCCGAGGCCGCGGCCTGAACTTCCCGGGCCAACTCGGCACCGAGAATGATCTGGGATGTCGTCACGAGCAGGTGATCGTCCGTCGCCTCGAGGGTGAGCCCGAAATCGGCCACTTCGGCCTGGGAACGGATGCGGCGCTCGACATCGGCTGCCGAGGCCTCCGGGTCAGCCACCGGGCCGGAACCGGTTCTCGCTCGTTCCCCCACCAGCAACGTGTTGGCGAGGTTGCGGCGATCGAGTTCCCGCTGGAGATCGCGCAGGCGGAGATAGGCAACCAGCGGCTGGCTCTGGTGCGGGGCGAGCTGGAAGCGGCCCGCGCCGACGTCTTCCAGCACCGACACCACGCTGAGACGCACGCTCTCCAACTGGTCCGCGGGGTCCTTCTCCCCCATCAGGCTGGCGCGCGGGGCTTCACTCGGCCGTTCCAGGTAGAGGAGTACGGAGTCGCCCTCCTCGACCGCAAGAGACGAAGCGAGGGATCGGTTGACCGCAATCGACGCGAACAATTGACCGTCGCGCCGGGACAGGTCGAGGGCCTCCTCGGTGCCCGGGAAGAACGCGGCAAAGGCGTCGTCGATCCCCTGGACGTTGATCCGCGCGGCGCGCCGGCCGCTCTCGGGCTCCACCATGCTCCCCTGCATCAGGATTGCCGCCGATACCAACCCGTAGCGGGACGCGAACTCGGGATCCTCGGCCAGCTCGTCCCGCAAGCCGTCCCGAAAGAAACCGGCGCCGAGCAGGGCATGGTCGATCCCGCCGAGCCGGTCGAGGGTCAGGTCCCGCAGGCTTCCTCGCACCGAGTCGCCAACCATCAGGGCGCCGGTGAGCACGGACGCCGCGACGGCGGCAGTTAGCACGACGGCGACGTTGGAGCGCCAGTAGTGCCGCAGACTGGGCAGGGCTCCGCCGGGCCTGGCCGCACTCACGACTTCAGCCTCCGGCTGCCTGTCGCGGCGGCGCTTCTGTGAGCAGTCCTCCCCGCAACTCGATCTGCCGCGGCAGGCGCGCGGCCAGCTCCAGGCTGTGGGTGACCACGATCAGGGCGCTGTCTCCTTCGGCGTGGAGGTCGAGCAGGAGGTCGGCCACGGACGTGGCGGTCGCCGCGTCCAGGTTGCCGGTCGGTTCGTCGCAAAGGAGCAGGCTCGGCCGGTTGATCAGCGCGCGCACGATGGCCGCTCGCTGCCTCTCTCCCCCCGAGAGCTGCGCTGGTCGGTGGTCGATGCGCGTACCAAGGCCGACGGCCTGGAGCAGGCTCCGGGCCCGCTCCTCTCCTCCGTCCACGCCGTCACCAGCGGCCACGGTCGGAAGAAGCACGTTCTGCAGCATCGTGTACTGCGGCAGCAGATAGTGATCCTGGAACACCAGGCCGACGCTCCGGCTACGGAACGCCGCCAGCCCCCGTTCGGGCAGATCGTGGGCAGCCTGGCCCGCGATCCGGATGCTGCCTGACGTCGGCGCCTCGAGCGTCGCGGCGAGGTGCAGGAGCGTGCTCTTGCCACTGCCCGAGGGACCGGTTACTGCCAGGGCCTCTCCCGCGCCCAGGGCCAGCGAGATTCCCCGCAAGACCTCGACGATCCCGGCCTCCGTGTCGTAGGACTTCGTGACGGAATCGAAGTGGAGCGCGTCAGTCATCGCGGCGAGATGCTAGCGCGGCAGGATAGTCGCCGCTTCGCGGCCGGCACACCCGGCTTTTGCCGCGCAAGTTGCTAACCGGCTCCCGCCGCTCGCCGTCTCAGACCACGACGGTACGACGCGAGCGTGTCAGCGGCCATCAACTTGGCTGTGTAGTGCCTCCGCACGCCCTGGAGGCCCGAGCGTCCGAGCTGGGCCCTGCGATCCGCATCGGCGCCCAGCTCCTCGACCGCGCTCGCCAGCGCCGACACGTCGCCGGCCGGCACCAGCGTGCCGCCTCCGGTCATCTCGAGCATCTCGGGAAACGCGCCGTGGTCCGGCAGAACTGCCGGTACGCCGTTTGCCATTGCCTCGAGCGCCGGCAATCCCTTCGCCTCCCGGTAGACCGTCGGCAGGACGAGCACGTGCACACCGTGAAGGAGGTCGATCTTCTGCTGCCGGTCCACCTCGCCGAGCCACTCGAAGTGCGGTTCCAGACCCCAGTTGGCAATCCGCCGACGCTGGAGTTCGAAGTAGGTCCGGTCACGGCCGCCCAGGTAGCCGGCAGCACGGAAGCGGACGCGACCGGGACCCAGGCGATCGCTTAGCTCCTTGAACGCCTCGGCCGCGAGATGGAAGCCCTTCTCGGGGCACATCCGGGCCAGGTACCCCATGATCAGGGGCGACTCCGCGGGCTCCGCGGTGCGGTTTCCGTGACCTTCGAGGTCGATCCCGAGGCGGGCCACGTCGATGCGGGACGGCGGCAGGTCGAGCAGCTTGGTCATCGCCGCCGCGTAGTACTCGTTCGGCGCGACGAGGACATCGACCTCGCGAACCCGGCTCCGCATTTCGGCAAGGACCTCCGACCTGTGGGGGTCCTCCAGGTCCTCGAGGAAGATGTCCTCGCCCTGGAGGCCGCAGACGATGAGCGCCCCGGGCAGTACTTCGCGGAGGTGATGAACCATGCCCAGAAGCATGGAGTTCGTCAGATGAATGACATCGGGCTGGAACTCGTCCCCGAGCCACTTGGCGAGACCCTGGAGCTCCGCGAGCTGGCGTCCCGCCTCGCCGCGCACCATGGAGAGGGCCAGTTCCCCCAGCTCGCGGGCGTCCGTCGCTGCCGCGGAACGCGTCACTCGCGCCAGGAGACGCGGATTGTCCAGCAGCCGGCGCAGACCCGCGGGCGCCCGGCTCCAGAGCGGCAGCTTCTGCTCCAGGTAGATGTTCACCGCGCCATAGAAGACTCTGCCGTAGCTGACGTTCTCCTCGTCGGTCCTCAGCGGCGTGTAGATCGGCAGCAGGACCGCGTTGTGGCCTCGTTGCTGGAGCGCGCGCACGAGGGCGTTGTCGTGAATGCAACTTCCGCAGATCATGCCGCCGGCGCCCGCCGCCAGGTAGGCGATTCGCAGGGGCTGGTCGGTGCCGGTCATGGGATAAAGCGCGCCACCCGCTCGGTACCGGGCGGTTTGCTGAGCAGGGAACCGATAACCAGCGCCGCGACCGAGCCGGCGAAGATGACCGCCACCGGCATCACGCCGGTCCCGCCCACGCTGTAGTCCGGCTGACCGAACCCGCGAACGAAGAACCAGATCCAGAGGACGATCACGGTGATGATCGCGGCGGCCGCTCCCCCGGCCGTGCTGCGCCGCCAGTAGAGGGCTGCTATGACAACGGGCAACAGAGAGGCGAAGCCCGTGAAGGACCACACCGAGAGCGCGAAGATGCTCCGCTCGGCAACCAGGGACACGAGGAAAACGGCCGCCACCACGCCCACGACGAACAGGCGGCCCAGCAGGATCTGCCGGGCCTCGCTGAGCTCGCCCCCCCAGCGGTAGTGGCGCACGATGTCCTGGGTGAACATCGTGCCCAGTGACAGCGACTGCGAGTCGAGCGACGACATGATCGCGGCGAAGACGCCAGCCCCGAGCAACCCGGCGAGCAGATCGGGAGTGTAGAGAGCGATCATCCGAATCAGGACGGAGTTCGACGCCGGCCCCTCGAGCCCGGGAAAGTCGATGTTCCCGAACACGCCCAACAGCACGCTCGGGATCCATACCACGGCGATACACACCGGGTAGAGCACGATCGGGGCCTTGAAGGTGGCGGCCTGCCGGGCGGAGAGCCAGTGCGAGAAGATGTGAGGGAAGGTGCCCACCGACAACGGGATCAGGGTGTAGCTGAGCAGCCGCAGCGGGTCGATCGCGTCGCCTCGAATCAGCAGGTCCGGTCGGCTTGCGGCGACCCGGTCGAGCGCCGCGCCGACGCCGCCCAGCTTCGTGACGATCAGGATCGCGGTGACGGCGCCGAGCAGCATGAACATCCCGGTCTGGAACGTGTTCACCCAGGCCGTTCCGCGCAGACCGCCGCTCGTTACGTAGCCGATCACGACGACGCAGATCAGCAAGCTGCCCAGCCACGGCGGCGCCGCGCCGTCGGTGATCTGCTGGAGAGTGATGCCGCCGCCCATCACGCCGATCAGCAGGTAGGGGGCCAGCAGCACGACGAGGACGACGAACAGCAGCAGGCCGACCCCGTCGGAGCCCCAGCGGGCGCGTACGAACTGAACCTGGGTCAGGAGCCCCAAGCGGCTGCCGACCGCCCAGACCCGGGTACCGACGAAGAAGAACACGACGGGCACCATCAGCGCCGACGACGACGCCATCAGGGAAAACACACCGATTCCGACCCGGTACGACTCCGCCGACGCGCCAAGCAGGGCGAAGGACGTCATGTGGGTGCCGAACAGGGTCATCAGGAGCACGAAGGGACCGATCGTCCGTCCGGCGACGAAGAAATCCTCACCCGTTGCGGCCAGGCGCCGGCTGCTCCAAACACCGATCAGGAGGACGGCCAGCAGATAGCCGAAGATGATCGTGAGGGTCATCCCTTGTCCTCGGAAGGCCGGGTCTCGCCTTCGCCGCCGTTCGCGCGTTGCGCCGCGCCGGGGCCGGTCGCCAGGCGATCCAGTTCGGCGGCGGGCCAGACGCCACGAACAAGCCACCACATGGTCAGAACGACCGCGCCCGCGAAGAGTAGGTGGTACGTCAATCCGACAGGCAGCCCAAGGAACCGGTCTTCGTCGTACCAGAACCAAAGGTCGTTGTGGAGCAGGTACAAGACCGCCAGGGTCGCGTACGCCAGCCGCCGAACCGCTGTCGCCGCCATGGACTCCGCCGCCTTTCCGGTCAGGACGCGGGTGCGGCCCGGGCCAGTTGGTCCACCGCCGGCGGAACGGTTTTGCCGCCCCCGGCCGCGGCGAACGCCGCCATGTCCTCGAACATGGAGGTGAAGTCCACTTCGAACACGTCGCCGATCAGAATGCGAGTCACCTTGCTCTGGTGCTGGGGGTACAGCCGCAGAAAGGAACCGACGCTGAAGTTCGGGTCGTAGAAGACATTGACCAACTGGCGTACCGCCTCGACACCTCGCATCAGAAGTGGCTGGAAGGCTCCCAGCCGCTCACCGGAAACGTCTCCGGCGGCAACCGCGTCGATCGACGCTTCCGCCGCCATCTCCCCCGACTTGAGCGCCAGGAACACGCCGGACGAGTACACGGGATCGATGAAGGAGAACGCATCGCCGATCGCGATCCAGCCGTCACCCGCCATCTTGTCGATCCGATAGGAGAAGTCCTTCATCACGGACACCGGACGGCACTGGTGGGCCGGAGCGATCCGGCGTTCGATCTCCGCACAGTTCCCGACTTCTTCGAAGAAGATCTCGTGCGGCCTGCCCTTTCGATCCCGGATCAGGCCGTCCATCGGTCCCACGACCCCGACGCTGACCACGTCCCCCGCCAGCGGGATGTACCAGAACCAGCATTCGCCGGACTCCGTGTGCAGGATCAGGGTCGCTCCCTCGTCCTTGCCTTCATCCCGGATCGCGCCGCGGAAGTGGGTGTAGATCGACGCGTGGCGCAGACCGTAGTCCACACGGCCCAGGTCAAGCCGTCGTGCAAGCAACGCGCTCTGGCCCGTGGCGTCGATGACGACGCGGCTCGCGAGCTCCACCGGACCACCGTTGTCCGCCGCGGTGGCGCGCACCCCGCGCGCCCGGCCGCCCTCGAACAGCACGTCGCGAACGTTGACCCCGCGGTGTACCTCGGCGCCCTGCCCGGCGGCCGTGTCCATCAGGAGCTGATCGAACTCCGAACGGCGTACCTGCCAGGTCCGGGCGCTGTCGTCCCCCGGCCTCTCCTTCTCGAAGTAGAACGGCATGGACGCCTTGCCCGTCCTGGTGAAGAACTGGACCGAGTGCTTCTCGACGAAGTGGCTGCTCTTCATCCGCTCCAGCGCCCCCATCTTCTCGAACACGCCGTGCGTGTCCGGCATCAGGGACTCACCGATCTTGAAGGTCGGCACGGGTTCCCGCTCGAGCAGCAACGTGCGCAGGCCCCCGCGGGCCGCAATCGCCGCGGCCGCCGAGCCGCCCGGGCCGGCGCCGATCACGATCAGATCGTAGGAAGATGCGGCAAACACCACCGGGAGTTTACGGCAGGCAGCCGATGCCGGCTACCGCAACCTGGGAGGCTTCCTGCACGTAGTGCCGTTGTTGTAGCCTGAGTATTCGATTGATCGGCGAACGCGAGGTTCCAGGCGCGCCGCCCCAGAGTTCGAGAGGTACCCCGCAATGCGCTCTATTCCTGTTGCCCCGTTGGCTCTCTGCATCCTGCTGTCGCTCGTCGCGGCCTCCGTCGTAGCGCAGGATCCCGAACAACCGGATTCGACCGTTACCGACGAGATCACGGTCACCGCCCAGCGGGTCGAGGAGGCCATTCAGGACGTGCCGATCTCGATCGTCACCCGCTCGGGCGAAGAGCTCGAACAGCAGGCGATCGGCGACGTACAGGCCCTGGCAGAGGCCTCGCCAGGCGTCGTCATCTCGGGCCAGAGTCCCACCACCGGCGAGGTGGCCATTTACATCCGCGGCCTCGGGTCGGGCACGCTCGGCATCGGCACCGAGCCGACCGTCGGCTACTACGTGGACGGCGTCTACATGCCGCGTCCGCAGGCGGCCGTGAACCCGTTCCTCGACCTGGAGCGCATCGAGATCCTGCGTGGCCCCCAGGGCACGCTTTGGGGACGGAACTCAACTGCCGGGGCCGTGAACGTGGTCACTCGGGCGCCGGAGAGCGAGTTCCACGGGCGCCTCTTCACGTCCATCTCCGAGTTCGACTCCAGCGAGCCGGCCGAGGGACGCCGTTACGGCTTGACGCTCACGGGTCCCGTATCGAGCAAGGTCTGGGCCCGGTTCACCGGCGCCACGGCCCAGGTCGAGGACCCCACCTACAACGACTTCCTGGGCGCCAACCCGGACAACTTCGACGGCGTCACGCTACGGGGCTCGCTCACCTTCCTGCCTTCGGACTCGCTGACCTTCACGATCCGGGCCGACAGCACCGACGACGACGCCCACGCGAACTTTCCCTTCAAGCCGTTCGACGTGTCGCCCTACAGCACGGTGGGGACCCTGAACCGGTTCTACGGCTACTCCGATCCGGACGACATCCACCGCATCTCGACCGACACAACGCCGTTGTCCACGTACGAGGAGACCGGCTTCTCGCTGACCGTGAACAAGGCGCTGGGCGGCGGCACGAGCTTCACGTCGATCAGCAGTTCGCGCGAGTTCGATTCGATGCGGGACACGGACATCGACGGCTCCCCCAACGCCCTGATCACCAACCGGGGCTCGTTCTACTCCGAGTGGTGGTCGCAGGAGTTCCAGCTCCACGGCGGCAACGAGCGGGCCAACTGGGTAGCCGGCGCCTACGCCTTCAACGAGGAAAGCGGCATGCAGGTCAACAACGTGACCGACCTCGCACTGCTCGGCGTCTGGCTGTTCGCGAACAGCCCCCAGACGTTCCTGTTCGACCCGACGACCTTCTGTTCCCTCGGCTTCCTGGCGCCGCCGTTCCTGTGCGGGCCGCAGTACTACAACGCCGTGGCGCCGTTCATCGGCCTGCCGGTGCCGGGCGTCGCGACGCCGCTGCCGTTCGAGACGGACCTTGACGCCTCGCTCTACGCCGCGTACGGCCAGGTCGACTGGGCGCTGAGTGACCGGATGACCCTGACCACCGGCGCCCGCTACACGGCAGACGAGAAGCAGCACGATCAGGCCGCACTCAACTTCACGACCTTCATGCCGGAGTTGCAGTCCCAGAGCGACAGTTGGAGTGCGCTGACCCCCAAGCTGGGCCTCGAGATTCGACCGAGCGACAACGTGATGCTCTACGGCGCGGTGACCGCCGGGTACAAGAGCGGCGGCTACAACGCGCTCTCACTGCAGCCGGCCTTCGACGAAGAGACCGTGACGAGCTACGAAATCGGCATCAAGTCGTCCCTCGCCGACCGCAAGGTGCGGATCAACGCGGCCGCCTTCCACTACGACTACGACGACCTGCAGGTGTCGGTGCTCTACCCCGATCGTTCGGTGGTCGAGAACGCGGCCAACGCGCGCATCCGCGGCCTGGACTTCGAGCTCTCGGCGAGGCCGAATCGCCAGTTCGCTTTCGATCTGTCCTTCGAAGTCCTCGACGACGAGTTCGTCGACTTCACGTCTCTCGATCCCGTGCTGCAGGCGCAGTTCGTCGAGGGACTGCTGGCGGCGGGTTTGATCGATCCAGCCCAGGTGCTCCAGGGCGGCGGCGGCGCACTCCCGATTCCGCCCACCGACCTTTCCGGCAACGGACTGCCCCGGGCACCCGATCTCTCCGCCACGGCGGCGCTGAGCTACACGTTCGACCTTGGCAGCAGCGGTTCACTGATCGCGCGCGGCGAGTACCAGTACACCGACGACGTGGCCTTCGACTCCTTCGAACGCTTCGTCCAGCCCTCCTACGGCCTGCTCCACGCCCAGTTGCGCTGGACCTCGGCGCAGGGACGCCTGTTCCTGGCCGCCTACGCCCGCAACCTGGGCGACGAGGAGTACCGGCTCAGCCAGTTCTTCGTGAACTACACCGGATCGCTCGCGGTCTGGGCGCCGCCGGCCGAGGTCGGCATCCAGTTCGGCATCGATTTCTAGGGATCAGGTGTAGCGCGCGCCGCGGTACTGCTCGTCGTAGAACCGCGGCAGAAGCTGATCGACCCGCAGAAGTCCGCCTTCGCTGAGCTCGATCCGCTCGGGCCCCACCGTTGCCAGGCCCTGCTCGGTCAGGCTGCCGAAGGCGTCCGCATAGTTCGCCACGACATCGACGCCGAACTTGCGCTCGAACGCGTCGCGTTCGAGCCAGCCCCGCTTCAACTGCAGGATGAGCTCGCGGGTCAGACGCTCCCGGGCGGTCGTGGCGAAGGCTCTTCGGGTCGCCAGGCCGCCGTCCTCGATCGCCGCCAGGTAGTCGTCCCAGCGGTCGTGGTTCTGCAGATGGACTCCACCCATGTGGCCGAACGACGACACTCCGATCGGGATCATGTCCGCGCCGCTCCACACTTCCCGGGCGTAGACGAACTTGCAGCCCCGATCGCGCCGCATCATCGTGTAGGCGCTCCAGCGCTCGAAGCCGGCGCGCTCGAACTGCTCGAACGCGTAGGCGTGCCATTCCCGTTTCGTGCGCCAGTCGGCAAAGGCCGGCGCGTCGGCGTCGCCGCGTAGTTTTGCCTTCGAGTACACCGTGTTGAACGGCAGTTCCATCTGGTAGATGGTGATCGAGTCCGGGTCGTACTCGATCGTCAGGTCCACGGTTCGCTTCCAGCTCTCCCAGGTCTCGCCGACCATGCCGGCGATCAGGTCGACGTTCAGTTGCCGGAACCCCTGGGCCCGGATCCAGTCGCGCACCCGGTAGATCTCCTTCGACACGTGGGCGCGGCCGTTCTCCTCCAGGATCCTGTCGTCGAAGTTCTCCACCCCGAGGCTGAGGCGGGTCACTCCGATGCTGCGGATCGCCTCGAGCTTGGACTGGGTCAGCGTCCCCGGTTCACACTCGAACGCGACCTCTTCGGCGCCGTCCCACGGCATCACGTCCTGCAGGCGCTCGGCCAGAGGAATCAGTTGCTTGGCGGCGATGTATGAGGGTGTACCGCCGCCGAAGTAGACGAAATCCAGCTTCCGGCCCCTGATCGACGGCCGGTCCGCGTAGCGCTCAAGCTCCGCGCCGAGGGCGTCCAGGTAACGCCCGATCTGCTCGTGGTTCTTGTCGATGTAGACCCGGAAGTAGCAGAACTTGCAGCGCTTGCGGCAGAACGGGATGTGGATGTAGAGGCCCAGAGAGGTGCCGGCTACAGGCTCCTGATCAAGCGCCGCGGCCGCCTCCCCCACCGAGGTCTCGTTCCAGGCCGAGTACGGCGGGTAGTTCGACACGAAGACAGAGCCGATGTCGGTCGCTTCGAGATCGAGCAGGCCGGTAGCCGGCTCCGCCATCGTGGCGGTGGGTTCACTCATTTCTGCTTTCCCCGGAAGGGCCGTTCATCCGAAGCAGTACAGGATGCCGTCGAGGCTGCCAATCACCAGCCGTTCCGACGCCACGGCCGGCGAGGCCATGATTGCCGAACCGGTGTCGAACTCCCACACCGGTTCCCCGGTCGCCTTGTCCAGCGCGAGAACGGGCCCCCGCTTCGAACCCAGGAACACGCGGTCGCCGACGATGACCGGGGAGGAGTCGAGCCGGGCGCCGCTGTTCCACTCCCATTTCCGTTCGCCGGTCCGGGGATCCAGGGCATGGACGATCTTGTCCCGTCCCCCGATCACGACGATCTCGTCGTCCGCGGCGGCCGACGCGTAGAAGGGAAACTTGCGCACTTCGTGCTCGTACGCCCAGGCCACCTCACGCCGCTCGAGGTCGATTCCCAGCACCTCGTTCTCGTAGGTGGCGACGTAGGCCATCTCGCCGATCACGGCCGGGCTCGAGGCCGCCTGGCCCCGCAGATTGATCTTGTGAATCGTCTCGCCGGTTTCGATGTCGATCAGCCACATGAAGCCGTCGCAGCCGGACACCGTGGTCAGCCCGTCGGCGACCGCCGGCGTGCCGTGCACGTAGCCTTCCGTCTCCACCTGCCACAGCTTCTCGCCGCTGTCGCGATCCAGGCAGTAGAGCGAGTTGTCGTAGGAGCCGACGAGCAGCCGGTCACCGTGCAGCGAGACGCCGGCGTAGATCTCTCCCAGGGTCTCGAACTGCCACTTCTCTTCGCCGCTCCCGGCGTCCAGCGCGTGAATGAGTCCGTACTCGTCACCGATGTAGACCACGCGGTCGAAGACCGAGAGGGGCGCCTTGATCGGCGTTCCCGCGTCGAAGCGCCAAATTTCCTTCCCTTCGTCCAGAGTCACGGCGTAGACCCTGCCCTCGTAGTCTCCGAAGAAGACGACGCCATCCACGATCGCGGCCGTGCTCTCGATCTCGCTACCGGTGTCGAACGTCCAGAGCAGCTTCGGCTCGTCCGGCAGCGTCGTCGCGGCCACGCCCGTGCCCAGCAGGTTGCCGCGGAACACCGGCCAAGCATTGGCGGAAGGCTGGAACAACGACCCTGACGCCGCTGATTCCTGGTCCTCTCCGTCACCAGCCACGGCCAGCGCTCCGACGCCCGACAGGACGCCCAGGAGCAGCGCCGGAACGAGGAACCGAGCGCGTCGGGCCCTCCGCCGGCCGGCGGAGGCGGAATTGCCTGAATACTGGACGCTCTCTGACATGGCGAACTCTCGCTGTGGGAAGACGGGCTGTCGCAACCTTAGGGGTTCCAATGGATCAGAAGGCCGCCCGGTAGAGGGCGAGCATATCGGAGACCGTCGCGGCTCGCGGATTGAACCGGGCCGTCCACTGATCGGCGGCCTGTGCCG
>MKWU01005755.1_pt1 | contig 13181 bp, 13 predicted proteins | sample 809101 | NCBI WGS metagenome assembly MKWU01 (sample SAMN05860141, study PRJNA318959) | sponge metagenome | host: Aplysina aerophoba | place: Slovenia: Piran, Adriatic Sea, Gulf of Piran | collected 2013-05-07 | reverse complement strand
GGCCGATGGCGAAGATCGGCAGCCCCGGCGCCATCAGCCCCACCGCGTGATAGGAGGGCGAGCGCACGCCGGCGATCAGCCAGACGTTGGGAACGAGAATGCCCAGATGCGGGTCGTTGGCCATGAGAGCGCCGCCCGTATCGGTGCGATGGCCCGCCACCGCGAGGCTGTTGCTGCCGGACTTGGAGAGCCCGCCGAGCCATTGCTGCGCCTGCGCAGTCGGGCCGCCCCCGCCGGAGCCGGCGACCGAGACCGCGCCGCCTTCCATCAGGCGCGCCCAGAGATCGTCCCAGCCCGCCCGTGCGCGCAGAGGGAGAAGGCCGGCCCAGACCAGCCAGTTGACGTCCGTGCCGGCGAGGCGCCCTGCGGCGAACACGTCCTCCACCGTCCAGGGCTCGGGCTCCAGGCCGAGAACGTCGAAGTCGTGCGGCAGCTCGTCGGTGCTGTCCTGGTAATGGTTGATGCCGTCCACGAAGCGCTGGACCCAGAGCCGGGTGTCAGCGTCCATGGTGCGCTCGATCTCCGCCGCGGCGCGGCCGTAGTCCAGGGTGCGCAGGCCGTGGTCGATGTCGACGCCGAGGGGGCCGATCATCTCCGACACGCGCCCGCGCGCGATCATCCGCATCGTCGCCATCTGGCCGAGCCGCAAGTGGGCGTGCACGAGGCCGAGCGCGAACGCCGCGTCGCCGTCGCTCTCCGCTTCGATGAAGGGAATCTGCCGCTCGCTCCAGTGGATCGTCACAGGCCCGTCGAGCGGGAGGCCGCGCGTGGGGAACGCCGCCAGACGCTCGCCGACATCCTTCTCGTCCGGCAAGGGCGTGAAGAGCGCGCAGGCGGACAATGCGACGGCCGCAGTGCCGAGAGCGAGCCAGACGGCGAGGGGGGAAAGAATGGAAACCATGCGGTCCTCCGGGCGACGACGTGATCTTCCTTATACGCCCATTGCCGACTATGCGGAGAAGGGCGGGCGGAACCCCCATTGCGCAGGGAGCTCGCAAGGGGTTCCGGCCCGCCCGGGCGCCGGCACGAGGGAGGCCTAGTCGTGCCGGTGGTGGTGTCGCCTGTGCGACTCCCATTTCGTCACGAGCTCCTGGCGCTGCGCAGGCGTCAGCACCTCGGCCGCGTCGGCGAGCGCGGTGAGCGCGCGCTGGCTCATGCGATCGACCGCCTCCATCTTGCGCTGACGCAGCGATTCGAGCTCGTCCCGGTCGACGGTCTCCTTTGAGAACGCCGCCATCAGGTCTTGCCGAATTTCAATCTTGAGATCGTGGACTTCCTGAAGGTCGGCGACGGCAGCCGTCACGATGGCGTGCACCTTGCCGCGTTGATCGTCGCTGGCCTCGACCTTGTCGAGCATGCGTTCGATCTTTTTCTCCACGAACCAGCCGAACTTGCCGTCGCCCCGCTTGGTGAAGCCCACCGTGCTCCAAGTCGTGCCGGCGATGACCAGAACGAGGGCGCCGGCGATGCCCGTGACGATCCAGCGGGTGCGCGGCCTGCGGCGGGTGGGCTGCTTGGCGGTGTTGTCGTTCCCGGTATCGTCGCCGTTGTCGGCGCCCTTATCGTCGTCGGTGCGGTGTTCGTCACTCACGGCTTGTCCTCTCGGTCGGTTCATGGGTTCGACAGTTGAGATTATGGGAAGCCCCGGTTTCGCGGCGATTTCGGGGAGGTAAAGATTTGTAAAGGCGGGCTCTTCACCAGACGATGCGCCGCCGCCCGAGCCAGCGCCCGACGCTTCGGCAATAGGCCGCGTAGCGCTCCCCGAAGTGCCGGCGCATCGCGCGCTCCTCGAAGGCGATGTACCAGTAGCGCACGATGAGCGCGAAGGCCGCGCTCAGGACCACAGCCGTCAGTGTCGCCGAGACCAGGGCGGCTCCGAACCCCGCCAGCACCAGGCCCAGATACATCGGGTTCCGGCTCAAGCCGTAGAGACCGTCGGTGACGAGTTCGCCAGGATCTTCGAAGGTCTGGACGTTGGTGCCGGCTCGCTGGAAGCGGCGCTTTCCCGCCACCGAAATGCCGATGCCCAAAACCACCAGCGCCCCGCCGCCCCAGGGGAGCCCCGGCACGTCGAAGCCGACCAGGGGAAGGAAACGGTCCGCCGCGAGGATCGCGGCAATCAGCATCCAGAAGAGAGTCGGAGGGTTGATTCGCATGGCTCGTCCTCAGAAGAGCGGCACTTGGTGGGTGCCGTAGATCGGATTTTCGGGTGGCGGCAGGGACCGGGTGATCTGCCCGGTGCTCAGGTCCACGTGGGCCTCCCACAACGGCCGCTTGTGCACAGCGTATCGGAGGATGCTCCCGTTCTCGGGCAGCCCGTCCTCGCCGAAGACCGCCTCGGTGACGATGACCTTGTAGTGCGCGGGGTCCCTGTCGCCGGGAACGCTATGTCCGAACATCTCTCCCGGCGGGAGAAGCATCGGAATCTCCGAGACATACATCTCGGTCGGCAGGACGTAGTTAATGAGGTTGCTCTTGCCCTCGACGGCGGCCTGCACGTCTGGCGCCGAGGACGCGAGGTTCGCGACTGCGGCGAGGTCCGCCTTCGATATCTCGACAAGCGAGAGGTAGACGCCCTTCTCGACCTCATGGGTGTAGAGCGCGTTCATCGCCTGGATGCGCATGCCGAAGGCGAGCAGGAGAGCGAGCCCGAGGGTCATCCCGTAGGCCAGCACCCAGGCGGCGAGGCGGGCCGCTCGGCCTTCGCCGATGGGCAGCGCGAAGCGGAGGCCGAAGCGCGCCGGCAGAAACATGCCCGTGCGCTTCATGTAGTCCGCGTAGCCGGGATACCTGCGCAGGCAGATGCCTTCCTCGGCCTTCGCCAGGGCGATGTAAATGAAGATCACCGTTAGCGTCGCAATCACGACGAGGTAGCGGGGCCAGATCAGCGCCATGCCGATGCTGGCGACGATCAGGGCGAGGTACTGGGGATGCCGGATGCGCCGGTAGAGCACGTTCGTGACCGCGCCCTTGCTGGTCAGCTTCGCGTAGTAGACCTGGATCGCCCCGATCGCGAAGCCGGCCAAACCTGCGACCAGCAGGATGGCGCCGACGAGGCCGAGATTGTCGACCAGCAGGGAATCGGTCTCTTCGACGACGTGGGGCAGGAAGAACTGAATCAGCCAGCTCGTCGTCTCCGAGCCCTGCAGCCAGTCGAGCCCCGGCCCGTAGACGCCGTAGAAGTAGGCGGCGAAGGGCGACGCCATGTAGAGGAACTCGAAGGCGATGAAGACGTAGAACACGCCCGAAATCAGCAGCGCGCTCCGTGCCCGGATGACGCTCCTGCCGGTATCTCTCTCCTTGGCCATGCCACACCTGCTTTCATCGGTCTGGCTCCCGACCAGGGTCGGGCGTGACCCGGGTCGCGCGCGTCAGGAGCAGCACAGGGAAGGATGGCGCGGTGTGGTTTCCCGACTTTTTCCGGCAGGTAAAGAAATATGAAACGTGCTTTTTCTTGTCCCTCAGGCGCCGGGCGCTCGCTCCGCTCGATCGTGCGCTCCGCGCGCGTGGGCGCGCGACGCTACGCGCCGTTCGGCGCGGCGCGCGGTCGCGCGCTCCGGCCCGCTTCGCGGCCCGGCCCATAACATGTCCCGCATCTCGCTCTCCGCCGGGCGCTCGCTCTACGCTCTCTGGACGGGTGCTGGGCGGCCGTGGCATAAGCGGCGTCGGGCTGAAACGGGTGCGGGGGCACCGGCGGGAACGATGGCGACGATTGGCACGCGGCTCTACACCCTGCTCTGCGGCGCGCTGGTGGGCGAGGACGAAGCCGGCAACCGCTACTATCGCGAGCGCTGGGGGCGGTCGGGGCCGGGCGAGCGCGAGCGGCGCTGGGTCGTCTACGAAGGCGAGGTGGAGGCATCCCGCGTGCCGCCGGAGTGGCACCGCTGGCTGCATCACAGCACCGACGAGGCGCCGACGGAGGCGCCGCTCAGGGCGCAGCCCTGGGAGAAGCCGCACCTGCCGAACCTCACCGGCACCGCCGCCGCGTACCGGCCGCCGGGTCACATCCTGGGCCGCGGCCAGCGCGACCGGGCGACCGGGGACTACGAGCCCTGGCAGCCCGACGAAGGGCCGGCCAAGGGCTGAGAGCCGGGACTCCGAGAGGGGCCTGCCGGCGTCTGGCGCGCCGGGACTAGACCGGGCGGATCAGGGCGTGGCGCTTCTTGCCAGCGGAGAGCTTGATCCGGCCGTCCGCGCCGATGTCGTCGGGGCCGACGGCGCGCGTTTCCGACTCGATCGCCCTGCCGTTGATGCGGGCGCCGCCGCCCCGGATGAGCCGCCGCGCCGCGCCGCCCGACTCACAGAGCTCCGCCTTCTGAAAGAGCACGATCGCGGGAATGCCGACCTCGAGCTCGCTCCGCGCGGCGTCGATGACCGGAAGGTCTGCGCCGGCGGCGCCTTCCTCGAAGGTTCGCCGCGCCGTCTCGGCGGCGTTGGCCGCGGCTTGCGCGCCGTGGCAGAGGGCCGTCGCCCGGTTCGCCAGCAGCTTCTTCGACTCGTTCAGCTCGGCGCCTTCGAGCGCCTCGTGACGCGCGATCTCGTCCAGCGAAAGCTCGGTGAAAAGCCGCATGAAGCGGCCGATGTCGGCATCGTCGGTGTTGCGCCAGTATTGCCAGTAGTCGTAGGCCGACAGCCGGTCGGCGTTGAGCCAGACGGCGCCTTGCGCGGTCTTGCCCATCTTCGCGCCGGAGGCGAGGGTGATGAGCGGCGTGGTGAGACCGTAGAGCTGCCGCGCGTCGATGCGCCGCGCGAGCTCCACGCCGTTCACGATGTTGCCCCACTGGTCCGAGCCGCCCATCTGGAGGCGGCAGTCGGCGCGGCGCGAAAGCTCCAGGAAGTCGTAAGCCTGGAGGATCATGTAGTTGAACTCCAGGAAGCTCAGCGGCTGCTCGCGGTCGAGGCGGAGCCGCACACTGTCGAAGGTGAGCATCCGGTTGATCGAGAAGTGGGCGCCGATGTCCCTCAGCAGCGGGATGTAGCCGAGCGCGTCGAGCCAGTCGGCGTTGTCGACGATCAGCGCGTCGGTGGGCCCGTTGCCGAAGGAGAGGAAGCGGTCGAAGGAGCGCCGGATGCCCATCTTGTTGGCGGCGATGGCGTCTTCGGTGAGCAGCGAGCGCGATTCGTCGCGCCCGCTCGGGTCGCCGATCTTGGTGGTGCCGCCGCCGAGGAGCACGATGGGCTGATGACCCGTCTTCTGCAGCCAGCGCAGCATCATGATCTGCACGAGGCTGCCGACATGCAGGCTGTCGGCGGTGCAGTCGAAGCCGATGTAGGCGGTCACGCGCTCCTGCGCGGCGAGCGCATCGAGCGCCGCGTCGTCGGTGCACTGGTGGATATAGCCGCGCTCCGACAGCACGCGCATGAATTCGGAGGAGAACACCGTCGCTCGACCCGCTGGCTGCCGTACCGCCCGGCTGCCCGCGCAGGGCGCCGGGGCGCGCGGTCATGTATCACAGGGCCTGCGCGTGGACAACGCGGCGCCTGTCCGTCCGGATGGCGCCGATGAGCGGTGCGCTGCCGGAGGGGCCTGTCCGGGCCCTCGGCCTGATGAGCGGCACCTCGCTCGACGGCGTCGACGCGGCGCTGATCGAGACCGACGGCGTCACCGTCTCGGGCTTCGGCGCGTGGCGCACCGCCCCCTATCCGGAGGATCTGCGCGAGCGGCTTCGGGCGGTGATCGAGGGGCGGGGCGGGCGAGAGGACGCGGAGCCCGCACTGACCGAGTTCCACGCGGATGCCGTCGAGGCATTGCTGGCCGAGGCCGGCGTGCGAAGGGAGGAGATCGCCGTCGCGGGCTTCCACGGCCACACGGTCCGTCACGAGCCCGAGGCAGGGCTGACCGATCAGATCGGGGACGGCGCGGCGCTGGCCCGCCGGCTCGGGATCGACGTGGTGAACGATTTTCGCAGCAAGGATGTGGCTGCGGGCGGGCAGGGGGCGCCGCTGGTGCCGCTCTTTCATGCGGCGCTTGCCCGGCGGAGCGGGCTTGCCGCGCCCCTCGCCGTGCTCAACCTCGGCGGTGTCGCCAACGTCACCTGGATCGGCGGGCCGGCCGACGAGGACCTGCTGGCCTTCGATACCGGCCCGGGCTGTGCGCTGATCGACGACTGGGTGCTGAGCAGGACCGGGGCCGCGCTCGACCGCGACGGCAGGCTGGCACGCTCCGGCACCGTCGACCACGCCGCGCTCGAGGCCCTGCTGGCGCACCCCTATTTCGACGCAGAACCGCCCAAGTCGCTGGATCGCAACGCATTCGACCCGGCGCCGGTCAGCGGATTAGCGGCGGGCGATGGCGCCGCGACCCTGGTGGCCTTCACGGCGGAGGCCGTGCGTCGCGCGCTCGCGCACATGCCGGCGGCGCCTCTGCGCTGGCTGGTGACCGGCGGCGGTTGGCACAACCCGGCGCTCATGGCGGCACTCGCGGAGCGCTTGGGCGTGCCCTGCGATGGGGTGGAGCGCGTCGGCTGGCAGGGCGATGCGCTGGAGGCGCAGGCCTTCGGCTACCTCGCCGTGCGCAGCCGGCGCGGGCTCGCGCTCAGCCTGCCGCGCACCACGGGCGTCCCCCACCCGGTGAGCGGTGGGGTCTTCCACCCGGCTTAGTCGAGGCGGCGGGCGACGTAGCTCTCGACGATCTCCGACAGGGTTCCGAGCTCGCGCTCGTAGAAGTGGCCGGCGCTGTCGATCACGTCGTAGTCGATTTCGATCTGGCGCTGGCTCTGCAGCTTCTTCGCGAGCTCCGCTACCTCGGGCTCGGGCACCAGGTCGTCGGCCCCGCCGTGGACGATCAGGCCCGACGACGGGCAGGGCGCGAGGAAGGTGAAATCGAACTTGTTGGCCGGCGGGGAGACCGCGACGAAGCCTTCGATCTCCGGCCGGCGCATGAGCAGCTGCATGGCGATCCAGGCGCCGAAGGAGAAGCCGGCGATCCAGCAGCGGTCGGCACCTGGGTTCTGTATCTGCAGCCAGTCGAGCACCGAGGCGGCGTCGCTCAGCTCGCCCTGCCCGTGATCGTACTGCCCCTGGGAGCGGCCGACGCCGCGAAAGTTGAAGCGGATGACCGAGAACGACTGCCGGAGGAAGGTGTGGTAGAGCGCATGGACGATCTTGTTGTTCATCGTGCCGCCATGCTGCGGGTGCGGGTGCAGCATCAGCGCGATGGGCGCGCGCGGGTCCTCGGACTGCTGGTAGCGCGCCTGGAGACGGCCCTCGGGCCCGTTGATCATCACTTCCGGCATGGGCGGCTCATGGGCTCCGAACGCTGCTGAGCAAGATCACGGCGCAACCGATGCCGGCGACGCATGGCGGCGTTTCTATCCCCACGCACGCAACGCGGCGGATATACTTGACCCCAGGAGTCGGGAACTCTATATCCCGTCCAACGCACGGGTATACGGGCCGGCGGCGGCACTCCGCACCAGCCATTGATATACGGACGGCTGCACCATGTTCAAGCGAATTTGGGAAGACATCGGCTGCGTGTTTGGCCGCGACCCTGCGGTCCGCTCCAGGATCGAGGTGTTCTTCTGCTATCCGGGCTTCCACGCGCTGCTCTTCTATCACCTGTCGCACGGCCTCTGGCGGAGCGGCTTCCGCCTGCTCGGCCGCTTCGTGTCCCACGTCGGCCGCATGGTCACGGGCATCGAGATTCATCCGGGCGCCCAGATCGGCCGCCGCCTCTTCATCGACCACGGCATGGGCGTGGTCATCGGCGAGACCTCCGTGATCGGCGACGACGTGACACTCTATCACCAGGTGACGCTTGGCGGCGTCACCTGGTCGCCGGGCAAGCGGCATCCCACGGTGGGCGATGGCGTGGTGGTGGGCGCGGGCGCGCAGGTGCTGGGTCCGATCACGGTCGGGCGCGATGCGCGCATCGGCGCCAACGCGGTGGTGCTCAAGGACGTGCCGCCCGGTGCCACCATGGTGGGCATTCCGGCGCGGGCCGCGGGCCCCACCGAGGCGAAGACGGAGGCGTCGTCGTTCGATGCCTACGGCACGCCTTCGCCGGATATCGCCGACCCGACGACACGCGCCGTCGACAAGCTGCTGGCCGAGGTCCGCACCCTCAGAGAGCGCGTGGAGGAGCTGGAGCAGGCCGCCGCCGCGGAGCCCGAGGCCGCGCCGCCGTCCGAGGGCGAATCCGAGGAGGCTGCGACACCGCTCGGCCGCCGTGCTGCAGGCGGCTAGGAGCGGCCCGTGAAGCTCGGCACCAGGGGCCGTTACGCGGTGATGGCGATGGCGGAGCTCGCGATGCGCTCGGGCGGTGCAGGCGATGCGCAGCCCGTGACCCTCGCCGAGATCGCGGCGCGGCAGGAAATCTCGCACTCCTATCTGGAGCAGCTCTTCGGCCGCCTGCGCCGGGCCGGCTTGGTGCGGAGCGCGCGCGGGCCGGGCGGGGGCTACCGGCTGGCGCGGCCTGCGGCGGAGCTCAGGATCGCCGACATCGTGGTGGCGGTGGACGAGAACCTGCGGGCCACGCGTTGTCCGCCGGGCACCGGCAGGGGCTGCATGAAGGACGCGAAGCGCTGCGTCACCCACGATCTGTGGGATGAGCTCGGCATCCACATCCACGGCTTTCTCAGCGCGGTCTCGCTCGAAGACGTCTGCGCGCGCCGGGTGCTCGGCATGAGCGACCGGCTCTCGGGCGTCGAGCGCGGCCAGATGGTGCAGGCGGCGGAATGAGCGCTTCGGGCCCGATCTATCTCGACTACAACGCCACGGCGCCGATCAAGCCGGCGGTGGTTGAGGCGGTGGCCGAGGCGATGATGCTGGCCGGCAATCCCTCGTCGGTCCACGGCTTCGGCCGCGACGTGCGCAAGCGCATCGAGGACGCGCGCGAGCAGATCGCGGCGCTGGTCGACTGTGGCCCGGCGGAGCTGGTGTTCACCGCAGGCGGCACCGAGGCCAACAATACGGCGCTGCGCGGCGCCGGCCGGCGGGCGCTCATCGTCAGCGCCATCGAACATCCGGCGATCCTGCGCACGGCCGAGGCCGTGGCGGACGACCTGGTCGTTCTGCCGGTGGATGGCGAGGGCGTGCTCGACCTGGGCGCACTCGACGAGGCGCTCGGGGGCCACGGGCCGGCGGCGCTGGTCTCGGTGATGCTCGCCAACAACGAGACCGGCGGTATCCAGCCGGTCGCCGAGATCGCGGCGCGGGCACGGACCGCGGGCGCGCTGGTCCACTGCGATGCGGTGCAGGCGCCCGGCCGGATTCCAATCTCCTTCGCCGGGCTCGGTGTCGACATGATGAGCATTGCCGCCCACAAGTTCGCCGGCCCGAAAGGCATCGGCGCGTTGGTCGTGCGCTCGGGGCTGGATATCGCGCCCCTCATCACCGGCGGCGGGCAGGAGCGTGGCCTGCGCGGCGGCACTGAGAACGCCGCGGGGATCGTCGGCTTCGGTGCGGCGGCCGCCCTCGCTCGGGACGACCTCGCAAGGGCGGGTGAGATCGCGGCCCTGCGCGACCGGCTGGAGGCGCGGCTGCGCGAGACCGAGACCGATGTCGTCATCTTCAGCGAAGGGGCCTATCGCCTGCCCAACACGAGCTGCCTCACCATGCCGGGTGTGCAGAGCGAAACGCAGGTCATGGGCCTCGATCTCGCGGGCGTCGCGGTGAGCGCGGGCTCCGCCTGCTCCTCAGGCAAGGTGGAGCCGAGCCACGTGCTGCGCGCGCTCGGCGCGCCCGACGCCATCGGCGGCTGCGCCATCCGGGTCAGCATGGGATGGGCCACGACAGAGGACGAGATCGATCGCTTCCTGGGCGCCTGGCGGGCGCTCTATGCGGGACTCACCAACCGCTGGAAGGCCGGCGTCTCGGCCGCCGCAGGATAGGCAGCAAGCCGCCCGTGCCCCGAATGATCTTCATCGACCCCGATGGCACACGCCACGAGGTCGAGGCGCCCATCGGCGACTCCGTGCTGGATATCGCGTTCCGCCACGGCATCGACATCGAGGGCGCGTGCGAGGGTGCGATGGCGTGCTCGACCTGCCACGTCATCGTCGAGCCCGCCTGGTACGGCAAGCTCGAGGAGATGTGCGAGGACGAGGAGGACATGCTCGACCTCGCGCTCGGCCTCACGCGCACCTCGCGCCTCGGCTGCCAGATCGTCATCACCGACGCGCTCGACGGGCTGGTGGTGACGCTCCCCGCCGAAACCAGCAACATGATGTGATGGGCGAGGGGTGCCCGGCGCCCCTCTCCACGCAGGCCATACGAAAAGTGCGGCGATGACCGAGGCTGAGACGGGTTTCTTTACGGCGCTGCGCGAGGCCGCCGGGGACGGCTGGCGGGAGTACGTCGAGCATCCCTTCGTGCAGGGCCTCGGCGACGGCACCCTGCCGGAGGCCGCGTTCCGCCACTACCTGATCCAGGACTACCTGTTCCTGATCCAGTTCGCCCGCGCCTACGGGCTCGCCGCCTACAAGGCGGACACGCTGGCCGAGATCCGCGAGGCCTCCGCCGGGCTCAAGGCCCTGGTCGAGGTCGAGATGGACCTGCACCGCGCCTATTGCGCGGACTGGGGGATCGCGGAGGACGCGCTCGAAGCGGTCGAGGCCGATGGCGCGACGCTCGCTTACACGGCTTACGTGCTGGAGCGCGGGCTTGCGGGCGATCTGCTCGACCTGCGGGTGGCGCTCGCGCCCTGCGTCATCGGCTACGGCGAGATCGGCGCCCGGCTCGCGGCCGACCCCGCCACCCGCACCGAGGGCAACCCCTACGCCTCCTGGATCGAGATGTACGCCGGCGACGACTACCAGGCGTTCATGCGGACAGAGGTCGAGGCGCTGAACGCGCTCGGGGCGCACCGCGGCGGCTCCGCACGCTTCGCCGGGCTTGCCGCCACCTTCCGCACCGCGACCCGGCTGGAGGCCGCGTTCTGGCAAGCGGGCCTCGACGCCGCCGGATCCTGACGCACGCGCGAGTTAATATCCCGCGCGCGGGACCTTTCAGGCCCGCGCGACCTGAAACATGGTGCGGGGCACGGAGCGCGGTGCCGGTGTCAGGATAGCGTCGCGAGGACGGGGAGCACACAGGGCGCGGCGGGCGGCGCGCGGGGGCGCTCCCCCGGCCGTGCAGCTCAGCTTAATCCGCGGAGCGAGCAACGTGGCGGAAGCGGCTGCTGCCTTGCTCGCGGCGATCGAGGGAAGGCGTTGGCGATGAGCGTGCGGCCTCGTCGCCCCGTCCGACCCTCGGCATCCCACGATCCCAGTCGTCCCGCCGAATCCCGGCAAATCCCGCCAAAATTTTGTTATCGCTCATCCCGCGCGGGCCGCGGGACAGGTGGTTGCGCCGCTCCCGCGCGCCCTTATAGTGCGCGCCATGCCCGCAGACAGCCTTGATCTCGGCCTCGCCAAGCCGCGCCGCGAGACGCGCGTGGTGGTCGCCATGTCCGGCGGTGTCGATTCATCGGTCACCGCAGCGCTCTTGGCGGAGGCGGGCTACGAGGTGGTCGGCATCACGCTGCAGCTCTATGCGGCGGGCGGGCCGCGGACGCGCCCCGGCGCCTGCTGTGCCGGGGAGGACATCTACGACGCCCGCCGGGTCGCGGACCGGCTCGGAATCCGCCACTACGTGCTCGACTTCGAGGCGCGCTTCAAGGAGGCGGTGATCGACGACTTCGCCGACTCCTACCTGCGCGGCGAGACGCCGATCCCCTGCGTGCGCTGCAACGAGCGGGTGAAGTTCCGCGACCTGCTGGCGCTCGCCCGCGGCCTCGGCGCGGACGCGCTCGCCACCGGCCACTACGTGCGGCGCGTGGCGGGACCGGAGGGACCCGAACTCCACCGCGCGGTCGATGGCGCCAGGGATCAGAGCTACTTCCTCTTCGCCACCACGCAGGCGCAGCTGGAATTCCTGCGCTTCCCCCTCGGCGACATGCCGAAGGAGCGCGTGCGGGCGCACGCCGAGCGGCTCGGCCTCGCCGTCGCGGACAAGCCGGACAGCCAGGACATCTGCTTCGTGCCCTCGGGCCGCTATGCCGGCGTGATCGAGCGGCTCCGCCCCGGTGCCGCCGAGCCGGGCGATATCGTGGACGAAGACGGCCGCGTGCTCGGCCGCCATGAGGGCATCATCCACTACACCGTGGGCCAGCGCCGCGGTCTCGGCATCGCAGGGCCCGAGCCGCTCTACGTGCTCGCGGTCGATGCCGCGCGCCGCGCGGTCGTGGTCGGCCCGCAGGCGGCGTTGTTGCGTGACCGGATCTTGACCGGCCCGCTCGCCTGGATCGGCGGCGATGCGCCCGCGCCCGGCGATGAGCGGGCGGTGGTGGCGCGGCTCCGCTCGAGCCATCCCGGCGCGCCGGCGCGGCTGGCGGGGAGGGCCGACGGCACTGCCGAGGTCACGCTGGACGAGCCGGAGCCCGCGACCGCGCCGGGGCAGGCCTGCGTGCTCTACGACGGCGACCGCGTGCTCGGCGGCGGCTGGATCGCCGGCACCGGGCGGAACGCCGTGCCTGCGGGCCGCAACGACCACGCCGACCTGGCCGCGATGGCCGCCGCCTGACTAAGTGCCCGTGAGTCCCGACGACCTGGCGTTTGCCCTGCGCGCCCCGGCCTGCGCGAGCGGCGAGGGCCTGTGACCGAGCCCCGGCTGATTACCGAGAGCGCTCCGCTCGCCGCGCTCTGCGCGTCGTGGCAGGAGGCCGAGTTCGTCACGGTCGATACCGAGTTCATGCGCGAGAGCACCTATCGCGCCAAGTTGTGCCTGCTCCAGATCGCCCCGGCCGAGGGGGAGCCGGTCGCCGTCGACCCGCTCGCCAACGGAATCGATCTCGCGCCGCTCTACGACCTTCTGGCGCGGGCGCCGGTGCTCAAGGTCTTCCACGCGGCCCGGCAGGATGTCGAGGTGCTGCTGCCGCTCGCCGGCGGGGTGCCGCATCCGCTCTTCGACACCCAGATCGCCGCCATGGTCTGCGGCTTCGGCGATTCGGTCGGCTACGAGACGCTGGTCGCCAGGCTCGCGCGCGGGCGCATCGACAAGACCCAGCGCTTCACCGACTGGGCGCGCCGCCCGCTCACCGAGCGCCAGTTGCGCTACGCCCTCTCCGACGTGAGCCACCTGCGCGTGGTCTACCGCAAGCTCGCGGCGAAGCTGGAGCGCACCGGCCGGCGATCGTGGCTCGACGAGGAGCTGGCGATACTCACGGACCCCGCCACCTACGAGGCGCTGCCCGAAGAGGC
>MKWU01005754.1_pt1 | contig 13183 bp, 11 predicted proteins | sample 809101 | NCBI WGS metagenome assembly MKWU01 (sample SAMN05860141, study PRJNA318959) | sponge metagenome | host: Aplysina aerophoba | place: Slovenia: Piran, Adriatic Sea, Gulf of Piran | collected 2013-05-07 | reverse complement strand
CCCCACGCCGGACGCGTCGCCGACGATCGGGTGGTCGCCGAGCGCCGCGAGCCGCTCCTGCGCGTGCGCGCCGACCCGACGCACGTGGGCGCCGATGTCCATCTCGTCGTAGATCTTGAGCGTCTCCAGCGCCACCGCGGCCGGCACCGGGTGGCCGGAGTAGGTGAAGCCGGTGCCGAGGATGCCGATCTCGCCGGCCTGCTCCCGGATGGGCCCGTAGACCTTCTCGTTGAGCATCACCGCCGAGATGGGCAGGTACGCCGACGAGAGCTGCTTGGCGAGGCACATGATGTCGGGCCGGATGCCGAAGGTCTCGCACGCGAACCGGTTGCCGGTGCGGAAGAAGCCGGTAATGACCTCGTCGGCGACCATCAGCACGTCGTATTTCGCGAGCACCGCCTGGATCTTCTCGAAGTAGGTCCTCGGCGGGATGACCGCGCCGCCCGCGCCCAGCACCGGCTCGGCGATGAACGCGGCCACGGTCTCCGGGCCCTCGGCGAGGATGAGCTGCTCCAGCTCCTCCGCGCGCCGGCTCGCGAACGCCTCCTCGCTCTCGCCGGGATGGGAGTCGCGGTACCAGTTGTGGCTGCCGGTGTGGAGGATGTTCGGGATCGGCAGATCGAAGCCCTTGTGCATCGCGGGCAGGCCGGTGAGCGACCCCGAGGACACCGCGATGCCGTGGTAGCCGTGCTCGCGGGCGATGATCTTCTTCTTCTCCGGCCTGCCGCGGGCGTTGTTGTAGTACCAGACGAACTTGCACATGTGGTCGTTCGCCTCGGAGCCCGAGTTCGCGAACCACACCCGCGCCATCGGCACCGGAGCGGAGTCGAGCAGCCGCTCGGCCAGGTCGATGGTGGGCATGGTCGAGCGCTGGAAGAACGTGTGGTAGGTCGGGAGCTTGCGCATCTGGCTGACCGCGGCCTCGATGAGGCGCTCGTTGCTGAACCCCAGCGCCGCGCACCACAGGCCCGCCATGCCCTCGATGTACTCGTTGCCCTCGAGGTCCGTGACGTACACCCCGTGTCCTTCCTCGAGGATGAGCGGTCCCTCTCGCTCGAGGCGGAGGGGGTTGGTCATTCCATGCAGTAGCGATGCGATGTCGCGGGCATGGGGGGAGTTGAGCACGGCGGACATGGGGTCGACCTCCTTCGGGAATCTCCGCGGAGCGCGGGTCGGATTCGGATACGGCGCGCAGGCGGACGGGCTACCGGGACGGACCGGGAATCGGACCGGACGCCGAAGTCTATAGCCGCGCCTGATGTTGCGCCAGCCGGGCGCGCGGGCGGCGCCGGTTACGGGTCCTGCCGCATCACCCGATCGCGGTGACCGAGCTTGCCCTCGACCACCATGGTCCCGAGGGCGTCCAGGATGACGCGGCAGGCGAGCTGCGAGGTGTTGTCGTTCACGTCGTAGGGTGGCGAGACCTCCACCACTTCCATCCCGCACAGCCCCTCGCGCGCGATGAGCCGCACCAGCTCCAGCGCCTCTCGCGGGTTCAGTCCACCGGGCTCGGGGGTGCCGGTGCCGGGGGCGAAGCCCGGGTCGATGGAGTCGATGTCGTAGGACAGGAACACCGCCTTCGCGCCCTTCCAGGCGAGCTCCAGCGCGCGCTCGGCCGCGCGCTTGATGCCGAGCTCCTCGATGTCGGTCATGGTCAGCACGCTGGAGCCCCGCTCGCGCGCCACCTCGGAGCCCCGGCGCGAGCCGTACCAGCCGCCGATCCCCATCTGCACGAGGTTCTTGGGCGGGCAGTTCGAGAGTCCGACGTCGTGCATGTGGCTGTGGTCGCGGTGCGAGCTGTGCAGATCCGCGCTCTCGTGCCCGTGGGTGGTCCAGAACCAGGGCGTGGTGTGCATGCGCTCGTCCATGTCCATGTCCTGCATGTCGATGTGGCGGTCGACATGGATGATCCCGACGTTGCCGTCGATGTGGGGCGCGATGCCGCGCACGTTCGGATAGCCCAGGCTGTGGTCGCCACCGCACAGCACCGGGAAGGCCCCGGACGTGTAGACGTGGGAGACCGCCCTGGTGACCTGGTCGAAGGTCTTCTCGATGTTGCCGGGGATCACGAACACGTCGCCGGCGTCGCACATGTCGAGCTCCTCGAACAGATCCACCGCGCCGTCGACCGAGTAGCCGTCGTACACCGCCGAGATGCGCCGCACCCCCTGCGGCCCGAAGCGGGTGCCGGGCCGGTAGGTGGTGCCGGTGTCGAAGGGAATGCCGACGAAGGCGACCTCGTACTCGCCCACCCGGCGCACGTCCTCGCAGTAGGGCGCCTTCATGAACGTGTTGATCCCCGCGAACGCGGGCTGGTGCCCGCGGCTGAAGAGCGAGATGGTGCGGTCGTTGATGGAGTCGGCCGCCTCGAGTCCGAGCTCGAGACAGCGCGCGATCTCCTCCTCCTGCTTCGTCCGGGATATTCGCGCGAGGCGCTTGAGGTTGCGGTTGCCCCTGAATTCGTCGGTGTCGTGGTCAGACATGGGTGTCTCCTGCGATTTCTGGAACGTCGCGGCCGCAATCGGGCACTGGTTCCCGGCTGCCGGCGCTCAGAACTGCTCGGACTTCTCCGTCACCTCCTGGTACCACTTCACCCGCGTGCCGATCCTCGCGCGCATCTTCCACTTCATCGACTTGGGCGCGTCCTCGATGGCCTGCAGCAGCTCGTCGACCCGCGAGCGGATGACCTGCGCCTCGCTCGCGCCGATGGCCGGAAACTCGGCGATGTAGTTCGGAACGCTTTTCAGGTTCGTGGTGAAGGTGTGGCAGAAGCCCCAGTCCGCGGACATGATGCCGGTGATGTAGTCCACGTCGATGTGCTTGTTGCCGCTCCGGCCGTCGCCGAGCGGGTGCTCCAGCAGCAGCACCAGCGTGTCCTTGAAGTCCTTGAGGTTGATCTCGACGATCTGCATCTTCTCCAGCAGGAGATCCGTGTTCGAGATGGTCGGCGAGTCGATCTGCAGCCGTCCCTTGAACGGTATGCGGTGGCAGAAGTACAGCTCGTCGGCGAACACGTCGACGTTGAGCCCCGTGTCCGGGTGCAGGTAGATGTGGCGCGCGCCCTCGGAGGCCACGTAGACGCCCTCGTCCGGCTGATATCCCCGCGCCAACATGAAATCGCGGATCTCCCGGTTGTGCAGCTTCATCCCCGCGAAGTCGACGTCGGTGAGCACCCGGGCCATGTCGTCGAAGAGATGCAGGTTCTTCGGGCACTGCAACCGGTACGCGATGGAGCCGAGGATGCGCAGGCAGATCCCCGCCTCTTCCGCCTCGCGCACCAGCGTCAGCGCCTCGTCGACGAACTCCAGGTGGAGGTTCTCGGACATCATGGTCCCTCACGATTCCGCCCAGCTTCGCTTGAGCAGGGTAGTGGCTCAGCTTGAAATCTGCCGGGGTTGACGCAGCAGAATTCAAGCTGAGCCACCACCATGGGCGGCCGGGGCACGCGTGGCGCCCCGGCCGCCCGCCGGCACGGTCCGAACCCGACGCGTCCTATTCGATCGGGATCTCCTTGAACGCAAGGGTCACGTCGACGCCCTGCGAACGACGAATCGCCTTCATCACGAAGTAGAACACCAGCCCGATGACGAACACGCCGCCCACGATGGCGAGCTGCTGCGGATCGTGTCCGGCAGCCACCGGGTCGCTCCACAGGGTGATGAAGAAGAACACCGCCGCGCAGAACCCGAGGAAGCAGCCCACGGTCATCATGGGGAGCCCCAGGATCTTGCGATGCGCGATCGGCGACTTCTCGTAGATCTGCGGGCGCAGGTAGGGGAAGAAGATCCCCGCCCCCAGCACCACCGCCCATGCCAGCACCGCCGCCTCGATGAGAATGATGATCGAGGAGAAGAACTCGGTGAACACGAACAGCGCCAGGAACAGGATGCCGATGCACATGGTGAAGATGATCGCCACCACCGGCGTGTGCCGCGTCGGCGAGATCTGACCCCACGCCTCCGGCGCCACGCGGTCGAAGCTCCAGGCGACGATGGCGCGCACGCCGAAGGTGTGCATGCCCGGGATCCACATCCACATCCAGAAGATGAAGCCGATGGACACCAGCAGGCAGATGAGCGGCGAGCCCGTGAGCACGCCGGCCAGCAGGGTGATGGTGGGATCGGCCTGCACGCCCACACCCTCTGTGAGGTTGAAGGCGGCGGTGCCCAGGAACTCGTACCCGAACACGCTGATGCAGAGCGTGATGGTCACCAGCCAGATCACGACCGCGCCGACGATCGCCCCCAGCATGCCAAACGTCTGCGACCGCTCCACCGACTTGATCTCGCCGCCGATGGCGATCGAGAACGCCGCGCCCACCAGCGGCAGGAACGGCCAGTTCGACACCAGCCACGTCTGCGTGCCGTCCCAGCTTCCGTCCCAGGCCCAACCGTTCTCGCGCCCCGATGTGATGATTGCCTGGTACGGGTTGTCGACCCCGAGAATCGGCGCCATCAGCTTGTCGAAGGCGGGGATGAACTCCGCGTTGGAGCCGCCCATCAGCACCACGATGAGCAGCAGCGAACCGGCCACCGCCACCGTGAACACGATCTTCTGGGTGAGCAGGTAGAACCGCATGCCGGCCGACAGGATGATGCCCGAGAGGATCAGGATGCTGGCGCCGATGAGGAACATGGGCCAGGGCTCCAGCACCGTCGTTCCCGCGTTCACCATGGCCTCGCTTCCGGTCAGGTAGCCCGTGAAGGTCAGCGCCGGAGAGATGCCCAGCAGCACGATCCAGTACGCCGCGATCGCGTTGTAGAAGAGCCAGGCGGTGATCTCCACCAGGCTCATGGTGAGCGCGATGGAAGGCGGCAGGATGCGCGACCCGAACACGTAGATCCCGCCCGATCGCGGCAGGGTGATGGTCCACGTGATGAAGCCGAACGCGATGAGGGCCATGCACGCGGCCGCGAGCAGAACTCCGGTGAGCAGGTTGCCTCCCGGGTAGTAGGCGGGGCCGTAGAACATCATGCTGGCGACGCCCAGGCCGACGCTCACCAGACCCAGGTTGTAGATGAACGTATCCATCGTCCCGGCGGTGCGAATCAGGCCGGACGCCTTGCGCAGGAAGATGCGCTGCTCGCCACCGGAACCGTCAGGTGTAGCCATGTCTCGTCCTCCTCCTCGTTATTGATTTCGAAAGGACACCATGGCGCTTCCCCATGCTCCGACGCAGTACGTCACCGCATGGCGCACTCCAGGAAGCGCGGATGCTCCAGCACGTCCTCGCCTGGCCCGCGGGCTTCGGTGGACGGCCACGACAAAACGCTCCCTATCCCTGGGTCAACTGCACGCTCCTTACCTTGTCCTCCTCCAGCGTGACCAGCACTCCTTGCAGGATTCCCTCGGGGTACACGCTGCCCGGGTTCACGCAGACGCTCGCCCCGATATCGATGCGTCCCCGACCCTCGTGAATATGTCCGTGCAGTCCCAGCAGGGGCTGCGTCTCCTGCAGGACCTCCACGAGGGTGCTGCTGCCGGCGTGCATGCTCACCGGGTTGCCCATGTCGAACACCACCTGCAGTTTCTCGTCGAGCTTCGGGCACTTGTCGAGCACCGTCCCGTAGGGCGGGACATGCACGTTGAAGATGCACCGGCGCATGTCCTTCACCTTCGGGACCAGCTCCGCGAAGCGCTGCCGGTACTCCTCCTCGGTGTACTCGCGCTCGGTGTCCCAGGGGGTGATGGTCGAACCGCCGACGTGCACCATCTCGTAGCCCCCGACCTCGGTGATCTCCATCTCGTGGTACTGGACGTGCGGTGACGAATTGAGCACGTCGTCCATCTCGAAGAAGTCGTCGTTGCCCGGGGCGGTGATCAGCGGGATGCCGGTGCCGGCCAGCTTCTCGCCCGCGAGGTCGCACCACTCCTCCACCCGTTCGCAGACCAGCTTCTTGAACAGCGCTTCGCGGCGCACCTCGTCGGCCGAGAGCTCGCGGAACTCGTCCTCGGACATCTCGACGGGATAGAACCCCATGTTGGCGGCGCGGCGGCTGTACACCTCGATCTCGTCCCGGCCCTGCAGGGTGACGGTGTCGCCGGAGCGGTGGGCGAGATGGCTGCCGTCCGGCTGCCTGCAGATGGGCAGGACCGCCTTGCCGGTGAGGTCGCCGCCGAGCACCAGCACGTCGGCGCCGTAGAACTTCGCGCCGTTGATGAACTTCCTGAAGCACACGGTCGAGCCGTGCAGGTCCGACGCGAAGAAGATCGTGAGGCGCTTGCCGCCCTTTCCCGCTCGCTTCTTCCCGAAAGGCCACATGTCGTTTTCGTGTCAGAACTTGGTCAGGTACTGGTCGAGCTCCCACTGCGAGACGTGGTTGTGGTAGTCCCACCACTCTTCGGTCTTGAGCTCGACGTAGGAGTCGAACAGCTCCTTGCCCATTACCTGTCTGCTCAGGGGGTCGGCCGCGAACGCCTCGGTCGCCTCCAGCAGGGTGCGCGGCAGCAGCTTCACCCCCCGGCGCCGGAGCTGCGCGTCGCTCAGCAGGTACATGTTCTCGTCGATCGGATCCCCGGGATCGAGGTCGTTCTCGATGCCTTCGAGGCCCGCGGCGAGCATCATCGCGGCGCCCAGGTAAGGGTTCATCGCGGGGTCCACGGCGCGGCACTCCACGCGCGCCGCCGAAAGGTACGGGCCATGCCCCTTGCCGGTGCCCTCGATGTGCGGCCGGAGCTTGGGCACCCGCAGCATGTGGGTGCGGTTGTTGCCACCGTAGGAGATGAAGATCGGCGCCCAAGTGAAGCCGGTCATCGACCCGGTCTTGATGAGGCGCTTGTAGGAGTTCACGGTCGGGCAGGTGGTGGCAACGATCGCCGCCGCGTGCTTCCTGACCCCGCCCAGGAACTGGTAGGCGAGCCTGGACAGACCGCAGCCGCGCGCGTCGCTCGCATCGCCGCAGAGGTTCTTGCCCGTCTTCACGTCGGCAAGCGACATGTTGAAGTGCGCACCGCTGCCGGTGCGGTCGGAGTAGGGTTTCGGCATGCACGTCGCTTCCCAGCCGTAGCGGCGCGTGATCTCCTTCATCATCAGCCGCCACAGCACGAAGCGATCGGCCATGGTGAGGGCGTCGGCGTAGGCGAAGTCGAACTCGAACTGGCCGTTGGCGTCCTCGTGGTCGAAGGAGTGCACGTCCCAGCCGAGTGAGTTCATCGCGCTGACGATCTCGTCCAGGAACCGGTAGTTGAGCAGCGTGCCGGCGAAGTCGTAGGCCGCCTTGGCAAGGTTGTCGCGGTCCTGGTTGGGCACGATCCCATTGCCCTCGCGGCGCACGATGTAGACCTCGCACTCGATGCCGAGGTTGAACGTGAGCCCGAGCTTCGCGGCGCGCTCCACCTGCTGCTGGAGGATGGTGCGCGAGCACATCGGCCAGGGCTCTTCGTGGTACTTGAGGTTGCCGGGGCACCAGGCGATCTCCGGCTCCCAGGGGAGCTGGGTGACTGCGGCGGGGTCGGGGTAAATCGCGAGCTCGTCGTCGTGCGGGCCCTGGCCGAGACCGTCGAGGGCCGCGCCGGTGAACAGCTCCGAGCCTCGCATCATGCGCTCGAAGTGCTCGACGGGGACGGTCTTTCCCTTGGGCACGCCGTGCACGTCGACGTAGGCCGAATAGCAGTACTTGACGCCCTTCTTGCGCAGGTCGTCCTTGATGCTGCCGAGCCGTGGGGCGCGCGCGCCCGCAGACCGTGATGACTTCTTCCTGGCCGCCGCCATGCTTTCCTCCTCCGTCGGGTCAATCCGGTATTGGTTGCGGAGCTTCGACGGCCGGCAGCCTATCGATAATTAATCGCTCAATCAAATTTTAATCGAACAGTCAAGGCCGGCCGAGCGTGGTGCCTCCGTTGATGGAGTGGTCCGGCTACGTCGCGGCCGGTTGTGGCCGGTAGTCGAGGTGCGACCAAAGCATCTCGCGCAACGAGCGGATCGCGGCCGCGACATCGAGGTCCGGGAAGATCTTCGAGCGCACCATCAGGCCGTCGAGCCAGGTGGAGACCCATTCCGCGGTCCGTCCGGCGTCCACCGGCCTGAAGATGCCGAGATCGATGCCCTCCTGAATGCAGCGGGTGAGGGTGTGGTACTCCTCGTCGTAGAACTGGCGGATGGAGCGCTCGACCTCGGGCAGCTCGACCGGCAGCCCCGCGTAGTCGAGGCTCACCTTGACCAGCTTCTGGATCGGGTCGTGGAGATCGACATGGTTGTCCAGCCAGTCGCTCAGGATGTCCGCGGGGTTGCTGTGCCGCAGCCGCAGCTCGCGGAAGTGCTGGAACGCGCGCTTCACCGCACGCTCGATGGCGGCGCGGAAGAGGTCTTCCTTGCTGTTGAAGTAGTAGTAGATCAGCGCAGTGTTGACGCCGAGCGCGGTGCCGATGTCCTTGATGGTGACGGAGGCGAAGTTGCGTTCGGCGAACAGGGTCAGCGCCACCTCAGTCATGGCGTCGGCCCGGTTGCGGCCGGCCGGCGATGCGGCTCGGGGACTCGTTCCGGGCGGGTGACGTTCGCGGGCAATCGATCTCGTGGCGCCGGTGGTAGCCGTCATGTCCGGTGTCGCTCCACTCGTTCCTGCACACGCCGGGTCATGCCACGCCGGCGGAAGATGGCGCCGCGCAGTGCCAGCGTCGGATTGCGCTGCGCCAATCCGACCTGCTCCATTCCCAGCGGCTCTCGACATCCTCGCCCGGCTTGTGACACCCGCGAGGTTTCGCCTAATCTTATCCTCATTAATCGTTCGATTGAAATGTTGCGGCCGAAGCGTGAATTCCGGAGGGTACCGATGAGCGAAGTCGATCGTGTTGCCGCGAATCAGAGGGCGTTCGAGCGCTTGTGCGGCGCCGAACCGGTGCTCGTGGACCTGGGGCCTGCGATCGAGCATCTCCCCGGCATGCGCCGCGAAACCATCCTCACCTCCGGACCCGCGCTGCCCTTCTCCGAATACGAGGGCGGCCAGCGCGACGCGATCATCGGCGCCGCGCAGTTCGAGGGGTTGGCGACGGACCGCGACCAGGCCGTCGCCATGCTCGAAGGAGGAGAGCTGCGGGTCGGCGGATGCCATGACTGCGGCGCGGTGGGCTCGCTCGCCGGCGTCTACACCGCGTCGATGCCGGTGTTCGCGGTGCGCAACGAGAACGGCGGCAACCTCGGATACTGCAACTTCTACGAGGGCACCAATCCCCGCCGCCTCAACTACGGGGTGTACGACGACGGGGTGAAGGAGCGGCTGCTGTTCGTCCAGGACGTGGTGGCGCCGGTCATCGCGGAGGCGGTGCGCCGCGCGGGAGGCATCCGGCTGAAACCGCTGATGCAGCGCGCCCTGCACATGGGCGACGAGCTGCACAGCCGCAACACCGCGGCGGCGCTGCTGTTCCTGCGCGAGATCGCGCTCGACGTCATCGACATGGCCGGCGAAGACAGCGCGGCGGTCAAGCAGGCGGTCGAGGCACTGACAGCCGACCACTACTTCTTCCTGCGCCTTTCGATGGCCGCGGCGAAGGCGACCGCGGACGCCGCGCACGGCATCGAGGGCTCCAGCGTGGTGACCGCAATGGGCTTCAGTTGCCGCGAGTTCGCCATCCGGGTGAGCGGGCTCGGCGACCAGTGGTTCACGGGACCGCACGCCCAGGTGCAGGCGAAGTTGTTCGACGGGCACGACGAGTCCGAGATCACGTGGATGGGCGGCGAGAGCCCGATCGTGGAGACCATCGGGCTGGGAGGATTCGCCCAGGCGGCGGCCTTTCCGCTGCAGCGCTACCAGGGCGGTTCGGCCGAGGCGATGGTCGAACGCAACCTAGAGCTCTACGAGATCACGGTGGGGGAGAACACCCACTATCACATCCCCTATCTCGGCTACCGCGGCAGTCCCACCGGCATCGACGTGTTCAGGGTGCTGGACACCGGGGTGCTGCCGGCGATGGACATCGGCGTCGCCGGCCGCGACGGCGGGCAGATCGGCGCCGGCATCGTGCGCGCGCCGATGGAATGTTTCGAACACGCGGCCGAGGCTTGGCGCGAGCGCTACGGGGCGGCGTAGCCGCGGAGCGCGGACAGCGTGCGTCTCCGGCGTCAGCCTGGCGCGTCCGAAGCGGAGAACCGCAGCCGCGGAGCCTGCGCCCCGTGAGTCTCCGGCGGCTCGAAGGTCTGTGGTCGGCCGAGCTGCGCGCGGGCGATTGCAGCTCCAACATCGGCGTTCTGGTGTTCCGCCCACACAGGGTATTCGGCGACTTCTACGAAGAGGGCCGCATCCGCGGCGGGGACCGGTACTGCGCCTACCACGGCAGGTACGTAATCGAGAACTTCGGCTTCACCGCGGATGTGGCGGTCACCCGCTACCGAACGGGCGAGCCTCGACCGGTGTTTCCGGGCGACGGAGTCATGAAGCTCGCGGGGAGCATCGAGCCGGGAGTGGCGCGGCGGGTGATAGAGTTCGCGGTCGAGGACGCCCCGGGCGAGACGCGCAGCGTGCGTCTCATCCGCCGCGACGGGAGGCAAGGATGAAACTGATCGACAGCATCTACAAACCTGTCGTCGAGTGGGGCATCCGCGAGGAGCTGCTCCATGGCGATCACACGGGGCAGAACCTGTGGGAGCCGGGCGAGGTTGCGACCGCTCAGATCTACGCCAAGCGGCGCGGCACGATTGCCGGACTTCCAGTCGCGGAGATGACCTGGCGATTGCTCGATTCCCGGTGCGAAATCGAGCAGTTCCGTGATGATGGTGACGAGGTGGAACCGGGGGCGGTGCTGATGAAGGTCACCGGCGAGGCGTGGATCTTCGGCGCGGGTGAACGCCTCGCGCTCGACTACCTGCAGCACCTGTCGGGTATCGCGACGCGGGCGCGGAAGTACGTTCGCATGGTCGAGCCCTACGGAGTCGGCATCACCGATGCGCGCAAGGGCATTCCGGTCATCCGCTACCTCCAGAAGTACGCGGTGGCGATGGGGGGCGCCCGGTCCCACATGTACAGCCTGCACAACGCGATTCTCATCAAGGACAACCACATCAAGATGGCTGGTGGTATCACGCCGGCAGTGGAACGCCTGCGTCGCAACATTCAGCACACGCTCAAGATCGAAGTGGAGTGCGAGACACTGGCTCAAGTGAGCGAAGCGCTGGAGTGTGATTGCGAGTGCATCATGCTGGACAACATGGATCTGGACGTGCTCACCGACGCAGTGAAGCTCGTCGATAAACGCGCGTACACGGTCGCGACCGGCGGCGTCACCGAGCAGACGGTGATCGATATCGCGAAGACCGGCGTCGACCACATTGCGATCGGGGAAATCGTTCACAGTGGTGACGTTCTCGACATCAGCATCGACATCGGCGGCCTGAAGGACAGCGCAAAACGAGACATCCGGCGCGCGCAGGCGAGTGAGCGCTGAGCCCGCCCGAGCACCTGCCGCGTGACCGCGCACTCGTCCGAATCACCGCTCGGGATCGTACCGGCGCTCGATCTGACGTCGATCGACGAGCTGACGCGGGTTGTCGAATCGACCAGCGACGTCGACGGCATCGTCGAATACAAGCTCGGTATGCACGCGGTCCTGCACATCGGGCTCTTTCAGGCGATCCGGACGATCCGCGCGATCACCGACACGCCGATCATCTACGACCACCAGAAGGCCGGTGCGGACATGCCGGACAGCGCGAGAGGATTCGTCGAAATCTGCGCGCAGGCCGATCTGAAAGGCCTCATCCTGTTTCCCGTCGCCGGCCCCACTGCGGTTCGGGAGTTCGTTGGTCACGCGCTGGAGAACGGTCTCGAGCCGGTGGTCGGAGGCCACATTCCAGTGCCGGACTATGCGGTGAGCGGCGGCGGCTACATGGCCGACGATGCGCTCGATCGGATCATCGCCCTTGCGGCCGAGCTCGGTGCGCGCCGGTTCGTATTGCCGGCCAACGACACGGCAAGCATTCGCCGGCGCTCGGTCTGGATGCGCGAGCACGTCGACGCGCCGATACTGTACGTCACCGGCATCGGCCCGCTGGGTGGCTCACTGACCGACGCGTTCGCAGCCGCCGAGGGCATGACGGTGCGCCGTGCGGTGATTGGCCGACGTATTTGTGCGGCGAACGATCCCGGCGAAGCCGCCCGCGCGATGGTTGACGACATGATGCGCTTCGCCTGAGTACCCGAGAACGAGGATTGATACGACGATGGCAGAGACGAAGAAGGCACCGGCTCGAAAGCGAAAGCCGGTGAGGAAGAAGTTCCGGCCGCCGAAGCACTCGCACGTGGTGGAGCCGGTGCCGCTCGACTTCGACAAGATGGGTGGGCTCGTCCCATTCGTGCTTCAGCACGCGTACTCGCGCGAAGTATTGATGGTCGGGTTCATGAATGCCGAGGCGTGGACGACGACGTGCACTACCGGAATTCTGACTCTCTATCGCCGCACTCTCGGTCGGGTTTGGGCGATGGGTGAGGACGACGGCAACTTCGTTCGCATCTCACGCGTGAAAGTCGACTGCGACGACGACACCGTCGTCTTCGAGACCGCAGCGGATTTTCCGATCTGTGGGCAGGGTTATCAGAGCTGCTTCTTCAAGGAGATCCCTGGCCCCGCGCATCACTGAGAACCGCACGCAACGAGATCCTGTCCAACGGGATCGAATACCGCGCGCGGATGATCATCCTCGTGCATGTGAATGAGGGGATCGATGGTGCGCGCGGACCCGCGGGCATTGGCGCGGTTCGATCCGATGCCTCGTTGCGAACAGCTCGCAGCTTCGCGGGCCTTGACTGCCGATGTTGATCGAATGGCCGCCGATGCGACCGATGGATATCGATCCATCGTTCGTGCCATACCTGAGGAGCGTGGTCGCGGGTCGGACCGTTCCCATCCAGCATGACGACATCGTGGAGCGCAGGGCACGGATGATCGCACTGCGCCGCGAGTCCGCACCGCCGCCGCCTTCAGACGTCTCGATCAGCAATCAAGCGATCGCAGCACACGACCGTGAGATACCGGTGCGAATCTATCGTCCTGGTACGCCGGCGCCACATCCGGGAATCGTGTACTTCCACGGTGGAGGCTGGATGTTCGGGAGCGCCGAGCAGTCCGACGCGATTGCGATTCGCTACTGCCGCGCCGCCGATGCGGTCGTGGTAAGCCCCGACTATCGATTGAGCCCGGAGCATCCGTTTCCGGCCGGATTCGAGGATTGTCGGAGTGCTCTGATGTGGACGTTCCA
>MKWU01005753.1_pt1 | contig 13187 bp, 13 predicted proteins | sample 809101 | NCBI WGS metagenome assembly MKWU01 (sample SAMN05860141, study PRJNA318959) | sponge metagenome | host: Aplysina aerophoba | place: Slovenia: Piran, Adriatic Sea, Gulf of Piran | collected 2013-05-07 | reverse complement strand
TGACCCGTCGTTGTCCGACCCGCCGTTGCCGCTCGCGCCGGTCGGGACACTGTCCGCCACGAGCACGGTCGCGCCGGCGGCCCGCAGGTCGCTGGCGACGGTCTCCGCGATGCCCGCGCCGATCCAGTCGTCCGCCGCCTGCCCGCTCAGGTTCTCGAACGGCAGGACGATGACCGCCGGAGCCGGAGCGAGCCGCCGGGTCCCGGGCGGCGCCGCCTGCCTCGCCGCGGCGGCGGCCGGCCAGCAGATCAGTGCGGCCGCGAGGGCAGCCGCCAATCGCACCCATGGGCCGCAGGAACGAGCCCGTGGTTTCGCGTAGTTCATGTGCGTCAATCGCGCGGATCTCGCAAGGAGGCAAGTCTAGTGGGAGTAACGAGATAACGGCAACCGGCCGCGTTGACCAGCCCCCGGGGTTCGTGCTACGTTCGCCGTTCGGCCTTTTCGCTGTTCGGCCTCTTGAGGATCCCCAGATGAAGGAAATTCTGCTCGCCCAATTGGAGCTCGCCCAGGAGTTCTTCGACCGCAGCACCGGCAGCCTGACCGAGGAGGACTCCGGATTCAAGCCGGCCGACGGGCTCTTCACCGTGGCGCAGCATGTCGCGCACGCCGCCCACACCGTCGACTGGTTCTTCGCCGGAGCCTTCAGCCCGGACGGCTTCGACATGGGCTTCGAGGATCACGACCGGCAGATTCGCGGCGTGACGTCGCTGACCGAGGCCCGTGCGTGGCTCCAGCGGGCGCTCGACAACGGCCGCTCGCTCGTCCGCAACAAGACCGAAGCCGAGTGGTCGGCGCTCATCGTCGACGGCGTCGTCATGGGCGGGATGCCGCGCACGACGATCTTCGGCGGCATCACCGACCACACCGCGCACCACCGGGGCGCGCTGACGATATACGCGCGCCTGCTCGGCAAGACGCCCCCGAACCCCTACATGTAGACGGCCGCGGGCCCGTGCGCAAAGCCGGCGCTCCCCGGCCAAGGACGTCGCGACGGAGCAGTTTCGCGCAAGCGAACTTCCAACGCGCCCCGACAGGGCGCGCGCGTGCCTACGGCTCCACCCCCCCCCCGTCCCGCAACCCCCGCGCCGGCCGGACCGCCTCGACGCCGGCCGGCACGCCGCAGTAGATCGCCACCTGCAGCAGGGTGTCGCGGATCTCGGCCGCCGTGCAGCCGTTCCTGAGCGCCCCCCGCACGTGCGCCTTGAACTCCGTCCCCCGGTTGAGGGCGCTGATCATGCCCAGGTTGATCAGGCTGCGCTCCCGGTCCGACAGCGTCGACCGGCCCCACACCTTGCCCCAGCAGTACTCCGTGAGGATCTGCTGAAACTCCTCGTTGAACGCATCCGTGCCGGCGAGCGCCCGGTCGACGTAGTCGTCGCCAAGCACCCGCCGCCGGTTGCGCAGTCCTTCCTCGTACAGCATCGAGCTCATTCGTCGCTTCCTCCGGCAGTTGCCGCTCGTTTGCCGGACCTCGCTCCGGCTCCCTCCAACGACCCGCGAGCGACACCACGGCGAGCCGCCCGTCGCAGGGCCGGAGGAGCAGATCGCCCGGACAGGGCAAAGTCGGACCGGTTTTCGGCGCTCCACGCCGACGCCTCGCGGAGGGTTGGGCGGCCCCCGCGACGCCTGACGGTTGCCTCGCTCCGCCGGCAGCGCAGAACTCGCGTCCGGCTACTCCGGCGGCGCGGCCCCGTCCGCTCCGCCGAAGAACTGGCCGTCGACGCACTGGTCCGAGCGGCAGTTGTCCTGGAACGGCGCGCCGAGGGCGACGAGCAGATCGACGGTGTCCGGCTTCGGAAGGAAGAAGCGGGAGGGGCCGAAGGCCATGTCGGCCGGCGAGTTGCCGTCGCGGTTGATGGCGTCGACCCGCGCGCCGCGCTCTACGAGGTAGCGCACCATCTCGTTGTCGCCCCGCCCGGCGGCGCCGTGGAGGGCCGTGAACCCTCTCGCATCGGCGGCCCTCACGTCGGCGCCGAGCTCCAGGCAGTAGCCCACCGCCGCGAGGAACGAGTCGGGCGCGTTCTGCGTGAAGTTGCCGGCCCAGCCGATGCCCCCCGCGACCCCCAGCGGGGGGGGGCCACGGGGGGTGCGCTTGCGGGGGAAGTGCCCGGCCCCGCCGGATCCCCGCCGCGACCATCAGCGGGGTGGTGCCACGGTAGGTCGCAAGGAGGGGGTCCGCGCCCGCCTCGACGAGGATGCGCATCGCGTCGACGTCGCTCGACTGCGCGGCCCGCCAGAACGGCGTCGATCCGCTCGGATCGACCCAGCTCCGGTCGTGCGACGTCGGGCTGAACCAGAGCTTGCGCGCGATGCGGGCGTCGGGGTCTGCGCCGCGCTCGAGCAACGCCCGCAGCAGGTCCAGGGAGTTGACGGCCTCTTGATCGGTGCGCGGATTCGGCGCCCACGACACCGGGGCGAAGCGCATGTTGACGGTGGCGTAGACCGGTCCCAGGCCGTCGATGTTCACCCGGTTGGGGTCCGCCCCCTGATCGAGGAGGTAGTGCGCGACGGTGTAGTGCCCGTTGGCGATGGCGATCACCATCGGGCTCGTCCCGTCGCCGCCGCTCACCTGGTCGACGTCGGCCCCCGATTCGACCAGGGCGCGGACGGCGTCGAGATGGCCGTCGCGCGCCGCGAAGAGCAGGGCCGTCATGCCGCCCATCACCGAGTTGCCGCCCGGCGCGCGCCGGCGCCGGGACGGGATCGGGTTGCCGTTGCGGTCGAGACGCGGCTCGATCATCGAGACGATGAGCGACATGAGGCCGGCGTGGGCCCCGTGCCCGGCGAGGGCGCGGATCGCGTCCGCGCGGTTCTCCCAGGCCGCGAACATCAGCGCCGTCTGGCCGTTGGCGGTATCGCGCGCGTCGAGGAAGGCGCCGCGCCGCACCAGCAGGTCGATCGCCTCGACGCTGCCGGACAGGGCCGCCGCCATCAGCAGCGTGGCCCCGGTCGACGTGGTGACGTTGACGTCCGCCTCGGTGGTGAGCAGCCGGTCGAGCATCGCCGCGCTGCCGTTCTCGGCCGCGAACCAGAGGGGCGTCAGGCCGCCCACGCGGGTCCGCGCCATCACCTCGGCGTCCGCCGCCAGCAGCAGGTCGGCGACCTCGAGATCGTCTCGGAACGCGGCCCAATGGAGCGCCGTCATGCCGTCGCCCTGGGCCGCGGCGAGGTCGGCCCCGCGCTCGATCAGCAGCCGAACACGGTTGGCATCGCCCTCCATCGCCGCGTCGGCAAGGGAGGATGCGGACGCCGCGGCGGAGGCCGGCACCAGCCAGGCCGCGACGAGCCCCGGCAGCAGCAGCCAGGCCAGGGCCAGCCGCCCCACGGTGGGCCGTCCGAGGGCGCACCGCCCGCGCTCGATCGCTTCGTCCATCATCGGTCCCCCACGGCTCCGCGGCGCACGATCGGAGATCCTGCTCGCCCGGTCAGAGGTCCAGCTCGCCCGTGCTGTCCCCGACCGCGTCGATGTCGACCCCGAGCCGGTGCAGGACCGTCAGCAGGGCGTTGGCCATCGGCGTCCCGTCGGGGCAGAGCAGATGGTGGTTGCCGCGGAGCTGCCCGTTGGCCCGGCCGGCCAGGAACAGCGGCACGCGCAGGTGGTTGTGGACACTGCCGTCCCCCATCGGGCTGCCGTAGAGCACCAGGGAGTGGTCGAGGAGGTTGCCGTCGCCGTCCGGCGTCTCGCGAAGGCGCTCGAGGAAGCGCGCCACCTGCTCGACGTGGAAGGCGTTCAGGCGCGCGAACTCGGCCAGGCGGTTCGGCCGGTTGCCGTGGTGCGAAAGCGAGTGGAACGGCGTCTCGATGCCCGCCTCGGTGAAGACGCGCGAGCTGACGTCGCGTCCCATCTTGAACGCGGAGACCCGCGTCGTGTCGGTCGTGAAGGCGAGCACCTGCAGGTCGAACATCAGCCGGACGTGCTCCGTCCAGCGGTCCGGCACCCCGATCGGCGCCGCGGGCAGGTCGCGCACGAGCGCGGCGGCGTTCGTCGCCTCCACGCGCTCGATGCGCCGTTCGATCTCGCGCACGTCCTCGAGGTAGTCGTCGAGGCGCGCCCGGTCGGCCGCCCCGAGGCCGAGCTGCAGGTCGTCGATCTTGTCGAGGATGGCATCGAGGATCGATGCCTTGGCCCGGCGCCGCGCCTGCCGCTGCTCGGGTGTCGCCCCGTCGCCGAAGAGCCGCTCGAACGCCACGCGCGGATCGCGCTCCATCGGCAGCGGCGTCGTCGGCGAGGCCCACGAGATGGTGTTCGCGTAGACGCAACTGTAGCCGTAGCCGCAGGCCCCGGTGAGCGAGCCGACGTCCTCGATGCAGAGCTGGATGGACGGCAGCGCCGTGTCCTGCCCCGCCGCCCGCGCGTAGATCTGGTCGATGGACGTGGCGTTGTGGATGTCCGCCCCTTCCGTCATCTTCGCGTGGGCGCAGGTCAGGAACGCGGCCGACGACCGGGTGTGGTCGGCCCCCGCCTCGGCCTCCGTGCGCGCCGTCGCCGGGGCGATGTCGGTGTGGCTGACGACCGTCAGGTAGTCGCGGTGCGGCGCCAGCGACCACAGGATGGGCGTCATCTCGAAGTCGCGGCCCGTGCTCGCGGGCGACCAGTAGTGGCGGCGCGTCCCCTCCCCCGTGCTCCCGGCGCTGCCGTGCACCATCTCGATGGCGGCGAACCGTGTGCGCGGCGCCGCCGCGGTCTTGCGCGTCGCGGCCATCGCGGGCGCCATGGCGTCGAGGAACGGCAGCGCCAGCGACACGCCCATGCCGCGCAGGACGGTCCGCCGCGAGACGTGGGTCCGGGTGATGTACATGAGCCGGTCTCCTCGACTACTCCGCTGAACTCCGCGGCGGGGCGGGGGAAGCGCCGGGGCCGGCGTCGGCCTGGCGCATCGTGAACGGGGTGCTGGTGACGACACCGAGGACGAACGCCGAGAAGCGGTTGCCGTCATCGGCGGCCTGCCGAACGATCTGCCGCACCGCCGGCATGTCCGACGGCTGCAGGATGCGGCCGAGCGCGAACATCAGGAGGTTGCGCGCGAAGTTGCCGGTGAACAGCGCCTCGGACCGCTCCACGTAGGCTCGCACCCCGGCCGGACCACGGAGCGTGGTGCCGTCGAACAGGATGTCGGTCGGGTCGAGGACTTCGCCGCTGTCGAGGGTGCGCCAGGCGCCGACGGCGTCGAAGTTCTCGAGCGCGAAGCCCAGCGGGTCCATGAGCCGGTGGCAGGCCGCGCACTGCGGCTGGGCCCGGTGCGTCGCGAGCCGCTCGCGCATCGACGCCGGATCCTGGCCGTGCTCGTTCTCGTCGAGGGGCGGAACGTCGGCGGGCGGACGGGGCGGCGGGGCGCCGAGCAACACGTCGAGCACCCAGGCCCCGCGGATCACGGGAGAAGTGCGGTTGGCGAGCGACGTCAGCGTCAGGACGCTCCCGTGCCCCAGCAGCCCCCGGCGGGCGTCGTCGTCGACCCCCACGCGCCGGAAGCGGTTGCCGACGACGTTGGGGATGCCGTAGTGGCCGGCCAGGCGCTGATCGACGAACGTGTAGTCCGCCGTGACCAGGTCCATCACGCTTTGGTCCTCGCGCACGATGCTGTCGAAGAAGAGCTCCGTCTCGCGCCGCATCGACTCCGTCAGGTTCAGGTCCCAGTCGGGATAGAGGTAGACGTCGGGCTGGATGTCCTGCAGGTTCTGCAGGCGCAGCCAGTGCGCTGCGAAGCTGGTCGAGAGCGCCTCCGCCCGCGGGTCGGCGAGCAGGCGCCGCACCTGGCGCTCGAGCTCTTCCGGATCCGACAGGCGCCCGGCTGCCGCGGCGCGCAGCAGCTCGTCGTCGGGAAGGCTGCTCCAGAGAAAGAACGACAGGCGGGACGCGAGCGCGAGGTCGCTCAGCCGATAGGGCTCCCCCGGCGCCACGCCGTCCGGCGTGCGCTCGAACCGGAACAGGAATTCGGGATCGGCCAGGACAGCCTGCAGCCCCAGCCGAATGCCGGTATCGAAGTCGCCCTCCGCCCGGCCGGTCTCGAAGAACCCGAGCAGCCGGGTGCGGTCGGCCTCGGCCAGCGGCCGGCGGAACGCCCGCCGCGCGGCCCCGCCCCGAATCTCGGCGGGGCACCGCGGCCCCCGCCTTGCGCCCGCCCGGGGGCCCCGGGGTGCGGTCGGCCGCGGCCAGCGGCCGGCGGAACGCCCGCCGCGCGACCCGGCCCAGAATCTCGGCGGCGCACCGTGGCTCGTCTTTCGCGCCCGCCGGGCGGCACGTGAAGAGACGGGCGCGGCTCGGCATATCGCTCACGCCGGCGGCGTCGTAGGGCCCGTCGATGCCGAGGTTGCGGAGGTGCGGCAGCCCGGTCAGCCCGGGAAAGTGCCCGGTCGACAGATCCGCCAGCGCCTGCTCGAACGGCATCACGAAATCCTGGACCGGACCGGCCGCACGCTGGATGAACGCGGCCGAGACCTGGTGCGGCCCGGCCGTGATCGCAACCGGCGGTGTCCGCAGGACGTCGGTCGTCCGCAGCTTGCGGTCGAGGTCGACGAGCGCCACCCGCTCGCCGTCGATGGCGATCTCGATCTGCTCCCCGGCGGCCGGGATGTTGTCGCCGAAGAACGCTCCGATGCTCGCGAAGTAGAACGACAGGCGGAAGACGTAGTCGCCGTCGGCCGGGAACTGATGCCGCACGGCGATCCCACCGCGCGTGCCGAACGGCGTCCCCGGCACGTGGCGCATCTGGGAGAACGCCTGCGGCACGACGTAGGTCGCGACCGAAGGGGTCGCCTCGGGGTCGCCGACCGCGAGTCGCGCGATGCGGCCCGCCGCGGTCAGATAGCTGTCGATCAGCGTCGGCGACACGGTGAGGACGTCCGACATGTTGTCGTAGCCCTGGCTCATGTCGTCCGGAGGCAGGAGCGACGCGACGTCGACCGTCACCCCGGTCAGCTCGCGCACCGCGTTGGCGTACTCCGTGCGGTTGAGACGGTGGAGGATCGGGCGGCCCGGGCGCGGCGAAGCCTCGGCCGCGCGGTCGATGCGCCCCTCGACGTCGGCGACGAACGCGGCGAGCTCCGCGGCGGGCGGGCGCGGGCGGCCCTCGGGCGGCATCATTCCCGCCCGCAGCTTCAGGATGACCCTCTCGAAGGTCGCCGCGTCGGAGACCGGATCGGCGGGGTCGAGCGCTTCCAGCGACAGCCCGGCGCCGCGGGTCCGGTCGTTGTGGCAACCGACGCAGTACCGCTGCAGCAGGGCGTGCCCGTCGACCGCTTCCGGTGGCGCAGCAGCGCGCACCGGGGCCGCGATGCCCGGCACGACGACGGCCAGCACGCCTGCGAGCAGCGCGCGGCGAACCGGCAGAACCGAGGCAGCGACCGACATCGTCGGGACCCTCTGATTCGCGGAAGCGCGGGAGTCGGGGCGGCGCTCGTTCGCCGAACCCTGGGGCCGGGCTCGGCCCAGCGGGGATTGTAGTGCAAACCGGCCCGGCGGCGCGGTAGCTCGCCTCCGACCGCCGGTGTCGTGGCCCTACGGCGTGCCGGTTCAGTCGGGCGGTTCGGACAGCATCACACGCTCCAGAGTCAGCAGTCGCTGATCCACCTTCCCGAACTCGATCTCCACGCCCCGCAGACGGTCGTCGAGCCGTCGCAGGTCCGCACCAACCTCGGTCCGCAGGGAGTCGATCTCCTGACCCATGTCGCCGAAACCGGTGTAGACCAGTCCCAGCAATGCCACTGCGACCCCCCAGGCTGCCAGCCGTTCCCCCCTGCTCATCGCCGCGTCCCTTCGGTCAATCTGCGTCATCCCCAGGCTGCGTCATGCCGAAGACAAGAGCAACCTGGCAACCTGCGTGCCATCCATCGAACTACTTCAGGCCGTGCTCGGCCTTGAACGCCGGCCAGTTACGCTTGAGGGCACCGAAGTCGTCCAGGCCCTGGCAGCGGAGGAAGGGGTTGGCGCTCTTCTCGAGCGCGAGGGTCGAGCTCGGGCGCACGCCGTAGTCGTGGCCGGGCCAGATGGTGGCGTCGTCCGGATAGGCGGCCAGGACGCGCTGCAGGCTGGCCCACTCGGTGGCGGCGTCCTCGTCGGTCCGCGTCCCGCCGACCTTGCCGACGAAGATCAGGTCGCCGGTGAAGAGAAGACGGCACGCCGGCTCATAGAGGACGAGGTGGTCGGCGGCGTGGCCCGGGACGTGCAGGCACTCGAGCGCGAGAGCACCGACCGGCAGCCGGTCGCCGTCGTCGAGCGCGACGGCCGGGTCGACCGGGCAGGCAGGATGCGCGGCGACGGCGGCGCCGGTCAAGCGCACTGCTTCGTCGTTCCCCTCCGTGTGGTCGGGGTGCCCGTGGGTGTTGATGACGTGCGTCACCGTCAGCCCCTGGGCGCGCGCCCGCTCGACCAGCACCCCGGGCGAGTACGACGGATCGATCAGGACGCCCTGCCGCGCCTCCCGGTCGCCCAGCAGGTAGCCGAAGTTCCGGTCGCCGCCGACGCGCACCTGCTCGAACACCAGTTGCATGCGCGTATTATGGTGCGCTTGGAGTCTGCGCGGCAGAACGAGCCGCGGAGGAGTTTCGCGCCCCCGCAGACTCTCGCCGCGCCCGCAGGGGCGCGTTTGGCGTCTCCCGTGCCATGAAGCTCCACTGGCTGCTCTTCGGGCTCCTGCTGGCGATGTGCGCCGTGGTCGGCGCGGCCTTCGTCATCGCCGGCGCCCCCCCGGCCGCTGCGGCCGACGGCACGGCCTACCCGCGCGCGGGATTCCCGCATCCCGACTTTCCATCGATGAACGCCGGGGGACCCGGCGCGGAGCGGCACCGGCCGGTGATTGCCGTCGCGTGGGCGTTCGCGATGCTCCAGACCGCCTTCCTCGTCGGCTGCCTGGCGTTCGGCGTTCGGCGGCGCGAGCGGGTGGGTCGGATGGGTTGGCGCCTCGCGGCGTGCGGCGTCGGGCTGGCCGGCATCCTCACTGTGATGGTCCTGACCTACGCCACCTACATGGCCTCGCCGGCACCGGGGCTCGTGCTCGGCATGCCGGTGCCGACGGCCTGGTTCCTGTACATTCTATGGCCCTTCCAGTTCGCGTTCGTGCTCGTCTTCGTGCTGGCGTTCCGCACCGCGGTGGTCGACGACGAAACGCTCGCGCGCTTCCGCGCCATCGTCGACGCCCGCCGCGCGGGACGCGAGCCGCCCCCCCATGGATGACACACGCGGCCTGACCGTGCCCCCCCGGGGGGGCAGCGAACGAAACCCCGCCCCTCTCCGGCCCCACCTCCCCCCCCCGCCGCGCGGGACGCGAGCCGCCCGCCCATGGATGACACACGCGGCCTGACCGTGCTCGCCTGCGTGGTCGGCTACCTGGCCGTCTGCATCGGCGTCGGCATCTGGGCGCTGCGCCGGACGAAGTCGACGCGCGACTTCTTCATGGCCGGGCGGGGCCACGGCCATCTCCGGACCGGGGCGGCGGGGGTCTCGCGGCAGACGGGACGGGCATGGCTCCGCGGGGGGGGGCGCGGCGCCGGACGAAGTCGACGCGCGACTTCTTCATGGCCGGCCGCGACCTCGGCATCTTCGTGACGGGGCTCGCGGTCTTCTCGAGCACGATGAGCGGCTTCGGCTTCGTCGGCGGGCCGGGGCTCATATACCGGATGGGGATGAGCTCGTCCTGGATGACGCTGACCAGCGTGCTCGGCTTCTGCGTCACCTTCTACCTGCTGGGCAAGCGTCTCCGGATGATCGCCGAGCTGCGCGACACGATCTCGCTTCCCGACGCGGTGGCGGCGCGCTACGGGAGCGAGCTGACGCGGCTGCTCACCGCCGTCGCCATCCTGCTCGGCGTCCTCGGCTACCTCGGCACGCAGATCCTCGCCATGGCGACGGTGCTCCGCGATGTCCTCGCCAGCGTGTCGTTCATCCCCGAGATCTCGATCGTCGCCTGCGTGGCCATCGCCTGCGCCGTGCTGGTCTTCTACTGCGTGACCGGCGGCATCCTCGCCTCGGTCTACACCGACCTGGTGCAGGGCGCCATCATGATCGTCGCTGCGCTGTTCGTCTTCGGGGCCGCCCTGAGCGCCGTCGAGGGGGGCCTCGCCGGCATCGCGGGCACGCTCATGGCGGACGACCCGGAGGCCATCTCGCCCTGGGGCACGCTCGGCACGATGGGCGCCCTGTCGTGGTTCTTCCTCTTCGCCATCGGCGGGTCGGGCCAGCCCCACGTCATCACGAAGCTGATGATGAACCGGCACATCGACGACGCGCGCCGCATCCTCCCGGTGAGCGCAGGTGGCTACCTGCTCTGCTCGCTGCTCTGGGTGAGCATCGGGCTGGCGGTGCGGGCGCTGGTCCTGCAGGGCGCGCAGCCCGAGCTGGCGAGCCCCGACGAGGCGGCTCCGCGCTTCCTGCAGCTCTACGCGAACCCGCTCCTCGCGGGCGTCGTCTTCGCGGCGCTCTTCGCGGCCATCATGTCGACCGCGGACAGCTTCCTGAACCTCGGCGCGGCGGCCGTCGTCCACGACATCCCGCGCGCCCTCCGAGGACGGTCCCTGCGGCGCGAGCTGCTGTCGGCCCGTGTCGCCACGGTCGTCATCGCGGTCGGCTCGGCGCTCTTCGCGCTGTATTCGCGCCAGGATCTGGTGGCGCTCCTCGGCGCTTTCGGCTGGGGAACGTTCGCGGCGGCGCTCGTCCCCACCGTCACCATCGGCTTCAACTGGAAGCGCGCCACCGCCACCGCCGCCAACGTCGCCATCGTGACGAGCCTGGCCGTGAACTTCGGCATCGAAATCTTCGACGTCGCCGTGCCCTGGGGCATGGACGGCGGCGCGATCGCGCTGCTCCTGTCGCTCACCCTCTTCTTCGGCATCTCGCTCGCCTCGCGGCCGCCGGTCATCGACCCGGACATCGACGCCGTGATGGACCTCTGAGGCAGACGCGGGTTGCTCACGGCGCGGCAGGCGCGTCCGGGGAACGGGCACTGCCCGCCAGCCAGAAGGGCGGCAGATTCGGCTTGGTCTCGGCGACGATGTCCCGAATGGCTTGCCGGTCGGATTCGGTCAGGTGGCGGAACCGCTCGCGCCGGTCCGCGCCGGTCAGCACCTCGTAGAGCCCCGCATAGACGCGCTCCCGCACGCCGTCGGGCAACGCATCGAAGGCGCGGCCGTAGATCAGGTAGCTGAGCGGGTAGCGGAAGAGGCGCGTCTGCAGATCGAAGTCGCGCAACGACCGCCCCCGGGCGTCGTGCGGCCCGCGCCGGGGGAAGGTCGCCGTGAACGTCGAGACGCCGGCGATCGGATCGGCGAGCGCCGCCTCGTCCGAGAAGAGCAGGTAGGCGACGGTTTCTTCGATCCAGTGGTCGAGGCGGGCGTTGGGCGCGCCTGGCCGGTGGGCAATGCCGACCTCCCCGCCGCGATCCACACTCGAGGCCGCGGTGCGGTCGCCAGGGCGGCGCGCCCCGCCCGTCGCAGACTCCACCGCCGTGGCCTGGAGGCGCGCCAGCCACGCCAGCCGGGTCAGGTGGTTCGTCATCTGCGTCTGGTGCTCCAGCACCATCAGTGCGACGATGTCGCTCCCCGGCTGCAGGTAGCGCGAGGTGTCGGCCTTGCGGGCGAGGCCGGTCTGGTTCCGCGCGCCGGCCACGTCGAGCAGGCCCGGCCGCGCCGGATCGCGCGCGACGGCGTTGCCCCGATGCGACTGGGCACCGTGCGTGCCGGTGACGTACCAGCCACCCCAGCGTTCGGCCAGCGGCGTGCGGTGGTCGGTCACGATAGTCCCAAGCCCGAAGTTGGGCTCCCCCGACGGGCTGGGGAAGACCGACCCGACGTACAGGCCCGGCACGCCGAGCGTGGCCGGCCCGTGGTGGCACCGGAGACAGCCCGTGCTCCGCATCAACCGCGGCCGGCTCCCGCGCACCGCCTCCAGTTCGTAGAAGGCGACGCCGAGCCCCGGATCGACGGCTGCCAGCTCTATGCGGTCGGAGCCGGGGACGAAGGCGACCGCCACCTCATCGTTGAAGTAGATGGCGCGCGGCCGCCGCGGCGAGATGGCCTGTCGCTGCAGGCTGGTCCGGGAGAAGACGAGCACCTGAGAGTCGGCGTTGATATCCAGCCGGTCTAGCAGAGTCTGGAGGTAGCCAGTGCTATCGCCCGCGGGGCTCCAGGTGGTGCGCCCGTCGGCGAGCCGGAACTCCAGCTCGTGCACGGCATTGTCGGGCGCCCGGTTCCGCAGCCCGAGCGCCGGATGGTCGCCCGGGATGGTCGCCTCATACGGCTGGAGAGCGCGAGACGGCACCACCGCGACACCCAGCAGCACGATCCCGGCGCACGCCGCGCTGGTCACGGCGTGCCGCGCCACAGCTCGAACACCCGTTCCAGGCGATCGCGGGTCTCTGCTTCGCCAGCCAGGAACGCGCGAGCATCCTCGATGGCGCCAGGTACCAGCTCCAACCGCTTGTCGGGAGCATCGCCGCCGTCCGCACAGCCTGCCACGAAGTGCCCCTCGACCGCGTTGAGCACATGGCGGAGGTTCTCGGCGTACGGGCCGTAGGGCCCCTTGGTTAACTTGAGTCGCAAGGGCTCGCCGGCCGCCTGCATGAAGTACATGAGCTTGTGCGCTTCCAGGAGCGTCACGAACGGATCCAGCAGACCCATAAGGTATCTGGTCCAGAAGACCGACCAGTGCGGCCCTGCCGGAGGTCATTGCCGGCACGTCGCGGACGGATCGACCCGACCGTCGGCCGGACCCCCACTCGGCTCGAAGACCACCACGTCGACGTCGTCCACCCCCCCAGAGCCGCGTCGATACGAGCGCGCACGTCCGGCCAGCGCAACCCGCCGAGACCGCTGCCCAGAGGAGGAAGGGCGACGGACCGAATGTCGCGTGAGCGGATCTCCTCGACCAGCGACTTCAGCCCGGACTCGATGTCCTCGATGCGACTCTTGCCACGCCAATGGCGCTTCGTTGGAAAGTTGATGGTATTCGGTTAGCGGGGTCGCGTTGTTGAGCGATCGGGAAACTACAATTTTGTACTTGTACAATTCTTCGCAATATGGCATAACTCGTGTGTGCCCGACGAGCGCGCTGGGAATGGCGGTCAGGAACGGGAGCCACGCTCGGAGAAGCGGCGCCGAGAGCGAACGCGGGGCGAGGGCGACCGCACGGGCCTGCGACACGAGAACGAACGGCTGCAACGCCGCAACGACCGCCTGCGGCGTGAGAACGACCGCCTGAA
>MKWU01005752.1_pt1 | contig 13189 bp, 13 predicted proteins | sample 809101 | NCBI WGS metagenome assembly MKWU01 (sample SAMN05860141, study PRJNA318959) | sponge metagenome | host: Aplysina aerophoba | place: Slovenia: Piran, Adriatic Sea, Gulf of Piran | collected 2013-05-07 | reverse complement strand
CGATGATCGCGAAGTCTCCGACCGTCACGTGCCCGGCCAGGGCCGTCTGGTTCGCCATGACGACACCGGTGCCGACCACGCAGTCATGCGCGACGTGGGATCCCGCCATGAACAGCCCGCCGGCGCCGACCCGGGTCAGCATGCCGCCGCCCTCGGTTCCCGGGTTCATCGTCACGTGCTCGCGGATGATGTTGTCGGCCCCGATCTCCAGCCGGGACTCCTCGCCACGGTACTTGAGGTCCTGCGGCGGCGTGCCGATGGACGCGAAGGGGTAGAGGATCGTGCGCGGCCCGATGCTCGTCCGCCCGGCGACGACGACGTGCGAGATAAGGCGAACGCCGTCCTCGAGCACGACATCCGGACCGACGGTGCACCAGGGGCCGACCACGACCCCCTCTCCTATCGTCGCCCCCGCGTCGACAATCGCGGTGCGATGAATGTCAGCCATGATCACTTCATTCCCCTGTTCACCTCGACCCCGGCCTTGGCTCCAAGCTCCCCTTGTCGAGCTCGGGCGGCGCCTCGTCCGGCTCTGGCGGCTCCGATGGCTCGGGCGGCTCTGGCGAGCGCCGCCCGACCCATGGCTACCGGACGGCGCTCTACCCCGCGCAGGAGATACGGTGTGCGCGGGGTGTTCATGCCGCCACCAACCCCACTCGGCAGCGCCCGCTCCAGAAGCGCCTTCTTCAGCTGCTTGAAAAGCCCCTCATCGCCCAGAAGGTCTTCCGGCGTCTCGTAATCGGACAGCAACTCGTCCAGAAGCTCGGGCTCAGTGTCGTCATCGTAGGGTCCTCCTCTACAAGATATAGGAATCACCCAAATTACTTACACAAGATATCGGAGAATCTCGCCCGACCGCCGTTGCATTGCAATTCCGGCTCGTGTGTGGACGCCCCGTTTGACGCGAGCATTTTCTTCGGTCGGCTCAGCGCATGCGGTCAGCATCGGCGAGAACGGATCTGGAAGATCGTCGGCGACGCCGCGGCCATGAGCGTGGAGGAAGCGCGGTCGCGCGCGGTCCAGGCACTCGCCGCGATCCGGCGCGGAGAGGGCCCGCCCCGAGATCCCTCCGAGACCCTCTTCGAGGCCGTCGCCGAAACCGTGTTCGAGCGTTACGAACGGCTCTGGAAGCCTGGAACGCTGCATGTCAATCGATGCTATCTGAAGAACCAGATCCTGCCCCGCTTCCGGGGAAAGCAGATCGCCGGCATCGACCGGCGGGATGTCCGGGACTGGTTCGCCTCGCTGCGCGCGACCCCGGTCGCGGCCGACCGGTCCATGCCGGTGCTCTCCGTCATCATGCGGGAGGCGGAAGCCATGGGCCTTCGTCCGCGGGGCTCCAACCCCTGCCTGGGCATCCGGCGCTATCGCCGCAAGGGCCGCGCGCGCTTCCTGTCCGACGAGGAGATACGCCGTCTGTCCGCGAGGCTGTCGGCCCATGAGGATGCCTCGCCCCGGCAGGCCGCCGTGGTCCGGCTCTTCCTGCTGACCGGATGCCGCATGAGCGAGATCCTCCGGCTGCGCTGGTCGCAACGCTCCGCCGCCTTGGCCAAGCATGCCGATGCAGTATCTACCCAGACCGCGCCCAACGGCGACGTGCTGCTCTCGGTCGCAGTCTCCCCTGCTCGCGTCCAGTTCTTCGAACGCCTGATCGAGTCAACTGGCGGCGACGGCCTCAGCGTGCCTTGGCCGGGAAAAGCTGGCGGCTTCGCTGGATGGATTCGACCTGATGGCAGACTGTCGCGGGACAGGGACATCAATGAGACCGGATCGCCCTGGGCCAAAATGATGGCCGACATCCATCAGGCGCGCCTCTACCACTGGAGCCTCGACCGCTTGCAGCTTTCGCCCGACGTGGTGCTGCCAAAGGACAGGCCACCAATTCCGGAGAGCTTGCCTTGGGATCCGGATCCACGCTTCCAAGCGATCCTCGACCTGACCTGCCCCCGTCGATTGGTCCACTTCGAATGTTAGTGCATTGCCCGTTCCTCAGCCAAGCTGGGTGGCCGGCGGAGCGTAGCGGAACCGGGGTCTCGGTCGGGCGGTCCTACACGTAGCGCGGCCACCGGCGAACGGTCTACGACAGCGAGAACCCGGCGACGGTGTACTGGCGGGCGGATGCGGTCGACGCCGAGGGCCGGGTGCTGGAGGCGATGCTCGGCAACGGGGTCTCGACCACGCGGACCTTCGACCCGGCGACCGGGCTGGTCCGCACCATCCAGTCGGGGCTCGGCGACATTTCGGGGGTGCAGGACCTCGGCTACGTCTTCGACAGCCTCGGCAACCTCACCACCCGCGAGGACTTCATCCAGGACGTATACGAGAGCTTCGCCTACGATCGGCTCAACCGGGTCACCGGGTCGACGGTCCACGACGCGGACGACGACACCGGGCGGGCGGCCAGGACGTACCGCTGCGACGCGATCGGCAACATCGTCAACAAGTCGGACGTGGGGGCGGCGGACTATGTCTACGGCACCGGCCGGGCGCGCACCGTGCAGGTCCGGACCCGGGGCGCCGCGGTGACCATGACGGTCTACGTCGCCGGGCTGTTCGAGAAGGTGAGCGAGACCGGGAAGCCGACCAGGTCCGTCCACTACGTGTTCGCGGGCTCGCAGCGGGTCGCCATCCGCACGACCGACGACGCGCCCGCTCCCAGCAAGCGCGTGGATGGCCGGAACAAGTCCACTGCTGTCCGGTTTAGCCTTCGCCTCGGGCTCCGCCCCGATGGGCGAGACCGTCGCCGCCCCCATTGTTGTCACCCCGGACTTGATCCGGGGCCCAGGCCTGCCCCGGACGCCGATCCGGGGGAAGCCGGGCGAGAGCGGTGCCTGTGGCCCTGGGCCCCGGATCAGGTCCGGGGTGACAACAGGGGGGGACAGGGATGGCAAATGCGGACGCACCGCAATCCGTGTCCCGATCCGGCGGATGGGTCGGTAACCCTTCTGCACCAACGCCTTGCACCCGAACCAGCCATCTAAACCGGACAGCAGTGGAACAAGTCCGGCCATGACGCGGTGGGGCTGGGAAAGCACATGAATTTCCGATTCCGGACACGCGGGCCGATCCCTTCTCGTCGGCACCGCCGGTGTCGGCGCCTCCAGCCAGGACGGACACGCCGTAGTTCCCGGATGTCCCCGCCGCGATCGCGCCGTCCCCGGGGGACACGAAACCGTCCCCGCCGGCCCCGCCCCACTCCCCCGAATCCCCCATCAACCACTTGCCGGGCGACCCTCGCGCGGCGTCTCAGCCGATGTTTCACGTGAAACATTAGTGAAGGCCCGTCTTTTCGGTTGCCTCTCCGGCCGCCCGCGCCTAGATCGGTCGCAGCCGCAGAGCGCCCCCTGTCCCCGAGGAGAAGTCCATGTCGGATATCGTGATCGCCGGCGCCGCCCGCACGCCCATCGGCGCGTTCAACGGCGCCTTCGCGACGCTGCCCGCCGCCGAGCTCGGCAAGGTGGCGATCGCCGCTGCGCTCGACCGCGCCGGCGTCGCCGGCGAGGCGGTCGACGAGGCGGTGATGGGCCAGGTGCTGACCGCCGATGCCGGGATGAACCCGGCGCGCCAGGCGGCGATGGCGGCCGGCATGCCGGCCGACAAGACCGCGCTCACCGTCAACCAGGTGTGCGGCTCGGGGCTGCGCGCGGTCGCCATGGCGGGCCAGGCGATCGGCGCCGGCGACGCCGCCATCGTGGTCGCCGGCGGCCAGGAGAGCATGAGCCGCTCGCCGCACGCGGCCCATATGCGCGCGGGCCAGAAGATGGGCGACATCGCGTTCACCGACACCATGATCCGCGACGGGCTGTGGGACGTCTTCAACGGCTACCACATGGGCACCACGGCGGAGAACGTGGCCGAGAAATGGCAGATCGGCCGCGACGCGCAGGACGAATTCGCCGCCGCCAGCCAGGCCAAGGCGGAGGCGGCGCAGAAGGCGGGCCGCTTCGCCGACGAGATCGCCGCCGTCACCGTGCCGAACCGCCGCGGCGACATCGTCGTCGAGGCCGACGAGTACCCGCGCCACGGCACCACGGTCGAGACCCTGGCCAAGCTCCGCCCGGCCTTTGCCAAGGACGGCACGGTGACCGCCGGCAACGCGTCGGGCATCAATGACGGGGCGGCGGCGCTGGTGCTGATGACGGCGGGCGCGGGGCGGGGGGGGGGGGGGCCCCGCCCGGGGCGCGGAGCCGCTCGGGCGCATCGTCTCCTGGGCGACGGCCGGCATCGACCCGGCGCTGATGGGGGCGGGGCCGATCCCGGCCAGCCGCAAGGCGCTGGAGAAGGCGGGGTGGAAGATCGAGGACGTGGATTTGGTCGAATCGAACGAGGCCTTCGCCGCCCAGTCCTGCGCCGTGGCGCGCGACCTCGGCTTCGACATGGGGCGGGTGAACGTCAATGGCGGGGCGATCGCGCTGGGCCACCCGATCGGCGCCTCGGGCGCGCGCATCCTGACCACCCTCCTGTACGAGATGAGGCGGCGCGGGGCGGCCAGGGGGCTGGCGACGCTCTGTATCGGCGGCGGCATGGGCATCGCCATGTGCGTCGCGCGCGGCTGAACGGGGAGGGTGGGTCATGGCACGCACAGCACTGGTCACCGGCGGCACAAGGGGCATCGGCGAGGCGGTCTCGGTGGCGCTCCACGAGGCGGGCTGCCGGGTGGCGGCGAATTACGGCGGCAACGACGAGCGCGCGCGCGACTTCACCGGGCGCACCGGCATCCCGGCCTACCGGTTCGACGTGGGCGATTTCGAGGCGGTGACCGAGGGCGTCGCCCGCATCGAGGCCGAGCTCGGCCCGGTCGATATCCTGGTCAACAACGCCGGCATCACCCGCGACGGCACCCTGCACCGGATGGGCTTCGACAGCTGGGACGACGTGATCCGCACCAACCTGTCGTCCTGCTTCAACTGCTCGCGGGCGGTGATCGAGGGCATGCGCGCGCGCAAGTTCGGGCGCATCGTCAATATCGGCTCGATCAACGGCCAGGGCGGGCAGTACGGCCAGGTCAACTACGCCGCCGCCAAGTCGGGCATCCACGGCTTCACCAAGGCGCTCGCCCAGGAGGGCGCGGCCCAGGGCATCACGGTGAACGCCATCGCGCCGGGCTATGTCGACACCGACATGGTGCGCGCGGTGCCCGAGCGCGTGCTGGAGCGGATCGTCGAGCGCATCCCGGTCGGCCGCCTCGGCCAGGCCCGGGACATCGCCCGCGGCGTGGTGTTCCTGACCGCCGACGACGCCGACTTCATCACCGGCTCGACGCTCAGCATCAACGGCGGCCAGCACATGTACTGATGTTTCACGTGAAACATCGGCCCCGCCGTGCCCCGCCGCGCGCGGCGATTTGACGCAGCTCCCGGGCCCGGCCTGCGGGTAGAGTCCGTCCGCCCTGCAACCCGGCGACGGACAGACCCGCATGAATGCCCGGCGGCGCCATCTCTTCAACCCCTGGCTCGACTTCCTCGGCCTCGGCGGCGCGAGCCTGATCGTGCTCGCCCTGTTCTTCCTCCTCTACCCCGAGGACGATTCCGCGCGCGCGGTTCTCGCGGTCACGATGCTGTTCCTCGCCCATTTCGTGAACCACCCCCATTTCGCCCACTCCTACCAGCTGTTCTATAGCGGGTTCCGGGAGAAGGCGTTCGCGCCGTCGTCTGCGCTGGGCAGGCGGTACCGGACCGCCGGCATCCTGGTGCCCGCGGCGCTGGCGGCGTTCTTCGCCGCCTCGCTCGCGACCGGCAGCGCCGAGCTGCTCGGGCTCGCCGCCAACGCGATGTTCTTCACCGTCGGCTGGCACTACGCCAAGCAGGGCTACGGCATCCTGATGCTGGACGCGGCGCAGAAGGGCAGGCCGTTCGGCGCGGCCGGGAAGCGGCATCTCCTGTGGAACGTCCACCTGGCGTGGCCGACCTACTGGCTGGCGACCAACGACGCGCTGGCCGCCAAGGAGTACTGGGGGCTCACCTATTACGCCTTCGACACCCCGGACGCGCTGCTCGCGGTCCTGTTCGCCGCCACCGCGATCTCGGGCGCCGTCGTGCTGCGCGACCTGTTCCTCAAATGGCGGCAAGAGCGCACGCTGCCGGTCAACGGGCTGGTCGCCTATGTGGTGTCGATCTATGTCTGGCTCTACCTCGCGCGGCTCGACCCGATCCTGCTCCTCATCGTGCCGTTCTTCCATTCGCTCCAGTATCTCTGCGTGGTGTGGCGCTACCAGGCCAATCTGGAGGCCGAGACCCTGCGCGGCCCGCCCCCGCCGGACGGTGCGCGCGCCGCGCCGGGCTGGGCGCGGACCCTGCCCGCCCGGTTCGCGCGCTTCGTGCTGATCGGCGGGTTGCTGGGCGGGATCGGGTTCTGGATCGCGCCCCATTTCCTCGATTCCCTCGTCGGCTACGACCGCGCGGTGTTCGGGACGACGCTGTTCCTGTTCATCGGATGGACCTTCATCAACATCCACCACTAATTCATCGACTCGGTGATGTGGCGGCGCGAGAACGCCGCGACCCGGCGCTATCTGCTCGCCGCCTAGCTCCCGGCCCGGCGGCGCCCAATGTTTCACTTTAGCGAATGATCCAGCCGGGTATTGAATGGGAGATGAAAAACGGCGGAATTCCGCTATTCTTGGCCTTTCGGTCACAGGGTGCAGGAAATTCTCAACTTCGATATCAACACTATATCACCGAATCGACCCGGCCATGAACAGGGTATTCCCGGAATTCCACCCCGGAATTCGCAAGTATCTAGCGGACCGTGATGATTCCTGCCCGTCGCGGTCCATTCCAGCAATCGACTGAACGCCGCCGATCGCACCGAAGGGTCGGCGCCGAACATCCGTTCCCGGCCCTCTCGCGACGTCTCTATCCGTGACCGTGCGGCCGCGTTGCCGCCCGGTCGCGGCGCGCTGTCTTGGCGATGCGGTTCCTGTTCTGCGGCAATGTCGGGGTATACCGCGCTTCAAGGCTTCGCGTCTTGACGGTCGGGCCGATCCCGTCCCGGAGGGAATTTCCGGAAAGCGATCACTTCCGGCGGCTTCCGCCGGCGGAGGGCCGTCGCGGCGGGGAGCCTCCTCGCCATCCCTTCGGAGCCTCGGGGGGCGTGCTGGCATCGTTGTCGCCCAGGCTCGGCTCGATGCGACCCGGCGCGACATGTCGAGCGATCTCCCAGTCTCCCGCGTTCCAGCCCGTGCGGTGACGGTGGCCATTGTCGCCCCGCCGACAGGCACGGCTAAGAGGCTAGATCCTTCTCGATGTGTTTCTCGTACGGGAGCGTGACAGGCTCCGGAGTCTTGTCGCGAGTCAGAGTCGGTTCGATTTCCCGCTCCGGCGGCGACGGCGTCGATGTCTCCTGGCTCGGCCCATCGACCAACAGCGATTCCGCCCGGAGCGGATACACCGGTTCCGCGGCGGACAGAGGACTTCCCCGACCTCCAGAGTCCGGGTTTCCGGCCCGTAACCCGACCCGGAGAGACGTCGCCGCACAAAGCGAAATCGGCGCCGCGCGGCCGCGCGTCGATATCCCAACGTCGCGTTGTCGGCAGGACGCCAGGAAATGGTCGAAGGTTGCCCCCACGGCTTGCCAGGCCGATCAGATCGGCTGAATTCCCGTGATAGCCCGCCCAACCGGGTCGGGCCGGCTGGACCCGGAACGTTCCTCCTCTTCTTCGTTTGCTCATCGCCCCGATCTGCAATATCGTCGAACCCGCAGACGACATACGCCCGCCCGCAAGGTCGGGTCGCCCGTTGAATAGAACAGCCGTTACCCGGCGAGGGGTAGCTCCCCGCGCTTCGGCAAATAGGCGGGGATCGTCCACGTTCGCGTGTGTCGTCTGCAACGGCCCGGCACCAGCCGGGTTGCGGCAAGCGACGCGGAGGGTGTGGTGTGGTGTCTCACGAAGAACCTTTGGAAGTCACGGTAGCCGTCTGGCTGGGCGTGGCGGTCGCGATCATGGCGGCGATATCGACGTCGCACGCCCGCGACCTCATGAGCCTGGAACCGGGCACGGAGATCGAGAAGGTCGCGAGCATCGGCAACAAGCAGGTTCCCCTGCCGGACGGCAGGTGGGAAGTCGTCATATCCGAGGCCGACCGGCGGGGCTCGGTGAAGACGGGCAACGCCTTCCTCGCACGGAAGGCGAAGGGCAGGCTCGCCGCCCACCTCTTCGTCAGGACCAACCTGGAGATCGGAAGCGGCACCGGCTGGAAACGGCCCCGGTGGTGCGACCGGAACAACGTCCACCACAACGGCTCCGACAGCGCCGGCGGCGAGCTCCCCGATGGCAACGAGCCGGGGCTGGTACTCGACAATCTCTGGTGGCAGTTCGGCCACGGCGCACGATCTCTGGGGATTTCCGGTCTGGCCGCCATTGTCGTTCTGGCCGCACATCTGGTCGAGCCCGGGCACATGTCCTGCAGGACCACGTCGGTCGCAATCCGAACACCGATGACGGCCTTGGCTTCCTCGGATGCCAGGGCGATGAACCCCCGCAGGACCGCTTCCGAACCCTCGTGGACAGTTCCATAACAAAATTTGATTGCCAAATCGTGAATGTTTCATGGAATATTGTCGATGGAGTTGAGCAGGCTTCACTAGGAGGAACAAATGATCTCAGGACGAATACTGACCATAGGAGCTTTAGCGCTGTCCCTCGCACTCGGCGCCTGTAGCTCGAACGACGCACAGGTCGATCGTTTGGAAACGGAGCTCGAAGCGGAGCGGATGGCCGTCGACGACCTTGAGTCCAGGGTTCGAGACGCCGAGGCGGCTACCGAGGCGGAGAGGCAAAAGCTCGAAGCGGAGCGGATGGCCGTCGCCGACCTTGAGTCCAGGGTTCGAGACGCCGAGGCGGCTACCGAGGCGGAGAGGCAAATGCTTGAAGCCGCCCAGATGACCGTCGCCGACCTTGAGACCAGGATTCGAGACGCGGAAGCGGCCACCGAGGCGGACACACAGAAGCTCGCGGCGGCCCGAATGGCCGTCGCCGACCTTGAAGCCCGGCTTCGAGACGCTGAGGCGGCCGCCGAGGCAGAGAGAGAGAAGCTGGCCGACCTTGAAGCGCGGACCGCAGCGAACGCCGCTCGCGAAGGTCCGAGCATCCGCCACTTTTACGGACTTGGTCGTTACCTGCCCACACGAGCCTATACCTCGATGCACGTCATCGAGGACGAAGGTTCTACCCTCGCGCTCAGCTTTAACGACCCGGCGCGCGAACCGATACCCAATGTCGAGAGAGCTGACGACCCGCCGCCGGATCAGGGGGTCTGGAAGGCGGAGAAGTTCACGCAAGAACGGGCCACACCGGACGGTGGAACGCATTACGACGTCGCGATCATCTACAGGACCGAACCCCAGGACGATTCGGGCTATCTCTATTTCGGATGGTGGGAGCGCGGACAGAGTGGCGGCAACAGTCCGCGGCTCGAATTCTTCGCCTTGCCGACGGGCGCGAACGGCATGGAACCCGTTGAAAATATTTCTGCTTTGACGGGAACCGCTACCTATGCCGGGATTGCTACCGGCAAGTACGGGATCCTGAACCCCCTGGGTGGTACGAACACCAGCGGCAGCTTCACCGCGACTGCCACGCTAACCGCCGATTTCGCTACTTCTACCGATGCGGGCAGCGTCTCAGGCATGATCGATGGCTTCGTAGCATCCGGTCAGCCGCAGGACTGGACCGTTGAATTGAAGGAGGCCCCCATCTCCGCCACGGTCAACGGATTCAGGAACCTCGATCGTGGCAGCACTCAGTGGAGAATTGCCGGCGAACGCGCCCCCAGCTCACTTGCACCAGGTTGGTGGGGCGGAAACTTTCGTAGCGCTGACGCAATCACTGGTGCTTTCAACGCCAGCTATTGGAACGTTGGACGCATGACGGGCTCGTTCGGCGCGCTAAAGGAGTAGTTGCAATACGAATGTCTGTACGCCAACCGCCGGACGGCAGTAGTCTGCGGGCTTTCGATAACCTCATGTAGCATGGGGTGGGGAGGATACCGGCTCCTCCCCATTCCCATCTCTATCTGTCCCCTCGTGTCCCGTCCGATCAATGGGCTGAAGTACACTGTCCACCGATTCGCGGCGTGGCCGATCAACGCACTGATACGCATCGAGCGCGCGATCCACGCTGAGCCCGCTGAACGACGGCCCGCCACGCGCCCCGAGGCGGGCGCACCACCGGTTGCCGAGCTCGAAGCCTGGATAAAGAGCCACCACGCCGGGCTCTCGCGACAGGCCCCGGCGGCCAGAGCGATCGACTACATGCTCAAGCGCCGAGACGGCTTCGCCCGCTTCCTGGATCACGGCCGCATGTGCCTGACCAACAACGCCGCGCATGCCGATAACCGGATTATGCCGCGTTCTGGTCGTTACCGCGTCGAGGCCGCGCGCGACCGCGCGATTGAGATAGTCTTCCTGGCTGTCGCGGAGCGAGCCCATGTCCGTCTTCAGTTCGATCAGAAAGGCACGCTCGCGGTCCCGGGAAACTGCGAAGAAATCGGCCTTGTCGGAACGATTGGTGTCGGACTGCCCGAGCGGAAACTCCGGGATGATGTGCGGATCGACCGAGATGTCGCGTGGTTTCAGATAGTGGTCAAGCGCGAGCGGCAGAAACAGTCCGAAGAATATGTCTGCGCGCCGTTCCAGCTGGTAGGCAGGCAGATTCCGCCAAGCATCAAGGCAATCGAAGAGAGCGGCGACATTTGATTTCGTCATGTCAAAGTTCCAAAGATTGCCCGGTAGCCGATCAGGGAACATCGCAATGGGGGAGACATCGGCGATGGACATCCAGTCCAATTCTCAAAAGGCGACTGTCTCGCTATCGTCGCCATTGCCCAACAGGATCACTCCCGGCACGAATACGAATTGGACCTTTTGGAAAACGTTCTCGACCGTGAGTAAACCCGGAAACCGAAGACGTCAATGCAGGACCAGATGAAGAAAGCGGCCTGAACCAGAACTCCGCGGTTCGGGGTCAAGATCCTCCAGGCGGTGCCAGCGGGGCGGTTCGTTCTCCGAGTTCGACGGGGTCTTGTGTCGCCCGTCGGGTGGGAAGATGGGCCGGTAGCTCATTCTCCACCCCCGCCGCAGGCGGCGAGCAGGGCGGCGCTCGCGATTGCGATGACGATACGAGAATCCTTGGCTTCCTCCCGAGGTCGATGCGGCGGCCCCTCACCTGCGCGGGTCGGGCGGGCCGTGACGCTTCGTCGATCGTGCCACGTATTCCCCGCAGACCGATCCCTTGCCCTTGAGCTTGCGGCCGCATTTCTGGCATCGACCGGTCGCCTTCCAGCGCTTCCGGGCCATGCTCTTTCTCTCGCCAATCCGGCGCCACGGCGTTCTGGACATCAGAACACGAGTGCGCGTTGTCGATCGGGATCGTGGGACGGCCCGCCGGGTCGAGGTAGATCGAGCAGTGGAATTCGCGGCGCGCCGCCTCGACAAGATGCGCCTCGGTCTTCCCGCGCTTGCCGGAAATCTCGCTGAGCCACCGCGCTTCGTTCGACAGGGGATCGCCGGCCCGATCTGAGTGCATGAGGAGCGGCGAGACGCCGGTGCATTCGATTTGGAGCGTCATGTTGCTCCCTCCGGCCCGGGGATGGCCGCCTGGTTCGCTGGGGCGGCCCACCCTGGAGGTGGGCCGGACGGAAAAGGAAGCCGAGACAGGTTCGGCGCGTCAAGAGGGGCGATAAGACAGCGAAGCCGGTCGGGGAGATCGAGACTAACTTCCGGGCTTCGCCGGGACCAGGGTGATGTTTACCGGCGAGGTGTACTTGTTGTCGGCGCCGGAGGCCGAGTCGATGGCCCAGCCGATGCCGCCGCCCAGGATGATGTTCCCGAAGGTCGCGCCCGCGGCATCGGACTTGTTCCGGTAGGTCGCCTTCTGATAGCCGGCCAGCTCGCACTCGATGGTGAGGTCGTGCTTGGTCTTCTTGATCGTCAGGGCGGACGGGGTGCGGGGGATGCGCCCGATCGAGCGGCCCTCGCGAATGAAATTGCACTCCGCCCCGGCCGGGTTGGTGACGACCTCGATTTCCTGGGAGGTGCCCTCGATGATCGACGAGCAGGCACCGAGCCCGAGCAGCGGCAGGGCCACGAGAACACACATACTCCGAAACATGACCGACTTTCCTCTCTCTGTTCACGTCGCCGACGAATGTCTGCGGTCGGCCCGCCAGGAGGGCGAACCATGGTCGAGTGTAGCGACTTTTTCATCGGAATGGACGTGTCAAAGGATCGCCATGCCGTCGCGGTGGCCGATGATGGACGCGATGGCGAAGTCAGGTATTTCGGCGAGATCGGCTCGGACGGCGGTTCGGTGCGCCGTTTCGTGCGCAAGCTGGAACGGCCAGGCGCACAGCTCCGCTTCTGCTACGAGGCGGGGCCGACGGGGTACGGGCTGCAGCGGTTGGCCACGCAGACATCGACTGGTATCGCAACCGTTCGGCGCCTGGGGGATGACGATTGCGACCGCTCGATTTTCGAGTGACGGCGCTGACTTATCGAGCGATCGTTCCTGGACTGATTCCTCGCTGCCGTCGGCGCATAGATGGCGGACGGGCGCCCGGCGGTCATGCTGACCGCGGGGTCTTTCCCGATCGCGCAGCGGCTTTCCCGATGCGCACTGCCGCGACTGCGTTTCACCTGCCCGTGAACCGGCGGTCGATCGCCTGCGCGGCGGCGTGGGCGGCGAGCAGGGCGCCTTCCTGCCAGCCGGGCAGCGCCGTCACCTGGTCGCCGGCGAAATGGAACGGGCCGTCGCTCCGGCGCAGCACCGCCGCCGCGTCGGGATTGCGACGCGGCCACCCGCCCTTCTGGAAGGGAACATTGAGCCAGGCTTTGCTGACGCCGCAGTCCATCTCGCCGGTATATCCCGGATGTAGCGCCTCGCCTTCGGCCAACGCTGCATTGAGGCGCTCCGGCGCCGGCATCGCCGTGTAGCGCAGCCCCGGCTCCCGGCTCCAGATATAGGCGCCGACCAACACGCCCTTGGGCCGGTGATACCCGTTGCTCGGATACCAGACCTGGGTGATGTCGTTGTCGGTCCAGGAAATGCCGCCGTAGATCGCGGCGTCCTCCTCCCAGAAACGCCGTTTCGCCTGGAAGGCGACCTTTACCGCCTCGACGAATTCCAGCGATTCCAGAGCACTTCGCGTCTCGGGCGAAAAGTCGTTCGCGATGTCCTTCAGCACGGGCGCGG
>MKWU01005751.1_pt1 | contig 13193 bp, 11 predicted proteins | sample 809101 | NCBI WGS metagenome assembly MKWU01 (sample SAMN05860141, study PRJNA318959) | sponge metagenome | host: Aplysina aerophoba | place: Slovenia: Piran, Adriatic Sea, Gulf of Piran | collected 2013-05-07 | reverse complement strand
CTCATCAAGTTCATAATTAGGTCTACGCTATCGACGTGAATCAAAAAAGTCGCAAAAATTGTAAAGGCAAAACAGCATCAGATTGAAACTCCCTACTCTGAATGGACTGTATTTACGTCTTACTCTATCGTGGTCAATCGACCTTTTCTCGCTCCGAAAAGGCACGCACTTACTCTTTATCAGTGAAGTGCATTCCAATCAATATCAGTATTCAACAGCTCGAGTGCGTGCTCCTACGCATTCGTTTTCTCATTTAGATCTAGCCACTCAATTCCCACGTTTGCCTAAACCTAGAATTCTTTGGGATCGAGCAAGCTCGAAGTAGTCGAAATCGTATCCCACAGCACAATCTCTCATTAAAAACTGTTTCGTTGTTTTCGATTCCATCGAAATCAACTCGTCAATTCGCACAAGGACAGCTCGATGGAGCAATTAACTTCCACCTACCCACCAAGATGCCCCTTTTGGATCTTACTTTCCTGTGCGCTTTTACTCTGGGCATGTTCTCCATCAGAAAAAAATCCAAATGTAACCAAAGAGGAAATAGTCGATAGACACCTGGACGTTCTCTATTGGCAAGCACCCTCTACGCTAAATCCATATCTTTCCGGCGGCACCAAAGACATGGAAGCTGCTTCCATGATCATTGAACCGCTGGCGCATTTCGATGAGAACGGTCAGATCGTCCCTACTCTAGCGCAAGAAATCCCTTCGTTTGAAAACGGAGGGCTATCTGAAGATCACATGTCTATTACCTGGAAATTACTTCCAAACGTGACTTGGTCAGATTCAACCCCTTTCACTGCAGAAGATGTCAAATTCACAGCAGATTACTGCATGAACGACGAAATGGGTTGCAATGCACTCGTGGAGTTCCAAGACATTGATGAGATCGTAGTGATTGACGAGTTGACCGTCCAATTGCGATTCAAGAAACCAAAACCTCATCCTTTCGATGCTTTCGTTGGATCCAACAATCCAATACTTCAGAAGGCTCAGTTTGAGAATTGCACGGGCTTGAGAGCGCAGGAGTGTACCGAACAAAACTTTGGTCCAATCGGAACAGGACCATTCAAGATTGTCGAATTCCGAGCCAATGACGTTGCTACGTATGTCGCTAACGAAAATTACCGAGAATCCGATAAACCATATTTCCAGACAGCAACAATCAAAGGTGGCGGCGATGCGGCTTCCGCCGCCCGTGCTGTACTAGCAACAGGTGAATACGATTACGCTTGGAACCTACAGGTTGAGCCTGAAATACTCACACAGATGTCGCAAGCCGGATATGGTGAGATAGTCACAGGATATGGTTCACAAATAGAGCGCTTGATGCTGAACTTTACAAACGCAAACAGTGCACTCGACTTGGATAAACGTTCCGTGTACATGGATGGCAACAATCCACATCCATTCATTACTGATTTCAACGTTCGTAAAGCGCTTTCACTCGCCATAGACCGAAATATGCTTGTAGAACATGGCTACGGCGCAGGTGGTGCACCTGCTTGCAATGTCGTTCCTGCACCGCTACGATTCAGGTCACCAAACAACGATTCATGTACTGAGAGTAATGTTGAATTGGCAAATCAGTTACTAGACGAGGCTGGATGGATTCGCGGCGATGACGGTGTCAGGGAGAAAGATGGTGTGAAGCTCTCTATTCTTTTTCAGACTTCAACCAATACCGTACGTCAAGGCACCCAAGCACTCATCAAGCAAATGTGGTCTGCCATCGGAGTAGAAACAGAACTGAGAAATATCGATGGCGCCGTTTTCTTTGGCGGTGATCCAGCAAGTCCAGACACTCTGCAAAAGTTCTATTCAGATGTTGAGATGTATACCAATGCATTTCTCGGCAACGATCCTGAATCCTACTTGGCCAACTTCACCTGTGATCAAATTACATCGCCAAAGAATGACTGGCTCGGTACAAATGTGAATCGCGCCTGTACACCTGAATACGACAAGATAGTAACCGAACTTTCCATTACAGCCGATCCGCAAAAACGCGAGGAACTGGCCATTCTCCTCAACGATACGGTGATTCAAAATTACTGGCTTATTCCACTTATTCATCGAGCATCTTTATCAGCGCGTCTGTATTCGCTTGGGGGTGTGCGTATGAACGGTTGGGATAGCGAGTTATGGAATGTTGCTGACTGGTACCGGATTGAAGCCAATGTCTTTATTTTTAAAGAGGCTGAAGTGAGCAACTAGACAAATCATGTTGCGTTATTTCAGTCGTAGGCTCGCGTTTGCGGTCCCAACACTACTCGCCATCAGTCTTGTCTTATTCGTTCTACTTGACCTGGCTCCCAACGACCCGACCGGTCAGCTACCTCTTACCATCCCTCCTGAAGTAAGGGAACAGATTCGCGACAGCCTCGGTCTGGATGATCCCATTTACGTTCGCTATGTCAAATGGCTACATCAATTCTTTGTCAATGAACCGATTAATCTCATTGAACAAGCCTTTGGCGTTGAAATAGGAAATTCAGAAGAAAGACTACGAGTCAGATCCTGGGCAACTCGGAGCCCGGTTGTCGAACTCATCGCTGAGCGGCTTCCACAAACTCTCTGGGTGGTGGGTCTGTCCTATCTGATTGGAATTCTGATAGCACTACCCGTAGGGGTCATTACCGCTTACAAACAGTATTCGTGGATAGATCAACTTGGAACCTTTGTATCCATGGTTGGATTCTCCGTACCGACATTCTTCACGGGTCTACTGGCAATCATTATTTTTAGTGTGACACTCTCGTGGTTACCTTCGATCTACGACACCACACATGAGGTGACGGACCTTTCTAGTTTTTGGTACCAGATCAAGCAGATTCTGATGCCAGTCTTGGTGTTGTCGCTCTATAACGCGGCCCAACTCAGCCGCTATATGCGAGCTTCAGTGCTTGAAAATTTGAACCAAGACTACGTACGAACCGCGAGAGTGAAAGGACTACGGGAGCGAGCAATATTGTTCTTCCATGTGTTTCGTAATAGCATGCTCCCGGTCATCACGATGATTGCATTGGGCGTTCCAACCATCTTCAGTGGTGCGATTATCACCGAGCAAGTATTTCGCGTCAATGGTCTAGGGCAACTCTTGATCGTGGCTATTCAAGGTGCTGACATTCCACTGGTCCAAACGCTCACATTCCTATTTGCCGTTTTGATCGTTCTATTCAATCTGATCGCCGACATTCTGTATGGGTTGGTTGATCCAAGGATCAAGTACGAATAGCATGGCTTCTAATGTTGCAGTGAAGCAAACCATCGATTATGACCAATCGATGTGGTACGTGACCTGGATTGCGTTTCGCAATCACAAAGGTGCTTTGGTCGGTGCGGCTGTACTAGGCGTGATCGTGTTTGCGGTTCTGATAGGTCCTTTCATTTACACAGTGGATCCACAATACGTGGACCTGAGCATTAAGAATCAAGGATTTTCAGCAGATCACCTATTAGGAACCGATAACCTAGGAAGAGATTTGTTCGCTCAATTGCTGGCTGGCGGCCGAATTGCTTTAGCGGTCGGATTGTCGGCGATGTTGCTCTCCTTATTCTTCGGAACGCTGATCGGCGTGCTAGCTGGCTATTTCAGAATGTTGGACGGGCCATTGATGCGGTTCACTGACCTATTTTTGGCACTTCCGCTCTTACCACTGCTCTTGGTGATTATTCTCCTGTTCAGAGATGTCTTGCGTGCTGCGATAGGTCCGGAAGCTGGGATATTTCTGTTAATTGTCTTTGTGATAGGTGTAACGAGCTGGATGCAAACCGCTCGCATCGTTCGAGGAGAAACCTTGTCTCTCAAAGAGAGAGAATTCGTGAAGGCTGCTATTAGTGTAGGTGCATCAAATTGGTCAATCGTCTTTCGTCACATTCTGCCCAATATGTTGAGTCCGATCATGGTCTCCGCAACTTTAGGTGTTGCGAACGCAATTATCACAGAATCAACGCTATCCTTTCTTGGACTTGGTTTTCCACCAGATTTTCCCACATGGGGAAGACTCTTGTTTGATGGTGCAAATTTCATTACGCTAGCACCAGAGCGAGTGATCTGGCCAGGTTTAGCGATTTCTCTCGTCGTCTTAAGTGTGAACTACATCGGCGACGCATTGCGAGATGCAATAGATCCTAGGCGCAGACAACTTACAGTTTGAAAGGACTGTTTGACCTGAGGATCGGACCACTGAGGCCAGTCTTCGTGAATTTACGTACCAATTCGGTGGCGAAGTTTGATTACGAAGGATTCGTCTGACGCGTAGCCAAGCGTCTCCGTAAACTGATCGAAAAACGAATATTCAATTGCATTCGGTAGGTCAGAACTCTTGGTATAGACCAAGAACAAATCTGACATCGGAGCTATTTCCCAACGATACCTTAGTTGCAGATTCATGCGAGAAATACTGAAACCATCTCTTGAAGTACTTCCTAGCTGATCTTCATCCACCTTAGCCAACTTCGTATGTGCAACGGGTAATGTGAAACGTTGCATCTCAGTTGCACGTATACCCATCCATTCAAGGTCAAAACGTACATACTGATTAGCGTGGATGAAATAGTTGAAAACCATCCTCGGTCCCCAGCTTTCAGTTTCAAATGCGGCGAAGTTTCGGCCACCTCGATACAGTAACCACGCATCGCGATCTCTGTATGAGAGATTCAGGAACATAGAAACCCTTCCTGACGGTCTATATACGACGGAGCTTGACACCCTCCTACTCTGGCCGTCTGTAGTCTCCGTTTGAATTTCGCCCCCGAGGTTGTAGTACAGCTTCTTTGAACTATCCGACGAGTATCGAACATCAATTTCCTTAGTTGCGCCCTGTTCAAACGATCCATTGCCGAAGCTGTTTCGGTCATCAATCTGAGCGGGTTTATAGGAGCCGCCTACGCGTATTTGAGAAAGATTGTGAAACGTAAACTGGTGATTTACATCGACGCCTCGCTCTATCAGCTCAGATGCACCGTTCCACCCAGAGTCTACACTGAAACGAGTGTACTGTTCCCGCACCAATGCTCCACCAGTAGACCTATTGACTCGAAGGTAATACTTCACTTTGCGCTGATCATTTCTTCCCAAGAAACCCATGTGGTTTAGATTAAACTCATCGTCGTATTGCTCAAGTGCAAGCTCGTGTCTCACGCCTCTCTTTGGCGCATACTGGATATCAACAATTGCTCCATAACCCGTGGGGTCATTGGGTAAATCAGACATCATTAACGTGGAGTCAACTTTGAACTTTCCATCCGCGCTGAAATAGTGCGTATCCACGCCATGAGTATGTACATCTCCAGTAGGATGCATGACCTTTGTGGACATGAAGCCAAGTCCTTTGTAGGAACCATTACTCTTTTCCCACAACCCTCTAACCACCCCAAAATCTCTACCTGATTGATTGATCGAAATCGGCTCGCCGTATAACGTTCCATGAAAAGTCGAATCATCTTCCTGAGCGGCCAGGAATCCGTAACTGAATTCACCCGCGGTGCCAGTGGCCTTTCCAGCTCTGAGAAGATCGACCGGTCGAGAAAAATCCGACCAAGTGAACTCTGCATCTTCTGGAATGTCTGGCGTTATGGCTTTCTGACCGATTCGTCGCGTATGGAGCATGGAGACCATTGAATTGGAAGAGAATCCCCCAGACCTACTCGACATCTGGAATATTTCTTGCCCTTCAAGGAAAAACAACCTTTTTTCGGGATAGAACGTTTCAATGGCAGTCAAGTTCACGATAACTGAATCAGATTCGACCGTTCCGAAATCTGGCAACATCGTCGCGGTTACCTGAAAGTTCGTAGACGGACGCCAGAAGAAGTCTGTCCCTAGGCTGTGCGATGAATCGTCAGAAATTGAGTCGAAAGAACTCGATATATAAGGAATAAAACTCAGTTGTCGGGGTGCGTTTACGCTTTCAAACAAAAGAGGTTGGAACGCGGATAGAAATTTCGGTTGAGTAAATGGCAACGCTGGCCAAGAATATCGTTGATCAACAGACGCGACCTTCCGCGACATGTAAATGCCCATTTTTCGCATGCCTTCTACTTTTGGCATCGCAACAACAGACCAAGGAATGAAAAACTCAGCTGTCCAACCGTATTCCGTGGACTGAGTCTGACCATACCAAGCACCATCCCAGTTATCGCTAAATTGCCGCTCTGGTTTGACAGTGCCGTCGGCACGACTATCGCCTAGGTTCAACTGAAACCAGAATCCGTACCTTCCCTCACCTGAAGTGTCGAGCTGAAAAGAGAAATAATCGCGATTGAGAAATCCTTCATCACGCGCTGACAGACGCCGAATCAACGTATCCGGGTCTTGGATCATCTCCGCTGCTAGATAGAAGCCCGAATCGTTATAGGCCATGCGGACCTTAGTTTGAAGAGGTGCTATTTCTAGTGTGTCTGGATCAGTAACGACGAATCGATCGTGTGGAACTACCTGTAGCCAGACATCCTCGTCGATGTGACCGTCGATCTTTATGGCAGGATTTTTTGCAAATCGAGTTACCGCCATTGCGACTGAAGAATCTTCAAGATAGCCAGCAAATCTGATGTCTTGAAGCTCAACGGAATCTACCTCCAAGGAGGTATTTTGAACTGTTGAAGTGGTTTCTTCGGCGTTAAGAGTAAGTGCGAGCAAAAATGAGGAAAGAGATACTAGGATGTACCGAATAGGGGTCACTTCACGATGCTGGGGAAGAGAGTATTTTAAAGCCTCCTAGAGATTATGCGTAATTCAACACGATTCGCGTTGAACTTAGAAGTCCACCAATTCGACCGCAGGCCACCTTCTCGGAAGTGTATTTTGGCAGACTCTGCTTGCGATACTCGCTTGCGTCATTGCAGGATTTCCTCGGCAAAATCGGCGATGATTACACGCTACTAGTCTTGGGTCATTTTCTGTTATTCCAACAGTATGCTAGCGCAACATTGTGAAGTCCTTTCCCATTTAACCGCTGGTACCTTTGAGCCTCTCCCAAAACTCATTCTCACAACCGCGGCGATCCTTGGTGTGTTTGGGGTGCCTAGCGCTTAACTCCACCGCCCGGTTGCGGTCTGAGTACATAGTTGATCAAATATCTCGACCGCCTATGGCGGAGAGAGAGGGATTCGAACCCTCGATGGGGTTTTAGCCCATACTCCCTTAGCAGGGGAGCGCCTTCAGCCGCTCGGCCATCTCTCCGTTATTTTGTGGCGCACCCGACAGGATTCGAACCTGTAATCCCCAGTTTCGTAGACTGGTGCCTTATCCAATTTGGCCACGGGTGCTCGACTTTTCTCTGAAAAACGAGCGCTGCAACAGAGAACCCAAACTAACCGGAAGAATGTTCTTTCCCGTTAGTCTCTTCAGTCTCTCGATGCTGGTAAATCTCTTCCCGCCACACTCGTTTATTGTCCGGTGCCTTGAAACCAAGTCGAACTTGATTGTTTCGAATCCCCAGAACTGAGACTTCAATGTCTTCGTCGATCCGTATGGCTTCGCCTATCCGTCTAGTGAGAATCAGCATAGTGACTCCTAGATTGCCTGTTTATAACAAACGCCTTCGCTGTCTGTCCATAGTCTGAAATTATAGATTTTGATTTTCTCTAGCTAAAGTCTGTCAAAACAGTATTGAATTCTGCAATCAACTCGCGATTTTCAAGACCGTCTATTTGAAATCAATGTTTCCCGTAAGATCAAATGCATTTGCAAGTACACGGGCGGCGAGTTCACCATATTGTTTGTCGATGACAACCGAGATCTTTATTTCAGAGGTAGAGATCATTTGAATGTTTATGTTCTCTTCAGACAACACCCGGAACATTTTTGTTGCAACATTGGCATGGGAACGCATCCCCACACCTACTGCCGTGACCTTCGCAATATGTTCATTACCCACCACTTTAGTGCCGACAAAGCCTTCTGCATGCTCACTCAACTCGGAGATGGTCTGTTCCAGTAGATGCATGGCGGCTAGATAATCCGCTTGCTGTACGGTGAATGAGAAGTCGGCTTTCTGTTCCCTACCGGTGTTCTGAACGATCATGTCGATGATGATGCCTTTCTCACCACATGGTCCTAGAATCTTCCACGCTACGCCAGGCACATCGGGTGCATCAATCACTGTTAATTTCGCCTCGTTGTTTGTCAACGAAACGCCTGTCACAACTGGTTGTTCCATATCTTCTATCTGATTTTCTTCTTCGTCTGAGTGAACTACAGTACCTTCGCCGTCGTTGAAACTAGATAAGACACGAACCGGTACCTTGTACTTTTGAGCATATTGAACGGCGCGTTCGTGAAGTACCTTCGTACCTGAACTAGCTAACTCTAGCATTTCCTCGCAGGTGACCTCCTTCAGCAATAGCGGGTCATCCACTATTCGAGGATCTGCGGTGTAAACACCATCGACATCGGTGTAGATCCGACATTCATCCGCCTCTAGCGCAGCAGCAATAGCAACTGCTGAGGTGTCAGAACCACCTCTACCAATCGTGGTTATATCCCCTTCCGGAGTCATGCCTTGAAACCCGGCGATTACTGGGACTTCCCCGGCTTCGATGGATTTTCGCAAATGCGTTGTCTCAATTGCCTCAATCTTCGCACGTTGGTGATTGCGGTCCGTAGTGACCTTTATCTGTCCACCCAAAAAAGAACGAGATGGTACGCCGCGCGACTGCAATGCAATAGCTAACAAGGCAATCGACACCTGTTCTCCAGCAGAGAGTAGCACATCCATTTCACGGTCGAATGGGTGCTCGCTCAAACTTAGTCCCATTTGCGTGAGTCGGTCAGTCTCGCCAGCCATTGCAGAGAGAACGACTGCAACTGTATGACCTTCTTGACGTGCGCGGACAACTCGGTCAGCTACGGCTTCGATTCGGTCGAGATCTCCCACTGACGTTCCACCGTACTTATGGACATGGAGACTCATGAGGCCATCTGACTCAGCGTAGCGATTTCTGACTTGGCGCTATCGAAAAACTGGTTAATACCCGTCACAGTAGTTCCACCACCTGCTCTCGACATCTCAGGCTTGCCGCCTCCTCGTGCACCGACTATGGGCGCAACTTTCTTCATGAGATCGTTTGCCTTAACCACACCTACCAAATCTTTAGTCACGCCACATACTAGATTTACCTTATCTTTATCGACAGTCGCCAACAAAACAACACCGGATTCGATCCGTGACTTGATGTTGTCGTAGACGGTCATCATGCTTTTCGAACCACCTTCCACAGACCCAGAAATCAAATTAACTGAACCTAGTTGTTCAGCCTCCTGAATCAGAATCCCGGCTTGGTCGCCGGCTGAGCGTGCTGATTGGGCCCTTAGTTCGCGCTCAAGTTTGTTTCTTTCTTCGAGCAAGCCCTTAACTTTGTCCAGTAAGCCATCGTTATTGGTCTGCAAAGAGTCATTCACTTTTGCAAGTAGACTTTCGTGATCTTTCGTCCAAAGATTGGCTTGACGTCCGGTGACAGCCTCAATTCGCCGAGTTCCCGCAGCGACGCCACTATGGGAGATGACTCGAAACAAACCTATTTCTGCGGTACTAGATACGTGTGTACCGCCACAGAGCTCACGACTAAATCCTCTTCCCATTTCAAGCACCCGAACTTGATCTCCGTACTTCTCACCAAAGAGTGCTACAGCACCCTCATCGATGGCTTGATCGTATGGCATGACATCCGTGCAAACGGCAGAGTTCTGGCTAATTTTTTCATTCACCAGCGACTCGATTTCCTCTATTTCAGAATTACTCAGAGGTAGATCGTGAGAAAAATCAAATCTCAGTCGATCGGGCTCCACTAGAGAGCCACGCTGCTGAACATGACCCCCAAGCACTTTTTTCAATGCGGCGTGCAGTAAGTGAGTGGCAGAATGATTTCTCGCAGCATCCTGTCGTTTTACAGCATCAACTTTTGCCAAGACCTTATCAGATCTACCAAAAATGCCTTCTTCTACGTATCCGTAGTGCAGAATCAGTCGATTGACTAATTTAGTGTCTGTGACGACAAATGTCGAGTCGTCGGAACGAATCTCACCTACATCACCTACCTGACCACCAGCCTCGCCGTAGAAGCTGGTCTGATTCAGTATCAACGCACCGCGTTGGCCTTTAGTGAGTTCCGGTGTTGCTTTAAGTTCACCTTCTTCGTTGAGATAAATATCGTTGACTTCCGCAGATACCTCTAACTGGGTGTAGCCCTCAAAGATACTCTCTGTTCCCTCTAGCGCCAATACCAGGTCTTTTTCCTGGAATCTCTCGCCCGCGCGTGATTGAGCACGTTGCTGAGACATTAGCTGTTCGTACCCAGCCTCATCTATACCCACCTTATGTTCCTGGCAGATGTCGAGGGTCAAATCCACCGGAAACCCGTAGGTGTCATAGAGTTTGAAAACTACATCGCCAGGCAATGTTCCCATATCCACATGCTTCAACTCGTTAGATAGTAGATTCATACCGTTCTGCAACGTCGTTGAGAACTGCTCCTCTTCTTTCTTCAGAGCGCGAATAATTTGCTCGGATGCGACCGCTAGTTGAGGATAAGCACCTCCGATTGTGTCGACAAGAGGCTCTGCTAATTGATGGAAGAATTGATTGGGAAGATCCTGTTTATAGCCATGCCGGATTGCCCGCCGAATAATGCGACGTAACACATAACCTCGTCCTTCTCTTGAAGGTAATATCCCGTCAGAAATTAGGAAAGCGCTAGCACGAATGTGATCTGCAATCACTCGAAAAGAAGGTTGTGTCTGGACCTCACCGAGATTTCTGTTACCGCTTAACTCTGCGAGTTTTTCAAATATTGGCCGAAAGATGTCGATCTGGTAATTACTTTGCACATTTTGCTTCAGTGCTGTGACTCGTTCCAGGCCCATGCCAGTATCCACACCAGGTGTGGCCAAAGGAGCTAACTCACCATCGGCTGATCTGTCGAATTGAGGAAAAACAAGATTCCAAAACTCTAAAAACCGATCCCCATCCTCATTTTTAGTCCCTGGAGGACCGCCAGCAAATTTATCTCCTTGATCATAGAAAATCTCACTACAAGGTCCACAAGGTCCGGTATCACCCATCGTCCAGAAATTATCTGGATGATCAATCACTCTATCAGAGGTGACTCCTAGCTTTCTCGTCCAAATTTGCCGAGCGTCATCGTCGGTCGGATGTACCGTGATCCAAAGTCGGTCTTTTTCAAATTGAAGCACCTTACGGACGTAAGTCCAGGCCCATTCGATCGCTTCTTCCTTAAAGTAATCGCCGAAACTGAAGTTTCCTAGCATCTCAAAAAACGTGAGATGTCTAGCCGTGAAACCTACATTCTCCAAGTCATTGTGTTTACCACCTGCTCGCAAACATCGCTGGCAAGATACCGCCCTTGAGTAATCTCTCTGTTCGTGACCGAGTAACGCATCTTTAAACTGAACCATGCCAGCGACGGTAAAAAGTACCGAAGGATCATCGTGAGGTATGAGAGGACTGGACGGTACGATACGGTGTCCACGGTCGCCAAAGAAGTCCAGATAGGACGACCGTATTTCAGAAGTCTGCATCGCGATTAGGAATTTTTGAACGGGGAATTATAGAGGCGCATACTCCACCAAACTACCTCAAAATTCTTGTAAATCAAGCGTTTTGAATAAAGGAGAGTAAGGAGCCTTTTGACAGGCTACGAGCGCAAAAATTCAGATTTTCCGCGATTTTGTCAGTAAGGTGGGTGGCCCAACAAATTCAATATGATCCAATCGGTATAACCTTGATTTCGAAGCACGCGATGAGCTGTTCGCCATTCATCGATAGATTTTGGTTCAATGAATCCATTTTTTCCGTGCAGAAGGCGACGTTTCTTGAGTGCTCGTTTCGCCATGCTCACCCAATCTGGATCAGTTTTATCCAGCGCTTCCTCAATTTCGGATTCAGTTACACCTCGCGAACGTAGATCGCTCGTGATCTTTAGTGGACCTACATTTCGTTGTAGTCGATTGTGCAAAAAGTCATCTAGAAACCGTTCGAGAGAAAGTTGTCCACCAGCTTTAAGTTGCTCAATGACCGGATCGATATCCGCTCGCTTGAACCCTCTTTTAAGGTACTTTTTTCGCAACTCAAGCTCTGTATGTTCTCTACGAGCAAGCAGATTGAGTGCGCTCTTATAGATTTCCTTACCTTCGTCAGAGACCAACGTCTCTTCTAATACTTCTCCTACTGTCACTTAAGAAACAAATTTCCCTGAGAGCAATACATTATCTTAATTTTGCGATGCTTGAAAGTTAATCGCCTACATTCATTCTATAGAGTTCACAGCACCACTACGAGCATATCTGGCGTGTTGCACGTATGCTTCGAAACCGCGAAACGATAGGACTGGACTTGCTCATGTGAAAACAGGTACCATCCCTGCAACTCGATATTCAACAGAGGTGTTTCACCGTTCCTATCCGATCGCAAGCCCAAGTCAGGAAAGGTCTGAACCTGTCGTTCAAACGCAAAAGCTTGAAGTTGGGGATTCGGATCCCAAACCATCCCTCGCTCATTCAATATTTGAACAACTGAGCTCTGGATGGAGGGTACCAAGGGTGTGTTGAGTAAAAAAGTTCGCTTGGTTCGGTAATGTGATAGGGCACTCTAAACAGCGCACTTCTAACCCATTTCCACAACTCTTAGAGCTCCGATTCGAGAGGGTGTACGGTTGAGGCGGACTAAGCTTCTGAAAGTCGTTGGACCGCAGCACGGTAAAACTCCGGAATAATTTGGGAGTTATATACCTTAGAAGGTATGGACCCGCTCCTCCTAAGAGCAATTATCGGATAATTGCGTTTTTTCCAAGTTCTAAAGAGGAACGAGTCCATGAATCATTCTAAGACTATCGGCATTGATATTGCAAAACGCAGTTTCGCCCTACACGGAGCGGACCACGAGGGCAACACTGTGTTCCGTTGCACACTCAAAAGGAAACAGATGCTAAGGTTTCTGGAAGATCAGCCTCCATGCACGGTGGCCTTGGAGTGTTGCGGCGGAGCACACTTTTGGGTCGAGCCATCAGTGCATTAGGTCATGACGTAAAACTGATTCCGGCGCGCTACGTCAAGCCATTTGTCAGACGGCAGAAGAACGATGCCAACGACGCGGCGGCGATCGTGGAGGCCGCCAGTCGGGCTTCCATGCGCTTTGTCCAGGTAAAGTCGATGGAGACACAGGCTCATG
>MKWU01005750.1_pt1 | contig 13193 bp, 17 predicted proteins | sample 809101 | NCBI WGS metagenome assembly MKWU01 (sample SAMN05860141, study PRJNA318959) | sponge metagenome | host: Aplysina aerophoba | place: Slovenia: Piran, Adriatic Sea, Gulf of Piran | collected 2013-05-07 | reverse complement strand
GTGGCCACCGCGTCGTCCAACAACGTCGAATCCAACGCCCGACGCGTCCGCGTCGCCAACACGCCGCACTCCGCCACCAGCGCCCGCACCGCGTCGAAAACCCGCTCGGGCCGGGCGCTGTTACGCAACCGCGCCCGCCACAACACCAACACCGTGTGATCGAACGCCTCGTCGGTCAACCCCAAACCCGCCGCGGCCTTCCAACGCACATCACACCGCAAACGCTCAACCGCCTCACGATCCGACACGCCCTCCAACGCCTGCAACACCAACACCGTCGCGATCACCGACGCCGGCTGAGACGGCCTGCCCCGCCCCGAGAACAAATCAGCGAACAACCCGTCGGGAAACAACTCCCGGCGATGCTCAGCCAAGAACCGGTACACCGACCCCTCCCGAACCAGACCCCCGCAAACCGCGAAAGCGTCCAACAACTCCCGATCCACACGCTCAGAACCCTGCATACCCCCAACATCCCACACCCCGCACCAAAACGCGAGCCTTTCCACCCCGAATTACTCACCAGTCTCCTAGACCAATCGCAACAGCCTCAAATCGCTCACCTTGCAACCCTAATGCTCGCAATAGGACATGTCCGACTGGATGAGGCCTCCCGAGCACTTGCGGTCCTGAGGGAAGCTAGCTTCCGCTATCCGGAGTGGGAATCTTTCCGCCTCTATCGCGCGAGAATCGCGCTGTCTGAAGCGACGAGCCGTAGAGATAAAGGAATCGAACACGCAACCCTTCTCCGGTCCGCTGTCGAGGATGCACTAGAAGCCCGTGACCGCATCCGCCAGTGGGATGGGCCCTCAGGTCAAGCCGTGGCAATCGCAGCGGAAGCACTGTCTCTTCTCAATGAGTTCATAGACGTATGCAGAGTTGCGGGTAGTTCTCCCTACGGCGAAGCGACTCGGGAAGAGGCTCGGCATCCCCAAGTGGTGAAGTTCCTGGCTGATGCGCTGCTCCTACTCAACCATCCAGACCGACTTGACGAACTCGATGTTGACCTTCTCGATTCCCGAGAGAGGGCTCATTTCGTTGCACAGCGGGCCTATAGGCGTGGTGACCCCAACGCTAAGACTTTGATGGAACGGGCCCTTGAAGAGGCCACCGACGATGGGATGCGACTCAAGGCGCATGCCGCACTCGCGCTCTTCGGCGAGTTGGATGAGGCAGCTTTGGACGGAATCTCAGCTGCAGGCAAGGATCAGAAAGATCTGATCCGAGCGTCGTCGCACTATAACCGCAAAGAGTATGAGACCGCAGCGAGCTTCCTTGCTCCATACTATCAGAAATCATCGATTCATGCCGAAGCGTTGGCATGGGTGCAATTCGACGACGGAGCGACCGACGAAGCCGTTGAGACTTTGACTACGGCGGCTGAGAATCTCGGTGCAACGTACCTCTACGCGTTGGCTGTAGAGTTTCGTCGACGTCAAGAAGCGTTCGGGAAGGCCGAAACTCTCGCTCAGAGTGCTTTGGCCTACGACTTGCCCACGATCACCGAACGCGAGATTCGATTCGTTCTCGTTGATATTGCGAACAGGACCGACAATTATCAGGTCATGGAATCGCGAGCGCGAGCCCTCTTTGAGAGATTTCCTTCCGCGCCACTCGCACCGTGGGCAGTCATCCAAGCGCTGGTCTGTCAGGTCAGGCTAGACGACGCATGGGACTTCCTCATTGAGAATGACATATCGCCAATCGACGAGCAGACAGCTCTCGTCGCAATTCGAGTATACAGCGCCGTGAGTTCGTCGGATGTGGTCGCACAGCGCCTGCTCGACACTGCGAGCGAGTTCGCCGAATCAGAAGAAGTCGCTGGTGCTGCGTTGATGGTCCTTCTGACAATAGGCGATGAGGTCCTGCTAACGGATACTCAACTCTCACGTTTCCGCAGCCTGCTTGACAACTACGTGGAGCGCTTTCCTGAGAGCGAAACAATTCGCGCCTTCAAGTCTGATGCTCTGGAAGAGTTGATTCGGAACACTGAGTCAGTAGAAATAGCACAGGTCGTTATGGTGACCGAAGCTGTAAACCGTGCGCGCAACGGGCAGATTCCCTACGGGTTGCTTACAGCAATACACCCCCGCCCTTATGCCGAGCTGCTGCTGTCTCTTGTCGCAGGTTTTCTCACTGCGGTTTCGACGGACGACTCCCAGAGGGAGGCCGAACGAATCGCGGCTCGTAATGCGATGAATTGTGACGTGTCCGTTGACACAAGCGTAGCAGTCTTGGGGATTCGATCGGGCCTTGAAATGCACGGTCTGACTTCGTTCTTCGCACGGACACTTGTCGCGAACGAACTCGTCTACGACGCGAGGGCCGCCGAATTTTGCGCATCTCTGCCGGTCTCTGGCTATCTAAGCCACTCTAGTGCCCCCGGGGGCGCGCGATTCATTGAAGTCACCGATGAACAGCGCGAACAGATGAGAGATGAAGCTGGTCGGTTAGTCAAGATTCTTCAAGGTTGGCACAACGTACCCACTTCTCGACTCACCTCCCCACTGGACATCGACGACGAACGTTCGCGACCTTGGGACGCACCACTGCGCATCGCGGCCGACAGGCAGTGCGCGTTGTGGTGCGACGACTTGGCGCTACGTGTCCTAGCCGAATCAATAGGCATCCCGGCATTCGGAACATTCGCACTTTGGGAGGTCCTTGCCGGGGAGGGCAAAGCAGCAGATTGGCCGAAGGGCATTGAACTCAAGGCGCGACTCCTTCGTGCTGGTATCGCTGACTTACCGCTCACCTGGGACGAGCTTGCAGCGATCGTCGAGGCTGACGACGGGTCCGACCTCGCCGCCATCCGCTTCCTCGACCGGCCGCTTAGCTGGGGGAATCCGCAGAAGTCTTTGGAGTGGTACGAACACCGCATCGCGAGGCTGGCATCCAATCCCGACCACGACCGACTCTTGCAGGTTGTCCGAGCGGGATGCTGCGGCCGAGGAATGGCCTCGATCTCGGCAGAGCGCCAAGAGGCAGTCGGAGAGGTACTCGCCGCTACCCTGAGCCGTGTCCGCCTACATGCACCCGATGAGGTGGAGCGAACGCCAGGCATTCTCGAGGCCTGCAGGTACGCGTGCCGACAGGTAGACCCCTCGGGCGACCTTGACGCACTCCACGACGCCGCGTCCAGGTTGCACCGCCAACTCGTGTCTGGATTCGGGCCAGTCCAAGCTTCGGCCATCCTGCGGCGCCTTTTCTCCGAAGCGGATCAGACTGATCGCAACATAGTGATCGACGTGATACTTGGGTCCTAGTAGGTCACCTCACCAAAGGGGGCCGCCTCGGTTCTCAGCGGGGAGTGAGACTGAAGGAGAGCGTTCGGCAGTGTCCCCTCAGGGGCCGCGAGCGCGTCGCCGCCGTATCGCTGGGTGCTGTCTCAGCCGGTGTGTACGGTTGTGATGTCCGCCGGTGGCGGCGGATCGGGAGGAGATGACGATGCACGAACTGGGGGATCTGCGATCGGACCAGGCACTCCTCGTGGCGGCCTGCGAGGCACTCGCACGCCACATGAACGGTCGGGGTATGTGGCGGCTGACGTTCCTGCTCGAGGAGTTGGCGCTTGATCCGGTCGGCGAGGGGATGCTCCCCGAGGATCGGGAGTGGCTCGAGGACGGCGTCGCACGTGCGGCAAGTCGTCGTGACCATTGGGAGTCGGAGTTGGCGCGGCTGGCCGACGTTGGCGTGACGGTGGTGGCGTGCACCGATGCTGCGTTCCCGCTGAACCTGAGGCTCGTGCACGACGCGCCGCCCCTGCTGTTCGTGCAGGGCACCCTGACCGACGATGACCGGCGCGCGGTTGCGATCGTCGGTACGCGCACCCCGTCTGAGGCGGGCCGCGCGATCGCCGGTCGCCTCGCCGCCGGCGCCGTCGAGCGCGGCTACACGGTGGTCGCGGGGCTCGCCGCGGGCATCGACACCGCGGCGCACGCCGCCGCGCTGAACGCGGGCGGCCGGACGATCGCAGTCTTCGGGACCGACATCGAGCGGGTCTACCCCGCGGCGAACCGGGCGCTCGCCGCGGCTATCCGCCGGAGCGGGGCGTGTGTGTCGCAGTTCCTGCCCGGTACCGGAGGCGCTCGTTGGTCGTTCCCGGCGCGGAACCTAACGACGTCGGGGCTGTCGATGGCTACCGCCGTCGTGGAGGCATCGGAGACCTCCGGGGCCCGCCACCAGGCCGAAGCCGCCATCGCCCACGGGAAGCCCGTCTTCCTTCTCGACAGTCTCGTCACCGACCAGCCCTGGGCCACGGAGATGGCGCAGGGACCGGGCAACGTCACCGTCGTCAGCGGCGCCGAGGAGATCACGCAAGCACTGGACGACCATCTCGCCATCATCGCCGACGACTCGTTCGCCCTCGCGTGAACCAATCGCAGGCTCTCACCTATCTCCGGCGCCTCGCCCGGGCACCTGCTGCGAGACGCGCCCCACCACCCCCGACCCCGTGTACCCCCACCTCGAACAACAGACCTAAGCCACCAACCGCCGCATCTGGGCGCACGCGAGCAATGCTCTCTCCTCCGTCCCATCCACCGACCGGCGCTGGCTGGGACACGCGGTGTCATATGGTCGTTTTATCGTCGTGATGAAGAACAACCGCAGCCATTCGACGGAGACCAGTCATGACCTATACCCCGCCATTCCTCCCCGAAGATCGAGCGGCCGATCAGTCGTTGCCATCCCGCGTCGCCAGAGCGCGCAAGCTCCGCGAGGAAGCCGCCGCGCAAGTCGAACAGCGCTATGCCGATGTCAAGCAGCGTGAGGGCGAGTGGCGTTCTGGTGACCGTCGCGACTTGGAGATGGAGCGGCTGAGTGTCCTCTGAGAATATGGCGCCTGCTACCGACAAGGACACCCGAGCGCAGTCGTCCTTGCTAACCAAGTCGCCGGGATCATTCACGAATACAACGCCATCCACCCTGACAAGTCCCTTGACTGACAGCAACCCCACCTCCAGCACCACCAACCCCGAAATCCGTACAACTCCTACAGCGTTCAGTTCCAGAATTCTCAAACAGTACTGCAACGAATGGACGCTGACGATGCTAGCCTAAGTTATGCACGCCTCCCTTAACGCACGCCTAGCGAATCAGCAAATGACCTAAAGGTAGTGTATGCGTGCCTTGTAGCTTGACAGCGCTCGGGCACAACAGGTTAGGGTCGAAAATGAAAGCACGTCAATTTAGAGCGCTCGCTGGGCTCTCGCCTACACGCAGGTCGACGCTCATTCTTGAGGGCCTCAAGATGATCGCTGCCCAAGTGAATGTCCTTGAGGATGACGTTCAGTCGATCAAGAACCTTAGAGTCCATCGAGCGCACAGTCTACTGAGATCAGTCGCTCGAGAGGAGGCCGGGAAGTTCCTAGTGCTACTTGACATGTATCGGTGTCCTGAGGCAGACCAATCACTCCGCTCACGCCAGTATAGCCGAGCGGGAAATCATCTCGCGAAGCTGATCTACGCTGAAGCGGCCGATGCACGAATTGCGTCTCAGGAAGAGATGCTACGTCTTGTCAACTTCTGTCGACAAGGGCTATACCTTGACGGTCCAAATGACTACGATCTTATCTTTCGAAATCAACCTCTCCAAGATCGAGACTCTGTGCTATATGTGGATCTCCTAGAAGTCGAAGATAGTGTGAAACAGGAACTGATATGGTGGCAACCCTATCTTGATTCTTCGTCTGACCCACCGCTACCGAATGGGGATGAGGTACACATCTGGCGTTCCTCAACCCCACAATCGGTCAAGCTAGTCCACACGATTGATGCATCCGGATTGCTCACAGAGACCGGACTAGCAGCTCTGTCGGACGCCTGGGCCGGCTTTGATGCCAGGGAGGATTCACATTGCACCGACTGGCAGACCCGGACCGGTAGCGCATTCAAGATAGCCAGCCTACCGATAGCTGACGAAGCAATCAGAGAGATTGCTGACCTCTGGCCAATGCCACTGGTCGAAATCGACCTTAGTGAGATACAAATCAACGTAGAGGATCTCGTTGAAGAACGCGAGCGGCGTTTCGCTGTAGAGATGTATGGCGATCTCACTCCTGGTGGAGGCGACTACTGGTAGCCCAAGCCGGGATAAGCGACTGCAGATCGGAGTGAACCAGTCCATGGAGCAGCCGGTGTGTGTCGCTGCGACAGATCGGTGTAGTGAAACGGATCGGCGACCTGGCCGACCTCAGGCAGTGCGATGTCGAAGGAGCGCCGATACCCCCCGAGAAGTCCAGCACACCCCAGGCGATGCTGTCACGCCACGACTCGGGTTGCGCCAACAGCCAGCCGATCGGAGCCTCAGCGTCGCGACCAGGGACACTCAATGTCGAGCAGCTGGCCCTCAGTCGCGTCCACAATTGAGGTGCACCATCGGCGAGTCCGCCAAGGGCCCTGGCGCCCGAACGGGGTCTCATCAAGGCCGAGCGCCTCCACGGCGCCGAACCGGTCACAGTCCGCGTCCAACAGCGCCTCGCCCCACGCCATCACCGCGCCGTTCACCGTGTGCCAGTCACAACCCAACTCGGCGGCTACATCAGAGACCGGGCGCGCGTCGCGGCCCACCGCGCCCGTCGCCCACCGGCCCGCCCGCGCCGTCAGCGCCGTACGCGCCGGCGCGATCTGTTCATCGGCCTCGGTGAACGACCCCACCGCGCAGCCTCCAGCCGGACAGCGCCAGCGCCGCTTGTGCCACACCACGCGCACCGGGCGTCCAAACGCCGGCAGGTCCACCAACCGCACCGGGCCTGGCGCCCTTGGACCACACCGCCCCGCCGCAGCCCCCACACGCCCGCCGGCGCCGCGTCCCGATGTGCACCGCCAGCGGCCCAGTCGCCTCGTCGTTGACGCCGAGGATCTCCACCTCGCCCAGACCGACGATCAACTTGCAGATACGCGTAGGGTTCTCCACCGGGGGCCTCCTCTGAATCGGTGTCTGTCAACCCCGATTCAGAGGAGGCCCCCGCCTCACCGATCGCGGACCCAGTGCCCGCTCAAATCCGAAGAGCCGCTTTCCCGACTAACCTCAGGTCATGGCCTTGGGGAATCTGTCCTCGCGCCACCGCCGAGTGTTCGCCTCGCGGAATCTCCGCAGTGCTAAGCGCACCCGGTTCCTCCGTGTGCAGTAGCCGGTCCAGCGCGCCCGGGCGGTGCCGCGAGTCTCCGGGCTATTCCTGTGGGGCTGATGGTGCCGTTATGCTCACCGCCATGATGGACGAATTCAATGGGTAGTATTCGGACATGACGATGGGCGACGTTGAATTACATGCTTCAGATTTGAAGCCCGCTGAATGCTTCCCAGTTCCGGCGACGCCTGAGATTCATGTGACGCTCAATGTCCGGTTCCTGCCGGCCTTCTCTGCCGGGATGCGGATGTACTTGGCGCCCTCCCCCGAAGACGAGGAACTCGCTGACGATGACGGGGATCGTCAAGAGCCCGCCTTCGTGGTCCCAACGACGACTTCCTCGATCTCGTCAGGTCTGTCCCGGGTTGTCTCGCGTTAGGGGGCTTGGGCGAGAACTTGGCAGCGAGTCGCGGTAGCCCGCCGGGATTCCTAGGTTGGCGTATCGCTCCGATTTGGCGCGGCGGCGTCGCCCGCGCCGGTCGCCGGGTGGACTCGAGTCCACTTGCCGTCTCGGAAATTGACGTCGATGCCGGCGATTGGAGCTTGCGCGCCCAGCGCCTCGCGCACGGCTTGCTGCGCCAAGGGCATTAGCTGGGCCTGCATCTGCTCGAAGATTGCAGGTACCTCCGCCGGGAGTTGGCCTGGATCCACGTTCGGTGGCAGCTGCAGGTTCAGATTCAAAGAGACATTCAGCGTTGAGGGCATCTGGCGGATAGGGCGAACGTCGAGGCTGCCGCGAAACTCGTACAGCGTGCGTGTGCTCTCCACGACCGCGATTGGAGTCTCTTCCACGAACCGGTCGGAGTCGATGACGCGTTCAGCTGGATCAACCGGTTCACGCAGCTTCAGGTCTTCCTCGTACTTGCAGAGAAGAGCCCACATCGCGACCTCGAGTTCATCCTGTGCCGCCACCACCGGCAGGCCGATGTCTCGAGCCTCGGAGAAGCCGATGGCGTGACCATGGGCGTAAACACGAGTTGCGAGTGTCTCCACGATCGTTTCCATGACTCGATCGTTCGGTGGAGTCTGCCGGGATGTCAGCATGCGATGGGCGACGTCACGAATGTGGGATCGGGTGCGGTAGACCGAGCCAAGGCCCACTGCGTCGAGTCGTTCAGCGAGACGCCCGAGGCTTTCAGCAAGAGCCGACTGGTCTGTCAACCCGACCTGCTCCCGTACGAACCGCAGGTAGGCCATCACGTCTTCAACATTGATCGTGTCATCTACAGGAGTACCATCGGGATGTCCAGGTGCGCCAGTTCTGCGTTGGATGCTGAGGATCGGATCGATGGGTCCTAGTTCCCCATGGCGACCTAGGACGATCTCGTCAGCCCCGAGCGCGAGGAGCGTCGCAGCGCTGTTGGCGCGAAATGGGATCAGGATGTTCCAGTTCGTCGCGTACTGGCGAAGGGCAGAAGCGATCCGCCACGGAACCTCGATTGCGCCGCCCCGCGAGTAAATGAACAGGTCAAGCTTCTCAGCAGGATCCAATTCGCGCAGCACGTCGAAGAACGGGCGAACCGCGTCGTCTCCAATACGAGCGGATATGGGATTGCGGTCACCAGTGACAAAGGTGATGACCCGACTACCGCGGAGCCGCTCGATCTCCTCGATCTCTCGTTGCCGTCCAGCCATGCCAACCTCCGGTGACGCATGGACCAGTCTCCTGGGCGAAGAAACGGTCGCGCAGTCGACTCAGGCGAACTGTACGTTCCGGAACCGGAGGATATCGCCATTGGTGGTAATTCATTGGGAGTGCGTGGATTGGGACAGCCTCGACTCGGCACATTTCGGGTGCCGCGCCACACGGGATTGCTGGCCATTGCCTCAACTCCGGTTCGCCGGGCCTGACTCCTCGGCGCCGTGCGCCACGCCTTTGCAGCCGGAATCACCGAGGTCGGTGACACCGCACGGATGGCGCCTGACGCCACGCTTCCCTGGGCGGTGGAGGTGGGGGCGGCCGGACGATATGGGCACGCCGTCCTGGACGATGGTCCCCATGGGCGTTACGTGCGCGTGCCGAGGAAGGTGCGGAGGTGGTCTGTCAGGGCCTGCGGTCGTGGCGCAGCGGGCCGATCCAGCGCCTGAACAGGTCCTCGGCGCCCCGTCGCTTGGACGAGGCGCCGAAGGGGGAGAGGGTCGTTGCAGACGAGCGTGGCCTGGTGCGGGTCGAGTTCGGTGAGGAACTCGGCGATCAGGGTGGCGATCGCCGGCAGGGAGAGGTCGGCGTCGTCGGGCATTGGCGTGGTGTGCGCGCCGAACGGCAGCTCCGGGACGATGCAGCGGTAGCGATCCCGCAGGCCCTCGGTGACGGTGTCCCACAGGGAGCCACCCATCAACACCCCGTGCAGCACCACCACCGGCCCGTCGCCGCCGGTGTTGGAGTACATGAGGCCGGCGGCCGTGGGGCCCTCCAGCTGCATCTGCAGATCCCCTTGCCGGTGAGCGTCGAAACCGTGCATCGTCGACGCCGAGTCGTTGCGAGGAGCACGGTAGGGGAGTGGGTCATCGGCGAAGGACGAGCCACCCTCTCGAATTGGAGCCAATGGCGAGCGAATTGGGAGAAGGAAGGCAGACCATGACGTGAAATCGCAGGTCAGGTGGTTTCACTGGGCCAACGTACCCCCCTCGAATAGAACACGAATAGAGAGGGAATTGAGAGTTCGGAGAGAGTTCGCGACGCGAATCCGCAGTTCAGAAGGGATTGGCGGGCCGAGGTACCCCCCCCTCGAATAGAACGCGAATAGTGGGGTGGCACCACGCGACGCCCCCCGGGTACCAGTGTTGAGTCCACGCCGACCGCCAGAGACTTCCCGATTCGACCGGCCGGCATCCGCCGTAGGGCCGGTGTCGCATGGGCGCTGCATCGTTGTGACCAAGAGCACCCGACCGGACCCATAATCCGCCGATCCGCTGCCCTGCAGTAGTGACCACAGCGCCGGGACGATTTGGACTTGCGGTCCGGGTTCCACTCCCAGACCCGCTCTACGGGGCTCCTGGGCGACTCTCCAGCCGCCGGATCGCTCAGAAACCCCGAATCGGGGGGTTCGGCGGGTGCCAGCGCCAGCCAGCGGCGCGCTTGGCCGGTCTGCCGGTGACATGCCTACACTCCGTTACGCAGGCGCATCCGCGCCAACAGGGAAGGACCAGCCCCATGGAACGCAAACGCAAGGTGCAGGGCCCCGACGGCGGCGTCCACGACGCTACCGAAGTCGGCTTCCGCTCCAGCGGCGAGCACTGGAACGAGTACCTGCTCGACGACGGCACCGTCGCACGCCTCAAGCTCGTCGTCACCGGTGTCCTGCGACTCGAAGGCGTGCGCGACCAGAAGGGTCAGCCCGTCTACATCATCGAGTCCACGAATGTCATGGCGGTCTCCGCCGCTGAGGACGGGGGAAGCTGATGTCCGACACCCGCACACGAGACCATGCCACCGACGCCAGCGACGCGAATCCTCTCCGACCGACGACTACACCGGAGAGGGTCGAGAGACAGTTTGCGCAAGATTTCGAGGCCGAGTTCGCGCCCCGCCTCGCCGATGTCGACCTCACCCGCATGCCACGCCTCGCGGCCATCGAGCCCCATTTCTCCGGCGACGCACCCCAGGCCGACGCCCCCGCGGCGGCCGACGTGCGCCACAAGCTCGTTGTCCTCTGGACCGATGTCGCTGTCCGGCACGCCATCGTGCGGCGTAGTGAGGACCCCAACGAGTTGATCGCCACCGTCACCGGCCTACCCGGCGCGTGGGGCGCCGGCGCAACACCCGATGAAGCGCTGAGCGATCTGCACTCTGTGCTGATCGGCTGGGCGACCCTGAAGCTCGATGACGGCGACTGGGACATCCCCGATATGGAGGGCATCCGTCTCGTCCTCGACGCATGAGCCGGCGGCTCACGCCTATCAGCCGTACTGAACTCATCGCACGGTTCCGACGGCTCGGTTGGCAGGGCCCCCGCCGCGGCGGCAAACACGACTACATGAGCCGCGGCACCCACAAGGTCCGCATCCCCAACCCGCACCGCGGCGACATCAGCGCCGGACGCGTCGCTGATCTGCTGTCCCAGGCCGGCATCAGTCGCGACGACTGGCACAGCGCGGCGAACTGAAGCCGATGGCTGGGGCGGAGAGGGCCCCAAGCAAGCCAAAATCCCACGTTCTCGCGCAGGCTCGATTTGAGAGTTCGGAGAGAGTTCGCGACGCGAATCCGCAGTTCAGAAGGGATTGGCGGGCCGAGGTACCCCCCTCGAATAGAACGCGAATAGTGGGGTGCGCACCACGCGATCGGCCGAAGGCGCCGCCCGGCCGGCGGATCTGGCGCAGCGGGACGGCCGATCCGACAGCCCGCTGATCGGAGTCTCAGCATCGCGACCGCCGACGATGTCCAGCAATGCTCGCCCCGAGCCCAAAAGTGACTGGGGAGAGCGGCCCCGGCAGGCGGCTCTCCCCTGGTAGAAGGCGGACATCCGTCCTGTACAAGAGAGTAACACCCGAGACGGCCCGAACGCGTCCAAGCCCCGCGTCGGCAGGCGGTGGCGTTGCCGCCGGATCGGAGATCAGACGATGGTCATCACCTCGCCGCCGCCGGCCTTCTCCACGATCTCCAGCGCCACTCGTTCGGCCTCCTCGAGCGATTCGTGCTGGGACACCGGCTTGTGCGCGCCGGGGACACGCACCTCCCAATTGCCGTGCCGATTCGGAACGACAAGCCGCTTCTCGCCCATCTCTTCCCCCTGTCGCCTCAACGTCCGTCTGTGCTAACCCTATCCGGTGGACAGATCGCGCCCCTCGTCGGATCGCAACTCCATGAAACATAATAAAATATATCGATAGCCTGCCCAGCGTGCGAGTCGGAGCGTTCGGACGTCAACGTGGCGTCACATCTACTGATCGACATCCACACGCAGGAGATCGACGCGGCGGTGCTGATTTCGAACGACAGTGACTTTCGTCTGCCCGCCCAGCATGCTCGGACCCGCGTGCCGACCGCCACGGTGAACCCGCGAGGGCGGCCCACTGCGCGCGGTCTCCAGGGCAACCCGGACGACGGAGTGGGCGGACACTGGTGGTACCGACTCACCGCCAAGGACTTCTTCGACCACCAGCTTCCCGATGTGCTCGGGGGCGCCCGGAAGCCCACCGGCTGGTAGTGGCCGCGCCGACCGCCCTCGCAGGTGTGCGCTGGACGAGACGGATCGCTATACTCACCTCACCCACCCGGTCCCTACGGGGGCCGGGTCTTTCATTTTTTGCCCGCTCCGGTCGAACCCCGCCGGCAGGTCGTCGATCTCTGTTCCTGTCGCGAGGTTTGCGCCGACCGCGGCCATTGGCTACACGGTGAGGCCACCCACCCGATCCCTGCGAGGGCCGGGCCTTTCTTTGTCCGCTTCCGGGTTACCCCCGACGCCGGCGGCACGTCGTGGAGGCGGGATCCTCGAGGCGGTGACGGGACCCGTTACTCGGCTCACATCCCCCAGACGGTCACCGGCGGACCGTCGTCGGTCTCCGTGCGCCGGAAGATCTTCTCGTCCCGCGGCTTGGTGTCGTCCCGGTCGAAGATCACCGAGTGCGCCTCCCCCGCACCGCAACGATCCATGTAGGCCCGCGTCTGCGCCAGACCCTCCTGCGTGGTCCGCTCGAGGCTGCCGTACAGCAGCTTGCATCCGATGACGGTGCGGCGGACCTCCTGACGACCGGCGCCGCGAGATCGAGCGGGACTGCTGGGTGGGTGTGGGCCTATCGATTTGATCCAACGACGAATCGGCCGGGGGTCTCCGCCTGAACCCGCGGATTTGCCGGCTTTGTCGAGGTTCTCGACAACCTGCGACAAATCCCGAAAACTCGACAAACCCCTCGACGCCCGGGTGTGGATCCCGTCCGCAACCCGCACAGTCCCGGCGCAGGGGCGACCCCGCCGGGCGACCTGCCCCCACCATCCACAGCGCCTGAACCCCGGCGCGCCCGGCCGAGCCGCTCCGGCCCACCGCAACCACGGCGGCATGCCGGAGCGCTCCGGCACACACCAGGCGATGCGGGCGCGCCGCCAAGAGGTCTCCGCGGGCAGGA
>MKWU01005749.1_pt1 | contig 13196 bp, 16 predicted proteins | sample 809101 | NCBI WGS metagenome assembly MKWU01 (sample SAMN05860141, study PRJNA318959) | sponge metagenome | host: Aplysina aerophoba | place: Slovenia: Piran, Adriatic Sea, Gulf of Piran | collected 2013-05-07 | reverse complement strand
TGCGGCGATTTCCAGTCCTTGTTCGACGTCTTCTTGTTCTTCCGGGACCGGTCGAACCGAGCCAGATCCGCCCGCGTCGGGGTCTCCACACCGGACGCTTCCGCCAACCGCCGAATGAACTCTTCGTGGGATTCTCCCGTGTCCCGCCGCTCGATGCTCCGCATCGCCGCGTTCGCTTCCAGCGTCGTCGCATCGATGCCGACCGTCTTCCCCCGAACCAGACCCGCTTCCGACAGCCGCTCCAGAACCCACGTGAACACCGCCTCGTGGGTCTCCACGTCGATCCGCCGCCGCGTGCGCGACAGCGTCGAGTGATCCGGCGCCGCCTCCGTCAATTCCAGATCCAGGAACGACCGCAGACTCAGCGAATCGGCCACCCGCCACGCAATCCCCCGCTCCGACGACAGACCTTCGAAATAGCCGATGAACAGCATCCGGAAATACCGACCCGGACGCAGACTCGGACGGCCCAGCCGGTCCGCGTAGAAGGCCGCGCACAACTCCTCGACGAACGCATCGAAGCCGGAATCCGCCAGGACCCGGTTCAGCCGCTCGAAGTAAGGATGCCCGTCGCTCGTCGGGAGGTCCGACGTGTCCACCCACATCGGCGACGCCTGTCGCGCCGCCGGTCTCTTGCCCATTGCCATGGTCGTTCAGTGTACGGGTTCGATCGCGCCGGGGCCAGGCCGGATCAGCGACTTTTGCCACGGGCTGCTAGGCCGATGACCGCAATCCGCTGATCCCGGATGCCATCCTGCACAGGGCCTATCGCCGCTCGTGCTTCGAAGGTGTTGGGTATCTTGAACGGCCCGCGCATTTCGTCGGAATCGGTTTCACGCAGATTTAGTGCTGCCCAGGCTCCTACGATCTGCTTCGCATAGCGGTGGACCAAGTCACTGGCGGACTCGTCCGCCAGTGGCATTGCTGGGCTCCCTTTGCGGATGGAGATGTTCGACCAAGTCTTCCCGTCTCCGCCGATCAGGTTGCCTATCGGGGTCTTATCCGCGTTGTACACGCGCCCGTCCTGCTCTCGGTTGACGGTGACCCGTACACAATGGATGTCCCCACCTATCCGGTTGTCTGGCTTCCTGGTCGCGGGGTCGAAGGACTTCTCAATGGTGCAGGAGCCCACAACCCCGCTTGCAAGGAGGCACGGAACGTGCCGGGCGCGGACGACGGCGGCTTCGGTCTGGACCTCGAACGGAGTCTGTGCAGCGAACGCCGTGAGGCGGTCTCTATGAGACATGCTCGGGATCCACCGAGAAGCTCGTGCCGTCCTTGACTTCGACCTGCTTGTCCGGCAGGAGAACGCCGCTCTCACCCTTCGCGTCGTTCTCGTAGTCGATGCCGGGTGTGCCGATGATATGCTTTCCCTCGGCTTCGTGCAGCTCGTTCCAGATCTTCACGACCTGCCCATAGCGGACGACGCTGCCCGGAACTTTGCACTCTCGCCCGCTCACGTAGATCTCTGTGGCACCGGTCGTTGCGTCGATCTCTGTGGCACCGGTCATCGGTTCTCTTCTCCTGTCGTTGGACACGCGGTAGCGTTCCCCTTGCCCGGCGTTTCCCCCCTGGGCGGGAGGGGGACGGACCGTGCCGTTCAGAACTCCCCTTCTCAGCAAGTCGGACCCGGTTTTCCGTTCGGGATCGACCCGTGTCGGTGACCAACCACCGATCTGCCGCCCATCGGTAGAAGGGTAGCGGAATCCCGATCGAGATGTCAATACGTCAACCGGGTTGTCGAGGTGGAGCCGCGAAACCAGTGTTTCTCTCGTGGTCGTGGTTGACAATTATGGCTCGACGCGTGTAATCTGTCCGGCCTAGAAAGGGGGGGAGGTTGATCGGGCGACGACTCAGGGTGGCGCGGGCGGCGGCCGGGCTGGCCCTCCGCGGGTTGGAAGCTCGGATCGGTGGGCGGGTGACGGCGCAGGCGATAAGCAAGTACGAGCGGGACGAGTCGGCGCCTAGTTCAGAGATCCTACTCGCGTTGGCCGACGCCCTCGGCGTCTCTGTGGACTATCTGACAGGCGTCCCGGAGGTCGTGCTGGAGGGGATCGAGTTTCGCAAGAGGAAGATCACGAGTCGGCGGGAGGAAGCGCGGGTCGAAGGGCAGGTCGCTCATCTGCTCGGGCGGTACCTGACCGTCGAGACGTTGCTCAGCCTGCCGAGCGTCGCATGGGACCGACCGCGCGACGCGCCATACCCGATCCAGGACGTTCACGAGGCGGAGTACGCGGCGCGAGGCCTGCGGCTGGACTGGAAGCTGGGCATCGATCCGATTCCGAACGTGGTCGAGCTACTCGAGGAACGCGGGATCAAGGTGCTCTCGGTCGACTTGGCGAACATAGACGGACTGACGGCGCGCGCTCGGCGCGGGAGCGCGGACGTCGTGTCGGTGATCGTCGTCAACAGGAACGCGTGGGGGGAACGGCAGCGCTTCACGTTGGCGCATGAACTCGGGCACATGGTGCTGCGGGCGGCTGCTGGCGTGGACCCTGAGAAGGCCGCGCACCGTTTCGCCGGCGCCTTCCTGATGCCGGTGGAAGTGTTGCGCGCGGAAGTGGGGGCGCACCGGAAATCCATAGGGTGGAACGAGTTGTTCCAGCTCAAGCAGTTGTTCCGGGTGAGCGTGCAGGCTCTGACGGTCCGCTGTCGCGACCTCGGCATCTTCGATAGGATGCTGTACCAGCAACTGTTTCGCGAGATCAGCCGCCGGGGTTGGCGTAGGCCTCCGTACGAAGAGCCGTGGGCGATGGAGGGAGAGGAACCGCGGAGATTCGAGCGGCTCTGTCACCGCGCGCTGGCGGAAGGGGCGATCTCCGATGCCAAGACCGCGGAGTTGCTGGGCGTGTCCGTTCACGATCTGAACAGGCGCATGACGGAACCGCCGGAGAGCGGCCGCCGGCGCTGATTGAGCAAGGAACCAGACGGAGGCCGCCTACGCGCGGTCAAGAGTAGCTCCGGTGGTTGTTGAGACTAACCGCCGGACCGCTCTCGGCTCCGCGGTTGGTCGTGGCCGAACGGGGCGCACTTTGCAGGGTCGCGTGGACGTGTAGGCCACGATGACCTGGGCATCGTTGGAGTCGAGCATGGCTGAATCGCCAGACGATCACGTGTATTTTCGGGGCTCCCACGACGACTTTCGCAGGCTCGCACTCGAGGTGCGGGGGCTGGCGAAGGAAGAGGTGGCGGCACGAATACTTGCCCGGTGCGAATTGGACAGATCGGCTGCCGAAGCGGAGCGAGATGTTCTGTATACGCCGATACAAGTAGCTGAATTCAACAGGATCTGCGAAGCGCTTGCCGAACCCGACCCGTATGAGTTGGAGACACGGCCACTGCGATTCTTTGGACGTATGTTCAGGAGCCTGTTCGGGGGGTAGGCCATTCTCTCCCTGCTCTACGTCTGGCCTTGGTGCCGCTTGCGGTCATGTCGGTCGGTCGGGCTGCTGCGCGTGTCCGGTCGGCTCGACCACCGACAGGCCCACCACGCCGCCGGGTCCCGATTCGGTAAACTTCCCTCAGAGTGGCTCTCCCGTACGACATGGGGAATGCCGGCGACCTACTGAAGCATGGCGTTCTCGCAGAAGTCATCCGCTGGCAGTGCGAACAGGGCATCCAGCTACGCTTCATTGACCTGTTCGGCGGTGAACCCTGGAAGGAGCCAGTTTCCCTCGAAATTGCGAGGCGCGTTTGGGACCTTCCGACGACATGCGCACTACGGGTGGCCCAAACCGGAATCGAGAACGGCCGCTACTACGGGAGCGGCTGGGTAGCCCGGTACGTGGGCATGGCGACCGAGAGCGGCACGGTGCGCGTGATAACCAGCGATCAGGATCAGGACCGCCGCAAGAGACTCTGCGACTCCGGTCTGTCTCTGCTCACAGAGAAATCCCGAACGCAGACCTATCTGACAGCTACGCCGTGTTCAGGAATGACATCGTTCCCAACGCGAAGGACGGCGACTTGGCGCCCATCGATCCCTTTGCCAGTTTCCTACTGGATCGAGCGCCGACGGTCGTTCCCCAGGTAGCAAAGATGGCTCAGCGTGCCGCTGTTCTGCTGTTCACGTTGAACCTGGACCCGGGAAACCGGGTCGGCCAGAGGTTCGACAAGCTTTTGGAGGAACATCTGCCGGGCGCATGGCGCCTGACTTGCCCGCCCCTGCACGGCACCGGCATCAAGGGCGAGTCGAAACACCGCGCGGAGGTCGTCCTGGCAGCCCGCTGGTTGAGATCTCGCAACGGCGATGTCCTGCGGAAGCGATTAACCGCGTTCAGCGAACAACTGGTGGGCGCGCTCAAACTGATCACCGTTCGGATCGTCGGCCACTGACCTTTGCTTTTGTCTCCTCGACCCGTGGCCGTCCGCTGGTAGCCGTGGGGCGCAGATGGCGGCGGGCGGGCGGATCCGAAATCCATTAGGATCGGCGTAGCTGCGGCTTCATCTCGGCCGGAAGCAGAAATGAGCAAGGTGGTTGGCCTCGACGGCTGTCGGGATGGGTGGATCGCCGCCGTAGTTGAAGACGGCTGTCTGCGTTCCGTCGAGTACCACAAGTCGGCATCCCTGGCGATCGATGCCCACGCTGACGCTACTATTTTCGCCTTCGACATCCCAATCGGCTTAAGCAACAAGGGCCTTCGCGCCGCAGACACTGCGGCGCGAAGAATCCTGCGGGGGCGTAAGAGCAGCGTGTTCAATGCCCCCCCGCTGGCGGCGATCGATGCCACCACCTACGCGGAGGCGAGCAGGGTTTCGAAGCTCGTCAGCGGGCGAGGCCTTACCCGACAGAGTTTTAACCTGTTTCCAAAGATTCGCGACGTCGCCGCAGTTGCCGGCGGCGACGATCGCATCTACGAAGCGCATCCAGAAGTCTCGTTTCTCGAACTTGCCGGCGGCGACCTACCGCCGCCCAAGAAGACGTGGGATGGGGTGATGCGCCGCCGCGCGTTGCTGTCGTCGTGCGGTCTCCGGATCCCCGATGTGGTAGGCAACGCGAGCAGCCACAGCGAAGTCGACGACATCGCCGACGCTATGGTCTGCGCGTGGACGGCGGGGCGCATCACCAGCGGCAATGCTCGTCCGTTCCCAAACCCAGCAGAGCGGATCAAGGGGCGCGCCGTGGCCATCTGGTGCTAGCTCTGCGGCGGCCCGAGAATTCGACGAATCGTTTGAAACCAAAGGCATCGCTCTCATCCCGTCCGGGACCTTCCTGCCTGTGCAACTCACGAGATTTGGAAGTCTACAGGTATCGTGCCACAGCGCCGCGCTCCGCAGTGGCCCCGGCAGAGTAGTGCGCCACCATGCGGCTGGTCTTCCAGTTCCCAGCAAGCATCACGTCGGTGGTCGACGCGCCCCGGCTCGTCAGCTCCGAAGCCAGCCCGACCCGCCCCGAGTGCGCGGTTACCCGGCTCTCGACCCCGGCGGCCAACGACGCCGCCGTGAACCGCAGTCCAACCATCTGCGCCGACAACGGCACCACGCGGTCGCCCGGGTCCGGACTCATGGCGGCGCGGAGCGTCCGGATCGCACGCGCGACGCTGTCTTTCACGAACCGCACGTCGTTCACCTCGCCCTCCTGGTTGGTCTTGCTCCTGCGCACGGTGACCAGCATGCCGTCCCCGTCAGTCGAATCGGCGACATTGGCCCAGCGCAGTGCGCTCACCTCGCTACGCCGCATCCCCGCCATGAACAGGAGTCCAGCGATCACCGCATCGAGCCGCCCCCGCTCGAGGGCGACCTGGTCGGACTCGACGCCGCGCCCCCGCCGCCGGGGCCGGCAGCAGGTGGCGAGCACGGCGGCCAGATCCGAGACCCCGAACGGCCGTGCCTGTCCTCGTCCCCGGTCGGAGGCGGTCCGCCGGTACCCGGCCAGCACCCGGGCAGTCCGCTCGCCGGCGGGAGCGGGCTGCCCGGCGAGCTTCGCGGGGAAGCACGCCGCGGCAACCGCCATCGAGGCGCTCGAGGTGGCGCGTCCGGCGTCGTGCAACTCGGCGAGGTAGGCGGCCAGGGTCACGTCGTGGAGCTCGCGACCCTCGAGCCAGGCGTCGAGCCGCCGCAGCGCCCCGGCGTAGGCGCGCCGCGTGTTCGGGCTGACGGAGGCCTCGACCAGGCGGCGCGTGGTCGGCGTCGGCCGCCCGACCTCCGCCTCGTCGGGGTCGATCTTGGCGGGACAATCATTCATGTTAAAGGCAACGCGCGTCCGATTATCCGCGCTCGCGCCGGCACGTGCTGGAGCGACACCGCGGGCGGCCTGCGCATCCTCGACCCGGCGGACGGCGCCGTCCGGACGCTGACCACCGGCTACGACAACTTTCCGGCCTGGTCGCCGCAGGGCGTCTCATCGTCTTCAGTACCGTGCGCCGGAGCAAGGACGACCAGGAGGGCGAGGTGAACGACGTGCGTTTCGTGAAGGACGGCGAGGCGCTCTCTCTCCCGGAGGCGACCGCGTGGTGCCGTTGTCGGCGCAGATGATCGGGCTGCGGTTTACCGGCTGCGGCGCGCGCCGCTGGCGTCGAGAGCCGGGTCACCGCGCACTCCGGACGAATCGGGCTAACGTCGGAGTTGACGAGGCGAGGTGCATCAACCACCGACGTGATGCTCGCTGGCAACTGGAAGACCAGCCGGATGGTGGCGCACTACTCCGCCGGGGCGACTGCCGAACGCGGTGCCGTAGCGCGCTACCTGTACACAGCTCGTGTCCCTGCTGAGAAGAGCCCGTCGTCATCGGCCCTGAAACCGCTCACTCCATGTTCGTGCCTGCGCTTGCGCCTCGGCGATCTGCTCGCGGGTCATTTCGTTTGCCAAACGGTCGCGAATCTCATGGGCGATCTCGTCACCGTTTGAGGCGGCGATGTTGAACCACATGTGAGCAGATACGTAGTCCTGTGGCACGCCGTGCCCGAAGTAGTACGCGAACCCAAGGCGGCCCTGCGCGTAGGCAAAGCCTTGGTCGGCCGCTCGGCGGTACCATGTGACGGCTTCGGCATAGTCTTGCGGGACGCCACGCCCTTCAGTATACACGGTCCCGAGATTATACTGCGAAGCGGCGTTTCCTTTTTTGGCGGCCTGACGATACCACCGTGCGGCTTCCGCATCATCTTGTGATACACCCCGACCTTCAGAGTACATCACACCGAGGCTGAGCTGTGCTTGGGAGTTTCCCTGTTCAGCTGCGAGCTGATACCACAGGGCTGCAGCACTGGCGTCCTGCGCGACGCTGCGACCGGCAGCGTACATGGTGCCGAGTCGGAACTGAGCGTCGGCGTCTCCCTGTTCGGCGAGGTGGCGGATCGTTTCGTAGTCCTGGATGTCCACGGGTGCATCTAGCTCTGCCCGTGTGTCTAGCGAATTGGTCACGACCGCGGCACCGGCGAGAAGCAATCCGACCACGGCAACCCCGCCTAGCATCACACCCGTTCGTTGTTTCGTCATCTGAGGCAACCGGGGGGGCCAGTGTGCGATTCTGAAGTCATCGCGGTTGCGGCTGTCGGGCTTGCGACCATTCCCGCGCGCGCTGCTGTGCCTCGGCAATCTGGTCCGCGTTCATGTCGTGACGGATTTGATCGCGCGCGCGGCGGGCGTGTTCGTGGTTCTGTGCGCCGGCGAGATTCAGCCACATGTGCGCGGCGACGTAATCCTGGGGCACGTCCTGGCCATCGAGATACCGAAGACCGAGGGTGTACTGCGCTTCAGCGATGCCTTGATCCGCAGCGAGACGAAACCACTTGAAAGCCTCGGTGTCGTTCCGCTCGACACCTCGCCCTTTGGCATACATGGCACCGAGGTTGTTCTGGGCGATCGGGTGGCCACGGTCAGCTGCAAGGTGGAACCATCTAATTGCTGCGGTGTCGTCGCGCACCACTCCCCGACCTGCTGCGTACGCATGAGCTAAGGCAGCTTGTGCATCGACGTGTCCTTGGTCGGCAGCTAGGCGAAACCACTTGAGGGCCTCGAGATCGTCCTGTGGCACGCCACGACCGACGCTGTACGCGGCACCAAGGCTGTATTGCGCTTTAGCGTGTCCTTGGTCGGCAGCTAGGCGGTACCACTTGACCGCTTCGGCGTCGTCTTGAGGAACACCCCGGCCATTGGCGTACGCCCCACCCAAGACAACCTGCGCCTCGGCGTTTCCCAGTCCCGCAGCGCGGCGCGCCCAGCGGATAGCTTCGACGGCGTCCTGCGACACTCCCAACCCTTCGTGATACATGACGACCAGGGCGAGTTGCGCGTCGGTGTGGTCTTGGTCCGCGGCGCGGCGGTACCACCCGACAGCCTCCGTGTAATTCTGCGGCAGGCCGTGGCCACCGGCGTACGCTGCACCCAAGGCAGCCTGCCCGTTGGCGTTTCCCAGTTCAGCGGCGCGTCGGAACCACTTGAGGGCTTCCGTATAGTCCTGCTGTACGTCCTGACCAATGAAGTACAAGGTTCCGAGGTTGAACTGAGCAACGGCATCACCCAGTTCGGCAGCGCGGCGGAGCCCAGCATGGTCGTGATCGCCCGCGTTCATGACTCGATTGGGAGACTATCATGCCCTGGGGGAGGAGACCGGAGCGAGCACCACGGCTCGCAACATCTGGTGATCAAGTTGGTCGTCATGCGTCGCGGTTATCCGCTCCCACGTAGCGCACCACTTGCCCCCGTCCGGTACGACAGTCAGCCGCACCAATCCGCCTGGCACACGTCCGCCTGGCGATCCCGGGGTCGAGCGCTCCCGGTCGAACCGCCACAGATGGCCGCTCCCACGCCGAGGGCACGCCGGGACCCCGAGCTTCTGCTCCGGCATCAGCCCTGTCGATGCGGCTCGAGCACTTCGGCCAGCCGGCGGCCCAGGACCACCTCGACCGGGCCGTCGCCGACGGCGGCAACCCGCGTGCGTATACCCGCCACCGGACGCCACCGTCGCACGCCGCATAGCCGCGCGCCACGCGAACCGCCAGTCCCAGCGCCGGAACACCGACCACACCCACTGCCGTGGCCGGCCCCGGACTCGCCACCCGACCGCATGTCTGTACAGCTCGCTCACCCAAATGCGCCAGGATTTCCCCGGAGTCGTCATCCGACGCCGATGTCGTCGCGATCGTCGGAACCGACGTGCCGCACCGAGTTACTCCGCTGCCCCGCTGCCCCGCTGCCCCGAACAGCTCCCGCTGCCGCAGCGCCGCGTCCACCTCGGGGGTTGTCGCGGCGCGGAACCTGCCGCCGTCGTCCACATCGATCGCGAACAGCCCGCGGCCGCGACCGAGCACACGCCAACGACGTTCAGGCATCCTTCCGAGCAGCTCCGCCGCAACGTTCCCAGCCGGCGACGGCTCCGGACCCGGGATCGCGAATCCCTCATGCGCACATCTTCCCGGTCAACGCCGCCGCCGGCTCAGTAGCTGCAGCCGGCCCGCCGGCGACGCCACATCGAGCCCATCGTGCAGCGTGTCGACCAGCTCCGCGTCATCGTCGCGTTCGGCCAACTCGATCGCTCCCGCAGGATGCGAGCCACGATCGGGTGTTTGCGGGTGGGGGGCGGAATCCTACGCTACTGGCCTCAGTGCGGCCGTCCGGACAGGCTTCCGAGAAGCGCCGGCGCGTTTACGCACGTCAGCGAACGCGCGGCGCGGGTCACGGATCTTGGCGTCAGCGTCTGCGCCGTGCTGCTGGCGGAAGCCTGCAAGACCGGCCTCGAGCCACTCGTGCGCCACGAGACTCAGAGCTTGCGGCGCGATCGCCTGTCCTGGGTCAGCCAGAATTACCTGCGCGACGAGACCTTGCGCGCGGCGAACGCGCGACTCGTCGCGGCGCAAACCGGGATCCCCTTGGCGCGCGCCTGAGGCGGTGGTGAGGTGGCCTCCGCCGACGGCCTGCGCTTCGTGGTGCCGGTGCGCACCGTGCACGCGGGGCCCAACCCCAAGTACTTCGGTATCGGCCGGGGCGTCACCTACTACAACCTCGTGTCCGATCAGTTCACCGGCCTGCACGGCATTACGGTCCCGGGGACGTTGCGCGACAGCCTGGTACTGCTCGCGGTCGCGCTCGAACAGCAGACAGAATTGCAGCCCACGCAGATCATGACCGACACCGGGGCCTACTCGGATGTGGTGTTCGGTCTCTTCCGCCTGCTCGGCTACCGCTTCAGTCCGCGGCTCGCCGACATCGGCGGTACCCGCTTCTGGCGGATCGATTCCCGGGCCGACTACGGCCCGCTTAACCGCGTGGCACGCCAATCCGTCAACTTCGACCGAATCACCCCACAGTGGGACGATATGTTGCGGACGGTCGGCTCGCTGAAACTCGGGCGCGTACCGGCCACCGGTATCATGCGCACGCTGCAGGTCGGGGATCGGCCAACGCGCCTGGCGCAGGCGTTCGCGGAGTTCGGACGGATCGACAAGACAATCCACACGTTGACGTGCCTCGACGATGAGGCCAAACGTCGCGCCACGCTGATCCAGCTGAACCGGGGAGAAGGTCGCCATGCCTTGGCCCGCGCCGTCTTCCACGGCAAACGTGGCGAACTGCGGCAACGTTACCGTGAAGGCCAGGAAAACCAGCTCGACGCACTCGGCGTCGTCGTCAACATGATTGTGTTGTGGAACACCATCTATATGCAGGCGGCCCTCGACCAGCATCGCGCAGATGGCCACTCTGTTGCCGGTCTCGAAAAAACGCGCTTTTCTGTCAGGCATCGACCGGTCTCGTTGACGACGTGAGGGTCGCGGTCATTGTGCCGCGTCATCACACGGACGCTGCCGGTTGCGCTCCTGCTGGCTGAGCTCGGCCTCGCGTCTGCGATAGCTGCGGCCTTCGATGAGAAGGATCTCGACGTGGTGGGTCAGCCGGTCGATCAGTGCGACGGCGCACGAGGCGTTGGGGAAGACGGTGTCCCAGCGCTTGAAGGGCAGGTTGGTTGTGATCAGCAGGGAGCGGTGCTCGTAGCGGCGGCTGACGAGCTGGAAGATCAGGTCGGCGGCGCGTGCGTCATAGGCGAGGTATCCGAGCTCGTCGACGACCAATAGTGTTGGGCGCGTGTAGTGCCGCAGGCGGCGTTCGAGGGCGCGGGCGGTCTCCTGTCCGTTGAGGTCGAGCAGCAGGTCGGCGGCGGTGGTGAAGAGCGCGGAGTGTCCGGCGAGGACGGCCTGGTGAGCGATGTTCTTCGCCAGCATCGTCTTCCCCAGGCCCTGCGCGCCGACCAGGATCACGTTCTCGCCGCGGGTGAGGAAGTCGAGCGAGAGGATGCGTTCGAGGGCGGGCCGGTCGAGCGCGGTGGGCCATTCCCAGTCCCAGTCTGCGAGCGGCTTGAAGCGTCCGAGGCGGGCGCGTGTGAGTCGACTCTCGACGCTGCGGCGCTGCTTGTCTTCGAGCTCTGCGGCGACGAGGTGCTCGAGCAGGACGGTTGCGCTCCCAGCGCTTGCGGGTGGCCTCGGCGATGCGGTCGTTCAGTTCGTCGGCGGTACGATTGAGTCCGAGCCGCCGGAGGTCAGTCGCCAGCGTCGTCAAGGTTTTTCTGTCCGAGGGCATCGTAGGACTCCAGGTCATGGGAGCGGACGTCGAGGTCTCGCAGTCCGGGTCGGTCGGGCAGGGTGAGCCGCAACGGGGGTTTGAGTCCGCGCTGTCGTCGTCGAGTTTCGAGGATGTGGGCGATGGAGCCGGCGCCGAGGGCGTTGCGTTCGAGGGCCAGGTTGACGGCGGCGGCCAGCTCCTGCGGCCCGTAGTCGTCGAGCAGTGCGAGCAGCCGGGTGGCGTTTGGGCGCAGCGCCTCTCCGCGTTCGGCGAGCCGCTCGAAGAGCGTGGCGGTGGCGGGGACGGCGGCGCGGAGGCGGTCGCGAGTGGTGTGGGCGTTGGCCTGGCGGGTGGCGACGAGCAGGTTTTCCACATGGGCGGGGTCCTCGACGGTCAGTCCGGTGTCGTAGGTGCGGTGATGGTCGGTCAGCTCGGTCTGTCCGTCGAGGATGCGGACGCGGGTGGCTGAGGCGACCAGGGTGAGCGGCTTTCGTATGTGCGTGTGCGGGATCGAGTAGTTGTTGCGGTCGAAGCGGACGTAGGGCGTCTTGCCGGAGCGGACGACACGCACCAGGTCGGTCTCGAAGGGATGGGCGGGCAGCGGCAGCAGGCGGGGCTTCTCTTCGGCCCAGACGTCGGCGACACTGCGGTCGGGGTGGTCGGGATGACGTCGGCGGTGGGCGACCTCGTCTCGCCAGCGGCGGAACTGGGCGTTGATGTCGTCGAGGTCGCGGAAGGGCCGCGCGGCGAAGAACGCGTGCCGTAGGTATTGGATCTGGCGTTCAATTTTCCCCTTCTCATTTCCACGTCCCGGCGTGCAGGGGCGCGGTGCGAAGTGGTAGTGGCCGGCGAGGTCGAGCAGGCGGGGATGAAACTGCACGGCGGCGCCGCGACGGTCGAGCACGGCGCTGCGCAGGTTGTCGTAGACCAGGTTGCGGGCACAGCCGCCCAGCGTCTCGAAGGCGTCGACGTGTCCGCGGAGGAAGCTCTCCAGCGTCTGGTCGTAAGTGAACAGCGCGGCCAGTGCCCGCGAGTAGCCGAGGACCATGGCGAATCCGGAGACCGTACGTGTGCCCTGTCCGATGCGGACCTTGCCGAAGGTGCCCCAGTCGACCTGCGCGGACTCGCCGGGCAGAGTGACGACGCGGCGGTAGACGGTGCGGTCGGTCTCAGGTCGCAGGCGCCGCACGAGGCGGCGGACCTGGATGACCGAGCCCGGATAGCCGCGCTGGCGGACCATCTCGTAGATCCGCGTGGCGCGCAGATTCGGATACTGCGCCAGGGTGTCGCGGATGAACGCCAGGTACGGGTCGAGGATGCTGGGCCGACACAGGCGCGGGCGGACGCCTGCCGTCTCGCGCTCCACCGCGGCGCGGACCGTCTCATGGTGGAGGCCGAGCTGGGCCGCGATGGTCCCGACCTTCCAGTGCTCGCCGTAGAACAGGCGCCGGATCTCGGCGCGCTGCGCGGGCGTGATCATCGTCCCTCCTTGTGCGCTCGACGCGGGGCTCCCGCATCGGGATAAGCCACCGGCTCGTCCGCCCGCAGACCACGCAGCGCGTAGGAACGGGGAGCCGAACCGGGGCGACGTCAGGGACGGCGAGTCTGGTCGATCGCGGTGCCGCGGCGGAAGACTGATCCGTCACGCGCCGGCGGTCGCGGTACGCACGCTGCCGGTCGCGATGGTCGAGACGGCCCTCGGGACT
>MKWU01005748.1_pt1 | contig 13198 bp, 14 predicted proteins | sample 809101 | NCBI WGS metagenome assembly MKWU01 (sample SAMN05860141, study PRJNA318959) | sponge metagenome | host: Aplysina aerophoba | place: Slovenia: Piran, Adriatic Sea, Gulf of Piran | collected 2013-05-07 | reverse complement strand
TTGCCACCTGGGTAATCTTGTCTCTAATCTCTTTTGTGGCGACCAACTGCTTGTTGCCCAATGCCTCCGAGTCAATCATTTTGGCCCGCATTTCATTAAAAACTTTTTGAAATTCAACGAATTCCTCAACTGAGGAACGAATCAAAGGTTCTAATCCGCTATAGTCAAAAATGAAGCCTCGACCAGTTAGCGGAACCCTGGCCGTTTGCATGACCGACTTGAAAACATCGCCCACCGCACCAAGATCGGTTCTTGCTTTATTGATATTCCTGTTAAAATTGGAAACGTCGGCCTGAAGTTGAACTTCGGCAGTTGTGGAAATTTTATTGGCGATTAAAGAACTTGCAACACCTGTTCCCAACGCTGCGGCTGCCCCAATTGGTGGCATTATGGCCCCCTTATAGCATCGGCCTTGGCCTTATAAAACTTCTTAAGTTCTTTGCAAATTAAAGTTAATTCTTTTGCGGAAAGGCGATCAAATTCAGAGGGTTGCAGGCGGCAATGGACTAACAAAATGGCCTGTAATTCTAAGACGTCTCCGAGTGATCGCCACTCGACAAAAAACCTGTTACCACCTTAATAAGGCCGCTCATATCTTCAAATTGCAGACAATCCAAAACTTCTATACTTTGGTCGCCACAATCAGCGGCCAAATCTAAAAGTTCTTTTCCACTCAGGTCGTTAAAATTAATATTTTTCAAATTTCCGGCCAATGGCCGATGAATTTTTATTTTCTCAACAACGTGATGCTTGCCATCGCTGCTTGCAAGTTCAAGCGGTTTTTTTAATTCGTAAACCTGAAAATCCCTATTTACTACTTTCAATTATGCCCCCGGTTGAATAACATCTCCACTAGTTCCCTCAAAACGAACGTCCATTTCCCCTTCTTCGGTTTTCATATTCCCCTCCGAAGTATAGGCCGCTTCCCTTAAAACAAAAGTCTTTCCATTATTTAGTTCCAGGGTAACAGTTGCGTTCACAATATTTTTAATGGCCTCGGTATCTACATCCCTATGATCGGTTGTCGTTCCTTCAATATAGGGAATCTGGGGCATTTCTGTATACCCATGCACTCGATCCCGACCAATGACCATCTGGCGTTTAGGCTTGCCTGTGTTATAGGTAAACTCTCCCTTGGCAGTCAATGTTTGACCGTCAACTTTTATAAATATGATACCGCCAATTTGTCTACTCATGCGACTATCTCCTAAAGCTAAAAATTAAAGCAAAAATTGAATATCGTAACCGATAATTCTTAATTCGTTAATGGTATTGGGTTTCAATGTTATATCAATGCGATTTACATCGCTGGCATTGCGTTCCACAACCAGGGATTCCCGGAATGCTTCACGGCCTTCAATCAGGCCTCTTTCTTCCCAAGAATCAAAGCGGGCAAGAATTTCGGCCTTAATACTTCCGGGGGTAACGATTTTTTGATTGCCTACATAACGAACGTCGTCCTTCCCAATTTTGGCCCCCGAGAATTTTTGCAAAGACAAAACCCCCAAGTCATAACGCAAATAAGAAAGCACCAAAAGAGTTCCCAAATCGAAATAACTTATATCGGGTATGTTATTAGAGTCGGTTTGATATGTGGTGGCCACAACATCTAAAACGAATTCATTGCTGGCAAAAGAAAGGGAACTGATACCGTTTCTTAAAAGCGTATTATTTTCAGCATCACTATAGGCCCGAACTACCCCGGCCGTGCTAATGCCTTTTAGTGGCGTTCGGGAAACTCCCGCTGCGGGATCGTTTGATTTGATACGGGCCAAGGCACCTACAGCGGCCCCGCTAAATCGGGTTTCGCTTGCATTCCCACGGGCCGGCAAAAGAACGATAAATTGGCTATTAAAAACATCGGCCTTTGTTTGCAAATTGGCAATAGTATCCCTAACCGTCACAAGACAATAACCGTCAATGCTTCTTCCCGGACTATTTCGGCCTTCTAATTCGGTTTTGATGAGGCCCAATGTATTATTGTCATTATAACAGGTACTCAGCAATATAAATTGCTGGTCGGGAACTTGTTCAAAAGGAAGTTTGGCCGGTTCCCCTGCCCCTGCGGTTTTTTCGGCAATCGTCACGGTTACACCGTCGGGCAAAGATTCGCCGTCTCCCAGGGAATGTTCCAGCACAATAGAATTAGTGAAATCACCTTTATTTTTGGCCGTTAATGTAACGACTCCTGCGGCAGCAGCGGCCGAAAATTGAATATCTTCATTGGCGTTAATCATGCTGGCAATATTTGTTGCGATCATGGCCACGGACTGATCTTCTTGAACAGCAACGACAACTCTTTCACCACCAATATAAAGGACAATACTTCCTGTTTGCACATCGGACACCGCAACGGTAATTGTCTCTTCCCTGGCCGTGAAGCTGCTATCGTCAACAACTAAAACGTGCAATTCCTGTTCTGAATTTTGGGCAAGAAAGGATTTGCAAAAATCAAAAGCGGCACTGCCACGACCAAATTTATAAACAGCATCATTAAGATTTAAAACTTCGGTTAATTTCCCGAATTCGGCCTTACCCGCTTCCCCTTTCGGGCCAATAAACAAAGTTCGGTAGGGTTGAAGGGCCGAACCCTGCACGGCAAACTGATTATTGATATTTAATGCTACGAGGGGAAATCTTTGATTGGCCGGAATAATGTTTGTCATTTTTTGCTATCCTTTTTATTGCGGGTTTCTTTAGGCCTTTTAGCAGACCAATTGGCAATTTTTTTCACTAATCCTAATGCCAAAAAATGTTCAATTTGGGCATCCGAGGAAAGCCAAAGTCCCCCCGACGGTAAAACTTGACCAATTGAATCGAGAAAAACCTTTGCCCCCTCTTTAGGGGCAATTAGGATTTGTTTTCCTTTCATGAGATAATTCTAAGGAAGAAAAGCGCAAAAGGCAAATGGTGAAAAATGTCCCTCTATGACGATTATCTCTTTCCCGATGTGGAAGTCAATATCTATGTTGGCGGTATGTTGTTTCACGTTAAAAGAGAAATTGACTTTGAAACCTATTTCGACGATCTAACAACTGCCTGGCAAGCTACGGCAACCGCTAGGGCGCAAGAAATTTCCGCAAAGATGAACGAAATCGTCAAGCGTCACGTTCGGCTTTTTAGTGGATTTCGAGACCCCGAGCGCATAATAAACTGGGTAAGATTTGAGGGGGGGATTTCGCAAGACGTGCCGGGAAAACTCAATGCAGGGGTATCTATTAATAGATACAGCAGGCAAGGGGGAATGCCCCTGGCCCATTTCCTTTTAGGAAGTCCTAACGTCGGCCAAAATCAAAACAAACCGCCTGTGGTCTCATTTTTTAAAGGGAAAAGAACAGTTTTAAAAAATACTTTTATTTTACATTCCCGCTTTAAATCGGGAATGAGTGAGGCCGAAATTTTCCGCTTTTACCGCAGGACAGACGATGGCCGTGTCCACAAAATGTCATATGTGAGTATCGACGGGCATTTAGTTGATATAGCCGCAGACTCTCAATTAAAACGAATAATGACACCTGAGTTTATATTAATGAGGGAGTATACCGTTTTGATTCTTGACGGCACAAAACTTCTATTGAGGGATTTGTTTAGTATGTTTTAAATGGCCTAAAACTCAATATCTTTGGCAATATCTTTGCTATCGACGTCCGCATCAATTCGCTTCAAATCGTCCAATGGATCAGGGGAAACCCCAACGGGAAGATCGTAAGTGACCAAATATCTCAACAAACAAAAATACAGAGGCCGTTGGCCATCCGGTTCTGTTCTAAAATCCAATGATTGAAAAACAGCGTCATTTAGTTCAAAATCACCGGAACCGCTTTTTTTTCTAATTTCCGGATCAGTCAAAAACTCATCTTGTTCCAGTCGAAAAGAAATTTCTGTAATCAAATCGTCAAATAAGATTTCGTTTTTATCGTAATCGGTGGCGAATGGCGCATAAACAACTTCAATTGTTACAGTAAAAACCTTTTGATATTGCCGGGGGGAAGTATCCCGCACGTTATTAGTCGTGCTAAGGGATTGAACCCGAACTTCGGCCTCATGGTCGTCAAATAAATCAATGGTCACCGGATAATTCAGGCGGGAAACAATGCCATCAATCCCTTCAACTTTGAGATCAGAATACAACTCTTTCAAATAAAGTTTGATTTTTTTGCGTGTTTCATCCCTCATTGACTGGCCCCACTTCGTGAACAACTAAATTCATGGCGTTATTATCCACATCTCGTTTCAATTCTTTAATTCTAAAAAGTCGATCTTTCCATTGAAGTTTTGTTCCTTGCTTGATTTCAACCCCTTCTAATGGCCAAGAAACCCAAAAAGTAGGTTCTTCACTAATCACTTGTTGTTGGCTAATTGCGTCCACAAATTGAAAACGGGATTTAAAAATTCCACAATATTCTAAAGTGAATTCCTCTTCCTCATCTTCAAAAAAAATGGGATCGCCATAGATTTTTTTTTGTGGCAAAAAAGAGGCCTGGGAAATGCGGTCGTTTATGGACATTCCCTAATTAGACCATGTCTCAATAGGTGTTGGGTAGAGCTACTTTCGGGATTTAATTCTTCCCCCAGGCGGGAAACATAACGATAAATATCAGTGGAAAAAACAGTTGGCGTTAGCGGAATATATCTTTTCCAGGTCGTCGTTTTCTTGACGTTATTCACGATATTCACGGCCTTGATTTGGGGAGGGGCCAAATTGGGGGTAGTCTTGTTTTTGCGTGGCCTACCCCGTTTTTTGGTAATCTTTTTTTTATTCGGCATGAATGGCAGCGTTGCCATTCAGTAAAACTTCGCCTTCAGTCGCTCCGCTTGCCGCAGGGGCATGGGCCACACCGGCCAAAGTATTTCCTGAAGAGGCATCGGTAAAGCGTGAATTGGTAGTATCCCAATAAATTTCTTCAAATTGTGCCCAGGCCGAACCGGCCTGTTTGGGGCCTTTCACAACACCATCGAGGGCCACAACTCCGCTTGTGCCTGAACGATCCTTTGAAACAATCCGGCACATTTTCGTTCCGATTAATTTTAGGCCGCCTACTTGGTCGCCCGCTGCAAGCGCAACTTTAATGGAACGCCCATTTGCAATTTTTGTCATTTAAAAACCCCTTTCAATCAATAATTTTTTATTGCTTAGCTAATTTTACAAGGCCGCGATAGTCGGCAAGACCTATCCCCAGGTAAAATTTAGAAAAATAACTCATGGAACTTCTTTGCGTGTTCCACATACTGTAAATTTCCGGTGTTTGGGCATCACGATGCACAATTCTTTTTACAATTTCAACTCCCCCGTCCATTGGAGAAGCGGCCAAAATGAAATCAGTACCTGATCCATCGCCAAAGGCACTATCCAAATAGGGGTGAGTAATAATTTTACTGATTCCCCTGCGGGTTACGGCCGTATCTTCGCCAAACATTCGAGGATAAACCGTCGATTGCAAAAATGAGTTGGCACTTTCGGATAAATCTTCACCGCAAATTATGCAGGCCGGGAAAATATTCATTGGCTTGCCTGCGGGAGTGATTTGCTTACGCATCAAAGTTCTCAAAGCTTGCACGTTGGGGATGGTGATCCCGCCGGCCGCATCTTCATGCAAATTTTTGCGTTCAGCGGAAAACAAAGGGCCACCTGCAAATTGAACAGAGGCCTTGGCCAAAAGATCAGCAATCAATTGGGCCTCACGCAAGGCCGTGCCACGGCCAAAATACATGAAAATTCTATCGAAACCGCCCAGGTCATCATTTAACATGGCCTCTTCAGTCAATTCAAAAGCAGTACCGTACTTTTTGATTTCAATTTCGTTTCTTTCCATAACCGGCTTAACGATGGGGAAATCTTCGCCTTCGGCAATCTCAAGCGGTGTTCCGTCAATATCAAATCGGCCGGGTTTATGGGTATGCAAGTTGTTTTGCACTTCGGTAACCGTCAGGCTTTCAAAAACATTCCCAACTTCATTATAAGAATCGTTCAAAACCCGGTTCATGGCATCGTCAATAAGGAGCGGGAAACCCCCCTGGCCAATCGTTCTTTCCCCACACATATGCTCTTTCAAAAATTTGCGGGGGTTGGCCCAAGGATCATCACAAAACCGCTTCATAGCGTCGACAAGCGAAAGGCCTAAAAAGGGATTATCCCTTTTCACGGCATTCTTTTTTGCGCCATCTTCGCCCCGGGCACGAATGGCCTTATTTAAAAAGTATTCTTGAAATTCTTGACGCTTCCCATCTTCCCGGGAATCGTCAACGCTTACTGCGCTTGTGGCAAGTTCTGTATTCTTTTTCACCAATGCCTCGTAACCCAATTTTCGGATTTCTGCGATCGTTTTTTTCGATGCCAAGGCGGTCTTTAAATCAAGACCTGTTTCCTGACAAATTTGGGTAATAGCGGCGGCCCTTTCCCTTTCTTCCTCACGGATTTTTTCTTCAGCAACTTTGGGATCAGCTTTCACTTCCGCTTTTTTCTCGGCCGGTTTGGCCTCGGCCTGCGGTGTTGCGTTAGTCGATTTTTCCCCTTTGCTTTTTTTATTTTCATCGCCCATGGGATTGGCCCCTCCGTTGTGGTCATTTTTTTGATTTATGCTTAATTGTGAATCCAACTCTTTCTTAGTGTCAACTTTTTCGATTTGGGATTCTTTATTTTCTTTTTCCGACCTGGCCCCGGCATAGGGATCGGCAGGAACGGCCACTAGGGAAACTTCCAAAAGTTCCCAATTTTTAGCAATCATACGGTCAGGGGTGTTCAAATCCTGAATTTCATGCAGATCGTAATCAGTCACTTTATAACCGATCGACACGTTGCTAATACTGCCCTTGGCGACCTTTTTAAAAATCCGATCTTCTTCTTCTCCCTCATCGAAATGAACGGTAACGATAAACTCATCTAAATTTTTGGCATAATCAGAGGCCGGGGCCATTTCATTTAATTGAGTATCGGCCTTTTTTATTTGGTGGCCAATGATTCGACCGAGTACGGCATCAACTGAGTTTTTATGATCCTTTAAAAGGGGGGCCTTGCCGGATTTTAAACGATCCAGGTTCATGGCCTGTTCGGAAATAACTAAAACTTCTTCATATTCGTAATAATACCCTCTCAGGTAGGGGTAATTGGTACAGGCCACAAGCTGGACGGTTCGGCTTTCCCTATCCAGCGTTTCAGGCATGACTTTAAGATCAAAATTGGCAACTTGCTTTTCACTCAATCGCTTTTTGAGTTCGGCCGATTTTGTTTTTAAATCAAGATTATTTACCTTGGTCCCCTTGGGGGGAAGGTTGCGGGTTGTTTCCATTCGGCTTGGCCTCCATGGCCTGTTTCATTCTTATATCAGTATCAATTTTAATCCCTAAGTCGTCAAAAAGTTTGTAATCCTCAGCAATTCGTTCGGCCACCTTGCGGGGGTTTTTTCCACGTTCCCTAATGGCCTCACTCCAGGCCTTGAATCCCGCCCGAACTTCGTCCGCTTTCGGTTTTATTTCTTTGGCCGGATCAATCAAGATTTTTCCGGGGGTAAAAATATCGTATTCGAGGGATTCCGTCGGTAATAAGGACATGGCCTTCAAATAATTTTTAAAATCGTCAATCAGCGGCATAATAAATTGTTTAATGAGAATATCTTCTTTCAATTTTACCATTCGACGATCCGCATTTAATTGGCTTTGCCGGGCGGCCGAATAATTGGCGTCGCTATGATTAGAAGCAAGCGATTCGTAAGGAACTCCGGTTGTGCCGGCAATTTTTCTCAAAATTCCCTTATCAAAAGATTCGTAATCGGTATTTTGTGGCGCATCGGAAAAGGTAACATCTTTACCGGTGGGAAGATTGTAAATTGTGCCGCTTTGAATTTCCGAATCATAATCAAAATCCCCTTCATTATTATCAGTAGTGGCCTCAAGGGATACTTCGGCACTGTTATCGTGAACAAAGGCCGCGAACATGGCCGCCACAATTTGTTTTGTCAGTTGGGATTCATCTAATAGTTTTCCCAGGTGGCCATAAATGATTGCGGTTCCAATGAGGGGCCAACCCCGCCTAAACCTAATCTCTTTACGGTTATAAACGTGATGCACTTCGTCCGCAGGGATAAAAGTTCTTTTGGCACTGGAAAAGGAAAAATAATTGAGTAGATTTTTTTGCGAATAATCGTCCTCATAAAAAATATAACCCAGCTTTCGGCCCTTCTTGTTGTAACCGATGCCGTCAATATATTTGGCGTCCTCGGGGGCACCTTCGGGCGGTTTACTCATGCCCGAACCTAGCGTTAAATTGTCGGCCAACTGGTCGGCCGGGCACAATTGGTATTCCAGGCCGACTTCCCGGGAGGGATCAATTCCCGCTTTATAACTGCGCTTTATAAAGACTTCGCCGGCGACGGCAATTTCTTCCATAACTAATTTTTGCATTTGATAAAAATCTAATTCCCCATCTGCGGAAAAATCCCGGGATTCAACCCAAGAATCCCATAATTCATTGGCCCGTTTGGCATGACTTTTTGTCGAATGGCGAAATTCTACATTTATGCCGGGGCCTACAACAAAAGTTGAGATCTCCCCTACTAATGCGGAAATGACAGGTGAATTAACTGCCGACTCACGGCATCGTTTGCGAATTAAAGAGAGATTGTTGCTGCGCAAGTCGCCTAATAGGGTTTCATAGCGTGGCCGCCAGGCCGCGAATTTGCCCTTTAATGAGGCGGCCGCTAACTCTCGTAAGCGGGGATCAATCGACTCTTTTGCTGGGTTTTTCCCCTGCTTTTTAGCGGTTTTTTTCTTTTTAAATGGCCACACTGTTATTCTTTTAGTGCCGGGTTGTGGGCACGACCGCCCAAGAAACTTCTTTTAGAAAAATTGACTCCCTTTAAATCTCTTTCCAGGGCAATAATCAATTTTTTCATATCAGTCAGGGATCGGAACTCGGTCGTTTTGTCGCCATGCTTTACTGTCATGGCCCCCGACGCATAGGCGGCCTTCAAATCGGCAAGTTGTGCTGCGGTAAATTCCATAATGATTTTATTAGGCCACAAAAAAGGGGGGATTTCAACTATTCAAAAATGAATTAGAGGCCAATATCAACCCCTCTTTTTTTCTTTTTTCCGGTTAATTTGGCCACATTTTTAGATTTTTCTTCTTCTTTTATTCGTTTTTTTCTCTCTTTTTTCCTCTCATTGTAATCGACCGCATCAACTTTAATCAAATAGGCCGCCGCCAAATTATAAACGGCCAAATCGAGGGCCTCATTGCGATCCCGCAATTGTTTCCAGACCTTTTTGGCCCTGTTTGTAATTTTATTGCGTACGGTAATTAATTGTTCGGAACAAAGTTGCAGGAACCATTCTTTTTCATATGATTTTGGATAAAAGATTTTTCGCCAAGATTGGGGATTTTGATAATCTTCGGTTTCCATATTAAAAGTTGAATAGATTTTCTTTTTTAACAAACTCGTTCCCACCTTATAAAAAAAGAAACCGTGCCGGGTAAATTTCTTCCCCCCCCTTCTCAAGACGGCCTTGACAGGTTGGGAAATTGCAAAAGGTTGTTCGTCTACCCCCTTAATTGGGGAAATGATTCTTCGATCAAACATTTGGCAAAAAGAATAAACGTCGGCAGTATCATAACCGCAATCAATTAGCGTTTTATCTATTTTATGTTTGGTCTGAAAATCATAACTGAGATATTCCTTTTCCATTTTTGCTTCTAAATCTTTCCTTGCGTCGGAATCACCGATGGCCCCTGGAATGATTCCTTTTTCAACCGAATGAGACACCATATGTTTTTGCCAAGAACGAACTTCAAAAACTAAATGGTCTTTTTGGCAATCAACCGCCATTGTAATCGCAATAGTATCATTGGGAACGAACCCTTCCCGATAATCCAGGGTTGTTTTGGCCATTACTTCTTTCCAATTGGCACTTTCCCCTTTTTCCTGATACGTTAATGCTAAAACGGTATTGGTAAAAACTTTTAATTTCTCAATATCTTCTTGCGCTTCTTCCTTATCTTTTAAAATATCGGCCCATTTAACAAACAAATAAGGGGCATACAATTGCGACAAATGGAATGAGTAGTGTTCGGTTTTCTCATCTTTTGTTATCCATTCGCCATTGTCCAAAAGGAACTTTTTAAAAATGCGATCATCAATTTTTTTCTCACAAACTTCGCATTCCAGGCCTTCTTCTGTGAGATTTTCCAATTCCAAAGTTTGCTTCCAGGAACAAAAAGGGCAGGGAACATGGTAATAAAATTTTGTGCCCTGGAGGAATGAATCTTCAATGGGGGAATCGTCTTTTATTGTTGGCGTTGAAGATTCTAAAATAATTGTATTATGAAAAGTTGTCGTTCTTTTCATGGCCAGTTTCATAGGTGATCCCTCCCCCGCCACATCCCGGGTATACCGATCGGTTTCGTCGAATAATAAATCACGAATTGGGGTTGAGGCCAAATCGGAAGGGGAGTTGCTACCGACAAACATAACAAATCCACCTGGCAAATTTTTAATGGCCATCGTTTGGGAAACGGCCTTTCCCGAAGCATCAAATAGTTTTCGCCTAATTACGTCGGTATCCTCAAACATGGGGCCGGCCCTTTCCCGGGAAAAGGTTATGGCGTTTTTAATGGTGGGCATAATAAACATCATTGGCCCCGGGAACATATCCTGCCGGTAAAGCATAAAGTTTAAAAGGAATTGAGTTTTCCCCAATTGGGAACCGAACATTAAAGTAATTTTTTTGACCTGACTATTATCGATACATGAATAAACAAATTTCATGTAAGGCGTAAGGGCCAAATTGAAAGGGCCGGTTTTGGCCGCGAATTTGGAACTCAGAGAAATATTTTTCCGGCACCATTCCTCAAAATTTAACCTCTGGGGGATTCTAATTTCGTCCAAAAAAGACCGAACTCTCATTTTGTCAATCTTTCAATTTTAGAATGCAGCGTTTCTAATTCGTCGACGCAAAAATCATAAATGGCCTTATCTAATTCGGGATTGGCCACCACCGTAACAAGACGGGAGGGCATTCCTTCTAAATGGGAACGAATTTCCAGGGCCAGCGTTCGCAATACATTTTCATGTTCCCCAACTAAAAGATATTGTTCAGCGTGTTTTCGATTCCTAATCACCAAGGTTTTTAATTCTTCCCTTTTTGTGATCTGCGCTAATTCACTATAGGACATTGTGTCGATTTGTTCTAATAAATCTTTTTTTTCCGGTTCCGGTTCGGCCTCAATCTTTTCCGGCCCCGCCTGCAATTCCAAAGCGGCCTTAGCAGCGTCTTCCAGGTTGTGAAAATAGAATGCCCGCTTCCTTTTTATGCCCAGGGAACCGAAGTGCCCGAGTTTTACCCAATGGCGAATTTTGGCCACCGAAATGCCGGTCTTTTCCGCAACGTGTTTTGAAGTGAATCCACTACTCATTTGGAGATCCTTTTAATTTGATAATTGTAAATAAGGGCCTCAGTTCGGGCCTCTTTTTTTAGGCCAGCATTTTTCACGGCCGCGGTGTTTAGAGTATTTTTTTTTGATATATGCCAGCGGGGATCAATCTTCATTCCATTCTTAAGATAACAGGAAAGCAAAAACTTGCCCTTGATACCCTTTAAAACGGCCAACATACGGTTAAAATCCCCAGTAGTGTACCCCGAATAATCCCCCTGGTCAGTATCGGGGTAAGGGGGATCAAGATAAAAGAACGTATTAGGGCCATCCCATTTCTTTATTAGGTTGATAGCGTCAATATTTTCTATGACTACCCCTTTCATTTTGTATTGAATATTGTTCATGAGTTCAATTTTGTCGGCCTGCCGATGAGGGAAGCGGTTGCCTGAAGTCGCTTTAAATGGATTTATGGCCCAACCCCCGGTAAGGATTCCTGCAAACGATTGCATTGAACAGACAAAGAAAACCCTGGCCATCTCTAAACGTGAGACTTTCTTTTTTTGCTTATAAATGGCCTGGCAATAGGAATGTTCTTCCCGGGAATATGGCGTTGCCTCTATAACTCTAATCAGTTCCGACGCATTATCCCGATATTGCTGCCAAAAGTTCGTAACGAATGGATTAGTGTCATTTATCACTTGAGTTTTTACCCGCCTTATTCGGGCAAAGAACACGGCCAGGCCGCCAGCAAAAGGTTCCACATAGCAATCATGCGGGGGGAAATGAGAGATAACCCATTTAGCAATATTCTGTTTGCCCCCATAATAAGTAATAGGTGTTTTATTATTAATCATTTCGGCCCAGTGAATAGTTATAAATAAGGGCCTCAATTCGCTTTCCTCTTTCCCTTAAGTCATGCCTTTCCGAATAACAAATAGTTTCCTTATAGGATTGATTCCATTGCGAGGCAATTTCCATTCCCTTTTTTAGGTAGCAGGAAAGTAAAAACCTTCCTTTAATGCCCTTTAAAAGGGAAAGCAGCTTATTAAAATCTTTTAAGGTGTATTCACCTTTATAACCCCGCTGATAAGTATCGGGGTAAGGGGGATCAAGATAAAAGAACGTATTGGGGCCATCCCATTGAGAAATGACTTTTAATGCGTCACGGTTTTCAATGTAAACTTGCCTTAAGCGATAAGATAGCAATCTTAACTGTTCAGTTTTTCTTGCAAACCCTTCAGGGAGGCTAACGCCACGGCCCACCCCCCAGGTGTCCATATTAGCGGCAAAGGATTGGGAACATAAAACAAAGCAGGCACGGGCCTTTTCTAAATCATTGGCCTTAACTTTGTGGTGATAGATTTCCCTACAGTAACTAAATTCTTCCCGGGAATAAGGGGTTGATTCCAAAACTCTAATCAGTTCTTGCGCATTATCCCGATACTGCTGCCAAAAGTTCGTAACGAATGGATTAGTGTCATTTATCACTTGAGTTTTTACCCGCCTTATTCGCGCAAAGAATACGTCCATGCCGCGGGAAAACAACACCGACCGGCCGCCGGCAAATCCCTCAACATAGCAATCATGCGGTGGGAAATGAGAGATAACCCATTTAGCAATATTCTGTTTGCCACCATAGTAAACGATAGGTGTTTTACATTTAATCATTTCGGCCCAGTGAATAGTTATAAATAAGGGCCTCAATTCGCTTTTCCCGCTTTTGATTGAGAGATTTTGAAACCTTTTGAGTTGAAATTAGCGTTTGCCTTCTTGATAAATGCCAATCAACGCTGACATCCATCCCGCTTTGAAGATAACAGGAAAGCAGGAA
>MKWU01005747.1_pt1 | contig 13203 bp, 12 predicted proteins | sample 809101 | NCBI WGS metagenome assembly MKWU01 (sample SAMN05860141, study PRJNA318959) | sponge metagenome | host: Aplysina aerophoba | place: Slovenia: Piran, Adriatic Sea, Gulf of Piran | collected 2013-05-07 | reverse complement strand
CTTTGACTTCGACGGCGACCTCGATCTATTCGTGGCCAACGGTCATGTCTATCCCCAAGTCGATGACGCCAGCGCCGGAGGCACGTACGCCCAGCGCAACCAGCTTTTCGCCAACGAGGGATCGGGCGCGTTCGTTGCGGTGGAAGGGGGCGGTCCTGGGCTACAGGTGCAAAAGTCGAGCCGCGCAACTATCAGCGGCGACTACGACCAAGATGGCGATGTCGATCTGTTCACGACCAATATCGACGACAGCCCGACGCTCTTGCGCAATGAGACGCGCGCTGGTCGCTATCTCGTGGTGCAAATCGATCCAGAAGTCGTCGGCACTTGGGTGCGACTGGTGGCAGGCGGGCGGACGCAGGTGCGGTCGGTTGGCGGGGCGGCGAGCTATTTGGGCCACAGCGACGCGCGCCTCCACTTTGGTTTGGGCTGGGCCGAGCGCGTGGAGCGCTTGGAAGTGCGGTGGCCCGATGGCACGGTGACGCGGTTGGAGGATTTGCCGGTGGATGAGGTGGTGGTGGTAAGGGGTGGGGGCGATTGACGCGGCGATCTTTATTCCCTAGTTTTAACGTCTTTTCAAATTCACCTGTATATAACTCATGTCTTGGAATTTTGTCGTCAAAAGGGTCGCCCTTTTCCTGATCGTAGTGTGGGCAGCGGCGAGCGTAAACTTCTTCGTACCACGGCTAGGCACGGGCCGCGATCCCATTCGCGAGAAGCTCGGTCAGCTAGCGGCCAGCGGGGGTTTGCGCCAAGACGGCATTGAGGCCATGGTAAAGGCCTATCAAGCCAAGTTCGGCCTCGACAAACCGCTCCACGTCCAATACTTCAACTTTCTCGGCGATACCTTTACGCTCGACTTGGGCTATTCGCTGGCCAACTATCCGGCCCGCGTCGGGCAGATCATCGGCAATGCCATCCCGTGGACCATTGGGCTGATGATCATTTCAGTGCTGATCGGGTTTGCCTTGGGCACGCTCATGGGAGCGCTGTCGGCTTGGCCATCGGCCCCGCGCTTTATGCGCAACTTGGCGGTGCCGCTGATGACCATGTCGGCGATTCCGCCCTATTTGTTAGGGCTGATTGTGCTCTACATATTGGGCCTCAAGCTGAACCTCTTTCCGCTTTCGGGCGGGTACTCGCCCGGTATGTTGGCGATCTTCAATCTCACCTTTGTCCTCGATGTGTTGCACCATTCGATTTTGCCGGCGCTGGCCATTGTCTTGCAGCAGGTCGGCTTCTGGGCGCTGGGGATGCGGGGGATGATGGTCACGACCTCGGGCGAGGATTACATCACGCTGGCCGAGGCCAATGGCCTGCGCAACCGCACGATCTTCTTCCGCTTCGGCCTGCGCAACGCCCTGCTGCCGCAGCTTACGGCGCTGGGGCTGTCGCTGGCCAACGTGGTCGCCGGTCAAGTTATCGTCGAGGTAATTTTCGCCTATCCGGGGATCGGCACGGTGCTCTTTCAGGCCATCCAAGCCTCGGATTATACGGTTATCAACGGCGTGGTACTGATTCTCATCATGTCCATTGGCTTGGTGACCATGCTGATGGACTTCTTCTATCCGCTGCTCGACCCGCGGATTTCTCATAGCCGACACCACTAGCCATGCACCGCTTAGACCAAATTCTCTACTACTTGCGCGAAAGCCCGATGCTTGCGGCTGGCCTGTGCATGATTCTGTTGGTGGTGCTGTTTGGGGTTTTGGGGTCGATCTTCGTCGATACCTCAAAGGCCCAGCCGCTGGCCGCGACGCCGCGGCAAGAGCCCTCGCTGGAGCATCCCTTTGGCACCGACGACTCCGGCCGCGACCTGCTCGCCGTAATGGTGGTAGGGGTGCCGCTGACTATGCGGATTGGCCTGTTGGCCGGCACGGTAGGGTTGGGGCTGGGCATTTTCCTCGGCTTTACGAGCGGCTATATGGGCGGCAAGATCGACACGGTCATCCGCGGCCTCGTGGATACGCTGCTGACGGTGCCCGGCTTGGTGGTGTTGGTCTCCATTGCCTCGACGATCCGCGAGGAAATTAGCGTCAACATCATGGCCTTGGTGGTGGCTTCGCTGGCGTGGATGTGGCCGACGCGGACGATTCGCTCGCAGGTTTTGACCATGCGCGAGCGGGCGTACGTGCAGATGGCCAAACTCAACGGCATGAGCAACGGCGAGATCATCTGGAAGGAGCTTTTCCCCAATCTGCTTCCCTACCTCGCGGCCAATTTCACCAATGCCGTCAACTGGGCCATTCTCTCGTCGATCGGGCTGGAGGCGCTCGGCTTGGGGCCGCAGAACGATCCAACGGTCGGCATGACCATTTATTGGGCCATTACGTTCAGCGCGCTCATTCGCGGCATGTGGTGGTGGTGGGCGATTCCAATCCTCTTTATCGGCGTGATCTTCGTCGGCTTGTTGATGACTGCGGCTGGCTTGGACGAGCTAGCCAACCCCAAACAGCGCAAGGCCGTATGAGCAGGGCCGACAAAGAGGTCCTACTGGACATTCGCGACTTGGAGGTCCACTTCGAGACCCGGCGCGGCATCGCTCGTGCCGTCAACAAGGTCGATCTGATCCTGTACAAAGGCGAGCGCTTTGGTCTCGTCGGCGAATCCGGCAGCGGCAAGACTACGCTGATTTTGGCACTGTTGCGGATGATTAAGACGCCGGGCCTCATCGCCGGTGGTAGCGCGACCTTAGACGACGGTACCGACCTGATCCAACTCAACCGCGAGCAAGTGCGGCAGGCCCGGCTCAAGCGGGTCGCCATGGTGCCGCAAGGCGCGATGAACTCGCTCAACCCGGTGATGAGGATCGGGGATCAACTGATGCTGACGATGCGCGAGCACGCGGTCGAGAAATCCCCGCCGCCCAAGGTCGTGCAGTTGGAGCAGGCGATCGAGCTGTTAGGCAGGGTCGGCCTGAAGCCGGAAGTGGCCCGTCTCTATCCTCACGAATTAAGCGGCGGCATGAAGCAGCGGGCCTGCATTGCCCAGGCCATCTCGCTCAATCCGCAGCTCATCTTGGCCGACGAGCCGACCTCTGCCCTCGACGTGGTCGTGCAGCGGCAAATCATGCAGACCTTGCGCCAGCTACAGCACCAGCTCAACGCCACCGTGCTCTTGGTGGGTCACGACATGGGCTTGATGGCGCAGTTCGCCGAGCGCGTGGGCATCATGTACGGCGGCAAATTGGTCGAGGTGGGCCAAGTTGAGGAGATTTTTCACAATCCGCAACACCCCTACACTCAGCTCTTGATTTCTAGTATTCCCTCGTTTGAGACCAAGGGCGAATTCAAGGGCATTCCCGGGGTCGGACTGTCGTTGTTGGAGCCGCCGTCGGGCTGTCTTTTTCACCCGCGCTGCCCCCAAGCCATGCCCCAATGCAGCCAGCGCATACCCGCCTTGAAAACGGTCGCCCCCGACCACTCAGCGTCGTGTTTGTTGCACGAGGAGAACGCCGATGCCCCCGCTTCTTGAGGCGCGCCATCTGCGCAAGGTTTTCCGCAGTGGCGGCCAGCGCTTCGGCCCCAGTACCGAGACTGTAGCTGTTGACGATTTTTCCCTGTCGATTGACGCCGACCGGCCCTCCTTTACCACGATTGCCGGCGAGTCCGGCAGCGGCAAGACCACGATCGCCCGCATGTTGCTCGGGGTGCTCAATCCCAGTGCCGGCGAGGTGCGCTACCAAGGCCGCGATGTCCACGACCTGCAAAAGGAGGAGCGGCAGCAATTCCGCAAGGATGTACAGGCGATTTTTCAAGATCCCTTTGAGGTGTACAACCCTTTCTACAAGATCGATCACATCCTGACGACGCCAGTGCGGAAGTTCGGATTGGCCACGTCCAAGGCCGATGCCTACGACAAGATACGCGAGGCGCTGCGCGCGGTCGGGCTGCGGCCCGAGGAGACGTTGGGTCGCTATCCACACCAGCTTTCGGGTGGGCAGCGCCAGCGCATCACCATTGCGCGTGCGCTGTTGCTCAAGCCCAAGTTGATCATCGCCGACGAGCCAGTATCCATGGTCGATGCCTCGCTCCGCGCTACCATTCTCTCCACTCTGCACGCGCTGTATCGCGACTTCGGCATTTCCTTCATCTACATCACCCACGACCTGACGACCGCGTACCAAGTCAGCGAGAACATCGTCATCCTGTTCCACGGGGCCGTGGCCGAGGCCGGCCACACCGAGAAGGTGATCAAAGATCCGCAGCATCCTTATACGCGCGAGCTAATTCACTCAATTCCGGTGCCCGAGCCGGGGCGCGAGTGGATCGACGAAGCGGTGGAAGAAAAGGAAGTGGTCGATATAGAGGTTATAGAGGCTGAAGAGGCTGCTGCTGGCTGCCGCTATGTGCTGCGCTGTCCCCAAGCTATGGCGCAGTGTGCGGCCGCGCCGCCGTTTTACCGACCGGAGGCCGAGCGGGCGGTGGCTTGTTTTCTGCACGCTGAGTCGCCAGTGTTGGAAAGCGGCGATCTAAACGAAGTGTTTTCGGCAGCAGCCGACGCGCAAAAATAATTTCCGGAGAAATGTCATGCAGGGCCTGTTGTTGTGCTTAGTGGGCGTACTATTGGTCGGCTGTGGAGACGAGGGGCACAAGAATGTGCCTCGGAGCCGCACCTTGGTCATGGATTGTTCCAGCTTGCAGGACTGTAGCGGGCAGATCAAGGACTACAACTCGTTTAACCCGTTTTTGCTGACCGGCGTCTCCAAGACGGGTTGGAACTTCCAGTACGAGCCGCTGTACTTCTACAACGCCTACAGCCAGCAAGCCGACAACATCATCCCTTGGATCGCCACTGGGCACGAGTACAACGAAGACTACACCGAGGTTACCATCCACATCCGCGCGGGGGTCGAGTGGAGCGATGGGCAGCCGTGGACGGCGCACGACTTGGTCTTTACGATCAACATGCTCAAGGACAACGCGCCGCATCTGTCTTTTTCTACGGATATGCAAGTTTGGGTAAAGAGCGCTGTGGCGACCGACGATCACACGGCTAAAATTGCGCTGACCAAGCCCAATCCGCGCTTTGTCTTCAGCTACTTCACCAACAACTTTGACAACGGCGTCCCCATTGTACCCAAGCACATTTGGGAGGGCCAAGACCCGCAGACGTTTAGTAACTTCGACCAGGAAAAGGGCTGGCCGGTGGCCAGCGGCCCGTACGAAATTTTCATTTCCGTGCCTGCGCAGCGGGTGTGGGATTTGCGCCCGGGGTGGTGGGCACAGAAGACGGGCTTTCATCAGCCTCCGGCCGTGGAGCGCATCATCTACCTGACGCACATGGAGGAGACCAAGCGGGTGCAGAACTTGATCTCCAACGATATGGATACCTGCCTCGACATCCGGCCGCCGAACATCCAGTCAATTCTCGACGCCAATCCCAACGTCTCTACGTGGACCGGGCGCGAGTTGCCGCTCGGGTATCTCGACTGGTGGCCGGTGTGCTTGGGATTCAACAATTTGGAGCCGCCGTTTGACGATCCAGACATCCGCCCCGCTATCAACTACGCCATTGACCGCGATCAATTGGTGGCCATTGGCTGGCAGGGGGCCGGGACTAAATCGCATTTGCCGCTGCCGGACTTTCCGCCCATCCGCCAATACACTGACACGATTCAAGACTTGGTGGAAAAGTACGAGATCGGCGTCCACGACCCGGCCAAAGCTGCGGCGATTATGGAGCGCAAGGGGTGGAGCAAGGACACCGAGGGCTTCTGGACCAAAGAGGGCGAGCGGCTCAAGATCGTCATCGACATTTTCGATATTTTTACGGATTTAGCACCGGTCTTAGTGGCGCAGTTGGAACAGGCGGGTTTTGACGCCGACTTCCGCATGACGCCCGATGCGTTTTCGCGCATGGCGCAGGGATCGGCGCGGGTTTTCTTGATGGGCAATGGCGCGAGCGTGCGCGATCCGTATTTCACCTTGCGGCTCTACCACAGCCGCTTTGTCCAGCCTACCGGCACGCACTCCGAGCGGTTCTGGCGCTGGTCGAACCCGGAGTTTGACGCGCTGGTCGATCAGATGGGACAGACCGCACCCGACGACCCGGCACTGCAAACGCTCTTTCGCGAGGCCATGGAAATCTGGCTAGCCGAGTTGCCCTCCATCCCCATCGTGCAGTGGTATCACCGCATCCCGCACAACCAGACCTACTGGAAAAACTGGCCGTCGGCGGAAAACCCCTATATCAACAGTGCCTACTGGCACAACACTTGGCTTTTGGTGCTGCTCGGGCTGGAGCCGGTGGAAGGATAAACGAGATGCTACAGGAGATTCATACCTACCAGAGCGCCTGGGATGCTATTGCGGACAGTCCCGAAGAAGCGGCCAACCTCAAGCTCCGCTCTCAGCTAATGGATGCCATAAAGGCGTACATTGACCACGAGGCTCTCAGTCAGGAAGAGGCAGCCAAACGGCTTGGTGTGCCGCGATCGCGTGTTAATGAGCTTGTCAATGGCCGAATCAGTAAATTCACCATCGACGAGTTGGTGAATATGGTCGTACGGATTGGACTGACCACTCGGATCACTGTCAGATAGGAAATCAACCTCATGCATCAGATAACCGCTCGCGTACCCGATGGCCTAGCCAAAGCACTAGACGAGGCCGCTGCAGAGCTCAAGCGGAGCCGCGCCGACATCATTCGCCAAGCATTGGAGCGATACCTAGAGGATCTCGACGACCTCAGCGTAGCTTTGGAGCGCCTGCACGATCCTGCCGACCCGGTGCTGGATTGGGATCAGGTCCGACATGAACTACGCAATTCGGATTAAGCGCAGTGCTGCCAAAGAGTTATCACGCATTTCGCGCCGTGATCGCCTTCATCTTGAGCGGGCCATCAACAGTTTAAAAGAACATCCGCTTTCGGGGAGCCTACTCAAAGGAGAGTACCGCGGACTTCGACGCTTGCGCTCTGGCGACTATCGCATTGTGTACGCGGTACTCGCTAGCGAACTTGTGGTACTCGTGGTACGAGTTGCGCACCGACGGGAAGTTTACCGCCGCCGATGACCTTTTAAAAGGAGAAAAACCATGCGCTATCGGCGATTTGGGCGCACAGAATTGCAGGTGAGCGCGGTCAGCTTGGGCGGGGCCTACTTGGGAGGCAAGGATCCGGAGCACGCCGAGGAAAACGCTCGGGCGATTGTGCAGCGCGCGTTGGATTTGGGCTGCAATTACATCGACACAGCACCACTCTACGGGGCGAGCGAAGAACTGCTGGGCAAGGCGCTGGCTGGAGAGCGCCGCCCCTTTTACTTGGCGACCAAGGTAGGGTTTAAGCCGGAAGGCTTTGACTACCGGCGCGATTCGGTCTTGCAGAGTTTGGAGCGCAGCTTGGAATTACTGGGCCTAGCTAAGTTGACGGTGGCACAGATCCACGAAGTGAATATGGCGGGCTGGGAGCGGATCGTGGAAAAGGGCGGGACTTTGGAGGGCTTGCGCGCCGCGCAAAAACAGGGGCTGTGCGATTTTATTGGCGTGACGGGCCGGGCCATCCCCCTGTTGGCGCGGCTGGCAGCTACCGGCGAATTCGACTCGGTGCTGTGCTACCACGACTACCATCCCTGTGTGCAATTAGCGGCGGAGGAAGTCTTGCCGGCCGCTGCGCAAAGCGATATGGGCGTGGTGCTGGCGACAGTGTTGGCTGGGGGTATGTACGTCGCTGGCAAGGACCAGCGCGCGGCGGTGGAGCGTCGGTTCGAGGGCGAGGAAGAGCAGCAACGCGCTTGGGCGACGATTGCTCGGCTGGAGCAGGAGGAGTCCACGCTGCCGCAGAGCGCGTTTCGCTGGGTCTTAGCCGACGAGCGGGTCTCGACCGTGTCCAGTGGCGCGGCGAGCGTGGCGGAGTTGAAGGAAGTGGTGCAGGCCGGGGATATGACGCCGCTGGCGCATTAGAACCATCTGGGATGAAGGGAGATGCTTCGACTCCGCACCGCTCAGCATGACAGGACGCATACGGTCAGCCCCGGTCATGCAAGTGAGGGACCGCTAGGGATTTTCAGACAGCTTTTTAAATCCAGCCGTGCTGAGTGGTCACGGGCGCGCCGGAAGTCTGGGTTTGCCAATGCGGTCTGCGGCCGATTTTTACCTCGCGGCGGGGGAGGGACGAGGCTTCGGCGGCGAAGAGGACTTCCATGATGTGCCGCCCGTACTGGCCGTGGGTCGGCGGCTCGATGTCGAGCGCAATGGCCTCGGCAAAGCTCTTCCACTCGTGGTACATCTCGGTCGGCGCGTCCTCAAAAGGGACGTCTTCCCACGCATCGCCTTGACCTACTTTGACGTATTTCTCGCCGTGCTGGCTGAAGCGCAGCGAGCCGTTGGCGCAGATCACTTGACATTCAAAATTCGGTGCTCCGTCCGCGTAGCCTATGGCCACGGCTGTGCCGGCGAGGCCGTTTTTGTAGCGGATAAAGGCCGTGGCTGAATCGTCGCTGGCTTGGTAGTGAGCGCGGGTGCCGATGGAGGCCGAGACCGACGCGGCTTGCGAAGCCATCACCCACGTGAGCCGATCGACGACGTGGACTCCGTTGGTCAACCACATGCCGCCGCCGTGAAAGCGACTGCGGTATTGGGGCCGGCGGCCGGTGAAATTCCAGTTTTTCGACATGTAGCTGACAGCCGTAATCACGGGGCCGAGTTGGCCGGAGTCGAGGATTTCCTTGGCCTTGAGGCTGGTGCTGTAAAAGTGCTGCGACAGCCCGACCATCAGCTTGACGTTGTTTTCCGCGGCTGCGGCGACCATGGCGTCGCATTGCTCTAGGCTGATGGCCATGGGCTTTTCGACGAGCACGTGCTTGCCGGCGCGGCAAGCGTCGATGGTGAGCTGGTGGTGCAACTGGTGGCCGAGCACGACGGCGACTGCATCGACGTCGGCATCTTCCAAGAGTTCGTGGTGCGTTGAGTAGCCCTTGGGGATGCGGTACTTGTCCATGTACTCGCGTCGCTTTTCCTCGAACAAATCGGCGACTGCTACTACTTCTACTTGGTCGAGATGGGCGATTGCATCACAGTGGGAGCGGGCGATGCCGCCGAGGCCAATGATGCCGACTTTGAGCGCTGCCATTATGGGGTCCTTTGGTGTGAATGTAAGGTGCGCTAAGTATAGATTGCGGCTTGTTCGGCCACAAATCGCCGAGCATTTGCGCCGAAATAAATAATGTCCTAAGATGCTTTGATGCCCGGTAATTTCACCTATCGCTCGTTCGCTTTTGGGGCCTTGCTGTCCCTGGCGATCAACATGTTCTTCGCCTATGCCCGGCTGGCGATGGCCACCGCGGGCATGTCCTCCGATTACATCACTGCCGGAGCGGTGTTCCTGTTTTTTCTGGTGGTGGCGTTTTTCAATCCCGTGCTCAAGCTGATTCGCCGTGCTTGGGGTTTTAACCGCTCCGAGTTGATCGTCATTTACGCGATGATGATCATTGGTTCGGCGATCCCTACGTGGGGCTTTACGGGCAATTTGATCGCCATGTTGCCCAATATCTACTACTACGCCACGCCCGAGAACAACTGGTCGGAGCTGTTGCATCCCTACGTCCGCGAGTGGCTGGTGCCGCAGGACCCAGACGCGATCAAGTACTTCTTTGAGGGTCTGCCCAAGGGGCAACCCATTCCTTGGGAACACTGGATGGTGCCGCTTGCGGCTTGGGTCTCGTTCATTCTGGCGATCTACCTGATGATGATCTCGATCGCGTCGATCGTCCGCCGCCAGTGGGTTGACTATGACCGCTTGACCTTTCCGCTGTTGCAGCTACCCATCGACCTGACCGAAGAAGGCAAGAGCGGATCCATCGTCGCTCCGCTGTTCAAAAGGCCGCTGTTGTGGATCGGGTTCGCGCTACCCTTTTTGCTGTACAGCACCAACGCCTTAAACCACTATTTCCCCTTTATCCCCGAAGTACAGTTGCGCAATAACATCTCGCTGTTTAACCACGCGCTGACGCTGACGACCAACGTGAACTTTGTCGCGCTGGGGCTGGCGTACTTTTTGAGCTTAGACGTGGGGTTGAGCATCTGGCTCTTCCACTTGTTGACCAAAGCGCAGATCACCACCGAGAACGTCCTCGGCTATTCGCTGCCCGGCCGCCGCGACCTGTTTATGGAAGGATCGATGTCGGTGTCCTACGAGGGGATGGGGGCCATGCTGGTGCTGGTGCTCTACGGGCTGTGGAACAGCCGCGGCTATCTGCGGCAAGTCTGGCGCAAGGCTCTGTATAACGAGGGGGGACTGGACGATTCGCAGGAGATTCTCTCGTATCGGGCGGCGCTCATCGTCTTGGCCCTGTCCAGCGCGTATGCCACCGTTTGGCTGACTTTATCGGGCGTGCCGTGGTGGGTCTCGCTGTTTTTTCTCTTCATCGCTTTCTGCATTTTTTACGGGCTGACGCGGATCGTCGCCGAGGGTGGGTTGGGTTTTGCGCGGGCGCAGATGACGGCGCAGCCGTTTGTGATCGACGCAGTGGGTACGGAGGCAATTGGACCGTCGGGGTTGGTGAGCTTGGGGATGACCTTTAGCTGGGCGGGCGATCTGCGCACTATGGTGATGGCCTCGGCGATCAATGGACTCAAGCTAGCCGACATTGGCCAAGTGCGGGGACGGCCGCTGTTTTGGGCACTGATGCTCTCGATTGTGGTTGGCTTGGCTGGGTCGATATGGATGGTAGTGTGGATGGGGTACCAGTACGGGGGCATCAATTTGGACTGGTGGTTCTACAATCGCTTCGGCGAGATTGTTCACGGCGACTCGGCCTACAAGATCGCCAATCCGAGGCACCCCTTAAACGACTTTGGCGAGATCGGACCGCGCTTCATGTTCGCGGGAATCGGCGCGGCGATCATGGGGTTGTTGATGTACGCTCGGCATCATTTTATGTGGTGGCCGGTGCATTACCTCGGCTTCCCCATCGGCGCGACGCTGACGATTATCTGGACGTGGTTCAGCATTTTTATCGGCTGGGTCTTGAAGGCACTGGTGCTCAAATACGGGGGTGTGACGCTTTACCGGCAGCTACGGCCTTTGTTTTTGGGGTTTATTTTGGGGCACATTTTTGTCTCGGGATTCTGGGTACTCTTCGACTATGTCACTGGGGAGACTGGCAATCGAATTCCGATTTTTTGAGGAGGAAAGATCAATGCGAGCAGGAGATAGAGAGAAAATTGGGCCGTACGGCTTGGAGGTGACGCGCTTGGGACTGGGCGGCACGACCTTTGGCAATATGTACTCGGTGCTGAGCGAGCAAGAGGGGCTGGACGTGCTAGACGCGGCTTTTGCGGCCGGAGTGCGCTACTTCGACACTGCGCCGCTGTACGGCTACGGCCTGAGCGAGACGCGCTTGGGGCCGGGGCTGGCGCGCTACGACCGCGACGAGATCGTCCTGTCCTCGAAAGTGGGCTATACGCTGGTGGAGCGGAAACCCGGCGACGACTATGTCGATCTGTTCGTCGATGCGCCTGAGATGACCAGCTATTTCGATTTCTCGCGCGACGCAGTGCTGCGCTCGATTGAGGGGAGTCTGGAGCGGCTCAAAATGGATCGCCTCGACATGGTGCTGATCCACGACCCGGACGAGGCGAGGAGCATTGAGCCGGATTGGACGCCGGGCGAGCGGGGGTTCTTCGATCAAGTGATGGCCGAGACTTATCCCGCGCTTGACGAGCTGCGTCAGCAAAAGGTGATCAAGGCGCTCGGCTTGGGTATGAACCAGTGGCAGATGCTGGCCGACTTTGCCCGCGCTGGGGACTTTGATGCCTTTTTGCTGGCGGGTCGCTATACGCTGCTGGAGCAGGAATCGCTGCGCGAGTTGTTGCCGCTGTGCTCAGAAAAGGGAGTGCGGATCGTCATTGGCGGGCCGTACAACTCGGGGATTTTGGCTACCGGAGCGGTGGAGGGTGCGTATTACAACTACGCGCCGGCACCGGAAGATGTGCTGGAGAAGGTGCGCCGCATCGAGGCGGTCTGCGCTCGGCACGAAGTGCCCTTGCCAGCGGCAGCGTTGCAATTTCCATTTGGACATCCGGCGGTGGCGACCGTCATTCCCGGGGCGCGGACCGTCGCGGAAGTTGCCGCCAATGTGGATTGCCTAGAGCACGCGATTCCCGCCGACTATTGGGATGAGCTTAAACGGGAAGGGCTGATTGACGCGGAGGCTCCGACGCCTTAGATCCGCAGATAGACGCAGAATTAGAAACAAGACGATCCGCATCTTGAATCGTTCAATCATTCAGGATTGCTATAGGAGCCACTGCAAACTATCCCCTTTTGGCTCAATCTACATTCACGACGAGGAGTAATCACGATGTCCAATTGGCCGATGCTCAAGCACTACGATCGGGATCACCTCGCCCGCATTGCCATGCCGGTTGGCGGCATTGGTACGGGCACAGTTTCACTGGGAGGACGCGGGGATTTGCGCGACTGGGAACTGATGAACCGCCCAGCCAAGGGATTTGTCCCAAGGGGCGATGGAGGCCGAGGAGGGGGGGCATTTTTTGCCCTGTACGCCAAACCCGCTGGCGGCCCAGCCGTTACCCGGGCGCTCGAAGGGCCGGTGGATGTATCCGAATACCAAGGTGCGAGCGGCAGTGTGGCGGTCAATCACGGCTTGCCGCGCTTTGCACAATGTGCGTTTGCCGCGGCTTATCCACTTGCACAGGTCCAACTGTCCGATCCACAAGTTCCGGTCGCGGTTTGTCTCGAAGCGTTTAACCCGCTTATTCCCGCCAACGCCGATGACAGCGGCATCCCCATTGCGGTGCTGCGCTATACGCTGACCAATCGGACCAACAAGCGCGTCGCGGCTTCGGTGTGCGGCTCGCTGCCCAATTTCATTGGCAACGATGGCGTGGAAGAGCTGGCCCAGGCCAATCGCAATCGCTTTCGCAAGGCAACGCACTGTCAGGGCATTTTCATGGACAGCAAAGGGGTTGATCCCGCTGCCATCAGTTATGGCACGATGGCCCTGACCACCACGGCCAAAACGGGCATTACCTATCGCACGGCGTGGAAAAAAGCCGGGTGGGGCACGTCGCTGCTCGACTTTTGGGACGACTTTGCCGCCGATGGCCGGGTGGAAAAGCGTCCCAGCGAAGGGGTTGACATGCCGAGTGCGTCGCTCGTGGTGCGCACCAACATTTTGCCCAAGGCACACAAGACCATCACCTTCTTGCTGACGTGGCACTTTCCCAATCGGCACACGTG